>Ga0181529_10001958_pt1 | contig 25420 bp, 26 predicted proteins | sample PEATcosm2014_Bin_36_FD_119763 | JGI IMG/M metagenome (GOLD analysis project Ga0181529, IMG submission 119763) | Peatland microbial communities from MTU Mesocosm Facility, Houghton, MI, USA - PEATcosm2014_Bin10_30_metaG | ecosystem: Environmental > Terrestrial > Soil > Wetlands > Peat | place... | reverse complement strand
TTGTCGAAGGATTCATCATTATTCGCGTGCGCGTAGTGGCTTGGTCTCATCGGGCGAGAGAACAATGGAGTCACACATGGTTTGCAGTCAAATTTTGTTTGTTCAATTTTTGCATCGGAAGCCAAAAACCTCAATTTCATTAACAAAATGACATATTTTTCTCTTTAGGACGGCATTGGCGCGATTTTTCTGACGTGAGGGTAACACTGACATGGGGGTAAAACACATTGAAGCCAAAGATTACCCGGTAGCCATCTGGCAACCAGCGGCGTGATCTGGACAACACCCGAACAACACCGGAAGCATTTCGCCGATGATCCGGCGCAGCAGTCAGGCGGGCGCGCGACCGGCTCGGATGATTTTGAGCAGGTTGAGCAAGCGATTGAGTCGTCGCAAATGGCTCGCGCGAACGTCCCAACCCGCGTGGCATACGAGATACAAGCCTTCACACATTTGAAAAGACAGTTTTGTCCACATTTTCAAGTTGTCGAACCGACGCCTTACGGAAATTCACACGCTTTTTAACCACACATATATGACACAGAATTCAGCCATGAATCAAACTCCCCCTAGCCGGGCCGTGTGTGCAATTGAGTGAAGCCTGATGGAGAATTATTTCGTGCCAAGATTTACGCGAATTGATCGGTCTCTGAACCGCCCCTATGCGGACAATGGCGTTTGAAATTTACCCCTGCCTCCGGCATATGGCGGGGAGGGTCGCTGCGAAAATTTAGTGGATTCTTTAACCCGCCCAAACAACTCGGACACTCGCCACGATGCCCGCCTAGCGTCGCGTGGCTTCGCTGGACGCGCTTTGATTGTGCCGAGAGTAAAGAACCACCGCCTGCTCGTCAGTTTGGGTTTGCTATACTTTTGCTATACTTATGAGCATCGTTCTGGACACGAACGCAAGAGACGGCAAAAGCACAAAAGCGCAGAGGTTGAAAACAGCGATGCAAGTGAAACTATTGATTTATTTGGCTAAAACACACATTCCCCTTGTAAAAAAAGAGTGGTGGTAGGTGATGGATTCGAACCATCGAAGGCGTAAGCCAGCAGATTTACAGTCTGCCCCCGTTGGCCACTTGGGTAACCTACCATCCGCGCGGATGCGAGTTGTTAATTAAGCCAGACAATTTTGCTCCGCTCAAGTTCAAATTTCTGCCTTCGATGTTCGATGTCAAAAAACTCCGGACGCCGAACCCCAAACACAGAACTTTTTTTCTCCGCGCCGTTGCGCTAAAATAAAAAAATGTTCGACTCGTTAAGCGGCAGATTACAAAACGCCTTCCGCAATTTACGCGGCCTCGGAAAAATTTCCGAGGCCAACGCCGGCGACGCCCTGCGCGAGGTGCGCATGGCGCTGCTCGAAGCCGACGTGAATTTCAAGGTCGCCCGCGATTTCATCGAGCGCGTCAAAACCAAATCCCTCGGCACGGAAGTTGTCGCCAGCGTCCAGCCCGGCCAGCAAATCATAAAAATCATCCACGACGAACTCGTGGATCTGCTCGGCTCGCAAAATGCCGCGCTGAATCTGGGCGGCGATCCGACTTCAATCCTCATGGTCGGCTTGCACGGTTCCGGCAAAACTACTTCCAGCGGCAAGCTCGCGCGGCTGTTGAAAAAACAGGGACGCCAGCCCCTGCTCGTCGCGGCGGACGTTTATCGCCCGGCGGCGATGGACCAGTTGGAAACTCTCGGCAAACAAATTGAGGTTCCGGTTTTTGCAAAACGCGGCGAGACGGATGTTCTGAAAATTGCGCGCGAGGCTCTGGATTTTGCGAAGGCGAACCATCGCAACATTTTGATTTTCGATACCGCCGGCCGTTTGCAGATTGACGAGCCGCTGGTGCAGGAACTTGTCCGGCTGCGCGACCTCGTGAAGCCGCAGGAAATCCTGCTCGTGCTCGACGCCGCCACCGGCCAGGAAGCCGTCAACGTCGCCACGCATTTTGATTCCGCGCTGCAAATCACCGGGGCGATACTCACGAAGCTCGACGGCGACGCGCGCGGCGGCGCGGCGTTGAGCATGAAGGCCGTCACCGGCAAGCCCATCAAGTTCGCCGGCACGGGCGAGAAGCTGGACGAGTTCGAGCCGTTTCATCCCGAACGCATGGCGTCGCGGATTCTCGGCATGGGCGATGTCGTCAGCCTCGTGGAACGCGCCGCCGAAGCCGTCAGCGAGGACGACGCGAAGCGCATGGAGGAGAAAATGCGCAAGGGCCAGTTCACGCTGGAGGATTTCCTGGAGCAGTTGCGCGCGATGAAAAAGCTCGGCTCGCTCGAAAGCGTGATGAAAATGCTGCCCGGCGGCGTGGAGATGTTGAAACAGCAGGGCGACCTCTCCAAACAGGAAAAGGAGTTCAAGCGCATGGAGGCGATGATCTGCGGCATGACTCCGCAGGAACGGCGCAGCCCGCAAATCCTCAACGCCAAGCGCCGCATCCGCATCGCCAAAGGCAGCGGCGTGAGCGTCACGGAGCTGAACACGATGCTCAACAAATTCGGCGAGATGCAGCAGATGATGAAAAAGATGGGCAAGATGTCGAAGATGATGGCCAAGATGGGCGGCGGCCTGCCGGGAATGTTGCGGAGATGATTATCAATCGCAGTTTTTGCAGCTTGAAAAGGAGCCTTGAACGCCAGCAGAAAAAAGGGAGCCGGACACTACTCCGGCTCCCAATGAGAACTGAACACCAAATTTGCTTCGTCATCAAAGCTGCGCCGCAGACATACGCCTCACAACACACACGGAACACTGCATTTCTGCATCAACGACGCCGCCAATCTAACAGAAGTCCTGTCCCCTGCGAGTCACCAGTTCTGGTTACATTAAGCCAAACTGCCGAAAGCTGTCCGATTTGTCGCAACACTTCCCCCCGTTCTTTGCCTGTCGGCGCAGCTTCCAAACCCTTCTCATTTGCGGCAATAGCTCCAGCATCAGCATTGCGTGCCGCCGGATCAGCAGCCAGTTGTCGCGCAAATAGCGAAAATGTGAAACGCCGCCGTTTTCGGGAACGTAATAACGAACCGGCACGGGAAGATTGATCGGCCGCACTCCCGCCCAAAACAGCCGCACGGCCAGTTCCGTGTCGAAATCAAACCGCCGCGCGCCGCGAATGCCTTGCAGGATGCGCACCGATTCCTGGATGGGATAAATTCGGAAGCCGAAAAGTGAATCCCCGATTCCACCCCAGAAGGTTTCCAAATTCGTGCACCAATTGCCCGCGCGGCGGCCGTGACGGCGCAACGCCGGTGCGTCTGCGGCAAATTGCGGCGCGCCCAAAATCATGGCGTCGGGATTTTTTTGCGATTCCAGCATGAAGCCGGAAATATGATCCGCCGGATGCTGGCCGTCCGCGTCCACGACCAGCGCGTGGGTGAAGCCCGCCCGCCCGGCGGCAAGCATCGCGTGAAACACGGCCGCGCCCTTGCCGGAGTTATGTTCCAGAAACAAAACCCGCAACCCGCCTTCCGTCCCGTCCATTTCCGCCAGGGCCGCTGCGCTGCCGTCCGTGCTGCCGTCCACCACGACCCACACAGGCCGCCAGCAAGCCACGGCTTGCCTCACGGTTTCGAGCAGCTTCAACCCGGTGTTGTAACTGGGGATGATGACCAGGTGCGTTCGGCTAGGCGTCATTTGTAAAAGGATTCGGGAATACAAATTTTCAGCGCCGCCAGCCTGCGTGCCTGAAATGCTCTTTTCAAGGGTGAAATTTCGGTGCCGTTCGTTTTTTTGATATTCTGCTTGCGCACAGCCGCCATTGAAAATCATGCTGTGACTGGAATGCCTTCAATTTCAGACCTTGCAAAAGTCCCCGCCGCGCGCAGAAAATTGTGGCTCAAAAAAACCGCCGTCTTTTTAACTGTCACCGTTCTGCTGGGCACGTTTTACGGATGGGCGGCACCGTGGGCGTTTCCGAAAAACAAAACCTCCGGGTTCGGCTACGGGATGCTGCATGGCGCGATGATGCCCATCGCCCTGCCGAGCCTCGTCATCGGCAAGGACGTGCCGATTTATGCAGCGGACAATTCGGGGCGCCTATACAAGATCGGCTACATCTGCGGAATCAACCTCTGCGGCCTCGTATTCTTTGGCCCTCTGTTCTGGCGGCCAAAATGCAAGCCGCCGCAAATTACAGGATCCAGTTCCGAAAAATCTCAATGACATTCAATTCTCCGCCCGGCCAGTAGGAGTTTGCCGGGAGAAAAAAAGTTTTGGCTGCGCGGTTGAAAATCAACCGCGAAGGCTTTTCGGGCAGATTCGGATCGTATGCGGAAAATTGGATTTCATTTTCACCTTCCGCCGCATCGAACAAAATCATCCCGTGATTGATGGTCAGCGACGGAAATTTCACGAGATGAACGATTGGTGAAAAGTCATTTTTGATTTTTGCGGCCACGCCTTCAGCCGCCAGCCTTTGATGTTCCCGCGAAATCGGGAAAATCATCCGCCAGTGGCTCCGCAAAACATAGGAGCGCCACGCGCCGCCGCATTCCGCCTTCAACAGCCTTTCCCGCGCCGCGCTGAATTCACGCAGGCTCGCAAAGCCCGGAATCACAATTTGGTCTTCAGCCGGCAGCCGGGGATTTCGCGAAACAACCCTGCGGATCAATTGCCGGCAAACCTCGTCGCCGGCGATTTTCTGCGTCTCGTCGAACCGCGCGTGATATAAAAACTGCCGCGCGGCCCGCGTGAGCACGAAGCAGCGGTGAGCGTAATCCGGTCTCGGATCGCGTTTGCGGAAAATCATTTTTCGCGCAGCCGGATCAAGACGATATTCCCATAGCAATTCGTTCGCGAACGCGAAAGTGTCGCGCTCAAAGTCAAATCGTCGTGGAGTTTTTGGCACCATGTAATAAGCTGGAGGAACTTTAGTGTCGTGCCGACAAACTGACAATGCTTTACGAACGCTGGAAAATGATCTCCGCCGGCCGCCGGCATGAAACCGCCCTGCGCGATTTTGCCTCCGGCCGATGCTGGACGTTCGGCGAATTGTTCATTGCGGGCGAGAAACAAATGATTGGCCCGGCCGGCCCGGCCTTTCCGCAAGGACACTCGCCGGAATTCATTTTTCAACTGCTTGCCGCCTGGCGCAAAAACAGAATTGTCTGCCCGCTCGAACCGGGACAAATGCCGCCGCAAATTTCCGGAGCACCGGAAAATTGCATTCATTTCAAAACCACCTCCGCCACAACCGGCGGCTCGCGGATTGTCGCGTTCACTGCCGAACAGCTTGCCGCCGACGCGGAAAACATTGTCGCCACGATGGGCCTGCGCGCGGACTGGCCGAATCTCGGCGTCATTTCGCTCGCCCATTCCTACGGGTTTTCAAATTTGATCTTGCCGCTGCTGCTGCATGGCATTTCGTTGATTCTCGCGCCCGCGCCGCTGCCGGAAATCGTCCGGCGCGCCGCTGAAACTGAAAAATATCTGACGCTCGCCGCCGTTCCGGCAATGTGGCGCGCGTGGCATGAAGCGGATGCCATTCCCAAAAATGTCCGCCTGGCAATTTCCGCCGGCGCGCCGCTGCCTTTGAATTTGGAAATGGATATTTTTGAAGCGCGTGGGTTGAAAATCCATAATTTTCTAGGCGCAAGCGAATGTGGCGGAATCGCCTACGACGCCAGCGTAATTCCGCGCACGGATGTCGCGCTCGCCGGCACGCCGCTGCAAAATGCGAATTTGTCGCTGAATGGAAATGGCTGTCTCGTCGTTCGCAGCCGCGCCGTGGCGGAAGCTTACTGGCCGGAAAAATCGGATTCGCTTGGCGGCGGAATTTTTCAGACGAGCGACTTGGCGGAGATCAATAATGGAGAAGTTTTTCTGCGCGGACGTCTGGGAGATTTGATCAACATCGCAGGCAGAAAAATTTTCCCGGAAACAATCGAGAGCGCTTTGCTGGCAAATCCAAACGTGCGCGAGTGCCTCGTTTTTGGCGCGCCGAGCAGAGACGCGGAGCGGACGGAAATCATTGTCGCCGTCGTCGTTTCGGGCGTGAAAGAAAATGAATTGAAACAATTTCTGCTGGAAACGCTGCCGGCATGGCAGTTGCCGCGCGAATGGCATTTCGTTGATTCGCTTTCAACAAATGCACGCGGGAAAATTTCGCGCGCGAAATGGCGGGCGATGTTTGCCGGGCGGCAGCCTTAATGCGTTTGACTTCCCGGCATTTGCAGGCAACGTGAGTTGATGGACGAACAGCCACAAAAGGATTCGCCGGCGACGGCGCTGTCGCCGCACCGTCCGCTGACCGAGTTTTATCCGGCATCGGAGACGCGGCAAACATTTGTCAACGGGTTGTTCGACGAGGCCGCGCCGGATTACGATTGGGTGAGCGGCATGATGTCGTTTTGGAGCGACCAGTTTTATCGTCGGGACGCCCTGCGGAAAGCCGGGTTGCAAAATGGAATGAAGCTGCTGGACGTGGCGAGCGGCACGGGCTTGATGATCAAGGCCGCGCTTGAACTCGGAGTGGATCCCGCGAACGTGACCGGTGTTGACCCTAGCCGTGGTATGCTCGCGCAAAACCGCGAGCGCAACCCAAAAACAGTGACGTTGCTGGAAGGCAATGGAGAAGCCCTGCCGTGCGCGGATTCAACGTTCGACTTCGTAACCATGGGTTACGCGCTGCGCCACGTTGAAGATTTGTGCAAGCTCTTCGGCGAATTCCGTCGCGTGCTGAAGCCGGACGGAAAGGTTTTAATTCTGGAAATCACCCGGCCCAAGAGCGTGGTGGCGTTGGGTTTGATGCGGTTCTACATGCAAAAGGTGGTGCCGCGCCTGGGCTGGCTGCGCCGCCGGAACAAATCCACGGCCAAGCTGATGGAATATTACTGGGCGACGATTGAGGAATGCGTCCCGCCCGCAGTCATCATCTCGGCGCTGGAGGCCGGCGGCTTCAGGGATGTCAAGCGCACCACCACCGGCTCGGTTTTGAGCGAGTATGTCGCCCGGCGCTGAAATCATTTCGCGCCGCTCAAGGTCAGTTCCGCCGTCAAAATAATTTCACCGCCGACTTTTGCCGTTGCCTGCGCTTGAACCAGATTTCCCAAACGTCCGACGATTTTTGCCTCGATCAAAATAGTTTCGCCCGGTTTCGCCGTGCCGAGAATCTTCACGTTTCGCAGCGCGGTGAGTTTCAATCCGGCCAGCGGCGGCACTTTCGGGTCGCTTTGCGCCACCACGCCCGCGAGCTGCGCCGCCGCTTCGACGAGCAGCACGCCGGGAAAAATCGGTTGGCCGGGAAAATGGCCGCGCAGAAACGGCTCGTCGCCGCGAACCTTGTATTCGCCCGCGCCGTCCTGTCCCGGATTCAATTTTGTCAGCCGGTCAACGAACCGGAATTCTGCGCCGTGCGGCAGAAAGTGCAGCGCACTTTGTAAATCGGCGGCGACATTCATTGAGCAAATGGGTAGGTGACTTTGAAATCTGCGGGCGGGCTCCACTCGAACAATTTTCCATCCAGCGGCGGATTCAAGACGGCGTTGGTGAAATCATTCCGCATGGTTGAGCCGTCCACAAAAACCAGTTCGGTGCTGGCCAGCGAGAAATTATTCGTCGCCAGTCCGATGTCCAGCTCCGGCATCATTCTGCGCGCGAAAATGCTTTTCGGCTGGAGCGCTAGCTGCCACACGCCGTTGGTTTGTGCGAGCGAGAGGATTTGGAATTGCGCCTCGAATTCCTTGCGGTCGCGCGGAAAACCGGCCTGCAAGAGCGACATCGTGTCTCGCCATTCGGTCGGCGTGCCGGCACCCATCGGATATTGTTCCGCGCGCTTCAATCGCGGATAAATCACGAACATTTCGTCGCCGTGCCGCAGCGCGATGGTTTGCGCAGGCCGGCCGAGTTCCCAGCGAAAATCGCCCGGCGCGCCAAAGGAAATGTGGCCGCTGGCGTTGAGCGGCCGGGTCAGTGCTTTCAATGTGCGAGTCTGGACAAAATCCGCCGACCAGGTTTGAACATTTTTTTGCGCGGCAAACCAACCGTCCAAAACCGAACCGGTTTCATCAGCGCGGATGTTTTGCAGCGCGGAAATTATTCCGAGTGCGAGAAAAAGTTGTCGGAGCATTTTCATTTTGATTTTTCCTCCGGCCAGACCGGGACGAAGTGAAACCACTGCGTGGGATGCTGCCGGATGACCGGCTCGAACGCACGCAGGATTTCCTGCGTCAGCCGGATGCGGGCCTCGCGGCTGCCGATGGCGGCGCGGTCGTAGGCGATTTCCGGCAAAATCTGCGCACGATAGCCGTCCGCCTCGCGCACGATGAATGTCGGCACGATGGCGCAACCGGAAGCGCGGGCAAGTTCGGCAGAGGCAATCGAGGCGGAGAATTTTTTGCCGAACAAATCCACGGTCACCGCCGTCGGCGCTGGCGGACGGTCCACGAGCAGCGCGACTGTCGCGCCCTGCTGCAAACGTTTGATGATTTCGACGAACGCGAACGCGTCCTCGCCGACCACGAGCGTTTCGATGCCCCAGCGCGCGCGCGATGCCTGGCGCATCGCGGTCAGGCGCGGATCGGGTTCGGCCTGGGTCAGCACGAGCAGCTTGCAGCCATGCCGCGCCATGAATGCGCCGCCGAGTTCCCAGTTGCCGAGATGCGGCGTCACGAGCAGGACGCCGCGCCCGCGCGCCTCGGCAGTCGCGAAAATCTCCCAGCCGTTCCAGTCCACGAACCAATCGGCGACCGCCACGCCGCCTTCGAAGGACCACAAATCCGCGAGCTTGAGCAAAAACTCCGTGAATAATTTTCGCGCGGCGATTGTCGCTTGCTTGCAGTCGCCGTTAAAAACCGGCAACAGATTTTGGACGACGATTTCACGGCGATGCGCAGCCAGCCGCCAGTAAATCGCGGCGGCAAGTTTTGCAAACGCGCGGAGAAATGATTTCGGAAAAAGCCGCGCCAACGTCAGGCCGATTTGCCAGAGGCGCGCGCCGTAAAAATGCGACGGTGCAAAAGTTTTATTTGCTGGCGTCTCAAGATTTTTATTTCCAAGAACGAATTTCCACCAGACGGGCAGCAGAAAAATCGAGATGAGCATGTTGCCCGCGATGCCGATGGCGCAGACGCGACCGAGGCTCGACATCCCGGCGTTGCTCGACAGGCCGAGCGAGCCGAAACCGGCAATCGCCGTGCCGCCGCAAAGCAGCAGAGCGCGACCGACCGAACGATGCGCCATTTGCAGGTCGCCGTGACAGCGGCGCAGCGTGAGTTGCATGAAAATGCTGTAGTCCACGCCCGTGCCGAGAATCAGCGGCAGCGCCATGAGGTTGAGCAGATTCCATTGCCAGCCGCAGATTTTCATGACGGCGAGCAGGCAACATCCGCTCAACAACAAAATGCCGAGGCTGAAAAAAATTTCCTCGAACCGCCGGAACGCCAGCCAGAGCGAAAGCAAAATGAGACCGGCCATCGGCAACAGCAGCTTCCAGAGATTGCTTTTGACGGCTGCCAGAACCGTTCCGCCGAGCAGTTCCCAACCGGAAAGCCAGACGCCGTCGCGCGGCAATTGCGAATCGAGCTGTGTAAACGAAGCTGTCGTCGCGTTCGTCGCGGGAAACAGAAATGCAGCGGCAAGAAATTGATTGGTTTCACGGGCGGAAATTTTCTCAAAAATCCAATCGTCAAGCGGATTGGTCGGCCAGAATACTTTTTCGCTGGAAATCGCCCGTTGCCACGTCGAAAGAATTTCGTCCGTGAGGCCGAGCGAATTTTCGGCAAAGCCGTTTGTCGCGGCGGCGGAATGAAAAGCGGTCCGTTCAGAAATCAATTCCTTCGCGACGCCGCGATTTTGATTTTGAAAATCCGGTCGCGGCCAAAGCGCGTTTGGCGATTCAAAGCTGGCAAGCGCTCCGTTTGAAACGGCGTTTTCCAAAACGGGTTCGATGGCTGAAAGTTTTTGTGCTACGTCATTTTCGTTTTGTCCGGCGACAATGAGCCAGAGGGGTTCGCGCTTTTGGCCGAGATTGTTTTTGATAGCGTCGAGCGTCGCGTAAGCTTGGCTGTCGCGCGGCTGCAATGCACTCGCACTTGCATCCATTTTCGGCAGGCCGCGCGATAAAATTGCAGTGCAGAAAAGGATTAAAATTGATGTGACGGCAAAGACAATTTTTTTGCGAATCGGATTCAGCGGCACGGCGGGTTCAATCTTATTTTCCAACGGCGCGAAATTATTTTGCCGCATCCTGTTCGGAAACAGCGGCGGCAGAAACGCAAAAATCATCACGCAGGCCGAGAGCGCGACGCCGATGCCGACGAGCGAGCCGAGTTGCGCGAGGCCGGGCAGGCCGCCGAAGTTCAAAACGAGAAAGGCGGAAATAGTGGTGACCGCCGCCCAAAAAATCGCGGGCGCGATGGCTCGGCGCACTTGCGGAATGGATAAATTGGGATGTGCGAGCGCTTCCTGATAATGCACGACAGCGTAGTCCACCGCGAGGCCGAGCAGGATGGCCGCGAAGCCCATGCTGATGACGTTGATCGCGCCGAAAACCAATCCGCCGAGCGCAAGCGTCGCGGCCAAAATCAGCGCCAGCAACGTCAGCAGCCAGAGCATCGGCTTGATGCGGCGATGCGCGAGCCAGAATAAAGTGGCGATGATGACTGACGTGCCGCCGACGGACAGCGTGATGTCGTGTTTCATGCTGCCGGAAATTTCCGCGACGAAAACCGGACGGCCTGTGTAGCCGATTTGAATTTGATTCGTCGCAGGCAGACTTGCGGCGACGATTGGTTTTATCGCGGCAAGCCAAGCGGCGCATTCACGGTAACCGGCCAAATCATTTTTTGCGCGGACGAAAATCAAGCGAAACGTGCCGTCGGCGGATGAAAATAAATTTTGTTCCTTTGAAAAATTCGGCGCGGCGCTCGCGACGTTTTCTGGCAGCCGCGTCAGGCCGAACGGATCGTAGCTCAATTGTGCGATTTCGTTTGGCGAAAGCGTGGTGGACAGTTGATCGCGCGTGGCGGCAAGAATGTTGGGAAGATTTGTTTCCGAAAGTTGCGTGGCAAGATCTGCAAACGCTTCCGGCGGTTGGTTGAGCCAGAGATAAGCGATGAGTTCAGCGGTCTGGTCGGGATGTTCGAGCCACGGCGGTTGCCAGGTGGCGTCGGCGACGAGGTTTGTCGCGCGTTGCAAATTTTCGGCGATGGATTTCGCGGCCTGTTCGGCGGCTTCGCGGTCCGGCGCCTTGACGGTGACGATGAGTTCGCGCGCGTTGGCGAAATGCTGCTGGTAAAGTTTCAGCCCTTGAACGGCGGGAACATTCGCGGGCAGCAGGTCGAGAACCTCGACATCAAAATGCAGCCGCGCAAGTCCGGCGATGATCGGCACGAACAGCAGCAGCCACCACCAACGAAACCATTTCATGGGAAAAATTCGCCCTCCAAGGTTTCGCCGGTGTGCGCATTTTCCAAGCGCCATGAATTTGTCATCGCATTTTGGAAATGCCAGTCGCCATGCAAATTTTCGCCGAGCAGCGCCTGCGGCAATTGGAACCAGACGAAGCGATCCGGCGGCGTCCCGTTTCCGTGGCACGAAAATCTGTCCGCGCCAAATTCAATCTGCCACTGGCCGCCGGACATTTGCGCGGTCGCGAGCGGGAAAGGGATTTTTGAAAATTGGACAAAGAAATTTCCATTGGCATTCGTCGCCAGCAGCAAATCACCGGCGAGTTCGGGGCGGCTGGACGAAGGTTTCCAGACGGCCTGACCTTGCTGGACGCGCCAGCCGGGCGCAGAAAAATCCGCGGGCGGCAACGGCGGAGCAGTGCGACATCCGGCGGCTAAGACGGCAATCAAGAGCGCCAGAGATGCGCCGCACAGTTTCATGCGTGAGGATTTTTGTTCACGATGACAATCGGGCGGAAATTGATGCGCGGCGAAAACGGCCAGCGCGCCTGGATTTTTACGAGCAGGAAAAAAAGTTCCATTCGCCAGCGGAGCGCCCAGCTTCCCTCCACTTCACCGGCAAGCACGCCGACGACGGCGGAGAAAAGATTCCAGCGCTCGGTCGGGCGCAAAAAAAGTTCCATGAACGGCGTGGTGTAATAATTCTCGACCATGCGCCAGTAAAACATCAGGCCTTTGCGGACGCGCTTTTCGTAGCCAGCAAACGCGCGGCAATCCGGCCTGCCTTGCGCGACGGATTTTTCGACGACTTGCGCGGCGAGTTTTCCCGACCACATGGCGAGAAAAACCCCGGCGGAAAAAATCGGGTCCATGAAACCGGCGGCATCGCCCACGCGCAACAGACGGTCGCCTGTCAGTTTGCGATTGTAATAGCTGAAATCGCTCGTGGTGCGCGTCTCGTTCACCCGCTTTGCATTCACCATGCGTTCTTTCACGGCGGAACTGGATTCGACAAAGCGGTCAAAAATTTCCTGCGGTGTTCCATTTTCCTGTGCGAATTCGTCCTTGTCAATCACCAGTCCGACGCTGGTTTTCTCGGCGGAGATCGGGATGAGCCAGAACCATTTGTTCGGCAGACGGACGATGATGATGTCGGTGTTCGCCTCGCTGGCGTCGCGCAGGACGCCGGTGAAATGGCCGAAAATGGCGAGTTTTTTGTGGCGTGGATGCGTGACGCGAATGCCTTCCAAATTGCCGGTCACGTTGCCGCGACCGCTGGCGTCAATTAGATAGCCCGCGCGAAAATTATGATTTTTTCCGTCGGCATCGGAAGCCTCGACGTTGACGCCGTCCGCGTCCGTTGAAAATTTTGAGACGCTCCAGCCTTCGCGGATGTCCGCGCCGCTGGCGCACGCGTGCTTGAGCAGGATGTGGTCGAACACGGCACGTTCCACCTGGATGGCTTCCGGCTCGCGGTTGTATTTGCCCTGGCGGAAGGCGAACCGCGTGCCAAGCGTTCCGTTGGAAAGATCGAACCGCGCGCCGAATTTTCGCGGGAAACCCGCTGCCTGCAACGCGGGCAGCACGCCCATCTCGCGGAAGATGGCCATATTGCACGGCAGAAGCGATTCGCCGATGTGGAAGCGCGGAAAAATTTCCTTTTCCAGAACGAGCACGCGCTTTCCCGCGCGCGCCAGAAATGTGGCGGCGCTGCTGCCGCCGGGGCCGCAGCCGATGATCAGCGCGTCATGTGTATGCTGACTCAATGGTGAACAATTTTGAACATGTTATGAATGTTGGCAAGCTTGGAAAATGCATTTCGGGACGGCGCGACATGACATCGCCGCTCGACAAAACTTTTCCGACACGCCATTCTGCGTTCATGGCATTTGAACCGGAATCCATTTCACCGCTGGACTCGCTCTGGAGGGAATATGCCCGCGCGTTTCAGGAGTGGGACGACCTCACGCTCGGACGCTGGCTGGCCAAGACGCTCGGCCAGCTCGAAGGCCGCGCATGGCGGCTCTCGCATCCGCTCGTGGGCGCCTACCGGATCGCCGCGCAGATCGCGCATGAAAAACAAATCTGGTTCAAGCGCCTCGTCACGCCGCCCGCCGCCTACGCGGAATCGCCGTGCTGCCGCGCGCCGTTTCTGCCGCTGCTCACGCGAGACGTGCGCGAGTCCGGTTTGATCTGCCAGCATTGCAGCGAAACACTCGTGTCGTTCGAGGAAATTCCCGCCGGCATCCGCGCCGAAATCGAAACGTGGGCACGGCAATACGAACCCATCCACGCCGTCGCGCATTGGGACGACCGCCAGCGCAAGCGCGCGGGAAATTACGACGCTGCCTACGAGAACGCGGCGGAGCAGGCCGAGCAATTGCTCGCGCGTGCCGGAAAAGATTTGGCACCAAAACTTTTGGATTCCTACGCCGCAGCAATCTGGGAAGACCAGGACGAATGTCTCGAAGTCAGGCCGGAAGATGTGCCGGTGTAATTTTGCTGAATGGTTGAATCGTTGAATTGTTAAATCGAAACAGCGGGGCTACGATTCAACCATTCAACGATTTAACGAATGATAAAATTCCTTTTTAAATGGCTGCTGCGGCTGTTCATCGCGGCGGTCGTGATTGCCGTGCTGGCAATCGTCACGCTGCTGCTGTCATACAATTCGATTTTGCGCGTGACGATGGAACGCCAGATACGCGCGCAGACTGGCATGGACGCCGAGATCGGCAGCCTCCATTTCGCGCTCACTTCGCCGACGATCAAGATTCAAAATTTCAAGCTCTACAATTCGGCCAATTTTGGCGGCGCGCCGTTTCTGGACATCCCGGAAATTTACATTGAATACGACCGCGCCGCGCTCAAGCGCAAAGAAGTCCACATCACGCTGATGCGTTTCAACCTCGGCGAACTGGACATCGTAAAAAACCAGGCCGGGCTGACGAACATTTTCGCGCTTGGCATTTCCGCGCCGAAGACCCCCGCCGCGTCACATGGCACGATCAATTTCAAAAAGCAAACCGGGTTTGAATTCAATCAGATTGATGTGCTGAACGTCTCCATCGGCGAGGTGAAGTTCATTGACCTGAAAAATCCGCAAAACGATCGCGAGCAAAACATCGGCCTCGAAAATGTCGTGGTTCCAAACGTGAAGTCGCAAGCAGATATCGGGGGCTTGGAAGCGCTCATTGTTTTGCGCGGCAACGGTTTTTTTGAATCGCTGGTTGACCAGAAAAAACCGGGACTGGAGCTTCTCAAGCAACTCGGATTGTAAAACGTCCGTCACTTTCGACTTTTTTGCGCACGGCATTTTTCTTAACTTGGTCGCGTGCATCGTGACTCGCTCAAATCCATTTCGCGCCTCGTCGTCAAACTCGGCACGGGCGTGCTGACCGACAGCCGGAAGCAAATTGACCCGGCGCAGTTGGAGCAGCTGGTCGCGCAAGTCGCCGTGCTGCGGAAATCGGGAAAGCAAATCGTGCTCGTCACCAGCGGCGCGGTCGGCGCGGGCATGGGTGCGCTCGGTTACGAAAAACGTCCGAACGAACTTGCCGAGCTTCAGGCGTGCGCCGCCATCGGGCAAACACGGCTCATGGCGATTTACGCGGAACTTTTCGCCAAACATGAATTGCACGTCGCGCAGGTTTTGCTTACGCACGACGATCTCGAACATCACGAGCGGCATCTCAACGCGCGCAACACGCTCGTCACACTGCTCGGTCGCGGCGTCGTGCCGATCATCAACGAAAACGACGCGGTGTCGTTCACCGAAATCAAGTTCGGTGACAACGACAAACTCTCCGCGCTCGTCGCGTCGCTGCTGCCCGCTGACTTGCTTGTGATTTTGACGACCGTGGACGGCGTCATCGAAAATTTCAGCAAGTCGAATCCAAAAACAATTTCCGTCATAGAACGCGTTGATTCGACAATTGAAAAACTCGCCGGCGGAACGACCAGCGAAACTGCCGTCGGCGGAATGAAATCTAAAATTGAAGCGGCGAAAATCGTTGTGCGTTCTGGAATTCCGCTCGTTATCGCGTCGGGCAAAAAGAAAAACGTGCTCGCGAAAATCCTGGCAGGCGAAAATGAAGGAACGCTATTTGTCGCGCAGCCGAACAAATTGCAGGGCCGCAAGCGCTGGATCGCATTTTTTCATCATCCCAAAGGCACGCTGTTCGTGGATGACGGCGCAAAAAAGGCGTTGCGCGAAAGCGGAAAAAGCCTGTTGCCGCCCGGCGTCGCGCGCTGCGAAGGCGATTTTGCGGCTGAAGAAGTCGTTCGCATTTGTGATTTGAACGGAACGGAATTCGCGCGTGGCATCGTGAAATTCAGCGGCGAAGAAATCCGCGCCAAAAAACTCGCGCGTGTGGAACTCGTGCATCGCGACGATTTGGTGATTTTATAATTCACCGCAGAGACGCCGAGTTGCAGAGAAAATCCAAATTGAAAATCTCTGCGCCTCTGTGTCTCTGTGGCAAAAACATGAAACAAAAACCTGCAATAAACGATCTGCTCGAAGTCATGGCGAAGCTGCGTTCGCCCAAAGGCTGTCCGTGGGATCGCGAGCAGACGCACCTGACATTGCGGCGTCACGCAATCGAGGAAGTTTACGAATTGATTGACGCCATCGAGGCGCGCGACGACCACGAAATGGCCGAGGAGCTGGGCGACTTGCTGTTGCAGGTGGTTTTTCACTGCCAACTTGCGCGCGAACGCGGTGCGTTTGATTTTGGAAAGGTCTGCCGCATGATCGTCGAGAAGCTCGTCCGCCGTCATCCGCATGTGTTCGCCACAACCAAGGTCAAGAACGTGGACGAAGTCTGGGCGAACTGGGAAAAAATTAAAAATGCGGAAAAGCACGGAACAAAACACGCGCGTCATTCTGCGCTTGATGGAATTCCAAAACATTTGCCTGCGCTGCTGCGCGCGGAAAAGCTTTTGAAGAAGGCGCGCAAGGCAAAGCTGCTTGCGGAAGAAGGGGTTTCAAAACAAAAATTCGCGAAGACGGCTTTGGCAAGGGAACTTTTTGAACTCGCGTCGTCCGCGCAATTGCGCGGCTGGTCGGCGGAAGAGTTGCTGGCAGGTGAAATAAAAAAACAGGAGCAGCAATTGCGCCGCCGGGAACAAGCCGAATCGTCAAAAATCAGGCGTTGACAGTTTCCGAAAATCTGGTTCAATGTCCGACCCTTTGCGGGAAAATTTATGTATGCAGTTTTAGAAACAGGCAGCAAACAGTATCGCGTCGCCGCCGGCGACAAGCTCGAAATCGAACGCCTTGAAGTCGAGGCGGGCAAGCCGGTCACGTTCGACCGCGTGTTGCTCGTCAACAACGACGGCAAGCTTTCCGTCGGCGCGCCCACCGTCAGCGGTGCCACCGTCGTGGCGGATGTCGTCGAGCACAAGCGCGGCGAACACAAGCTCACGTTCAAGATGAAACGCCGCAAGGGCTATCATAAGACCATCGGCCATCGTCAGGAACTGACGGTGGTGAAAATCACCGCCATTAACGCCTGATTTTCCGCTCTCAACTTTCAACCATCAACTTTTATGGCACATAAAAAAGGTCAAGGCAGCGTCCGCAACGGGCGCGACAGCGTCAGCAAACGGCTGGGTGTAAAAGAATTTGGCGGCGAGGTCGTCAGCGCGGGCAGCATCATCGTGCGTCAGCGCGGCAGCAAGTTCATCGCGGGCAAAAACGTCGGCACGGGCCGCGATTGGACGCTCTTTGCGCTCGTGGACGGCAAGGTGAAGTTCGACAAGAACAGCCGCCGCGTGAACGTCATTGCGGAGGCCGCCGCCGCGAAAAACTGATTTTTCGCCAATTGATTTCAAGGCGGGGCTTCGGCCTCGCCTTTTTTGTTGGCAAGACTGCATCATGTTCATTGACGAGATAAAAATTTACGCGCAGGCGGGGCACGGCGGCAAAGGCTGTGTCGCGTTCCATCGCGAGGCTTACATCACCAAGGGCGGCCCGAGCGGCGGCAACGGCGGGCGCGGCGGCAGCGTCATCTTGCAGGCCGACCACGACCTCAACAATCTCATCGGCCAGTATTACGTCCCGCGCCTCATCGCGCCGGGCGGCGAGGCGGGCATGGGCAAGGGCATGGACGGCCACGCGGGCAAAGACCTCATCATCAAAGTCCCCTGCGGCACGCTCGTGTGGAGATTGCCGTCGGTGAAACCGATTGAAAAAATCGAGGACGAGGATGACGACGATGACGAAGCCGAACAGGAAAATAAAAATCCGATGTTTAGCACGAGCACGGGCAAACGTCCGTTGCTGCGCCGTGCGGCCAGCGGAAAAGCCTTGGAAATTGATTTATCAAAGGACGATTCGGATGCTGAAAAAATTTCCGAAAATGATTCTGGAAAGGGTGAACTCGTCACCGACCTCACGCAGCACGGGCAGCAATTTATTTTGTGCAAGGGCGGGCGCGGCGGATTGGGCAATCGTAATTTCGCCACCGCCGCACGCCAGACGCCGCGATTCGCGCAGCCGGGCGAGCCGGGCGACGAAGGCGATTTTCTGCTCGAACTGCGCATCGTCGCCGAAGTCGGCCTCGTCGGTTATCCGAACGCGGGCAAGTCCACGTTGCTCACGGCCATTTCCCGCGCGCGCCCGAAAGTCGCGCCGTATCCGTTCACCACGCTGCATCCGCAGATCGGCATCGTCGAATACGCCGACTGGAAACGGCTCACGGTCTGCGACGTGCCCGGCCTGATCGAAGGCGCGCACCAGAACGTCGGCCTCGGCCACAAATTTCTCCGCCATATCCAGCGCTGCAAAATCCTCGTGCTGCTGCTCGACATGGCCGGCACGGACAATCGCAAGCCGTGGGACGATTACAAACAATTGTTGAGCGAACTGGAACTTTACGATCCCGCGCTGCTCGAAAAACCGCGCCTCGTCGTCGCCAACAAAATGGACGAAGCCGTCGCCGAAAATTTTTTGAAGGAGTTCAAAAAGAAAATCAAAAAAGTAAAGGTGCTGCCGATCTCCGCCGCGTTTGATCAGGGCATGGAAAAATTTCGCGAGACGATTCGTAAAGCTGTGAACGATGCATCGGAATAATTTGGCGGATTTCAATTCGGCGCAGTGTGAATAAGTATTTAATTAGTTGCTTGTGCAATTACTTTTTTATGAGAAATTATCTCATAAATTTTATTTTCGGTCGTAAATAAGGCAATTAAACAGGCAAATGCTACAACAATTCACAGTTGCAAATTGGGCATCATTCAAAAATGAGGCGACGTTAAGTCTTGAAGCATCGTCGGACGTTGAACACCCCGAGAGTATTGTCGAAGCTTTTGGCGTTCGCTTGCTAAAAAGTGCTGTAATCTATGGAGCGAATGCCAGCGGAAAAAGCAATTTGATGGCAGCAATCAATTTTTTCAAATTTTTTATTTTGAGTTCTTCCAGGGAAACCCAAGTTGAGGAAGAAATACAGGTTCAGCCATTTCAACTTAGCACCGACTGCGATGGCAAACCTTCTCATTTCGAAATTATTTTCTTTCACGAGAATACAAAATACAGATACGGCTTTGAGGCAGATAATCAGCGCATTCATGCTGAATGGCTTTTTGCGAGCTCTTCAAGCCGCGAAGCAGAACTCTTTACCAGAACAATAGAGAAAATTAAATTCAACGAAGAGCGTTTCAAAGAAGGCAAAGGTTTGGAAGAAAAAACGAGGCCCAATGCACTTTTCTTAAGTGTGGTTGCTCAATTTAACGGTGAAATCGCTACTACGATTTTGAAGTGGTTTCGGAATTTAGGATTTATTTCAGCAACAAGAAATCCAGGGCTTCGTTGGACAGTTGATTGCTTGAACGACCCGCAATTAGCAGCGCGAGTTCTTGAAATGTCACGAGTCGCGGATTTGGGGATTTCAAATTTGATTCCAAAATTATCGCATTACACAGAGGCCGATTTGCCGGGAATTTCAGAGGATTCGCGGAAGACTATGATTGGCAGAGTAAAGAACATTGAACTTAGGACAGTTCATCAGAAATTTGATTCAAATAACAATCCAGTTGGTTCTTTAGAATTTGACTTTCAGAAAAACGAATCAGACGGCACTAAAAAATATTTAGCGATGATTGGACCGCTAATTGACACTTTGGATTCGGGGAAAATATTGGTTGTGGATGAACTGGACGCAAGAATGCATCCTTTATTGTCTCGCGCGATTGTTTCTTTATTCAACAGCGCAAAGAACAACAAAATGGCACAACTCATATTTGCCACACACGACACCAATTTGCTCAATCGCCATTTTTTTAGAAGAGATCAAGTTTGGTTCACCGAGAAAGATGCTTTTGGTGCTACAAGTCTTTATTCGCTTTCGGAAATTAAAGTGCGAAAAGATGCCACTTTCGGGAAAGATTACATTCTTGGAAAATATGGAGCTGTTCCATTCATAGGAGATTTCAACGCCCTTTGCTCTGATGTCAAACCCGTGGAATAAAACTCGCTCGCGCAATTTTGCTGAAACGCGTGAGACACGAAAGGTTCTCGTTCTTTGCGAAGATGAGAAAACCGCTCCGAACTATTTCAAGAAATTTCCATTTAATCCCGAAGATGTGCTTGTTGAAGTGGTTGGCACTGGAATAAATACGGACAGCCTTGTAAAAGAAGCTATTCAGCGAAAAGAACACGCTGAACAACATGGGCAAAAATATATTCGTATCTGGTGTGTCTTTGACCGTGACTCTTTTCCTGCACAAAATTTTAATGAAGCTTTCAGACTCGCCGAAGCAAATGGAATCAATGTCGCTTATGCCAACCAGTGTTTTGAGCTTTGGTATTGGTTGCATTTTGATTTGCAACAGACGTCTGTTTCGCGAGATGAATATGGGAAAAAATTGTCAGATCGTCTGGGTCGAAAGTATCAAAAGAATGACACAACTTTATATGATGAATTGAAAGCACTACAACCAGACGCTATTCGTAATTGCAAAAAGCTTCTTTCTTTTTACAATCCTTGTGTTCCTGAACGCAATGACCCATCCACAACAGTTCACACATTGGTTGAATTCCTAAATCAGTTTGAAACGGATGGCAATTTCAAAAAGAGTTAGGCCGCTGCTTCAATGTTGCGGTGAAGATTTTCCAAAAACCGCATCACCGCGTCACCGTGCTTGAGCATTTTCACTTCCGTCCACGGCGCGACGATTTCCAGCGTGTCGCGTTTCGTGTAGCCGAGCACAAATCTTCCGCCTGACGCGAGCAACTTCGGCAGATTTTTATCGTCGAGCAACTGCTGCGCGAATGAAGTCGAGCGGCGGTTCACATTTTTTTCGCCGTAAGGCGGATCGGCCAGAATCAAATCGAATTGCCGGCTGCTTTCGGCCAGTTGATTCATCACCGGAAAAACATCCTGCGTCCGCACCTCCAGAATTTCGCCGTAACCCGCCGCCGCCGCGTTGCCGCGGATAAATTCCGCGTGCCGATGCGATTTCTCGACGCACATCACCGAAGCCGCGCCGCGACTCAAACATTCCAAACTCAACGCGCCGCTGCCCGCAAACAATTCCAAAACTTTCGCGCCGACAACCCGTGTGCCGAGCGAATTGAAAACCGCCTGCTTGACCAAATCCGGCGTCGGGCGAACGTCGAGTCCTTTCGGGACTTTCAAAATCCGCCGAGCCGCGTTGCCGCCGGTGATGCGCATGAGAAAATTTAACCACGGATTAACACAGATGAACACAGATATGGAAATTTAAATCCGTGTTTATCCGTGTCCATCCGTGGTTAAAGAAAATTATTTGAAAATTTCAGCAAAAAAAGTTTTCATCGCCTCCCACGAGCGCTTGTCGGCCTTTTCATTATATTTCGCGCCGGGATTGACAAAGCCGGGATCGGGCTGCGTGAACGCGTGAACCGCGCCGCCGTAGAAGACAATCTGCCAGTCCGCTTTTGAATCGCGCATCTCGGCTTCAAACGCGGTCAAATCTTCCGGTTTTTGGAATGGATCATCTGCACCCGCCAGTGCCAGCACTTTGCACTTGATGTTTTTTCCGTCTGCGGGCGTCGGCGAATCCAGTCCGCCGTGGAAGCTGACGACGCCGTTCAATTCCGCGCCGCTGCGCGCGAGTTCCAAAACAGTTGTGCCGCCGAAACAATAGCCGATGGCGGCGACGTGCTTCGCATCCACCAAATCATTTTTCTTCAGCACGTCAAGCGCGGCGTTCACGCGGGCACGCAGCAGCGCGCGGTCGCTTTTATATTTTCCCGCGAGCGTGCCGGCCTCCTGCACATTTTTCGGGCGGGAATCTTTGCCGTAAATGTCCGCGCAAAACGCGACATAGCCGAGTTGCGCGAGCATTGTGGCGCGACGCTTTTCGTAATCGGTCAGGCCGAGCCACTGATGCACCACGAGGACGCCGGGACGTTTGCCTTGAATCGCATCGTCATAAACCAGCACGCCTTCAAGCATGGCGTCGCCTTGCTTGTATTCGACGGTTTCGGTGTGGATGGCGGCGCTGGAAGTCAGAACGGTTGTCATAAGCAAAAAAGTTGGAATCAAATTTTTCATAGTCCAAAACAAATAAACCGTTGCGCGGAAAAATACCAGCGCGATAAATGAATTTAACCACGGATGGACACGAATCGACACGGATGCGAATTTTTTTATCCGTGTCCATCTGTGTTAATCCGTGGTTAAATTTGTTGACGTGAAAACGATTTTGGAAATCTCAAATCTGCGGATTCAGCGCGACGGCGTCGTGATTCTCGACGATGTTTCGTGGCGCGTGGAACGCGGACAGCACTGGGCGATTCTCGGCGCGAACGGTTCGGGGAAAACTTCGCTGTTGAGCGCATTGACGGGTTATCTCATGCCGACAGCGGGTGAAATTCTTTTGCTTGGAAAAATTTACGGCCAATCCGACTGGCGCGAGTTGCGGAAGAAAATCGGCCTTGTCAGTTCGTCCGTGCGGCAGATGATGGCGGACGATGAACCGGCGCTGGAAACCGTGGCGAGCGGCAAATATGCGATGATTGATTTCCGGGGGAGGCTGACGAGCGGTGAAAAAAGCCGGGCGCGAAAACTTTTGAAACAAGTTGATGGTGAACATCTGGCCGAACGTCCGTGGCGCGTGCTGTCGCAGGGCGAACGCCAGCGCGTATTGATCAGTCGCGCGCTGATGGCAAAGCCGCGTGTTTTGATTCTGGACGAGCCGTGCGCCGGTCTGGATCCGGCGGCGCGCGAACATTTTTTGCAGTTTATCCAGCGGCTCGGCTCAAAGAAAAATTCGCCCACGCTGGTTTTGGTGACGCATCACGTCGAGGAAATCATGCCGTTTTTTTCGCACCTGCTTGTTTTGAAAGATGGGAAGGTTCTCACAGCGGGCAAAAAATCTTCCGTGCTGAAAGCAGAATTGCTTTCCAAGGCTTTTGCCGCGCGGTTGCGGCTTGGCAAATTGAAAAATCGCTACTTGCTGAATGTGTCGCCCGCGATTCGCGGGATGATGTAAGATCGGCGAAACACGCTCTGGCATCGTCGGAACAGATGCCGGACCGGCTGAAAAGCGCGCCGGGGTTGTCTTAGTTGGCGGGCGGGTTCGGGACAGCCGCCGTTCCGTCAATGCCGCCGGCGGCGGCCTCGTTGTGGATGATTTTGCCGCGCGTGCCGAACGACAGCACGTCGTCAATCAGCCGTGCGTCCACGGCGTCGCGGTGCAGCGAGGAACCGGCGTGCGCGATGACGTTTGAGAAGGCGGCCTGGGCGGGTTCGATGGTCACGGCGATCTGCGGGGCGACGGTGAGGTTGTCCACCAAGGTCGGCGCTTCGTCTCCGCTGCCGAAATCGGCGGCGACGACGGGGCGGCCATTTAATTTTCCATCCTTGTCTGTGTCCGCAAAATTGTCCTTCTGGTAAACGTGGTCGGTCGGTTTGTATTCGCCGGTGAAGCGCGCGCTGGAATTTGGCCCGGCGATGAAATAATTGCCGATGGCGTCCAGAAAATGATCCGCGCCCGAATGTCCGCCGACGAGGCCGGTGACGCCCCAATTATAGACGACGTTGTTGACGTATTGGATTTTTCCTTTCGCCTTGGGATTGCGGCTCTGGTTGTTGATCCAGAGATTGTGCGAGTAGGTGATGTTGGTCACGTCGTCGGAAAGCGAGCCGAAACGCTGCGGGTCAACGCCCTCGCCGATGATGCAGTATTGAAAGGTGATGTCGTGGCTGCTTTTTGTGAGGCCGAGGCAATCCCAGCGTCCCCATTCGATGCTGCAATGGTCAAAGATCATGTCGCCGCCGCCGGAGAGATTGACGGAGCATTTGCCTTTGTCGCCGGCGATGCCTTCGCGGAAACGCATGTAGCGGACGATGACATCGTGTTGATCGCTGAAGGAGGTGGAGCGTCCATAAAGGGTGATGCCTTCGCCGGGAGCCGTCGAGCCGTCGAGGGTGATGTGGCTGTTGACGGCGACGTTGGATTTCAGGCGGATGACTCCGCCGACATCGAAGACGACGATGCGGTTGGGCTTGCTGACGGCCTCGCGAAATGAGCCGGGGCCGGAATCGTCCAGCCTGGTGACGTGAAAAATTTCACCGCCGCGCCCGCCGCTGGCGAACTGGCCGAAGCCGTCCGCGCCGGAAAATGCGAGGTTGGTTTGCGCGCCGGCAAAAGTTGCAAAAAATGTGCCGCTCAAAACTAGCGCGAGGCAGAGGAGGAGTTTGGATTTCATGGAATCATTGTAACTCTGACCAGAAATGAATCCAGTTCGTTCATTTCACAAAAAAAGCGGCCTCCGTTTTCCGTCTGCGTCTTTCACTTCGACGCGACAGGCCGGAGGCCGCTTTGCGTTTTTTGGCAGGGACATCGCGCTGCGCTGCTCCTTGCGGAGTGCGCCCCGACGTGCAATCATCCTCCCCGTCTTCCTCATCCTCGCCCTCCTGATTCATTTTGAGGACGAGCATGAGGATGAGGAGGATTTCCTTTCATCCGCCCACGATGAGGCTGACGAGCTTGCTCCAGAGGCCCACCTGGGCGTCGTTCACGCGGTAGATGGCGCGGTAGGTCCATTTGACGGGCGCGGCGGGAATCGGCGCGGGGTCGGTGTAGCCGGGTGTGGTGTCAAAGGCCAGCGCCACAAAACCCTTGCCGTCGCCGCGATCCACCTGGATCTCGCACATGTCCAGGTAATTGACGTAGCCGCCCCAGTTCCAGTCCACGAACACGTTCGCGCCGTTGATATAGACGTCAATCTCCGGCTGGATGGTGGTCAGGTCGGGCGGGGTCTGTTGCGGGCCTTCAATGCCCAGCGCCTGTCCCATGGCGGTGTTGTAGGCGGGATTTGCCTTGATGAGCTTGACGAGCGCGCGGAAACGCGCCTCGATGCCGGGCGCCACGGCGGGCACGGACGCGGGCAACACCGGGGCTGCGGGCGCGCCGGTGGGCGGGGGCGTGCCGCCGCCGCGCATGATGTCCTTCCATGTGGTGGCCTGCGTGGCGGCCTTTTGAAGTATGTCCAGGCATTTGAGGCAATATTCAAAATAATCCGCGTCCGCCGCCTGTCCGCTCACCTGGTCGGGCGTGAGCTTGAGGACGGCCACGTAGGAGCCGATTTCCTCCTTGAAGGTGATCAATTGAGCCGAGAAGTCGTGATCATTACCTTCAACGTAATTTCCTTTCATTGTTGTTCCTTTGTCTTAGTAGTTATGGTTGGAACGGCAAAACACGCGGTTTTGGCCGTTTTTGGCCTGTAATTGGGCCAAAATGGTGCCGCCGGACGGTTTTCCGGCGTGTAAAAATGATTTTTCGGTGTGTGGAAATGATTTCCCCGCGTGTGGAAATGAATTCACGGTGTGTGGAAATGAATTCACGGTGTGTGGAAATGAATTCACGGTGTGTGGAAATGGTGTCGCGGTGTGTAGAAATGGTGTCGCGGTGTGCAATCCAGTCGGCGCGACGCGGTGACAGGAAGTTGTGGTGCGGGTTGCACCGGGGTGGAGAAACGCGCGGAGATCGTGGCACTGGCACGGCAGCTTGACTGGCAAATTGCGCGCAAACGGGGACAGATCAAAACCATGGCCGAAGGTGCGGCCAAAGAAAG
>Ga0181529_10001957_pt1 | contig 25425 bp, 18 predicted proteins | sample PEATcosm2014_Bin_36_FD_119763 | JGI IMG/M metagenome (GOLD analysis project Ga0181529, IMG submission 119763) | Peatland microbial communities from MTU Mesocosm Facility, Houghton, MI, USA - PEATcosm2014_Bin10_30_metaG | ecosystem: Environmental > Terrestrial > Soil > Wetlands > Peat | place... | reverse complement strand
GAATTTGCTGAATTTAGTAAATCACTTAATGAAACCGCATGTAATCTCTATAAGCTTTTGGAAAATTTGCTGGAATGGGCTATGCTTCAAAATGGTTCGATAAACTTTACTCCAAAAGACTTTGATTTATCTAAAATGATTTCGCAAGGCATTAATACAATAAATCAACGAGCGCTGCAAAAAAGAATTACAATTATTAATAAAATTGATAATTCACAAAAAGTTTATGCGGACGAAAAAATGATCAGCACAGTGCTCAGAAACCTTTTATCTAATGCAGTTAAATTCACGCATCAAAATGGGATGGTTACAATCAGCGCTAAGGAAATAGAAGACCAAATGATTGAAATATTTATTAAAGACTCAGGTATCGGGATGCCAAAAAGCATTGTGGAGAAACTATTCGAACTCGGCGAAAAGACAGGCAGGCAAGGAACAGATGGAGAATTGAGCACAGGGTTAGGTTTATTGTTATGCAAAGAATTTGTAGAAAAGAATGGCGGTAAAATATTGGTGGAAAGCGAAGAAGGAGTTGGAAGCGCTTTTTATTTTACTTTGCCAAAGTTCAATTAAAATGTAAGAGGATTAAATAGATTATGAAAAAGATTGATAAGACTAAAAACGAACTTTTAATGAAATTGAAGTCGCTAAGTCTAAAGTATTTAACTCTTAAAACTGAAGATGAAAAACACATCTCCGGGCAAAAGCTTGAGAAAGAATCTTTACGGAAATGTCAACAACGTTATTATTCATTATTCAAGAATATGCGGAATGGATTAGCATACTGCAGGGTATTGTTCGATCAGGAACAAGCGCAGGATATTATTTATTTGGAAGTGAACAATGCTTTCGAAAAGCTGACCGGCTTCAAGAATGTTGTTGGAAAAAAGATAACTGAAATAATTCCTGGCATACGTGAGTCGGATCCGGAATTGTTCAGGATCTATGGAAAAGTTGCGTTGACCGGCGAATCAGTAACTATGGAAATCTATATCGCATCCATTGGAGCGTGGCATTCTGCCACTATTTACAGCCCTAAAAAAGGATATTTTATATCCATATTCGATGTGATTACCGGACGCAAACTGGCTGAAGAAAAAATACTAAAAGTTGATCGTATTTATGCAATTGTCAGTAAGATAAACCAGGTAATTGTGCGCATTAAAGATAAAGCGGAATTGCTTAAAGAAGTTTGTGATATTATAATTGAAACAGGAAAGTTTCAAATGGCCTGGTTCGGTTCGGGTGATGAACAAACCGGTTATATAAAGCCATTTACATATGCTGGTCGGGAAGATGGTTATTTATCAGTGATTCCAAAGATTACTAAAAAAGATATTCCCGCGGGATGGGGACCGACAGGGACAGCGATTAGAGAAGGCAGGCATGTTGTATGTAATGATATCGGGAACGATCCGCTTATGGCGCCCTGGAGAGAAGAAGCGCTGAAGCGAAACTATCGTGCTGCAATAGCGCTGCCGGTAAAACTTTTTGGGAAAACCATAGGTACTTTTACACTTTATTCTTGTACCCCGCAGTTCTTTGATAAAGAAGAAATTGATTTGCTTATCGAGGTAACAAACGATATTAGTTTTTCCATTGAATCAATGGAAATTGAAAAGCAGCGGAAAGAAACAGAAGAAGCTTTAAGCATTTCAGAGCTCCGCTATCGACGTCTTTTTGAATCAGCAAAAGACGGGATTCTTATCCTCGATGATAAAAGCGGAAAAATTGTGGATGTGAATCCATTTATGATTGAGTTGTTAGAGTACAATAAAGAACATTTCCTTGATAAAGAACTATGGGAAATTGGGCTCTTCAAAGATGCAGTAGCCAACAAAGAAAAATTTTTAGAATTACAGCAGAAGGGATATGTACGTTATGATGATTTACCGCTTAGTACTTCGAGTGGAAAAAAGATTTTTGTGGAATTTGTAAGTAACGTTTATTCAGTAGATCATCAGAATGTAATACAATGCAATATCCGGGATATTACCGGGCGCAAAAATATAGAAGCAAACCTATCAGCTGCAGCCGAGTTGGCAAAATTGGGGTATTGGGAATATGAGGTTGATACAGGTCAATTTATTTTTAACGATCAGTATTACAGACTTATACACGGTTCATCTACGAAAAAGCAGGGCGGTAATATTATGAGCGCCGAAGAATTTTTAAAGAGACTTGTCTATCCGGATGATGCAAGTTGGATAAGAAAAAACATACAAGAAACAATTGAGTCGAAGGATCCAAATTATTTAGGAACAGCAGAGGCGAGAGTACTTCAAGACAACGGAGATATCAGGGATGTTAGTGTTCAATATAAGGCGCTGAAAAATATTTCGGGACTTACTTACAAAATATATGGCATTAATCAAGATATTACCGGGCGTAAACAATTCGAAAGAGAACTGATAAAGGCTAAAGATAATGCAGAAGAAATGAGCCGGGCAAAATCTTACTTTTTTGCAAATATGAGCCACGAATTACGAACTCCATTAATAGGCATAAATGGTTTTGCAGAATTATTGATTGAATTGCTGAAAGAACCTGAATTAAAAGAAATGGCTGAAAATATTTTAAAAAGCGGCAAACGTTTATCCGAAACATTAAATCTTATTTTGGATATTACAAAGTTTGAATCAGATAAAGTGGACTTCAAATTAGAATCTTTAGAATTAGTAAGCGAAACAGAAGCGATAATAAACTTATACGAACAGACAGTACAGAGAAAAGGAATATATCTAAGATCAACTTTCAGTAATCCAACAATTTATTTGGACACAGACAGGCGCGCTTACTGGTCAATCCTTAATAATCTAATAAATAATGCCGTCAAATTCACAGTAGAAGGAGGAATCATTGTAAGTGTTTCTCTTAAAGATAATTATGTTGAAATAAAAGTAGTTGATACGGGTATTGGCTTAGAAAAAAAGGATCAGGAAATTATTTTCGAAGAATTCCGCCAGGCAAGCGAAGGTTTAAACAGAAATTTTGAAGGGACCGGATTAGGATTAAGCATAACAAAAAAATTAGTTGAAAAATTCGCGGGTAAAATTACAGTTGAAAGTGAATTCGGTAAAGGATGTGCTTTTAGTGTGTTACTGCCGGTTACAAATGTGAAAGTAAAAAAGGAAATGCCCTTAAAGGATCTGCCAAACCCAATAATAGCGACAAATATAAAAGCAGTTAAACCGCTTGCTTTATTGGTTGATGACGATCCGATTGTTTATCACGTGATGAAAGGATTTTTGTGTGAATTAATTGATTTGGATTCAATTCCTGATGCAGAGTATGCTATCAAAATGCTCAAAGAGAAAAAGTACGATCTGGTTTTTATGGATATTAACCTCAGACGCGGTCTAGACGGAAAACAAGCAACACAAGAAATTAGGAAAATGAAGGGTTATGAAAGTACCCCGATTATTGCTGTCACCGCTTATGCAATGACGGGTGACAGAGAAGAATTTTTAGCAGCTGGTTGTTCTCATTATATTTCAAAGCCATTTACAAGACAAGAGATACTAACTTTGGTAAAAGAAATATTAAACGTAGATAAGAAGGACGGGTTTGGCGTTCGGTGCGTGAAGGATTGAGTGCGCCAAGAAATAAAGTTAAGAGCCGGCGGCATAAAACCAGTAGATTTTTACCGTAAGGATTCTTAAAAAGTTTATAAAATAGAAAGATTACTTTAAAGTAATCTTTCTATAACATATTTGTAATAGTTCCCATAAATGAGGGGGTTATATGAAAAAGCTTATTGCTGTTACGTGTGGATGTCCGGTTTAATACCGGCTATCAAATAACTGATAGCCTGTCAGAAATTTGATAATCAGAGCCTCCGGCATTACTTGACGAAAAAAAATATTTTATAATAAAATAGAACGAATCGCATTGTTTTACTTATATAAAGCTTCAATTATATTTGAAATAATTTTGGCACAATACTTGTTTTTATTACTACTATGAAAATATTTGGCAAATAAATCCGTTGGTGTAGAATTATAAAAATTTACACTACTCTTATTATTACGATTAAAAAGGATTTATACTTTTTCAATAAGTTATACTAGTAGAGGAAATTTATGTGTAGAAAGTTATTATTCCTTATTGTACTTTTTTGTGCAGTAGATAATGCGCAATGGGTACAGACAAATGGACCTTACGGGGGAGATGTCAATTGCTTACTCTTCAAAGGCACGTTTCTCTTTGCCGTGGTTAATGGCAGCGTGTATTTTTCTGCTAACCGCGGAACAAACTGGGCGCCGGCTAATATAGGCTTGCCGGACTATGCAGTGTCCTCGCTTGCTGAAGGCGCTGCAGGGAATCTTTTTGCCGGGACTAACGGCGGCGGAGTTTATATTTCAACAAATAACGGAACAAGTTGGTCTGCAGATACTGCAGGCTTGTCGTATAAATCAGTTTCTTCGTTTGCTGTCAGCGGCTCGAATCTTTTTGCCGGAACTAATGGCGGCGGAGTTTTTCTTTCAACCAATAACGGAACAAATTGGACCCCCGTTAATGATGGCTTGTCAAACGCTAATAGTTTGTACGTCTCTTCACTTGTTGTCAGTCCCACAGGGACGGGCGATACAAATCTCTTTGCGGGAACTAAAGCCGGAGTTTTTCTTTCAACAAATAATGGCACAAGCTGGACGTCGGTTTTAAGCGGAAATGGAGACATTTACCATCTTGCTGTTTCCTCCAACGGGACAGGCGGAACTAATCTTTTTGCGGGATATTCGTTTGAAACGGGTCTGGGAGGCGGCATTGCCCTTTCCACAAATAACGGAACAAGCTGGTCATCAATTAATCCGTCTGAATATGCAGGCGCCGTGGCTATTTTATCTCTTACTGCCTTACCAAATGGGACAGGCGGTACGAATCTCTATGCTGGGTTGCTTCCGAACCCGGACATTGCGAGCTTATATACAGGCGGAGGTCTTTTACTATCAACTGACAATGGAACAAGCTGGACAGCAATTGATAAGGGCTTGACTAATAATATTGTGGAGACAATGGCTTTTACTCCAAATTTTACGCCAAATGGTCCTCGCGGGACGAATATCTTCGCGGGTACTCCGGCTGGTATTTATCTTTCAACTAACAACGGAACAAGCTGGACGCCGGTTGTTGATTCGGGTTTGACGAATTTGAGTGTTTCCTCGCTGGGCGCCTTTATCCAGGGGGGTACAAATGTAACGTATCTTTTTGCATCTGCCGGTAAAGAGGGTATCTTTCTTTCTACCGACAACGGTACAAGCTGGGCTCAAGCCGATTCAGGCTTGTCGAATTTAGATGTTACAGCGTTTGCTTTCAGCCCCGTAACAGATCGCCCGGTACCCTCTTGGGGAGAAACGAATGTTTTTGCAGGAACTTATTTCGGCAGGGTATATCTTTACAACGGCGCTGTTTTACCTTCAATGGCAAGCTGGTCAGAGGTTGATAGCGGCTTAATTAATAACTGTGTCTCTGTCTTGACTCTCGCAGTATATCCCGCTGGAACAGGTGCCGCAAATTTACTGGCTGGTACATCCAACGGTGTTTTTCTATCAACTAACTCAGGAACAAGCTGGGCTCAATGCGGACTGGCAAACATTAATGTTTCCTCGTTTGCCTCGGATATAATTGGGGCTGGTCCCGCAGGAGGAGGCGGATTGAATCTTTTTGCAGGAACTTTTAACAGCGGCATTTATCTCTCTACAAACAACGGAACAAACTGGACTCCGGTTGATTCGGGCTTAACGAACACTTATATCCGCGCTCTTGCCGTTTCTTCAAATGGAATGACAGGCGGTGTATCATATATTGTGGCGGGGACTGACAACGGTCTTTTCCTTTCAACAAACAGCGGAACAAGCTGGGTTAAAACAGGTTTGATTAATACTTCTTTTGTCTTTTCTGTTTCATCATTAGCTGTTGCCGTCACCGCGCCTAATAGTACGGATATCTTTGCCGGTACTAATACAGGTGTTTTCCTTTCAACCAACAATGGTCAGAGCTGGTCGCCGGTTAATACCGGTTTAACGAATACTTCAATTAATGTTAATTCTTTAATTGTCAGTGGGACTAATCTAATTGCAGCCACTTCAGGCGGCATTTGGATTAGACCGCTTTCAGATATGATTACCGGCGTTAAAAACCAGCAATATAATTTGCCGGCAAATTATTCCCTGCAGCAAAATTACCCCAACCCCTTCAACCCTTCAACTATTATCAATTACTCTGTTCCTAAAGCAGGTTTCGTTACAATAAAAGTTTATAATGTTTTGGGAAAAGAAGTAGCAACATTAGTTGACCGGCAGAAATCTGCCGGTAATTATTCTGTGCAATTTAATGCAGGTAAGCTGGCAAGCGGAATATATTTCTACCGGATGCAGTCAGGCAGCTTTGTGCAGACAAAAAAGTTAACGCTGCTGAAGTAATATCGTTTATCAATAATTACTAAGAGGCGTGCAATAGGATGCGCGCCTTTTGTAATTCAAATTTATAAGTAATTTTTGTGAGTAATATTTTTATTAGATATGAGTGTAAAATGAAACATATAGCTTTGCTTTTCACAATATTTGTGTTGACTCAGTTGACACATGCGGATTTTTTACATATTATTTATAAATAAATATTTTAATCTGTCAGGAGGCTGTATGGTTTTATTAGAATTCAGCATTTACCCAACCGACAAGGGTATTAGTGTAAGCCCTTATGTTTCCAGGATTCTGGACAATATTGATAAAAGCGGGGTTACTTATCAGCTTACTCCAATGGGTACTATCCTGGAGGGCGACTGGAATAAAGTAATGAATGTAGTTTCCGGGTGCTTTAACCTGCTTGCAGAAGACTGCGAAAGGATTACCATAAATTTGAAAGTCGATTACCGCAAAGGCAGTGAAAGCAGGATGCATACGAAAATTGAAAAGGTAGAAAAACTATTGAATAAGAAACTGTCAACTTAAGTAAATTATTTTACCGGATTAGAGGGATATAACAATTCAAAAAGGATTATTCCGTTTTGAATTAAAAACAGTGGAAGTTCTATGTATAAAAAAATAATATATATAATCTTACTTTTCTTTATTTCAATTAATGCTCAGTGGGTGCAAACTAATGGACCTTATAATGGTGATATAACCTGTTTCGCTTCGGACAGTACTTATATCTTCGCCGGTACTAATGGAGGCGGTGTTTTTCGCTCATCGGATAATGGTAAGAGCTGGACTTTAGCAAGTAATGGATTAACAAACCCTTACATTACTTCACTGGTTGTAGACGGGAAAAATCTTTTTGCAGGTATAACTGGCAGCGCCGGTATTTTTTTGTCAACAAACAATGGCGCCAGTTGGGCTTCGGCTAGTTCAGGTTTAGTAAATCAGAATATTACAGCGCTTGCTGTAGTCGACTCTAATATTTTTGCCGGGACAGCGAACGGACTTTATCTTTCAACAAACAACGGCGGCAGCTGGTCTTCTATAATGACAAACGCTGGAGTTACAGCCCTTGCTTTAGATGGCACGAATATTTTTGTAGGTGCCTACACAGATATCTATAGGTCAACGGATAATGGTAAGAGCTGGGCTGCATCCGATTCAGGAATAAAAGGTAATTATGTTACTGCTCTTATCGCGTCTGGCGCGAATCTCTATGCCGGGGCTTCAAAACCCATGGTTTTTCCGGTCGGTGAAGAGGGACCGGAACAGAATGGTAGTGTTTACCGTTCAACAGACTACGGAGAGAGCTGGGTTGAAATAGATTCGGGATTGCCAAATACCCAAATCACAGCATTCCAAATAAATGGTACTAATCTTTTTGCCGGGACAACCAATAATGGTGTATTCAGATCGAAGAATAACGGAACTAACTGGGCTCCAATGAATTCTGGTTTGAAAAATACACGCGTAAATACATTTTATGTGCTGGGTACTAATATATTTGCGGGGACCGGCAATGGCGTTTACCAGGTACCTGAAGACGACACAAATTGGATAGAATCCAATAACGGAATTATTAATTCTTCAATAAATTGTCTTGCAGTTTTCGGTTCCTATCTATTTGCAGGTTACACAGACGTTATATTGACCACTGACAACGGCATGACATGGACGACTGCAGATTCAGGTCTTCCTGAAAATAGATTTATCACTTCCCTGGTCAAATCAGGCGCAGATCTTTTTGCCGGGCAGCAATTCAATAGAGGAATTCTTCGTTCAACCAATAACGGCGGCTATTGGACCTTATTCGATTCAGCCATGACAAATTTTTATGTCACATGTCTTGCGGTATCCGGTAATGAACTTTTTGCCGGAGACGGACAACAAGGTACTGGTGTTTATCGATCCACGGATGATGGAATAAGCTGGTCAGCAATTAATTCGGGTTTAACCAACACGTGGGTCTGTTCACTTCTCGTTTCAAAAAATAATTCGGGCAAAACAAGTATTTTCGCCGGAACACAAAATGGAGGTTTTTTTCGGTCAACCGACAACGGTGATAGCTGGGCTTTGCAAAGTACGGATTTGGATAATGAAATAGTTTTTTCACTTGTTGAAATAGGCGAAAATATATTTGCGGGAACCAACAACGGTGTTTACCGGTCTACAGACAACGGTACCGCCTGGGATTGGATTGGTCCGGCAAATGCATATACATCAGAGTTAGTAACCAGCGGAACAAATCTATTCGCCGGCGCTTATTACACAGCCTCTTCGTATGGCGGTATTTTCCTTACCACAGACAATGGCGTGAGTTGGACGGCAGTTAATACCGGATTGATAAATACAGATATCAGCAGTCTTGCGGTTAGTGAAACTGATTTATTTGCAGGTACCAATGGCAGCGGAATTTGGCGGCGTCCGCTATCCGAGCTAATAACAGGTATAAAAACTAGCGGACATGAATTCCCGGATAATTTCTCGCTATCACAGAATTATCCCAATCCTTTCAACCCGTCAACCATAATCGCTTACGATATCCCAGAACTTTCGCACGTCACTATGAATGTTTACGATATACTCGGCAGAAAGATTGAAACACTTTTCGATACTGAAAGATTACCGGGACATTACCAGGTAACATTCGATGCATCAAGATTACCGAGCGGAGTCTATTTCTACAGGCTTACTGCAGGTAGTTTTGTACAAACAAAAAAGCTGATGGTGATCAAATAAGGGGGAAAATTTAAATGAATATGAAAGGATGTAATTGTTTGTTAAAGCTTATATAGCTAAGGGCAACGTTGGAGCGCCGCCCATGACTTTATCCTTAGCAGCCAATGACTTTAGTCATGGGTTGCTTAAATGAAAATTTGAAATTATAACCGTTTTAACGGTTTACAGTCACTGACGGTCAACTAGCAGTAACTAATATGAAATATTTTTTTAGGAAATCGTTTATGCAGCTTTATATTAATTTTTTTAACAGTGGCTAATTATAAGAGTAGTTTGTTTCGGTTACCTTATTTATGAACCAATGCGTATTTTCAAGCCATATTCAAAGATCTGCAAGTCTTTAAAAAAGAAACAGCATTGTGATATAAACTTCCTACGTAAAAACACGTAGACCTTCCTACGTAAAAACACGTAGGAGTACTACGTAAAAACACGTAGACCTTCTTACGTAAAAACACGTAGACCTTCCTACGTAAAAACACGTAGACCTTTCTACGTAAAAACACGTAGACCTTCCTACGTAAAAACACGTAGACCTTTCTACGTAAAAACACGTAGACCTTTCTACGTAAAAACACGTAGACCTTTCTACGTAAAAACACGTAGGAGTACTACGTAAAAATACGTAGAAGCGACTACGTGTTTTTACTGATTCATTTTAGTTAAATAATATTTATATTATAATTGAGGTGTTCAGCGATCATGGCAGGGATAGACGATTTAGAGAATCCCCTTAATGCCCCGGCAGCTATTGGCGCTGCGAAACTGCGTATCTGAATTTTGGTTTTTTTATTTTCATTCCCGGAAAGTGGGATGAAAAATTTGTGCTTTAAATGATCACGGTTTAAGGGGATTAGGTATGAAAAAACAATTCCGCGATTTAATTTTAACTTATAGCTTTTTACCGGTTTTGTTATTAACCCTTTCTTTATGCGGTTGTGTTGCTTCCGGCAGTTACTACAGCGCACGGACTATTGAACCAAATAAATTTGCACTGGGGTTTGGTGCGGATGACATAATTCTGAAAGATTCAAAAACTTCATCCAGCAGCATAGGAATTTCAAAGGATCTTCCGTTTGCTCCTTCAATAGGATTTGTTTATGGATTGCCGTTAAATCTTGAAACCGGATTTCGCTGGTATCCGGTTCGATTTGTTGAAGCCTCCCTGAAAGAGCAGGTTAACCCCAAAACATTCAATCTTGTTGACGGAAGTATAGACTTAAGTTATGCAGGACTTATCGGCGAGTATTCGTACATTAAATACGGAGCAACCATAAGCAAGAACATCAATAAAATAAAAGCCCTCTGTACAGCAGCAACTGCATAGAGGGCGTATTCGCAAACGAAAGGCGGCGTGCTGGCAGCACTGGTTTTCTCTGTAACAAGGGAAGACCGCGCCTTTTTGTTTGCATAAACTTTTAAGCGCAGGAAAGGAGCCAGTATGAAAACATAAATTATAATATCGCAAATATAATTTACAATTTCATCATAAAAAACTATGGAGTCATTTATGAAAACATTTAAAAACTTGTTGTGCATTTTATCGGTTCTATGTGCTGTATCATCTTCAAATATTTTAGCACAAAATTATACAATTGCCGCAACTATCGGAGTATCTACAACTGCGCTAAACCGCTATCTCGCTGCACAATACAATTCAGCAGGAATCCCTGCTTCATTTTCAGTAACATATAATGGTGTTATATATACAATCACATTAACACAGCCGGAAATTATTCTCACTCAGGGTAATGCTGCATTAAGAATGATGCTGACTGTTACTACAGGGACGACAATTGTTTATCAATTTGAAGTTGATCCTTCAATCAACATTCCTGCCGGTCAAATTACCGCAGCCCAAGTGCTGGTATATCTTACCAATTTACCAGCAACGCTTAATGCAGTTACTTTCATTCCACAATGGGTAATAACTGCAGTTACTCAAGAATATAATTCTCTTGGTTTCATTGTTTATCCAGCACAATTAATTTCTCAGGTAAATACTTCATTATTTGCTCAGAGTAATATTAATATAATATCGCCTTATTTCTCTCTTCCTGTAGGCTCGTTAATCTGGGATGATGTCCTGTTCGATAATTTTAATTCTACTGCTGATTTGAAAGCCGTTAATGCTGCATATATTGCTGCCGGGGGTTCATCAATTACCGGGACAAAAGAATTGAATAGTATAACGCATTCTTATTCCCTATCGCAGAATTATCCCAACCCCTTTAATCCAAGTACAGTTATAAATTATTCTATTCCTAAATCGGGATTGGTTACTATCAAAATTTATGATGTTCTCGGCAGAGAAGTAACAACTCTAGTTAATGAACAGAAATCTGCGGGAAATTATTTCGTGCAATTTTCCGGGAGTCATCTGTCAAGCGGAATATATTTTTACAGGCTTACTGCAGGTAGTTTTACTCAAACAAAAAAATTAGTGCTGTTGAAGTAAAATGACTGAATTTATTAACTATTATCTGTGCAGTGGGATGCACCAGCAATAAAGTAAAATTCCGCAGCACAAAATGGCAGGAGAAAAATGATGAAACTTTTATCTATTTTCGTTTCCCTTATCGTAACATTAACTCCGCTCTTTGGGCAGGTGAAATATTCTGCGTCCACCGATAAAACAATCTACCAATTGCCGGTCGCTGAATTTGTGACGCTAAAAGTTTATGACGTTTTCGGTAGAGAGGTTGCAGCGCTGGTAAAAGAATATCAAAACACCGGCATGCACTTTGTTATTTTCGATGCCGCTAAATTATCAAGCGGGGTGTACTTTTACAGGCTTGAAGCGGGAACATACAGTGAAACTAAGAAGCTCTTGTATTTGAAGTGAGCGCCAGGCGGAACATGATTATTACTAAGTTAACAGATTTAACTTAGTTATTGCTAAAGTAACTTTACAATGTTAATTTGATAATTATGATTTCCGAACTTGATAAGGCTTTGGCATTTCATCTCCGCGATTTGGGTAGCAAATTAAACCGGAGACTACGCAGACAGATGAGCAATCCCGAACAATTATCTATTACTGAAATTAAAGTAGTTTCATTGTTGAATCATAACCAACAACTGTCGCCATCCAAACTGTGTGAACAATTGAATATTTCTTCCCAGTACATGTCCCAGGTGCTCAACAGGTTGGGAAAATTAAAATATGTTTCAAGGCGGGCTTCGCTCAAAGATAAGAGGAAATCTTTCGTATTGCTTACTAAAAAAGGCAAAGCTAAAATTCTGGATGTAAGGCAGGAAACAGAAGAATGGCTGGCTGATTCAATCGCCAAACATTTTACTGGCGAAGACAAAAAAATTATTCAAAAAGCTATTGATTTGCTGCAGATTCTTACCGATTTATAGGGGGGTCGCAAACTAATCCGGCTTTACTCCATTACCCTCAATACAATTTCAAAAATGCGGCAAAAATTAATTTGCAGGTGACAATATATCAAAGTAACTTTGCAAAGTCATTTTGATAAATATGGACATTTTAAAAACGGTGATAAAGGACTATCTGAATTTCTTGCGGCTTTTTTGGTGGAAAATATGAAAACTGGTAGAAGGACAAATATATTCAGAGCATTTCAAAACCGTAATTATACATTATTTTTTACCGGTCAATCAATTTCTCAAATTGGCACCTGGATGCAGCGTACAGGTGTAATCTGGGTAGTTTACACAATGACGCATTCGGCTTTAATGCTGGGTCTTACGGTTTTTGCATCCCAGTTTCCATCTTTTCTGCTTTCATTATTCGGAGGCATTGTTTCAGACAGGTACAATCGATATAAAATACTACTGTTTACGCAGTCAGCTTCTATAATTCAAGCCGTATTACTGTCAATATTAACACTGACCAATCACTATACTGTCTGGGAAATTCTCTCTTTAAGTATTATACTGGGGGTAATAAATGCCTTCGATTTACCTGCAAGGCAGCCGCTGGTAAATGAACTTGTTAATGATAAATCAGACTTGCCTAATGCGCTTGCATTGAACTCTTCTATGGGTAGTGTCGCAAGGCTGCTTGGCCCTGCTTTATCAGGTATCGTACTTGTTAAATTTGGCGCGGGTATATGCTTTCTTTTAAATGCCGCAAGTTTTGTTGCAGTTATCATTTCTCTTTTATTAATGAAACTTCCCGGATATAAACCCTTACCGGTAAAAAAGAAAATCACTTCAGAACTTACCGAAGGTTTTATGTATTTGAAAAATACTCCTGCAATAGGCGTGGTAATTTTAATGCTTACTTTGGTAAGCCTGCTTGTATTGCCGTATAATACGCTGCTGCCGGTATTCGCCAGGGTAATATTTAAAGGTGATGCCGCTACTTTTGGTTTTATTAATAGTTTTATTGGTTTAGGAGCAGTGGTTTGCACTTTCTTTCTGGCTTCTTTAAAACCCGGAACTGATCTTAAATTTTTATTATTGGGATCTACGTTCTTTTTTGGCATTTGCCTGATGTTCTTTTCTCATACCGCTTATTTTCCTTTAGCCATGTTATTTGCGGCTTTATCCGGATTTGGGACAGTCTCTCTGATCACTATTTGCAATACCATAATACAGGTTGATTCAGATTCTAATATGAGAGGCAGGGTGTTCAGTTATGCTGCCATGGCAATGCTTGGAATGCTGCCGTTAGGCAGTCTGTTGATTGGCGCTGTTTCCCAGAAAATAGGAGCGCCCGATACATTGCTTTGCCAGGGTATAATAGCTATTGTCATTGCCGGCGTATTTTCTAATTTTCTGAGACGGGACAGGCTAAATAAAAAAAATATGGAAGAGCTTGAAGAAGTAGAAGATTTAGTTATAAAAAGGATTTCATCAATTAATTCATAATTATTATTGCATTGGCGCGATAAAGTAATAACCAATTTAGGAGGAACTTAACATGAACTTAGCAAACTATATCTCTTATTTTTTCGGCGGCGTTTTTCTCGCCAACGCCATTCCGCATATTGTCAGCGGAATAATGGGGCGTCCTTTTCAAAGCCCTTTTGCAAAGCCGTCCGGTGAAGGTCTTTCGTCAGCTACTGTTAATGTCATTTGGGGCTTCTTTAACGTGGTGGCGGCGTATCTTCTTATTTCCCACGTTGGGACTTTCGACCTGCATTCAACCCCGGATGTTTTTGCTATGGGGATGGGTGCCTTCCTGATTGCCCTTTATTCGGCGCGTCGTTTTGGAAAATTCAATGGCGGCAATTCCCCCGCTTCTTAACCGGGCGCATGCGCAATGGATGCATCTGACCCGGATGGAGCTTCGTCCGATTATCGGCTGTCTGTGTTCATGGGGGCAGAAGTTTAGAAGTTGTTGAAATCATTTTGTGTCGGAATTACTTATGAAAGGTGTGCAATAAAATGCGCGCCTTTTATTATTTTAGATTTAATCTTATTTTATAGGGTTTGAAACTTTAATTTTTAATGGCTAAGTTAATAATGATATACAAAACATAATTCGGGAATTTTGATTTCAGAATAAATTGATTTGATGCTCCATCTTAAGACAAACTCCCTTAGTATTTATTAAATCTTTCATTTGATTAATTCTATTAATGAAATTGCTCTTTAAGTAGTTTAAACAGGCGGTTGAAATTATTCAGTAGCTTAACTTCTTAAAACGTATATTATAGGAAAGTAAGGAGTTCATATGAAATATATTGGTATTCTTTTTTTTGTTTTTATTCTTATAAATACTATTAATGCTCAAACTATAGGCTATTGGAAATTAAATGAATCGAGTGGTTCAAATGTTTCTGATGTAAGCGGTAATGGTAACGATGGCTATGCTGATGCTGCCTGCCCAATTGTAAACGGTTTTATGGGAAGCGCACGAATGGTGCCAGACAGCAGAAGTCGTCACGGAATAAATGTTCCTTATTCACCTTCTTTAAATATTTACGGTCCTTTTACTCTCGAGTGTTTTGTAAAACTTGACAATTATGAAAGCAACGGAATAGTTTTTATCAGAAAAGAAGGTAATTATGGTCTTGGAATAGGGTCTTATGGTAGTACTGGATATTTACAATTATTCATTGATCCATTTGTTTTGCAAACTGATGAAAGACTACCTCTGAATAAATGGACGCACATTGCCGCAACTTGGGATGGATATGAAGCTAAATTATACATTGATTATCGTTTAGTTAAATCACAAGCCTATCAAGCATCTTTAAATCCTGGAGCGAATGACTTATGGTTTGCAAGCACAGGAAATGATATTCAACCTACAACTCAAACATTTATAGATGAAATTAGAATTTCGAAAGGCGCTCTATCACCTGGTGAATTTATTACCGGCGCTGAAACTAAAAACGAAACGGACCAGGTTAATACCGGTGAATTATCTATCAGGCAGACTCAGCCTGACAACTCAGATAATAATCAGCAGCAACAAAATAATGATAACATTAGCGATAATGCTGATCAGAATAATGATTCACAACAACAAACGGGAGCAGATTATTCTTCTTCTGAGCCTATAAACACACAGGAGGATAATGTTAATGATTTAAGTGAGCAGCCGGTTTGGGGCCCGGTAGGTTTTGACTTTGTCCTTTATTATTATTTACCCGATATAGGCGTTTACTACTACGTTCCGAAAAGACTTTTTTTTTACTTCGCAGGAGGACGCTGGACAGGTTCATTAAGGTTGCCCCGCCGTTATCGCAATTATGACTTATATAGCGGATATAAAGCAGTGATTAATGAACAAAAACCATATATGCATGATCAGGTTTATAGAGATAAATATAACTCATATAAGAACCACCACGTTCAGCAGTCAATTCGTGACAGCCACGATTCAAAATATTTTGTAATTAAAAATCATCCCGAACATAATAATTTTGTTAAGCAGCAAGTGAATTCTAATAGCCCTGTCGGCAACAAAGCCCCGAAAACAAGATAAACTCAATACAACAGCCAAACTCAGTACAACAGCCAAATTCAGAACATCAGACAAACTCAATACAACAGACAGCCTCAGAACAACGGACAACCTCAAAACAACAGGCAGCCTCAGAACAACGGACAAACTCAGAACAACAGACAGCCTCAAAATAACAGGCAGCCTCAGAACAACGGACAAACTCAAAACAACAGACAAAATCAGAATAACAAACAAAATCTGAGTAAGAAACAAGATGAGCGCAAATAACAAACCAACGGTAAAAAAGGAGTATTTATGATAATGCAGTAAAACATTCGGAAATCCGTACCTTTGGGGAAAAATGAATCCCCAACAAATGCCATCGATGCCGGCGGGGATGTATATATAATAGGATACACTTTAAAAATTGGGATATTTTTATCTTTTTGTAAATAAAGGAGGGTCATGAAATCATCTTTTACTAGCTCTAAACTAATATACATAATTCTATTGTTTGTTTTTTCAATTAGCTGTTCTTATTCACAAACTGTCAGCGGTATAACCGGTACTTTTAATTCCGGCGCTGGGAATGCTGCAGATGCTAATGGAAGTTATTCTCCGAATGGGACTATAAACGGAAAAAATTCATGGATACATGTTGGAAGTACCAGCAACTTTTATATTTATTGGACTACTTACGGCGGTGACTACTGGGTATTGGATAATAATACCAATCCAGGCGATGATGAATTATTCTATATTGCATCAACTGCAAACGTACCGCCCTCATCCGGATATTCACCGGGTTTAATTGATAATTCCAGCCTTCCTACATTAAGCGGTTTTAATATTGTTACTATCTCCGGTAATACAGACATAGGTGGAGCAACCTTAAGCTGGATGGACGGCACAGCCAAAACAGCCACGGCAGACGGGAGCGGGAATTATACTATTACTGTCTCTTATGGTTTTACGGGAACAGTAATACCATCTAAAACAGGCTATTCATTTACGCCGGCAAGTACATCATATTCCAGCGGAGTATTTTCGAATAAGACAGGTCAGAATTATACTGCTATAGCAATAACCTATACAATATCCGGTAACACAGACATAGGTGGAGCAACCTTAAGCTGGATGGACGGCACAGCCAAGACAGCCTCTTCAGACGCGAGCGGGAATTATACTATTACTGTCTCTTATGGTTTTACGGGAACAGTAACACCATCTAAAACAGGCTGTACATTTACACCGGCAAGTATATCATATTCCAGCGGAGTATTTTCGAATAAGACAGGTCAGAATTATACTGCATTAGGCATACCAACTCAAGCAGTATTGTTATATCCGGCAGCCAACAGTGTAAACATACCGGTAACAGTAAACTTCGAATGGAATCAGTCACAAGACCAATTATCGATGGCTAAGAAGAAAGGGAATCTGAAAAATGCTAAGAGTATAGCAGCTGTAAGTCAGTATTGGTTTGAGCTGATAACGGATACGACAAAAACTAATTATGTAACAAATGACAGTACCTTAGCTGACACCACAACGTTAGTAAGCGGACTACAGTATTTAACAAATTATTGGTGGCGGGTAAGAGCAATGAATCAAACCGGTTGGGGCGCTTATACTAACTGGAGTAAGTTTACTACTATTATTGATACGCCAAATGTAGTGCAACAGGTAAGTCCGCTCAACGGAAGCGTTGGCAATATCCAGCCAATACAATTAAATTGGAAGAGTTCTGCAAGAGCAGGCAATTACAGATTGCAATTCGGCACAGACAGCACTTTTGCAACATCAACTATAGATACATTAGGACTAACTGATACTTCATTCACAGTAAGCGGCTTAAATAATTTGACAACATATTATTGGCGTGTAAATGCAATGAACGTCGGAGGTATAAGTGCCTGGAGCCCGGTATGGAATTTCAAAACATTAGGCATACCAACTCAAGCAGTATTGTTCTATCCGGCAGCGAATAGTGTAAACATACCTGTAACAGTAAACTTCGAATGGAATCAGTCTCAAGACCAGTTATCGATGTCTAAAAAGAAAGGGATTCTGAAAAATGCTAAGAGTATAGCAGCTGTAAGTCAGTATTGGTTTGAGCTGATAATGGATACAACAAAAACTAATTATGTAACAAATGACAGCACCTTAGCTGACACGACAACGTTAGTAAGCGGACTACAGTATTTAACGAATTATTGGTGGCGGGTAAGAGCAATGAATCAAACCGGTTGGGGCGCTTATACAAACTGGAGTAAGTTCACTACTGTTATTGATACGCCAAATGTAGTGCAACAGGTAAGTCCGCTTAATGGAAGCGTTGGCAATATACAGCCGGTGCAATTAAATTGGAAGAGTTCTGCAAGAGCAGGCAATTACAGATTACAGCTTAGCACAGACAGCACATTTGCAACATCAACTATAGATACATTAGGACTAACTGATACTGCATTCACAGTAAGCAGCTTAAATAATTTGACAACATTTTACTGGCGCGTTAATGCAAGTAATGTTGGAGGCACAAGTGCCTGGAGTTCGGTATGGAACTTTAAGACATTGGGCAATCCGACACAGGCGGTATTGTTATATCCGGCAGCGAATAGTGTAAACATACCGGTAACAGTAAACTTCGAATGGAATCAGTCTCAAGACCAATTATCGATGGCTAGGAAGAAAGGGATTCTGAAAAATGCTAAGAGTATAGCAGCTGTAAGTCAGTATTGGTTTGAGCTGATAACGGATACAACAAAAACTAATTATGTAACAAATGACAGTACCTTAGCTGACACGACAACGTTAGTAAGCGGACTACAGTATTTAACGAATTATTGGTGGCGCGTAAGAGCAATGAATCAAACCGGTTGGGGCGCTTATACAAACTGGAGTAAGTTTACTACTATTATTGATTTGCCGGGAGTTGCTACGTTACTAACTCCAAATAGCAATTCGACAATTCCTGATACCGCTTCATCAATATTATTTACATGGGATAGTGCATCATATGCAGGCACGTATGAATTACAGATTGCATCAAATAAGAATTTCAGCCCGGTTATTATTGATTCAATCGGCATAATCGATACTGTATTTATATATCATCCCAAAAATCTAATCTCAACATTTTCTTGGAGGGTGCGCGGAAATAATGTTGCCGGTACCGGCTTATGGTCAACTACAATGACTGTCTCGTTAATTTCGGGAATAAACAATATCAAAAACGGTTTACCGTTAGTTTATGAGTTATACCAGAATTATCCCAATCCCTTCAATCCAGGTACAATAATAAACTATGCTTTGCCATTTAGTAGTAATGTTAAGATAGAGATTTATAATATTCTCGGTGAGAGAGTAAGAGAATTATTAAATGCTCAAAGAAATGCCGGTTACTATTCAGTTAGCTTTAATACCGCTGGTCTATCCAGTGGTGTATATCTCTATATGATTGAAGCAAAGAGTTTGGATGGGAAGATTGTGTATCGGGACACGAAGAAAATGTTATTGTTGAAATGATCTAATCTCATTTATAAACAATTATCTGTGCTGTGGACGCCTGTCCCTGCTAAAACACTTGTTCACGGCACAGATACATATTTTTGAAACTTTAACGTTTAATCACTAAGTTTATAGTGATGCACAAAACATTGTTCGGGAATTCTGATTTCAGAATAATTTGATTTGATGCTATTTCATATGAAAATCTCCCCTCGAATTTATTGATATGACAAACAAAAAGCGTTTGTTCTTTTTGCATTAAAACTTTTTGAGGTTATATGTACAAAAAGTTACTATTTCTTTTCGTATTATTTTCTACAGTTGCTGTTAATGCACAGTGGGTACAATCAAATGGTCCTTATGGCGGCTTCGTTCACTCAATTGCAGTTATGGGCGGCAATCTTTTTGTCGGGACTAACGGCGGTGTATTCCTGTCGACAAATAACGGCACAAGCTGGTCCGGAGTCAATACAGGATTAACTAATACTTATGTTAATGCCCTTGCCGTATCGAGCACAAATCTTTTTGCCGGCACTGACTACGGTGTTTTCATGTCTTCTAACTATGGCACAAACTGGACTCAAGTCAATAGAGGCTTGACGTGCAGTCATATCAATGCTTTTGCTGTGTATGGAATGAACCTCTTTGCCGGGACTGACAGCGGCGTCTTTCTTTCGACCAACAACGGCTCAAATTGGACTTCTCTCAACCCGCCTTATTGGTTTCCTTCTGTAGTTGCTTTTGCTATCTATCCCAGCGGGGAAGGCGGCACGTATCTTTTTCTGGGTACTCAACAGGACGGTATCTTCATGTCAACTAATAACGGTCAAAGCTGGGCTGCAGTTAATGCAGGGCTGCTTAGTAGTTATATCAATGCTTTTGCGTTTTCACAGGATGGGGCAGGCGGCATAAATCTTTTTGCCGGAAGCAACAGTGTTTATCAGTCAGCCAATAACGGCACAAACTGGACAGAGGATAATTCGGGCTTGACGGATACTTATGTCAATGCTCTTGCAGTGTCCCCTCCCGGGACAAGCGGCAAGTACCTTTTTGCAGGAACCGTTGACGGCGTTTTTCGTTCATCTGATAACGGTACAAGCTGGACTCAAGTTAATGCCGGATTGACGAATACTGATATAAATGCCCTTTCAATATACCGCAGCGGGGAAGGAGGCACATTTCTGTTTGCCGGTACTTATGACGGCATTTTCCTTTCTACCAATAACGGTACAAACTGGGCAGCAGTCGATTCGGGGTTGTCTGCCATTCAATTTACTTCTATTGCTGTATCGGGCGCTGATCTTTTTGCAGGAACAAAATATAACGGTGTCTACCTGTCTACCGACAACGGTACAAACTGGGCTAACGTCAATACGGGATTAACAAGGACTGATGTATATGCTATAACATCGTCCCCTGACGGGGCAGGCGGCGCAAATCTCTTTGCGGGGACCGGAAGCGGCGTTTTTCTATCGACAAACAACGGAACTAATTGGACCGCAGTTAATAATGAACTTACAAATATTTCCGTATATTCTCTTGCAGCCTTCCCCGGGGCAGGAGGTATGAATCTGTTTGCCGGAACCATTGATGACGGCGCTTTTATTTCCTCAAACAATGGAGCAAACTGGACTGCCGTCAATTCAGGAATGGAAGCGGGTACCGCTGTATTTGCATTTGCATTCTCCCCGGACGGCACGGATATGTTTGCAGGCGGCAGTAATATTTTTATTTCTACCAACAGCGGCACAAACTGGACTCAAACCGGTTCACGGGCAATGCGCTATTCTGCTTACTCTGCTCTGGCTGTTTCTTCCAACGGGGCAGGCGGCTCGGACCTTTTTGCCGGGACAAATTTTGGCATCTTTCTATCCACCAATAACGGCACAAACTGGACCGGGGTAAATACAGGATTAACTAATAATTATGTTAATGCCCTTGCCGTTTCCCCCACAGGGACAGGCGGCACAAATCTTTTTGCCGGAACCGATGGCGGCGTCTTTCTTTCCTCAGATAATGGTGCAAACTGGAGCGCGGTAAATACCGGCGACTTGACAAACATTAATGTTCTCGCTCTTTCCGTTTCCCCCACAGTGACAAGCGGCACAAAACTAATTGCCGTAACTGACGGAAGAGGCGTTTGGACACGGTTGCTTTCGGAGATTGTTACGGGAACTGAAGATAATCACGATGAAGTTCCAACTGCTTTTATACTTAACCAGAACTATCCGAACCCGTTCAACCCGGCAACGGAAATAGGATACAGCCTTCCGGAAAACAGCTTTGTTACATTAAAGGTTTACGATGCGCTTGGTAGAGTTGTCAAAACTCTTGTCAGCGAATTTCAAAATGCAGGATCCAAATTGGTGACGTTTGACGCCGGTAATTTGCCGAGCGGAGTATATTTCTATCGCTTGCAATCAGGTCCTTTCATTCGGACAAAAAAATTATTATTAATCAAATAATTAAATGCAGCTTTCAACATTACACATATTTTAAAAGGCGGTTGATTTTGTAAAATGCTGAGTACAATTTGTACCGCCAAATTTTATATATAAGAATGGTTTTATGAAATTTAGATGCATGTCCTTTTTCTTCTTTCTCTTGAGCGCTGCGTATTTCCTTTTTGCCCAGGAAAATGCCAGGCTTTCAATAACGGTTACTCCGCAAAACGAACTTATTATTGTAACACGGGCTGATTGTCATCAGCAGTACGGACTTGCGTATCCCATAACTTATCAACTCGATTTTCCATCCGGATTGAGCGGGTTAATTGCTATAGAGAAGCGCCGGTCATCGGAAAGATGGGTTCAAATTCCTGAAAAGCTTTCCGGCGATTTATTTAATGCTATAGAAGACGTCCGGTTTGATTACTCGATTCAACGGGCGTATGTTTCCGCCGCTTTTAACGGTAAAAGTGATTCTTTATTTATCGAAATTGAAGACAGTCTCGGCAATTCAATCTCTTTCGTTTATCAGGGTATTAGCAAGTATTATGATAACCGTAAAGCTGTCGTGACCTTAACGTGTGATGATTGGGCGGATTTCAACTATGCGAATATCTTTCCTTTGATGTATATGTTCCGCTCCCGTGGATTGTATCTGACGGCTGGAATTATAACGGCGCGGGATATTTGTTCAAGCGAAACATGGAAAGCTTTGCAGCAAGAGGTCGATTCCGGGTTCGTTGAAGCTGCATCCCACAGCCGGACTCATCCGTATACACCCTATGCCGATGCGGTAAGTGAAGTGCAGGGTTCAGAGCTTGATATTAAACAAAATCTTGTCTTACCTCCTCTTTTTTCAAATAACGGAACAGGATATGTTTATACCTGGATTGCGCCATTCGGTGATTATGATCCAACCATTGATTATTTGCTGGGCGCTTCCGGCTATCTTGCGGCGCGGATCTATGCAAACCTTGATACAACAAGCCCGCGAATATATATCTACGGCGATTCTACGCTCACTAACTGGAATGTAAACACTAACCATTTTGATCCGTTCCTGCCTACTGTTGAACTTGGCGCTCCATCATGGGGCGGAGGGGATACAAGCCTGACATCTCTCAACGGGCTCTTCGATAACATCCTTGCAAAAGGAGATATATATCATCTGATGTGGCATCCACAGGTTATTATTTCAGACACAAACAAAGGATATTTAATCAATCATTTGAATTATATCAGCTGCCGCAGCAACGTATGGTATGTTAATCTTGGACATTTGTATCTTTACCATCTTATACAGTCTGCTAATAGCGGAAATGAACTTACAACCGCAGCCGTATCAAAAAATGGAAGCGGAGCAGTCAGTTCATTTAAACTCTCCCGGAATTATCCAAATCCGTTCAACCCAACTACTAACATTCAGTACTCTATTCCTACCAGTGGAAATGTAAGTATTAAAGTTTACAATATACTTGGTCAGGAAGTTGCAACGGTTTTCCAGGGATTCCGGAAATCCGGTTCTTACATAGCTAATTTTGATGCTTCAAAACTTGCAAGCGGTATATATTTCTATCGGATGCAGGCAGGTAGTTTTGTTCAGACAAAAAAACTCGTTTTACTCAAGTGAATCTCATTGGATGCGGCGTAGTTGTTATGACTATGCTATGTCCCATCATAAGGGTACCGATGATATCGGGGCTTAGTCTTAACGGATAAAATTTATAAAATAAAAAAAACTACAAATGGCATTCATCTCAATTAGGTGAAAAAAACATCCAAAACCAATTAGCAATTGGAAAAGAAGAAAATACTTTTCCCGGCTGCCCCGCTGATCCTAACAGCGATGACATTTATAATAAAGACAAAGAAGAAGACCTGAACCCGGAAGAAACATCCAGGATTAAAAAACCTTATAAAAGGCTCGGGAAGAAAAACGAAAATAAAATTATTGAAGATGCTGCCGGCTTTGCATTCCTTTTTCCACGCCAAAAGATTGTACCGGCAATAAGCCGTAAAATTAACGATCATTAAGTATTGGCTGCCGGAGTTTTAATTCCCGCTGAAAATTGAAGTGCAGATTATCTGAAATATCAGCATCAATTAACAAAAGGGCATAATTAATTTGCTGTTTTTTCTATTAATTTGGTCATAGAAAATTTCCCCTTCAACTTAAATTATTACTGAAACAAATACTTGACTATATGTCAGATATGACATACATTTACAGTGTAAATGGAAAAATTAAAACCTATAACTTGGTTGCATTCTGAAATTAAAACGCCGCCGTTTTCTGCATCGGCGCGTATTGAAGCAGGCAGATTGTTACGCAGTATTCAACAAGGGAAAAAGTTAGATATGCCTGATTCGCGGCAGATGCCTTCAGTTGGAAAGCATTGTCATGAATTAAGGATAGAGGATGAAAATAAAATATGGCGGATTATATACCGTATTGATGCAGATTTTATAGTTATTGCAAATGTCTTTTGTAAGAAAACACAAAAGACCCCTATTGAAGTTATCAAAGTATGTAAACTTCGATTACGCACATATGATAAATTATTTTTGGAGAAATAAAATGACCTTTGAAGAAAAAAATAAACGCCTTATAGCTGCCGGATGGAAAGTTGGGAATACTGAAGATTTTTTAGAACTTACGCCCGAAGAGTCGGCATATATTGATATAAAAATTGCACTAAGCGATCATTTTAAAGCGCTCCGTTTAAAACGGAAGCTGTCGCAAATTCAAACTGCTCGTCTTTTAAAGACCAGTCAGTCACGGGTTGCTAAAATGGAAAAAGGAGACCCATCCGTATCGGCTGACCTATTGTTAAAAGCTCTATTTTCTCTTGGGCTGAAAAAGAAAAATCTCGGGCGGATTCTGTCTTAGTCTTGTAATTTCGGTAGACGTCCCGGCCTATGTAGTGAGAGAGATAGATTCGGATCTTAAACAGCGGCTTAGTTCATCCGGGAAAAGTTTTCAGGGGCGCTATCGTTGCAACGTTTGCGTATATTATTCTCTCCCATAACCACCCGTCCGGGAATATGGACCCTTCTAATGAAAATATAAGTATAACAATGCAGTTATTTAAAGCCGGAAGATTATCGGCTTCAATCTATACGAACATATTATCTTTTGCCAGGGGCTTATATGTCGTTTGTTGAGAAGGGAATGTTGTAATAAGTAAGTATCTCTATTAGAATCTTAAGTATTACTTTGGGAATACCAAATCCGTTGAAAAGGAAATTTTGCCTCTGAAAGCCAATTATTTTCTTGACATTAAGTTGTTAAATTTGTTACATTTGTTAAATTTGTTACATTTATTAACGCTTATTCCGAACTTTCCGCCAGGGGGAAAATTCCTAATAGGTTTTCACTTTCGGTGTCCCTTAGGGGCGTGTGTTTTTAGTTGTCAGATATAAATGATTTAATCTT
>Ga0181529_10001954_pt1 | contig 25456 bp, 19 predicted proteins | sample PEATcosm2014_Bin_36_FD_119763 | JGI IMG/M metagenome (GOLD analysis project Ga0181529, IMG submission 119763) | Peatland microbial communities from MTU Mesocosm Facility, Houghton, MI, USA - PEATcosm2014_Bin10_30_metaG | ecosystem: Environmental > Terrestrial > Soil > Wetlands > Peat | place... | reverse complement strand
GAGTCGGAATGCGCAACCGGAAGGGGGAACCAGGTCCGGAAACTAGCCGTTGCGGGCCATACTCGTCCAATGTTCTCAATGGCGATCAAGGCCCCTTCCGGCTAATTTGGACAGCATTGGGGCCATCATGCCCTGCCTCGGAGTCAGCGGGCTTCGGAATTCGAGATGGCCGGCGCGGACGGTTGGCGTAACAGCAGAAAGGCCGGCACGATCACGATCGCGGCGGTCAGCGCCAACGCAACGCCCAGAATGGTGACCACGCCCATCTCGGCCAGCGGCGCGAAACCCGATGCCATCAGGGCGCCGAAGCCCACCATGGTGGTCAGGTTGGATTGGATGAGAGCCGCGCCGGATGCGCGCGCCACATCGAGGATGCGGTTGCCGGGGTCCTCCCGGTAGCGCCGCATCAAGTGTATCCCGTTGTCGATACCGATGCCGATGATCAGCGGTATGGCCGTGATCGACATAAAGCTGAACGAGTGGCCGAGGAGGCGCAGCAGACCGAAGGTGACGACGATGGCAAAGACGATGGTCGCCAGGACCAGCAGCGAATCCGGTATGTTCCGGAAGCAGAGATACACGAGGAGGGCGATGCCGGCCGCGGTGAGCAGGAGCGCCCGCCGGCTGTCCGAAAGGATGAGGCGCTGCACATCGCGATTGATCTTATTGAAAGAGAAATCGACGAACGGGCCATCGTCACGGCGCCATTGGTCGAGAACGGGTTGCGGGATCACCTCCGTCGCGTTGGGATCGGTTCCATAGTAAGCCACCGCCGCGAGGTATTTGCCGGAGCCGAGCTTCCGGATGCTGTTATCCAGGAGTCCAGCCGGAAGATACTCTTTGGCAGACTCGAGTGTGAGAGGGGCGGGCTGTTCGCGCAAATTCCGCAAGCGCTCGAGGAACGGGCGGAATGGCTCCTCGCGGAAGCCATTAGCACGGATGGCGGCCCGGACCGCGGCGGCGGCGGCGGCGAAGTCGACGCCGGCCAAGGTGGCCGCGCGCTTCGCCTGGGTCTGCGCGGAAGGAAGGATGCCGGTGGGCGAGAAGACCGAGCGGACGGCTTTCCGGCTCTGCCAGCCTTCCAGGTCGGCGGTCAGCCGCTCGGCGCGGCGCAAAACCTCTTCCTGGCTGCCGGTGATGAGGAGAACCTCCGGGCTGCCCTCGATACCGAAGCTGGCCGAGAGACGCCGCTGGCCGACGATGGCAGGATTGTCGTCACCGCGCGTGATCTCGACGTTGCGGCTCATCCGGATGGAGGGCAGCACGGCCAGTGAGAGGCCGAATGCCGCGAAAGCGACGATGCACACCAAGCGGGCATGGCGTTCGGCAAGGCTGAGGGCACGGCGAGCAAGAGCCGGGAGCAAGCGGAAGGTAATGGTCTCCGGGGCCCGCGGCTTGGAGAATCTCCACCACAAGCGCAGGATCGCCGGTACAGTCAGGACGGTGTGGTACATCATCATGAACATGCCGACGGTGAGGATGAAGCCGAACTCCGCCAGAACCTTGAAGCTGGACGCCCATAGTGCGGCGGTGGCCGTCGCGACCGTCAGGATGCAGAAAAGAATGCTGGGGCCGGTCTTGGCATACGTTCCCAGGAAGGCCTGGTGGAGCGAGCCTCCGAGCCGCCACTCCTGGGGCACGCGATTGAAGAAATGGACGATCTGATCGTCGCCGAGGCCCGCCAGGATGGCGATGAACGACATACTGATGAGGTTCACTTCACCCGGGTAGTAACTGGCAATTCCGGTTGTCCAGAGGATACCGAGACTGGCGGGCACGAGAGAGAGCAGGAAGAGGCCGATGCGCGGGTAGACCAGCAGACAGAGCAGCGTATTGCCAACGATCGAGATGAGGGAGATGAGGCGAATATTCCGCTCGATGAAGGTCCGATCCTGATCGGCGTAGACGTAGGCGCCCGCGGGCGTGACGCGCAGGCCGGCGCCGCGGAAGCGATCCTCGGCGGCGAGCGCGCGCACGGACCGGTTCGTCCACCCTACCACCTGTTGGGCAAATTGATAATCGACTGCCGATTCGCGCGGCTGGCTGACGATGAGGAGCGCACGGTGGTCCTGGCTGAAGAAGCGATTGCCGCTGCCCCAATTCAGGTCGAAGCTGGTGAACTGCGAAAAGCCCTTGCCGCCGTTGGCGAGCGGCTCCATCAGGCCGAGGGGATCGGCCAGAAAGTAGTTTGTGCCCAACGCGGAAAAGGGCGTGACCATGGCAGTCCCGGCGCGGCGGAAGGTTTCGCCGATCCGCTCCGGACGGAGACGGTCGCGGACTGCGTCGCGCTGCGCAGGCTGAACGAACGACGGAAAGTTCCAGACGTAGAGCCTGACGATGCGGAGCAATTCCTCCTCGTCGAGCCCGCAGCGGGCGTAGTGGAAAAGGCCGCTGGCTTTCATCGACGCTACAAGCCGGTCGGCGAATTCCTCCATGGCGTCCGCGCCGTCCTGGTTGGGCGGTGCCTCCACCAGGACGAAGAGTTGATTGCCATATCCCAGTTCCTTTCCCATCTGGCTGACCGCGCTCCACTCCGGATTGCCACGTCCAAACATGTCGGTAAGGTCGGTGCCCATGCGGAGGTAGTGGATGTGCGAGTAAAGGACCGCGGTGAGAGCGGCGGAGAAAAGCAGGACCGGCACCGGATGGCGGACCACGAGATCGCCGATCCACCGCATGAAACGGGTGGTCACGAGCGGACCGCCTTGCGCGCCACGAACAACAGGTGTGCCAAGCCAAGCCGATTGCGGAAGGGGACCTCGCGGACTATTAGCTGCGACTGTTCGAGAGCACTCCGGTATGCCTCGGGCGACAGGATTAGCGGCCGCTGCCCGGCGCCAGCGAGGGAAAAAACGGCGCGATCCAGCGCGGCGCTCAATTGGGAAGAGAGTCCACGATCACGGTCCTGCACGCGGAAAATGAGTTTTCCATCGGGCTCGAGGGCAGAGGCGCAACGGGCCAGAAGGTCGAGTTGCTCGCCGGCGGCAAGGTACTGCAGGACGTCGACGATGAGGATCATGCGGGCCGGCGGAAGTGGAAAACGGCGCGCGTCGTCTACCTCGAAGTGCGCGTCCAAAGCGCGGAAGGCTTCGCGCGCGACTGCAATTCGATGGCTGTCCAGATCGCAGGCGTAAACTCGCCGCGGCGCGATAGACGCCAGGAACGCGGATGCGATACCGTGGCCGCAGCCAAGATCGACGAGTGTGCCGGCGGGAGTGTCCTCGGCGTCGAGGTAATCGAAGATGCGATCGAGGCGCAGTTTCCAGCGCACAAAGCCACGGTCGAACCACGGCGCGTTGGCGTACAAGGAACGCGTCGCGCGGGAGCGCGCCCGCCGCGCGCGAAGCCGCGCCGAACTGCGTCCGGCCACAGCGAAAGTCGCCACGGCCATGATGCCACCGAGTGCCACGCCGAGCGGCACGCTGCCGGCAAACCAATACGGCAAACAGTGCCAAATCTCCGCGCGCGACACAATCACGCCGAAGTGTCCGGTTAGCATCCAGCGGCCGAGTCCGATTGAGGCGACCACCAAGCCGGGCTGCAGAAACGGATTATTAATAAAAGTCGCCGCCAGCGTGAGTGGCTTGTTCAATCCGAAGAGTACCGCAACGCCGAGAGCGGCTATCGATTGAAACCCGTAGATCGGCACAATGCCGATGAAGACTCCCGTGAACACGGCGGCGGCGGCCTGACTGGGGCCGAGTCCTTCCGTCAGGACCATGGCGAAGATTCGCCGTGCCGGCGCCAGCAATCGGTGAAGAAGTGACAGCATGAGTAGAATTCAGCCCGAACGTACGATCAGCTCGCCGGTGGCAACGGTGACGCCATCCACGGAGACCACGCCTTCGACATAGACGAGTCGTCCGGCTTCGGTAAGCTTGGTCGCAACGATGCGCAAATCGTCGCCGGGGCCGGCCGGTTTGAGAAACTTGAAACGCGTTACGGCGGCAAGCAGGAGCGTGGCCTCCGGATCGGGCGGCGCCAAGGCGCCCATCATGACTGCCGCGGTCTGCGCCACGGCCTCGATCAGAAACACGCCAGGCAACATCGGCCGGCGAGGGAAGTGGCCGCGAAACGCCGGTTCGGCCGGATCGACGTGTTTCCAGGCGACGCAGCGAATGCCCGGCTCCAGCTCTGCCACACGGTCGATCCACAGGAATGGAGGCCGGTGCGGGATGACCTGTTCGATCTCGGACCGTTCCATCATCGCGGGCGGTAGACCTCGAAAGTCGATGCCGGTATCTTCGTATCCAACGATGTTAGCTCGATGGTGAACACGCTATTGACACCGCTCTTGCCGTCGACCTCGAGGGATCGCAGCAAGAACTGCTCTTTGTCCAGGCGGACGACCACATAATTCAATTTACGGCGGAAGTTAGCCGACACAGGAACTAACCTGAGAAAGTACACGTACGCGTCCTGTCCGGAAGTGACCTCGAAATTCTTTTTGAGGTTTGCGATTGAGTTCGCCTTGCCGAAATAAGACTGCGTGCGGCGAACGTCGCCGCCCACGTCGATGACTTCGGTGTTCTTGCCGTCTCCCGTGGTGACGTTGAGGTAGTCCTGGTTGAAGCGGATTTTAACGGATTCCGGCTCGGTGTATTCGAGCGAGAATCGCGCCATGCCCTCGGCGCAGAACCTGCCCCGAAAGATCATGGGCTTGGCCAGCAGCTTGGACGTCCGAGTCTCGGTGATCTTACCGCAGCCGGACACGTGCTTCGTTTGGGCCTGCTGTACTCCGTTCCAGATCTTAGTCAGCAGATCGGCCTCCTGCGCCGGAAGGGCAGTGGCGAGCGCGAGTAGCGCAAGTATCGGGCGCCCACTCATGTCAGGCCCCTAGAAAGCGGAACGCGAGCGACCAGAGACAGATGCGGACGGTGTCACTCACGGGATTCATTTTGGAACGGGCGCGGCCGCCATCGTAGATTGTGCGGACGGGCGCATGTGCGATCGAGCAGCCGCGGCGGGCGTACTTGATCAGCAGTTCCATCTCAAACTCGTAGGCCCGGCTTCGCAGGGGCATGCCGCGCATCTTCTCCAGCCGGAAAAGGCGAAATCCGCTTTGGCTGTCGCGGATTGCGCAGCCGACCAGCCAGGAAGCGAACCGGCTACCGATGGTATTTGAGAGGAAGCGGGAACGGGGCATGTTGCGGCGATCGAACGTGCGGGCGCCGATCACCAGATCGGCGCCGGTCGCGCGGGCTGTCCCGATCAGCGCGGGAATGTCTCCGGGCGAGTGCTGGCCGTCGCCGTCGAGCGTCAAAACATGGGTGAAGCCGTGGGACTGCGCGTATTCGATGCCGAACCGCAGCGCAGCACCCTTACCGAGATGGGACGGCAGCGCCAGACAGGTTGCGCGCTCGGCACGAGCCACATCGATTGTCCGGTCGGTCGAGCCATCGTCGACGACCACGACTTCGTCGACGTGCCGGGCCGCTTCGGCCGCGACTGCGCCCACGTGAAGCTCCTCGTTAAATGCAGGTATCACTGCGCAGACTCTCATTTCGCGGTGACTTCACATGCGCTCTCTACGGAGGAATCGGGTCCGACCAGAACAAAGTCGAAACCTCGTCCGCGTAACTCGTCGATGACTTGGGGCAAGGCGTCGAGCATCACGTCCACGCCGCCAGCCCGATGGTCGTGCAGGAGGATGATATCGCCAGAAACGACTCGCTTCAGAATGCGATCCACCAGCACCGGCGATTTCAGACCAAGTGTATCATACGTGCGAATTCGCCACGAAATATACTCCAGTCCGCGACTTTGTAAGTACGGCCGCAGCAGCGGATGGCGCAATCCGACTGGAGACCGGAAGAAATGGGACCGATGACCGCAAGCATTCAGAATGGCGGCGTGACACCGATCTATCTCGGCTCGCAAGCGGGAAGGCAGGAGGAAACAAAACAGCGGAGGATGCGACCATGTGTGGTTTTCTATCAGATGTCCCTCGGCCTGGGCCTTCCGCACGACCTCGGGGTAACTTTCGGCGCGCTGTCCCACGACGAAGAAAGTCGCATGCACGCCCTTCTGGCGTAGAAGGTCGAGCAGCATGGGCGTGCTGACCGGATCGGGGCCGTCGTCGAAGGTGAGCGCAACACAGGGGTGAGCCGACTGCACGTGGGACCGATTGTCCACCAGCCACCGGTTTCGCGGATGAAACAGGAGGTAAAGGCTGATCAGGGTGGCGGGAGTGTAGATCGCGGCGGCTCGCAGAAAATTGTGCAGCGTGAACGGATACAGGAGCAAGAGCGATGTCTGAGTCAGCGATAACATCGCTATGAACGTGATTGCCCGCAGCACGAGAGCGCTATTGTAGCGCGGAGCCCGCGCGAGCGACAATGCCTCCGCAATGCCATGGCCAACCCCGGCTCCGGTTCAGCCCGGCAAGGTATATACTGACACGGGAATCTTATATGGGAATTCCGGCTTTGTGGGGACGACAAGCGATCGCGGTGATTGTGCTGGCGTGCGTCGGGCTGCAGCCAGGTCTGGCGGCGCGACGGCGTGGCGCAAAGCTCTACCCGGACAAGGAGACGGCCGCGGACATGAGCGGCGTAAACCGCGTCTTCCTTGGATGGGTCGATCTGAAAGAGGACGATTGGGCGGCCCATGGCTATGCGACTAAGACCGATTGGGCCGCCGTGGTCGCCGGGTTGAACAGCCAACTCCTGGGACTCTGTCAGGCCAAGTCTCTGAGCGGCAGAACGGTCGTTGGGGCAAAACAGAAGGGTGACGAGAATGCGGTGGGACACGACCTCTATATCAAGTTCTCGGACGTGCTGATCGACTACAACAATTATCACCTCTATCTGTCGATACACTTCATCGATCCGAAAACGAATGCCGAGATCGGATCGATACCGGCCAGACCCTACTTTGGGAACGCCTGGGGCTTTGTGAACTACTTGAACGCCGCCCTCGGCGAGGTAAGCGAGAAGATCGGGGTCGAAGTCGCCGGCGGCACGCAGCAGAGTAAGCGAAAACCCCACTGATTCGCTGCCAGGACACTGCCAGCAAGCGACTCGTTCGAACGTCGGGCGGCGGAAGGAACAAAGACTTTCTTCTGTTGTAACCGTTGAGCCTGCTTTTGCCCGCTCTTGAGCAAGGCGCATTGACCCGGTGGCGGGCGAGCAGTTACGATGATGCTGGCACACGATCCGCCAATGCGCCGGATCGCGGCGGGCTTGTACCGCCGCGATCCAACGAGCCCCATGCGAGTCTTACTCCTCAAGCCGCGGCCCACTGCCGTCCAATTCGGGCTGGCGCCTTTTTTTCAGACGGAACCTCTCGGCCTGGAGTACATCGCCGCCGCCCTGATGCCGGCCGGTCATCAAGTCCACATTGTGGATTTCCGGTTTGAGCGGCGCCCGCTTTCGCGCATCCTGAGGGAATTCCGGCCGGATGTCGCGGGCATCGCGTGTCTGCATATCCTCGACGTGCCGGAGACGCTGGCACTGTCGCGCCGCATCAAACAGCACGACCCGGCGATCTTCGTGGCCGTGGGAGGGCATGCGGCTGGTGCCTATCCGCAAGCCCTCAATGGCGCGGAATCGATCGATGCGATCGGTGTGGGCGAAGGTGAGCGGACCATGCCGAGCCTGTGCGAGGCGATCGAGCGCAAACGGCCGCTGCACGACACCCCGTCGCTTCTGCTGCGCGGCGGCGATGGAGTGTTCCGCTCGACCGGCGACGCGCCGGACTGGCTGGACTTGCGGCAGGTACGCCAGCCGGAGCGGCGGCTGGTCGAGCGCTATCAGCCGCGGTACTGCTGTCTGAACTACATGCCGGTGTGGACAATTGAGACGGCGCGCGGCTGTCCGCACCGGTGCAAATTCTGTTCGGTGTGGCAGTTCTACGGCGGGTCATGCCGCTTCCACTCACCGGGAACCGTGCGCGCCGATTTCGAAAGCACCGGCCACCATGTTTTCGCGATCGACGACCTTTTTTGGGGCAATCGTCAGCAAAGCGAGGAACTGGCCGATGCGCTTCTCGGCTCGCCGGAGCGGAAGGCGTGGATGCTGGTGCAGTCGCGAGCCGACCTGGTGGGGCAGAATCCGGACCTTTTGCGCCGTTGGCGGCCTCTGGCGCGCAACTTCGACATATTTTTTGGGTTCGAGTCGCCGACTCACGAGGGGTTGCGGTCGCTGCACAAGGGGACCGACATCGCCAAGACGCTCGTCGCCATCCAGACGGCGCGCGAACTGGGCTACGGAGTGACCGGCAATTTCATCATCGACCCGGACTATACCGAAGAGGATTTCACCCTGTTGTGGGACTTCCTCGACGCTCACCAATTGTACCGGGTCGGCTTCACCATACTGACGCCTTTTCCGGGCACCGAATTCTTCGAACAAAGCCGCGAGAAGTTGCAGGTCCTCGACTGGGATCAGTACGACCTGCACCACCTGCTGTGGCAGCCGCGTCTGCCGGTGGAGCGCTTCTTCGAGTTGTACTGCGAAACCTGGAAGCGGACGGTGCTAAACACGGCCGGGCGGAAGAAATGGTGGAAGTGGGTGGCCGAGGTGGAGATCCGGCACGTGGGCCGCATGCTGCGCATACTGCGGCGTACCCAGCGGATGTTGGACCCGAGTGTCTACATGGCCGAGGCCCGGATTCCGCTGCGCACAGGTCGGGAAGAATATGGACGCCGGCTGGCGGACTGAGGCCCATCGTGCAATGTGGCGGCTCGCCGCGGACCGCCGCCTGATCGAGGTTCAGGAGACTGCCCGCCGCATCGCCAGCGAGGTGGTGATGCCGGCCCTGGCCGCCGGCGCGGCCGATTCTCCGGCTTGGACTGAGGCGAAAGCAAGCGTGCTGGATGCCTTGGATCAGGCCGGCCTGTGCAGCTTGTTTGGGTCCCTAGCGGTGGGCTTGGCGGCTGCCGAGTTGGCGGCTGCCGATGGTGGTGCGGCCACCTGCCTCCTGTCGGCGTATCTGGCCCAGATGGTAGTGCGCGATTTCGGCACCGTGGAACAGAAGGCCCGTTATCTCGACCGCGCGCGCTACCCGTATGCCGCACTATGCCTGACCGAGCCCTTGCCCGGAGCCGGGGTGGACGCACTGAGTTTGACTGGATGCGCCCGCTTGGCGGAAGCGCCGCAGGGTACCGAGCCGCTCCTGGACGTCGAAAAGCGCGGCCGCCTGATCAGCCACGTGGAGTTTGCGAGCTTCATCCTGCTGGCGGTGGGCTCGGGCGACCCTCGACTGGCGGGGGGCTGCGTGATCGTTGCCGAAGCCGGCGATGAGGGCCTGTTCGACCGCGGTGTGCCGGCGCGCAAACTGGGCCACCGGCTCTCTTCGGTAACGTCTCCGGCGTTCCGGCTGCGGATTCCGGCATCGCGGATTCTGGGCCGCTACACCGCTGAGGACGATCGCTTGGTGCCACGGGTCGGCTACCGGCAAGCATTGGAACCGGCGCTGCGGCGGTGCCGGCCTGTGGTGGCGCTTATGACTGCAGGCAAACTGCTGGCCACCATGGAGACGGTTCACGCCCATGGTTTACTGGATCTCGACTCGGCCATCTGTTTGGTGGATGCGTGGGCAGACGCGGAGGCGGCGGCCTCGCTCGCACTGGAGGCCGCGCGGCTCTCGGACCGGCTGGACGCTTGCAGTCCTTCGCCCGCGGACCTCGTTGTGGAAGCCACGGTGGCGGGCGCGGCGGCGCGGCTGTTCTGCACTGCCCACGCCACGCGACGCATGACGCAGTTCGCGGCGCTGCCGGACGTCTTGGGCCGCGTGATGGACGCTCAGGTGGAGGCCGTTTACCTGGGAGCGGAGTCGCTGCAGCGCCGGCACCTCGCGGCATCGATGGCTGCACCGGCTTTCCAATCGCGGCTGGCCGCGTGGATTGAGGAGGCTGAGGACCTGGGATCCCTCCAGGCCGGCCTGGCGCTCCTCGGCTGGACCCTGGAATTCCTGCGCCGGATGTGCCTTCTGACCGACGCGCGCCAAGGAGTCGGGTTTCCCTTGGCCGATGCGGTGTGCCGCCTATTGGCTGCCCAGGCCCTGGCCGCCGATGTGCGGGCGCTGCGCGCGGCAGGGGGCCCCGCGCTGCGGTTTTTCGAGGATTTGAGCGTGGTCGAATCCGCTGCCGCCGCCTCCGGGGTGGCACAGATCTGCACCACTGCCGTTTTCGGATACATTGGTCCGAATGACCCGGTCCAAGAGGCTCTGTGCGCTTTCTCCACCCTGCGCGCCGCGCTGGACAAAAGCCTCGCGAGCGCGCCCGCCGCGCGCTCGCGGGCTGCCGCCTTCCTCCTTGGCAGTTTCGATTGACATCCGGAAGACCCTGTGACATAAAAGAGAGTTACAGGCGCCGAAAGCCTTTTCGGCCTCGCCTGACATTCCTTCGGACAACTTGGGAAAAGGGCGGCAGAGCGCCCAACAAGGCCCACTATGTTGAAGTGCGCCGAAGTTCAGGGCAACTTTAGACTGATTTGCATTTCCGGAATCATCCTTTGATTCATGAGTCGAAAGGTGGAGGCTAGTTACCATGATGGACAAGTCTAATCGTCGGCAAGCTGGAGTTTTGCTCCTGCCTTTGCTTTGTCTGCCATTCGCGCTTCGCGCGCAGTTATCCAAGCAGGATTTCGAAGCAGCCCAGAAAATGATCTCGGGTACCTTGTATTTGCGGGTACAGGCTCCCCAAAAGTACGGCATGGGCCACTGGGCGCCCTATTCGGTGTCGATGCTGGAGGCCACTCCAACGGGAGTCAGCGCCGATCGCAAGCTGGCCGAGCCGCTCAAGTCGATCCCGAGGAATGCTTACCATCTCAAGCAAGAAGAAGTCTATTGGGGATACCTGGCGAATACACCCGTGCGCTACGGCAAGCTGGTATCGGAGGAAGGCAAGTTGGTGGTCTGGTTGGAGCGGGTCGATCCCAATACCGATGTCTCCATCGACTTTATCGATATCAAGTCCTTGGACGACTTCACCAAGGCTTTCAACCTGGCGTTTTCGAGGGTTCCGCTGCAGGACGAGCATCCGGAGTGGCCGTCCGCAGTGCGGGAGGGGATTGCCGCGGGCAAGCTGGTGGTGGGCATGACCGCGGAGCAGGCGAGAATCATAGTGGGCGTCCCCCTCAGCGTCTCCGCCGGCGAGGATAACGGCTCGAAGAGCGAGAAGTGGCTTCTCCGCGAAGATCCGGGCAAAGTTCTTGGATGGAACAAGAAACACGGAGCATGGTTGAAGGTAAGTACCCACACCGGTTTCCCCGCAAGCATAACGTTCAGGGATGGAAAGCTGCAATTGATCGAAAAGGCGGCACCGGCGGGGGCGGCACCGGTAGCGGCGGCGCGCAATCTCGATCCGGAGGGCAACGCCTGGCTCGATGCCCATAAGGATGCCCCGGAGATCGACGTCAGCGGTGAGTGGTATGAAAGGGCCTGGGGAGTGGTGAATCTTCGCCAGGGAGAGGGTAGCGGAAACGTGATTGGGAACACGCCGGAATACGACATCTCAGGCGTGGTCAGCGGCAAGAAGGCGTATTTGATTTTTGCGCAGAAGGGTAAGACCGATTATTCCGCCGTGGTGAGTTTGGAGGGAGCCAACCGCCTCGCAGGGAAATACGAAGGGGGCCTCATGGGTGAGGAACCTAAGGGAAGGTCGATTGTCCTCAAGAAACGCTAGGCTTGGGCGCAGAATACACAGGAGGACAGTAGCTGATCCACGGTGGCCGCTTGGAATTGCTGTTCATTGAGAGAAAGCTGGCGGTGATTGACCAGACAGCCAACCCGGTGACCGTGAATATCGACCAGTGGGATCTCAAGTCGAGGAGACGACACATGAAAAGATTGATCGTGGTCCTTTGCGTTTTGGCGGCCGGACTGGCCGCCCCGCTGTTCGGGCAGAAGGTCGATCGGCAAGGAAAGATCTGGCTGGATGCCAAGCACGATGCAGTCGAGGTCAACGTGAACGGCACGTGGACGTCGAAGTCCTGGGGGCGAGTAGTCCTGAACCAGGCGGCTGGGGCGCGGGACATCGTCGGAACGGGAGATGGCTGGGATGTGTTGGGCGCGGTAAGCGGCAAGCAGGTGTATCTGATCTTCTCGTCCCGTGGCCGGATCATGTACTCGGCGGAGTTGACGGCGGACGGCCCCGACACGCTGAACGGCGGCTACTGCAGGGGGCTGCTTTTCCCTGGCAGTAAAACGAAACCCATGCACCTGGCTAAGTAACGGCGGGCGCGTACAGCTTCGCTTCCAGGGACCGCGGCTCGGAGCAGACGGTCGAGGATACGCCCCATTCTTCCCCGACCAACCTTGTGTTCCGGACTCGCCAGTTCTGCCAGGGTTCCGCTCGGCACGATAGGCGCGTTGCCGGGGTTGGGCTACTTCGCCAGATGCATCGGAATCGTCTTCACCCCGGAAGCGAGTACACTCTAATTTAGGACAGCGTCGAACTGCCCGGCTCAGATTCCAGACTGACGAGACGCGAACTTGGCCGGCTCGTCCGGCTACGACGCCAGTCCTCTTCGAGCATGCTCCAAACGGCAAGGTCGACCCAGCGGTCGCCGACGAGCTGCGTGTTGCGCAGTACGCCTTCCTTGGTGAAGCCGAGGCGCTCGGGGATGGCGCAGCTCCGTCGATTGCTTACGCCGCACTGGATCACGACGCGATGCAGGCGCATGGTGTCGAAAAGGTACTCCAGCATCGCCGCAGCCGAGCGAGTGACGATTCCCTGGCCCTGGCGGCTGGATTCGATCCAGTAGCCAATGCTGCACGCGCGGTTGGTCCAGTCGATGGCATGACAACCGACTGAGCCAACCAGCGCGCCATCCACCCAGATGCCGCAATGCGGGCCGCGGTTATCGTTCCACTGCAGGGCAACCACTTCTTCGATAAAGTGGCGCACATCGTCGACCCCGTGGTTGCGATCCACCCAGGGCAGCCACTCGGCCAGGTACGCGCGGTGGCGCTCCACCACCGCAAACAAGGCCGCGGCGTCGCGAGATTCGAACAATTTGATTTCGATGCCAGGCGCTACAGTTCGCTGGAACATGCGGGGGGCGTTGTCCGCCATTTCGGCGCCACTCATAAAGTCCCCGAGGTCTTCTGCGGATTGCGCGACTTGGAAATCGCCGGCAATTCCTGCGTATCCGGCTGCACGTATGCCGTGAGCCCTGCCTGCAGCAAGTCGAAAGCGGTATCCGGATCGTCTGCGTACTGGAACAGGTTCAGATCTTCGGCGCTAATGGTGCCGTATTTCACCAGCGCGTCGAAGTTGATAATCTCCTTCCAGTATTTCGAGCCGTAGAGCACGACGGTTACCTTCTTGGCGAGCTTCTGCGTTTGCGTGAGGGTGAGGATCTCCATCATCTCATCCAGCGTGCCGAAACCGCCGGGAAAGACGACCAGCGCCTTAGACAAATACGCAAACCAGAACTTGCGCATGAAGAAGTAGTGGAATTCGAAGCTCAGCTCCGGCGTGATATACTGGTTCGGAAACTGTTCGAAGGGCAGGCCGATGTTGAGACCGATGGTCTTCCCGCCGGCGTCGGCGGCGCCGCGATTGGCGGCCTCCATAATGCCGGGACCGCCGCCGGAACACACCACGAAACGATACGTGCCGTTGGTGAATTGAGCAGCCCACTCTGTGAGCTTATGCGCCAGCGTGCGGGCGTCCTTATAATATTGACCCAGTGGGCCGTCCTCGCGCACGCGCGCTGAGCCGAAAAACACAACCGTATCGCGAATTTTCTGGCGGCGGAAGTGGGCCAGCGGCTGCAGAAACTCCGACAGGATGCGGAGGCCGCGCGCGTCCGGACTGTTCAGAAACTGCTCGTTGAGGTAAGCGACCGGATGGCGGTCGCCATGGGGGGGCGTCTGATTATTCATCGCTCTCCTAATTGATCGACTTTTTTCTTCAATTCCCGTAGGGTCTTCATCATTTCGGGCAGTTTTTGGAAGGCAGTGATGGCGCGGAGCCAAACGCCGGCTTCGAAGGCGGGGGAGCCGGAGACGCGTCCGCCGGCGGGAACGTCGCCGCCGAGGCCGCTCTGCGCATACACGATCGCGCCTTCATGCACGGTGAGATGGCCGGCCGAACCGGCCTGTCCGGCGAGCAGCACGTTCCGCTCAAGCGTGGTGCTGCCGGCGAGGCCGGCCTGGGCGCAGATGATATTGTCCTCGCCTACCACGCAGGCGTGGCCAATCTGCACCAGGCTGTCGATTTTCGCACCGCGCCGGACGCGGGTTTCGCCAATCGTGGCGCGATCGACCGAGGTGAGGCTTTGCACTTCGACGTCGTCTTCTATGACGGTGAGACCGGACTGGACTATTTTTTCGTGTGTGCCATCGGCGCGCTTCGCGAAACCGAAGCCGTCGCCGCCGACCACTACGCCGTTCTGCAGTGTCACGCGGTTGCCAATGTGACAGAACTCACGCACGGCGGCGTGAGAATGGGCCAGAAAATCATCGCCGATCTCGACACCCTCGTAAATCACCACGTGCGGGTGCAGGGTGGCATTGCGGCCGATCTTCACCCGTTCACCCACGGCGGCAAACGGGCCGATGGAGGCGTTCTCGCCGATGATAGCGCTAGCGGCGACCGAGGCCAATGCGTGAATTCCCGGCGCGGGCCGCGGCGGCTGGTAGAACAACGCCAGGGCGCGGGCGAAATCCAGATACGGGTTCTGGGAGACCATGCAGGCAATGTCGACGCCGGCCAGCGGCTCGGCCACCAGGATGGCGCTGGCACGCGTGTGTCTCGCTTTGGCACCGTACTTCGGATTGGCCAGAAACGTGACTTGGCCTGGGCCGGCTTGTTCAACGGTAGCGACGCCGGTGATTTCAATATCGCCCGAGCCTACCAACCGGCAACCGAGGGCTTCGGCCAGAATGTTCAATTTCATAGGACGGCTCGCAGTTAACCTTCAGCGTACCTCGCCGCAAGAGTGCGCGGGCGGAGCGAAACGCATCGAGCGGCGGATGTCAAGAAAAGGATCTTCCGGTTTTACAAGGCGATAAAAATTGGTTGACACGCCGATTACGGGTCTGTTACGCTCCCAGAGTTCCATGATGAAAACCCCCGCCGCTTCCCCGTTCAAAGTTCTGCTCGTCGACGACAATCCCGACGGGCTCTTGGTGCGCCGCCTTCTGCTCGAAGAGCTGGGGCTGCAGGTGGAGACGGCGCTAAACGGTGAAGAAGGTTTGCGGCGATTCCAGTCCGGCAGCTATGACGTGGTCGTCACGGATTATCGCATGCCGGGCATGGACGGCATCGAGATGATTCGCAGAATCCGCGAGCGGGACGCCACGGCGCGCATCATCCTTCTATCGGGGTTCGTGGAGCCGCTCGGGTTGAACGAGAAGAACACCGGTGCCGACGCGGTGATTGCCAAGACGTCGAGCGAGCCAGCCATGCTGGCGCGGTCCGTGAAACGGTTACTGAACCGGATGCCGCCGCGCAAGCCGGTGGCTTCGTCGCGTGCCACGGCGGCGGCGCGGGCTGCGGCGATTTAGGCCCGGCGAACCAATCCCATGCGTCATTTTCCGCGGCCGTTGGCGGCAATGCTGCTGGCGACGGCATTGGGCGCAGCTCCGGACAGCGCGGGGCGCCGTCCCGCTCCCGCGAAACCGTCCGCCGCGGTACGCCGGTGGATGAAGGGGATGACGCTGCGCGAGGAAGTGGCGCAGTTGGTGTTCGTGGCCTTCCCTGGCGCGGCGCCGCACGTCCGTTCCCGCGAGTACCTGCGATTTGCGCGGCTGATCCGCGACTGGAAAGTGGGCGGCCTGATCCTCACCAACACCGCCTACGGCCGCACCATCCAGCACGCCGAGCCCTACGCATTGGCTGCCTTTCTCAACCGCGTGCAGCGCATCGCCAGAGTGCCGCTGCTGGTGGGAGCCGATTTCGAGCGCGGCGCATCCATGCGGGTGGCAGGCACTACGGCGTTTCCGCACGCGATGGCTTTCGGCGCGGCGGGCGATCCCGAACTTTCGCGTTTCGAAGGCCAGGTGACGGCGAGGGAGGCGCGCGCGCTGGGCGTGCACTGGGTCTACTACCCGGTGGCCGACGTAAACATCAACCCCGACAACCCCGTGCTCAACATCCGCTCGTTCGGCGAAGACCCGCAGGCGGTGGCGGCACAGGTGGCGGCCTTCATCGAGGGCGCCCACGCCGACCCGCGCAACTACGTGCTGACCACGGCCAAGCACTTCCCCGGTCACGGCGACACGTCGGTGGACAGCCACCTGAATCTGGCTACCGTTCCCGCATCGCGCGAGCGGCTGGAGAGTGTGGAATTGGTGCCGTTCCGCGCCGCCATTGCAGCCGGCACGGACGCCGTGATGACGGCTCACATAGCCGTTCCAGCGCTCGCGCCCGCCGACTTGCCGGCCACGCTTTCGCCAGCCATCCTCACCGGCCTGCTGCGCGGCGAGCTCGGGTTCCAGGGCCTGGTGATCACCGATGCGCTTGACATGGGAGGCATTGCCAAGGGTTTTCCTCCGGGCGATGCAGCGGTGCGCGCCATCGAAGCCGGTGCCGATACGCTATTGATGCCGCCAGATCCCGAGGCAGCCATCCGCGCGGTGGTAGCGGCGGTCGAGAGCGGCCGCATCCAGCGGCAGCGTATCGAGGGAAGCGTGGCGAAAATTCTGGCGGCAAAGGAAAAGGTCGGCCTGGACCGGAAGCGCTTCGTCAACGTGGAGGGCCTGGGCGAGATAATCAACGCGCCGGAAGCCAACGAAAAGGCGCAGGAAGTGGCCGAACGCGCCGTCACCCTGGTGCGCAATCGGGAGAACCTGGTGCCGCTGGCCACTCCCGAACGCGCCTGCTTCGTTGTGCTGAACGAGGGCCGCGATTCGAACGAGGGGCAAGCGTTTTCCCAGGAAGTGCACACGCGCCTGACTCATTCGACGGTGACGACGCTGGACACATCGCTATCGCGCGCGGATGTGGATGCGGCGCTGGCCCGCATGACGCCGTGCGAGAGCGTCGTTGTGGCGGCCTTCGCTTCGGTGACTGCGTATCAAGGCTCGCTCGGGCTAGGCGGCGAACTGCCGCACGCTATGGAAACGCTTGCCGGCTTGGCGAAGCCGCTGGCGCTGGTGGCGCTGGGCAATCCATACATGCTGCGCAGCTTCCCCGACGTCACGGCCTATCTGGCTACGTTCAGCAGTGTGCCGCTTTCGGAAGCGGCGGCGGTTCGGGCGCTATGGGGCGAAATCGATATTCGCGGCCGCTTGCCGGTCTCCATCCCCGGCTTGGCCGCACGCGGCGATGGCATTCAGATCAAGGCCTCCCTTCCCGCTCACAGCGTGGCTCCGTAGCGACTGACGTCAAACGTCCGGCCTTTCACCGGCGCTTTCGGCGAGGCGCACCACACCTCTGCGGAATTCTCGCAGGACCCAATCGCGCCCGGTCGCGCCGTTTGGCAAACGCCGCGCACAACTATTTGTGCGACGCCGGGTTCCTGAAGAGGCGGACTCGGCAAAACGCCAGTCCGCCAAAAGCCCCCGGCATCGCATATAATTCAAACACGGAATGTAAGCTTATTTATGAGGAGGAAATCAAACGCATGAACCGATCGATTGCTTCGGTGTTTTTCATGTCCATCCTGTTAGCCGCGCCCTTGCTGGCGCAAACCACCATTGGAGGCGGGGCCTGCAGCTCGGCGACATTGGATGGGGTCTATGACGTCGCCATCACGTCGAGGCAGGTCTCGTCTTCGGGAACCTTCACCGGCGTGTTCCAGTCGACCGGTCTGGCGACCTTTGACGGCCTGAGCGCGGTTACCATCAGCTTGACCTCGAATACGGGCCAGGTCGTGGGGACGGCGCTGACATGGTCGGGCTCCTACAGCGTGCAGGCCGACTGCGCCGGTGTCATCAACGTCACCTCGGGAGGCAGCGCGACGTTGAATGTGGCGGTCTATAACCAGGGCAACGACTTCCTGCTCAGCGGCAGCGACGCCGCCAACTACATCTACTCCGGCAGCGGCGTTACCCAACCTGCAACGGCAACACCCGCCGGGGCCGGTTGCTCAGCCAGCACGTTCTCGGGCGTCTACACCTTCAACGGCACCGGATTCGCGCTGACCGGCACCGCCGTGAGCGGCGCCGAGAACGGTTCCGGTTTGCTGCAATTCGACGGTGTGAGCAAGGTGACGGTCAACGTTTCGATGTCGGCACTCGGCGCGGCGCCGAGCGCGCTCACCCTCACCGGAACATATTCGATATCGTCCAACTGCCTGGGGTTGGCCACACTCACCGATGTGAGCGGTAACTCTTACGAAATGAACTTCAGCATATACAACACATCGGCAGCCAACGGGGCCGCCTCTTTGGGATTGGCGCAGGTCTCGAAGTTCCTGGTTACCGGCAATGCGCACTTCGTATACACCCAGCCGGCCGGTAGCGCAGCAGTTCGCGGATTGGGGGACTCGCCGGCGCTGGTGATGGTGGCGAAGCCGAAGTCCGGCTCCGCCGATCAGGGAGGACGGGCATGAGAAACGCACGCACGGTCGGTTGGTTTGTCTTCGGTTGCCTGCTGGCGGCGCCCGCTGTGGCGCAGAACCAGATCGGCGGCGGGAGTTGCAGCGCTGCGAGCCTGAACGGAACATACGCCCTCACTCTCAGCGGCCGCGCGATCTCGGCCACCGGAAGCTTCGCGGGTACAATACAGGCGGTCGGCACGGCGACGTTCGATGGCAAGAGCGCCGTCATCTTCTCGGGGATTGCCAACTCGAATCAGATTGTCGGCACACCGTTCAGCTCCGCCGGAAGCTACGCCATTGCGCCCAATTGCTACGGCCCAATTAATTTTGTCGCTGGAAGCACGGCGACATATACTCTGGTCGTGTGGGGTGGCGGCAGTGATTTTGGCATTACCGGATCGGACGCCACCTACGTCTATTCCGGTAGTGGTAGCAACGTATTCCCGGTGGGCTGCGCCAAGGCCACGCTGTCGGGCGCATACAGCTTCAGCTCAAGCGGATCGACCCTGAACGGGACTACCCAGACTGGCTCGGCCGACGAGGCTGGGATCTTCCAGTTCGATGGCCAGGGAAATGTCACGGCCAGTTACACCGAGTCGTCCAGCGGAAAAACACCTGCCGCTATCACGGCCACCGGGACTTACTCGGTCACTCCCGCCTGCTTGGCGTCCGCGACACTCGTCGATTCGAACGGCCAGACCAACGCGCTGAACATGGCCATCACGGGTGACTACGGCGCCAACGCCGATCTGATCCTCGCCAACCCGCAGTTCGTCCGTAGTGGCGCGGCACATGCGGCGTTGCTGAATCCGACCGAATCCATCGGGAACGTCTTCAGCTATGCCGTGAACTCGACGCCGCCGGGAAGCGTTTTCGTGTTATACGGAACCGATCTTGCCACTAAGAATGGGTCGGCGGCAACCGTCCCATTTCCAACCACGCTATTGACTACCAAAGTGACGGTGAACGGGGAGGCGGCGCCGTTGTATTTTGTGTCCCCTACCCAGATCAACGCGGTAATGCCCTGGGATATCCCCGGTGGCACGGTGGCATCCGTGGTGGTTGAAGACGGGACTGCGACGAGCAACGCCGCGGCGGTTTATGTTCCCGCCACGGGGACGCCGGGAATCGCCGTCTACGGCAGCAACCGCGCGGTAGTCACCAATTCGGATGGCGTCACGGTGAATTCCACCAGCGCGCCAGCCAATGTTGGAGATGAAGTCACCGCATGGTTCACCGGCGGCGGGCCGGTCCAGCCCGCTGGAACGCTCGTAACCGGCTCCCCCGCGCCCGCCGGACTCTCTCCAATAACCGGAGACTATTCGGTGACGGTCGGCACTGTCGCGGCCACGGTCAAGTACATCGGCTTAACGCCCGGATCGATCGGACTCTACCAGGTGAACTTCCTGGTGCCGCAACTCGCCAAGGGCAGTTATGCCGTGCAGATTACGATCGCCGGCCAAACGTCCAATAAGCCTGTGATGTCGGTCGGCAATTAGGCGCCCCGTAATCGACACGCGTTCTTACGGTCGCGGCTCTGGACGAACATCGGAGCCGCGACCGCGAGGGAGCGGGGCTTTGGGACTTCTGCCCGCGGTGCTACTCTTCGCCAGCGGCAGCCGAGGCTGCGGTCATGGAATGGTAGTCGCCGCAGATGCCCCGTTTCGATGAGCGGATGAACTCGACCATGTGGAGCGCTTCGGGCGTTGCCAGGGCCTCGATCCGCTCGAGCGCTTCCTTGCGCGCCAGACCCGAGCGATACAACAGACGGTAGGCTTGCTTCAATACCGACACCATCTCGCGCGAAGCTCCGGCGCGGCGCAATCCCACCAGGTTCAAACCGTGTGCCGCGGCGTCAAAGTGCGAGACCAGAAGATACGGAGGCACGTCCTGCGCCACGCGCGTGTTGGCCGCCACCATGCACAACCGCCCCACTTTGGAAAACTGATGCACGCCGACGCCAGCAGAAAGGAACGCGTTGTCTTCGATCTCCGCGTACCCGCCCAGGCTGGTGCTGGGGCCGATTGTGATGTGGCTGCCGAGCTGGCAGTCGTGGGCGATGTGAACGCAACTCATCACATAGTTGTCGTCCCCGAGCACCGTGACCGCACCGGGCTTGGTGCCGCGTGAAATGTTGACGTATTCGCGCAGCACGTTTCGATCGCCCACCCGCAGGTAGCTGGCATTCTCCTCGCGAAACTTTTTGTCCATCGGGTCCGTGCCGAGTTGCGCGCCGGAATAAATATGATTGCCTTCGCCGACCGTGGTGTAGCGCTTCACGATCGCGAAGGGGTCCAGCCGTGTGTGCGGCCCGATCTCCACTTCATCTTCGACGATGCAGTACGCCCCGATCACCGCCGTCGGGTGAACGCGCGCTCGCGGATGTACGATTGCCGTGGCGGCGATGTTGGGCCCAGAGGTGTTCGGTTCCATGGTTTCTGCCGGTGGCGCCCAACGGAACATCCTCGCCCGGACAGCTTGCCCCGCGGGAGGATCGCGAGCGCGTCAGGCTGATTCTAACGCAAATCGCGGATCTTCTCGCGCGGACATGCGGCAATCGGCGTGAACGAGGGAAGCATGCAAGGCGGACATCGCCCCGCGACGGATTCTGCGACCTAACGCGGATCGAGGATGTCGCCGGCATCGAGAAGCCATTAGCGAGAGTTGTAGCACGGGATGACGATGAAAACCGTATCCACGAAGTTGCCCAATAAGACGCTTCAAGAAAACGCAATGATGCGCTCCGGCCTCAGCGCGGTGCATGCCGTTTGGGAAAGCTCCCACTAAAGTTCGGCTGCGGACCTGCCGAATAGGTAGGTCAGGAGAGCAAATGAAACCCTCTGTCGTGGCGGCACTGTTCGCGTTGGCGGCTGGCATCCCTCAGGCTGCTTCGGCCACGGATTGGACCCTGACTTTCAGCACGTACTTTGGCGGCAGCGACATGACCACTGCCACAGCCGTAGCCGTGGACGGGATCGGCAACATATACGTGACAGGATGGACCGACTCCACGACTCTGCCCGGATGCAATCCGACACGCCCCAACGCCGGTGGCGTGGACGCGTTCGTCGCCAAATGGGATGGCGCCACGCACCGAATCGATTACTGCACCTTCCTGGGCGGCCGCGGCGATGATCGTTCCTTCGCCATTGCCGTGGACGGCTCCGGTTACGCCTACATCACCGGTTGGACTACGTCGGCGAATTTTCCCGTCAGCATGCCGTTGCAAGTGGCGTTGGCGGGAGCTGAGAACGCCTTCGTGGCAAAACTCAATCCGGCCGGCGTCCTGGTCTACAGCAGCTATCTGGGCGGCAATGGATCCGACAGCGGCAACGCCATAGCCGTTGACAGTGCCGGCAACATGACGGTGGTCGGTAGCACTACTTCGACCAAGTTTCCTCTCGCCAACCCGATTCAGTCCAGACTGAACGGCCAAACCAACGTCTTCGTCACTCGCCTCAACCCGGCAGGAAATCTGCTCGTGTACAGCACCTACCTAGGTGGCAACGGCAACGATTACGGCACAGCCGTTGCCTTGGATGGCACCGGGGCGGCGTATCTCACTGGGAGTACCACATCGACAAACTTTCCTACAGTTTCCGCCTTTCAGCCCGCGTCCGGCGGAAATCAGGACGCTTTTGTGGCGAAGATTAACGGCGCGGGAAACGATCTGGTCTATAGCACATACCTCGGTGGCAGCGGAGGCACGGTCGGTTTTCCCGAGACGGGGACTGGAATCGCGGTGAACAGCGCGGGAGATGCATACGTCACCGGGAACACCAGTTCCCAGAATTTCCCCCTGGCGAATGCTCTATTCTCGGCTTCAGCGGGAGTTGGAATGCACGCCTTTGTAGCTGAGCTGAACCCTGCGGGCAACGAACTACTGTATAGCACGTATCTTGGTAGCAGCAGCGTCGATCAAGCTGCGGCCATTGCCGTCGATTCCTCCGGAAACATCGTAGCCGTCGGTTATACAGCTTCTCCAGACTTTCCGGTGACCGACGCTGTACAGGCGTCCTTGGCAGGCGGGTACGACGCGTTTGTCACCAGGCTGAACTCCACGGGAACCGCCTTGCTCGGTAGTACGTTCTTCGGAGGCAGCGGCAGTGACGCCGCCAATGCCGTCGCATACGCGGCCTCCGACGCAATCTACGTGGCGGGACAGACGCAGTCGCTTAACCTTCCGCTTGAGAACGCGACGCAGTCGGCCTTGGCGGGAGCCCAAAACGCGTTCCTCGCCGTGTACGCCGTGCCCGTGCAGGTAAGTGCGCCGGCCGCGCCTGCTGGTCTGGCGGCGACAGCGGGCAGCGGGTCGGTGTTGCTGAATTGGACGAATTCCAGTGGCGCGAGTTCCTATAACGTGTACCGCGGGACAGCCGCTGGCAGCGAGAGCACGACAGCGATCGCCACCGGCATTGCTGGCACAACCTATTCCGACAACGGACTGAACAATGGAACGAAGTATTACTACAAAGTTGCCGCGATAAACGGTGGCGGGATCAGTGCTCTATCCGCTGAGGCTTCGGCGACGCCGGAACCTACCGCGCCAGCCGCGCCTGCTGGCCTGGCGGCGACAGCGGGCAGCGGGTCGGTAACGCTGAACTGGACAGCTTCGAGTGGCGCGACTTCCTACAACGTGTACCGCGGGACAGCCGCTGGCAGCGAGAGCACGACAGCGATCGCCACCGGCATTGCTAACGCGTCCTATGCTGATAACGGCTTGAGCAACGGAACGACATACTACTACAAAGTCGCCGCGGTCAACGGTGGCGGAACCAGCCCGCTGTCCGCCGAGGTTTCGGCAACGCCGCAGCCCTCCGCGCCCGCGGCGCCAACCGGACTGACCGCAACAGCGGGCAGCGGGTCGGTCACCCTGAATTGGACAGCTTCGAGTGGCGCGACTTCCTACAACGTCTACCGCGGCACATCCGCCGCCGGCGAGAGCACGACGGCGATTGTTACCGGCATTACCTCCGTTTCCTACTCCGATACCGGCCTCACCAATGGCACGAAGTATTACTACAAGGTCGCCGCTGTGAACGCCGGAGGAACCAGCCCGCTGTCCGCCGAGGCTTCGGCTACGCCGGAACCCTCCGCGCCCGCGGCGCCAACCGGGCTGACCGCGACAGCGGGCAGCGGGTCGGTCACCCTGAATTGGACAGCTTCGAGTGGCGCGACTTCCTACAACGTCTACCGCGGCACCACCGCTGGCGGCGAGAGCACGTCGGCGATTGTTACCGGCATTACGTCCGCTTCCTACTCCGATACCGGCCTCACCAATGGCACGAAGTATTACTACAAGGTCGCGGCCGTGAACGCCGGTGGAACCAGCGCGTTGTCCGCCGAGGCTTCGGCAACGCCGCAGCCCTCCGCGCCGGCGGCGCCAATCGGACTGACCGCGACAGCGGGCAGCGGATCGGTAACGCTGAACTGGACAGCTTCGAGTGGCGCGACTTCCTACAACGTCTACCGCGGGACAGCCGCTGGCAGCGAGAGCACGACCGCGATTGTGACCGGCAATACCTCCGCTGCCTACTCCGATACCGGCCTAACCAACGGAACGAGGTACTACTACAAAGTTGCCGCCGTCAACGGCGGAGGAACTAGCGCGCTGTCTGCCGAGGCTTCAGCAACGCCGCAGCCCTCCGCGCCGGCGGCGCCTACGGGCCTGGCCGCGACAGCCGGCAACGCGTCGGTCGCTCTGAACTGGACCGCTTCCAGCGGCGCGACTTCCTACAGCGTCTACCGCGGCACTGCGTTGGTCACGAACTTCGTCAGTGTGGCGGAAGTTACCGTTTCGATTCCGGCAACCCTGATCGCCTCGGGAGGGACGGCAAGCGTAACGGTGGTTAATCCCGGCGGGGCGATGTCGGCTGCCGCCACATTCACCATTAATCAACCGGTGCAGGCAGTGTCGGTGTCTCCCTTTTCCGGCAGCGGGCTGCAGCAGGCCTTCACTTTCCACTACTCCGACAACGCCGGCGCCACCGACCTGTCCACGATGTTTGTCTGGTTCAACCCATCCTTTTCTAGCGCAACCAACTCCTGCCTGGTCGAGTACAGCCGCCCCGCCAATACGCTCTACCTGATGAATAACGCGGACACCGCGTGGTCCTCTGCGACCGTTGGCTCATCCGGAGCCCTGGCCAATAGCCAATGCTCCGTCAATGCTGCTTCTGCCAGCATGAGCTTGTCCGGCACCGGTCTGACGCTCAGTTTGCCGGTCACCTTTGCGTCCACCTATAGCGGTACCATGAACGTCTACTCGTATGCCGCCGGAAGCGCTGTCAACAGTGGCTGGCAGACCATCGGCACCTGGACGATTTCGACCAGTGTCGTCAGCGTCAATGCAAACTCTGTGTCGCCCGCCTCCGGCAGCGGGCTGCAGCAGACTTTCACTCTCAACTACTCCGACAGTGCCGGTGCCACCGACCTGGCCACGACGTTTGTCTGGTTTAACGCCAACTCTTCCAACACGACTAACTCCTGCCAGATCGAGTACAACCGCTCCGCCAATACGCTCTACCTGCTAAATGACGTTGGCACCGCGTGGTCCTCTGCAAGCGTTGGCTCATCCGCGACGCTGGCGAACAGCCAGTGCTCCGTCAATGCTGCTTCTGCCAACATGAGCTTGTCCGGCACCGGCCTGACACTCAGCTTGCCGGTCACCTTTGCGTCCACCTATAGCGGTACCATAAACATTTACTCGTACGCCGCCGGAAGCGCTGCCAACAGTGGCTGGCAGACCCTCGGCACCTGGACGGTTCCGACTGTTGTCGTCGGCGTCAACGCGAACTCCGTTTCCCCCGCCTCCGGTAGCGGACTGCAACAGACCTTCACCCTCCACTACTCCGACGGCGCCGGCGCCACCGACCTGTCCACGATGTTTGTCTGGTTCAACCCATCCTTTTCCAGCGCAACCAACTCCTGCCTGGTCGAGTACAGCCGCCCCGCCAATACGCTCTACCTGATGAATAACGCGGACACCGCGTGGTCCTCTGCGACCGTTGGCTCAT
>Ga0181529_10001953_pt1 | contig 25457 bp, 19 predicted proteins | sample PEATcosm2014_Bin_36_FD_119763 | JGI IMG/M metagenome (GOLD analysis project Ga0181529, IMG submission 119763) | Peatland microbial communities from MTU Mesocosm Facility, Houghton, MI, USA - PEATcosm2014_Bin10_30_metaG | ecosystem: Environmental > Terrestrial > Soil > Wetlands > Peat | place... | reverse complement strand
TCAACCCTGGGCGGTAGTCGTCCAGATCGTCCAGATTGGCGCCAGACGCGATCGGCGCATCCGTGAGATCCCGAATGCGGTCGTAAAGATTGGATTTGCAGAAATAGCAGCGATTGATCGGATTCGCGCGATATCTCGGATCGGCGAACTCTCCCGCGTCCATTACAGTCAGATCCCAGCCAAAGCGCGCAGCATGATCGCGCACCCGTTCGCCTGCGCGGACCGGAACGGACGGGGACGCAGCATGCACCATCAGAATTCGCGATCCTGTTTCCCTCTGCGCAAAATGCGCCAGGGTCATGCTGTCCACCCCGCCGCTCACCGCGATAGCCAGCGTCCCGTGCCGCTCGATCGCCCGCAGCAGATGGGCCTGCGCCCCGTGCAAGTCGCTCATTGGGCTTCGCCCGCTTCTGCGTCACGCTGACGTGTCCGGCGGTCGCCCAGATCCCGCGCCTCCCGCAAATCGTCGCTCTCCACCTTCATCGTCACGCTCCCATCCGGCCGCGTCGCCACCTTCACGCGCATGCCGTCGCTGCGGCGGCGTTCCTCGCGTGCGAGCACCACCCGCTCCTCGATGCGCCATCGAAGTCCGAGACTCGACGTTTGCAGCAAGCACGTTTGACTCACCGAATCGAGCGCGTCCTCTCGAGCCAGCACCCGAACCCACGTCAGCGGACGCCCCTTCTTGCCAACCGCGGCGCCCATCGACACATCCAGCACCCCGTCGCACTGGCGAATTCGCTCTGCGGCCTCTGCAAGTTCCTCGCCGGTCATGTCGTCGATATCGAAGGAGACCACCGCAACCCGATCACACGCCTGACTCCCTGCGTCAGTCTCGAAGACGAGCGCACGAAGAATATTCGGCATCCCCGGCAGTTCGCGCGTTCCGGCCCCCGTCCCGGTCGCCACCAATCGCCGCGCCCCGAAGTCGCGCGAGATCGTCGCCAAGTGGCGGACGATGGCGGCCCCCGTCGGCGTCACGCGTTCTCCACCCACTCCATCGTCGCGCCACCGATAGCCGCTCAAGATGGCGACCGTGGCAGGCGCAGGAACTGGCAACAAGCCGTGCTGCGTTTGCGCCAGTCCTCCGCCGCGCGGCAGGTCCGAGACCGTCCAGACCGCATCGCCGAGCGCCGCGATGACGCTACCGGCGCCAACCACATCGGCCAGCGAGTCCCAATCCGCGATTTCATGAAAATGAACGTTCGCGAGTGGAACGTTGTGGATCCGCGCCTCGGCCTCGCCGAGAATTGTCAGGATCGCTTCCGCGTGCTGCGCCGTGCCTGGCGCGAGAGCCGCGGCTGCGATCCGGGCCATGATCTCCGTATAGCTTCCGACGCCATGCGGATCATGCTTATGATGACGCTCGACGTCGTCGTGGCGACGCCGGTGGTCTGCTGCGTCAGGGCTCGATCCGACGCGGAAGCGCAGCGCTCGGATCGCACCGCTCATCCCCTCCGCCAATTCCACCGTCGTAACGCCTGGCGGCGCGACCGCTCGCACGTCCGCGAGGACGCGCGCCTGGACTTGGGGCAGCGCATCCGCCATGGCGGCCACGAACATGTCGCCGGCGACGCCGCCGACCGCGTCGAGATGGATTAGGCGCATTTCGCCGCCGTGATCAGCATGCCGCCCATACGATCCTAAACAAGGTTTCCCGCAGGGTCGAAAACCAGATCGGCCGGCGGCGAGAGCACCTCGATGGCCGGATTGGATCGCGCCTCCGGCAGCATGGACTCCGAAACGAAGATGTCGCCCATGTGCAGGGTGTCCTTGATCCGCACGACGCGCGCCCGCGCGAGGTCGCGTGCGTTGCAAGTCTTCACCGCGGCCAAGATTGCGTCACGGTCGTCGTCGAGGACCACGGGCATACGACCGGGACCAACCACCGTCGAGGTGAGGCCGTTGGCGTACACCATCTCGAAATTGATCTTGTCGGCCAACTTGCGGGTGATGAAATCCGCCGCGCCCATGCCGGTGGCGTTGCCGTGGGTGGTTTCAGTCAGGTCGAGTACGGCGATCTTGGTTATGTCAGGTCCGCCGGACGCGTACGGCGTCGGATACCGGCCAGTGATGTTCGGATCCATGCCATCTCCCGAGATCTCCTTGCCGATCTGCTCGACAATCAGAGCATCGAACTGATCGAACATGAACTTGGGCATATTGGCCTTGGCCTCGATCAACATTCCCTTCTCGACTTCCACGATTTCGTTCGCGGGAACAGCGGCGACCCTGGCGATGCGCTCATAGGCGTTTTCCACTGTCCCCACGCCGAACAAGATTGGCGTCCTGGCCAGCGAAATCGCCGACATGGCGAGGATATGCTCGGCCATATATTTGAAGCTGTAAGCGTGACAGGACTCGGCTCCCTTCTGCTTGCCGAGACCGATGGTGATCATCTTCACCATGCCGCTCTCGTTGCTGCTTCTGAAGCAAGTGTGCGGCTTGACCCGGTTGATGACGACGATGCCGTCGGCGGCATGGGCGAACTTGTCCATGTAGACCGGCAGCGCATTGTCCAGTCGGCCCAGCTCCACCACGTCCATCGACGAGCGGATCTCGCAGCCGACGGTCTCCTCGGTGACCCCGAGATTGGCGAGAACCTGGCGTTGCCCTTCGGCCGTGGCGCCGCCGTGACTGCCCATGGCCGGGACAATGAACGGCACGCCTCGCCGCTTCTTGATTTCCTCAACCGTCACCCGCGCCAGTTTGGCAATCTCGGCGACCCCGCGGCTGCCGACGCCGATGGCGATCTGCATGCCGGGTTTGACGGTGTCGATCACGCCCGGTTTGGCCAGTTGGTCTCTCAGTGCTCCGGCGACCTCGGCCACTTCGGACGCAGCGAAAGACTGCCTGATCTTCGCCATCCGCGGCAGGGGAATCCCCTGCAGAAGCTGTTTGACGATATCCATATCCGTCCCTCCAAATCCCTCGCGCATCCCGGCGCTTCCGGCGCCGTGCTTACGCCTTGCCGAGCAGCGCCGCATTCACGCAATTCATCAGCCGACCTTCGCGAAGATAAGCCAGCACAACCTTCACCGCCTTCAACCGCATATCCACCATCGAGGCTGGGCTAAAGAAGGCGGCGTGGGGGCTCAAAGCCAAGCGGCCCTCGATCCAAGGTTCGTGCGCAAGCCAGTCTGCAATCAGCGGGTGGGCTTCGTCGAACGGCTCCCGCGGCAGCACATCGAGCGCCGCTCCGCCAACCTGTCCGCACTTCAGCGCCACGTGCAGCGCGTCGAGATCGACGATCGCTCCGCGCGCTGTGTTCACCAAGACGACGCCCGGCTTTGCGACGGCCAACGCGGCCCCATCGATCATGTTGCAGGTTTCCGCGGTCAGCGGGACATGCAGGCTAACGACGTCACTGCTCGCCAACAGGTCCGTCAGGCGGTCGACCCGACGGAAGCCGACAGCCAACTCAGCGCCCGTAGCGAGGTAGGGATCGTAGAACACGACGTCCATGCCGAACCCGGCAGCCCGATTTGCCGTCGCCAAGCCGATGCGGCCCAAACCAACGACGCCGAATACCGCGCCACGCAGCCGCCGCACGAGCGGCGCGACATTGAATCGCCACCCTCGCGCGCCCTCGCGGCGCAGCGCCTCATGATACGAGACGGTTCCACGAGTCAGAGCCAGCATCAGCGCGATCGCATGATCGGCGACTTCCGTGGTGCCGTAGTCGGGCACGTTGCACACGGGAACGCCGCGAGCCGCCCATCCCGCGATATCCATGTTGTCGTATCCGGTGCTGGCGCGCACCACGATCCGGCAGCGTTCAAAAGCGGCCGGTTCGCGGCCGAGTTTCTCGACTCCCGAATAGTTGATGACCGCCAGCGCGTCGCGACAAATGCCCTCCGGCGGCGTCGGATCCTGATCCGGCCGCCCGCGCCAAAGGTCTAAGGTCACGTCGTCGAACCGCTGCCGCTCCAGATCGCCGTTGTCGGCTGCCAGCCAGTTCATGCATAGAATCCGCATTGCACGCCTTTCGCGTTCGGAATTTGATCAACGCCTCAGCTGTCAGGCGAGCGTGTCCAACGCATCGTAAAGTTGTTGGCTGCGCCCGTAGATGAGCTCGAATACGCCCTGCATCGCTGCGTAACGTTCGGCCCAGGCGGGATCCGGCGCGATTTCCTCGTCGTAGCGCACATACGCGTCGAGGGCGTCGGCAAGGTGAAAATACCGGCCGGTTGATGTCGCGGCGATGGCCGCGCAGCCGATCACGCCACACTCTGGCTCGTGCGGCACGAGAATCGGAACGCCATAGGCGCTGGCCTTGATGCGCAACCACAGCGGCGCTTTGGCGCCGCCGCCCGACGCGACGATATATTGCATCCGCTGCCCAGACGCTCGCTCCATCATGCGCATGTGCCGGGTGACGCCGAACGCCACCCCCTCGAGCACCGCGCGGTGAAGATGCGCAAGTCCGTGCCGCGCGGTTAGACCGAAGAACTGAGCGCGAGCGTTGCGGTGCTCGCCGAGCCGTTCGCCGCCGAGGTAGGGCATAAAGAATAAACCGTCCGCCCCGGCGGGAGCCTCGCCGGCGCAGGCGGCGATGTCCGCGTAGCTCAGCGCGTTATGGTGAAAAGCCCGACGCGCCCAGCGCATCGCGTCGCCGCCCGTCTCCAACAGCACGAAGTTGCCCCACAGCCCTTCCGTGGCGATGATGTTGCAAATCTCGGCGTGCAGGATTGGCCGTTTCGACATCTGCGTGAGGATCGACGACGTGCCAGTCACGTCCGAGCCGACGCCAGGGCGCGACGCGCCGGAACCGAGTAGCGCCACCGGGTAGTCGCCGCCGCCCGCCAACACCGGCAACCCCTCGGGCAGACCGGTCTCCCGCGCCGCTGTCGCGGTGACGCGCCCGAGCAGATCGCCTGAAAGGAGGATCGGCGGGAGCTTCGCCGGATCGACGTCGAGGTATTCCAGCATGACGGACGACCATTGGTTCGTGCTCGGATTCATCATGAAGCTCAGCGACGCGCTGGTCAGGTCCGTCGCACGCGCGCCGGTGAGACGGAAGTTGACGTAGTCTTTCGGCATAAGCACCGTGGCGGCGGCGTCGTACGCGCGCCGGTCGTTGTCGCGCAGCCACTGAAGTTTGAAGGCGGGCCAAGCCGTGGCTGGCGGATTGCCGCTTTCGGCGAGGTAGGCTTCCGGTCGATACTTCGCCTCGAACGCAGCCACGAGATCGGTGGTGCGCTTGTCGTTCCATAGCGGCGCCGCCGCACGCGTGAGCGCGCCCGCCTTGTCGATCAACACCGTGCCATGATTTTGCCCGCAGGCGCACACCACCGCGATACGCTCCGCCGCGCCGTCGATGAAGCCAATCGCCTCGCGCACCACGTGCACCACGCCGGCCCACCAGTCCGCCGGACGCTGCTCGGACCAACCGAAGGTGGGAACAATCTGCTCATGCTCGCGACTGGCGATGTGCAACACCGTGCCAAATCGGTCCACCAGCGCCGCCCGTACGCTGCCGGTGCCGATGTCAATCGCAAGATAGAGTTCAGAGCTCATAAATCGCGCGCCTCATTTCCCAACGCCGCGCCAACTATGGTTGCCAAGCGCCGCTTCCGGTGCGCTCGACCAATCCAGGCAAGCTCAGACGGTGTTTTCGGCGCGACCATTGCGAGCTCGTCCCGCGCGAATCGGAAGTTGCGTGAGCCGCTGAATATCGAAGTCATCGCGGCGAGATCTTCATGACCTTGGCGGCAGACCACCGGGCGCGCTCCCGCTTCGTCGACGACCTCGGAACTGTTCCGTGCGTCCGTTCGCCACGACCGCATGTTGGCGCGAAGCCCCCTCGGGTTTCGTTCCTATCGCCGCGACCGGCGACCGACGTTCGCTCACGCCGCAACTCAAACCCCCAAACCATTTGGCGCCGGTTGGCGCTTCGCGCATGACTGACATTTTCGACACCGTCTCGGCGATCGACGTCGACATCCGGCGTCGTGGCCGGACGCGCGGCGGGCGCCCTGCTCCAAGCTAAGGTCTTCCGGGACGGCGGCCTGACCGCCACCGCGCCCATGCGCGCCGCCGCCATGACCAGCCTCAGCCGCGAACGCCCGGGCGGACTGCCGGCTCCGGCTATCGACACAGAGCTCAGCCGGGCGCCGCGCCTTGAGTCTGCACTTGCAATACATACAGCGACTGGCTCGCGGTCATGAACAAGTGGTCCCGTTTGGGACCCCCGAAGGCGACATTGGCGCACACTTCCGGCAACCGGATTCGGCCTAGCAGCTTGCCCTGAGGATTCCATACCGTCACACCCGCGTAGCCAAGCGGAGCGTTGGAGCCGGACCACAAATTGCCATATACGTCGGCGCGCAGCCCGTCCGGTCCACACGTCACGCCGTCCACGATCATGTCGCTGAACAGGCGTTGGTTGGTCAGCTTGCCGCCCTCTACGTCGAACGCATAAATCACGTTGGCGCCACCAACCTTGTCGCCCGGTCCCTTTCCGGTGCTGACCACGTACAGGGCTTTGTAGTCAGGCGAAAAGCAAAGCCCATTTGGGTCGGGAACCTGCTCCTCCGTCAGCACCAGTTCCAGACGGCCACTCGGGTCCCAGCGGTAAGTGTTGGTTGGCAGCACGCGGCGCTTGCCGCCCATAGCGCCGGCGTCCGGCTGCCCGATCAGCGGGTTGAGCCGTCCATCCGGGTTGGTGGGGCCCCCGGCGAAATCGGGATGGCCCTCGGACAACCGGTCGCCATAAGGCGGGTCGGTGAACCAGATGCTGCCGTCGGGATGCGGCGCCAGATCGTTCGGAGAGTTCAACGGCTGCCCTTCAAAGGAATCGGCGATCACTGTCATCGACCCATCGTGCTCCCAGCGCACCACGCGACGGAAGAAATCCTGTGTCGAGAGCTGTCGTCCCTGGAAATCAAAGGAATTTCCATTGCTGTTGTGCGACGGCTTGCGGAAGGCGCTGACCTCGCCTGTCTCCCAGAGATAGCGGTATTGGGTGTTTGTCTGCACGTCGCTGAAGACGAGGTATTGGCCTTGCCCCGACCAAGCCGGCCCTTCGGCCCAGCGCGAACCCGTCCAGACGCGACGGATGGCGGTTAAGTCGACCAGCAGATCGTTGAACGCCGGATCGACCACCACGACGTCGGGATCGGGATAGATCGTTGGCGGCGCTGAGCGGTCCCATTGCCTGGGCGGATTGGTTATGACACTGGGCGGCACGGGCATCACATGACTCTCCTGAGGCTGCATTCTCTCCGCTTGGCTGTCCCCGTCAGCGGATCCGCAAAATTCGCCAAGTGGCGCGCGAACGTGGGGCGTTCACACCAACCGGGCGCGCCGTCAACCTCCCGTCGCCCGCGTGGGTTCGCTCGCCGCGCCCGCGCATCAACCGCCGGCGCAAGCCGAATGACGACACCGTCAACCAACTTCGTAGATCTTCGGGTCGTCGGCCCGCATCCGCCGCCGCACGCGCTCCACACGGGCGGGAATGCTCCGCACTGAACGCACGAAGGAGGCGCGGGACGTCGCCAAATGTTCAGTCAGCCGCGCGTGGGCGGCGCCGAGGTCGCCGGAACGCAATGCGCGCAGGATGAGCAGGTGCTCGCCTATCGCCACCCGGTTGCGTTCGCGTTCGTCGCTCTTGTTCCACTGGTAGTGATAGTGGAACACAAAGGAGACGACGTCGTATAGATCGCGGGCGAAGCGGTTCTGCATGTGGGCGATCAACCAGAGATGGAAGTCGCGGTCCAGGGACGCGAAAGAAAGGTAGTTCTCCTCGAAGCTGTCGGTCAGTGCTTCGTGCAGGCGGATCAGTTCGTCCACCCGCTCGATCCAGGCCACATCAGGCTGTTTCGGACACCGACCAATGGCCGCAACCTCGACGAGGGCGCGCATGTCCGCCACCTCGTTCGCGAAGCCGGCATCCAATTTGAGCAGGCGCCAACCACGGCGAGGTTGCTTTTCGATCAAGTGATAGCGTGAAAATTCGATCAGAAACTCTCGCACCGACGCTGCGCTGGCGCCGCAGTCGCGAGCAAGGTCAGCCTCCGAGAAATGCTGCCCCGGTTGCCAGTCGCCGAGGAGCATCCGCTGCATGAAGGCGCGCTCTATCAGGTCGCGGAGATCGCTGGTCTGGGTCTCACTGAAGTAGTCCGACTTTCTCGGTTTGCGAGCGATCGTCAGGCCGCCGTCAGGACGCGCCAGCACGCCGCGCTCGGCCAGATGTTGGAGAGCGCCTCGAACCGTGGTGCGACTGACGTCGATCTGCCGCGCCATCTCGTGTTCGGACGGCAACGGGGGCGCCCATTCCTTCGTGGACAGCTTGTCCAGAATGAGATTGACGGCGCGCTTCTGCAGAATGTTCGACTTTGCCATGAGCACACTATCGCCCGTTGGTAGTTCGCCGCTGAAACCCGTCCTCGAATCGTACAGCCCCCGAACGAAGCGCTAGGTTGCTCATGCTGGCGCCGGAGCTTGGCGTTGCTCGCATTGTATCTGCTTCTAGGCGCCTTCGTGCTGATCCGAAAGGGCGAGGACAACGATGATGATGATACCTGTCACGACGTATCGAACGCCGGCGCCGACGCCGAGGACGTTGAGCATGTTAACGAGGAGATAGAGAAAGAGCGACGCACCCCATACGCCGGCGACCATGGCGCGACCGCCGGAGATGGAAGTGCCGCCGAGCACGACCACGGCAATCGACATCAGCAGGAAATCCTCGGACATATTGAGCGAGGCGCCGCCTGAGTAGGCGGCCAGGAGCAGTCCGGCTACAGAGGCCAATATCCCTGAGATAATGTATACTGCGGCGATGGTGCGTGGGATCGGAATGCCGGCAAGGTAGGCGGCGCGCGCATTCTGCCCGACCGCCAGCACCGACCGCCCGAAAGTGGTGCGCGCCAACACGAAACCGACGCCAACGGTGAGAACAATGAAGGTCAGGGCGAGCGTTGGCACGCCGAGTACGTGAGAGAGCGAAAAGTCCAGCAGCATCGGCGCCGGTTTGGCGGTGGAATGGCGTGAATACGCGATGGTCATCGACTGCATGATGAAGCCGCTGGCCAGTGTCGCAATCATCGAAGGAATGCGCGCGCCGCGGATCAGCACCACGTTCACGACTCCTGCGGCCAGACCCACCGCCAGCGCGACGGCGATACCAGGCAGCAGTCCTGCGTCGCGCGCGCCCATCGTACCCATGGACAGATATCCCGCCAGCATCATCACCGAAGGGATCGACAGATCGATATAGATACCCCCGGTAGAGACAACCAGCATCTGGCCAACGCCGACAATGGCGTAGAACGTGGCGAAACCGAGCGCCGTGCCCAGCGTCGCCCCTGCGCCCCGCCCCGCCACGCTGGCGATTGTCAGCGACCAGACGAGCGCCGCGGCAATAAACGACCACACCCAACGGTTGGCGTCCATCCAACGCCGACTTGGAACCGCGCGCATCATGTCTGCCTCCGCTGCAGCACCCGCGTGCCTAGCACCAAGATCAGGATCGCCCCTTGCACACTGAGTTGCCAATCCGTCGAGACATTCATGAATGACAGCAGCGCTCCGGTTAGCAGCATAATGAACGCGCCGATCACTGCCCCCACCGGCGAAACGACGCCGCCGACGAACTCTCCCCCGCCAATGATGACAGCCGCCACCGACAGCAGCGTATAGGCTGCGCCGATGGTGGCGTCGCCGCTGGTGTTTAGGCCGGTCACCAGAAGCCCGGCGATCACGCCGAACACGCCGGCCAGACCAAACAGCGTACTGCGAGCCGCCAGCAGCGACCAGCCGGCGCGTTGCAGCGATGCCGGCGTGCTGCCGATGCCGCGCAGCACGACCCCATACGAAGTGCGCATGAACAGCCAGTGGCCGAACAACGCCAGCAGCACGGCGACCACGATCGGCAGCGGCACGAACGGCGGGTGCAGCCGCACGAGTTGCGTCAACCACGCAGGAACTTCCCCGCCCGGCGACGGCAACACCAGCACCGCCAGCCCCAACCACACGAACGACGCCCCCAGCGTCACCACGATCGATGGCAGCCGGCGCAGTTGGATGAACGCCCCCATACCCGCGTAGGCGAGTACGAGGCCAACGAAGATCGACGTCGCGAGCAGGGGGGAGCCGCCAAGATACTTCGCCGCGACACAGTTCACCAAACCGATGAAGGTGCCCAATCCGAAATCGATGTCGCTGGCTGCAATGACGCAAAGCTGCGCCATCGCGGCGAACATCAACGGCAGCCCGAGGCCAAGCAGCAGCCGCAACCCGTTGTAGCTCATCGCCCTCGGCTGCAGCAGGAATATGACCCCGAGCATCAACGCCAGCGCCAACGCGGGAAGCATCACCCGCGTGTCCAGCCGCCGGCGTCTCGCCGACGGTTCGCCCGCCGCAGTCGGCATCGTCTCTCCCCCGGCAATTTGTTCAGACACGCGCCCCCACCTCGCCGAAGGAGGCGCGAAGCACCCGATCCTCGGTCAAAGATGCGCCGTCGATCTCTTCGGTAATCGCGCCGCGATAAAATACGTAGACACGGTCGCAGTTATTCAGCTCCGCCGTCTCCGTGGTGTAGAGCAGGAACGACTTGCCGTCTCCAGCCTGCCGGCGGATCTCCGCGAACATCTCTCGCTTGGTGCCGAGATCCACCCCGCGCATTGGATCGTCCAGCAGCACGGTGTCGGCTCCGCCCGCCAACCCTCGCGCGATCAACACCTTTTGTTGGTTGCCGCCGCTCAGACTGAGGATCGGCTGTTCGACGTCGGGCGTCCTGATGGCTAGGTGGTCACGCCAGTGCTGCGCCTCGGCCAGCTCAGTCCGCCGGCTGAGCCAGCCGAAGCGCGCCAACCGCGCCAACGAGCCGATCGTCAAGTTACGCCCGACCGACCAAAGCGGGAACAGCCCCTCACCCTGGCGATCGCCACTGATATAGGCCACTGTGCCATTCACCCGGACCGCGTCGCTTCCGCCGCTCCTGGCGGCTGCAAACGCCGCCAGCAACGCCGTCCGCTGGCCGTGCCCGTCCAGGCCCGCTAGACCGACCACCTCGCCGGTTCGCACCACCAGCCTCGCCGAGCTGCGCGGCGACGGGCTTAGATCAACGCGCACCGCACGCTCCGGACCGGCGCTGGCCGCCGCCGGCTTGGAACGCGTCACCGCGCCCACTTTCTCGCCGGCCTGCGCCATGACGCCCATCCGCTCGACCAGCAGCGCTTCCGAAAGATCCGTCGCCCGTTGCTGCGCGACCACCATGCCGTCACGCATCACCACCACCCGGTCGACGTTGGCCAGCACCTCCTTAAGCCGGTGCGAAATTAATACGCAGGACACGCCGCGCTGCTTCGCCTTGCATATGAAGCGCAGCAACTGCTCCGCCTCATGTGCGCCGAGCGAGGCGGTCGGCTCGTCCAGAATCATGAGACGCGCCGGCTTGTCAGCCGTACTGAACGCGCGCGCGATCTCAACCATCTGGCGCTGCGCCGCCGGCAGTTCGCCGACCACGGCGTCGGCGTCTATGTCGTGCCCGGGGAAGATCATATCCAGCGTCTCGCGAAGGATCCGCCGCGCCCGCGCCGGCCAGCCAAACCCGGTCAGGCTGCGGTGCAACAGGCGCACGTTCTCAAACGCCCGCAAATTGGGCGACAGCGACAATTCTTGGAACGCGCAGCGGATGCCCAGCGCATACGCACGGCGCACATCGTAACCAGCGCCGACATCCACGCCCTCGACGCGAACCACCCCGGAGCTGGGTCGGATTATGCCGTTGAGCACGTGCATCAGCGTCGACTTGCCGGCGCCGTTGTGGCCGACAACGCCGAGGGTCTCGCCGGGCTCGATCACCAGATCGACCCCGGCGAGCGCATGCACCGCGCCGAACCGTTTGGCGATGCCTTCCAGCGCCACTAGTGGACTGACGTCTTCACGCATCGCGCAACACCTGTTCGACGCTCACCATCACATATCGCCAGCTTTCGCCACTGGCGAAGGCGGCAACGGCTTGGCCGCCACGTTGGCGTCGATCATGTCCACCGTCCAAGCCAAATCATAGGGCGACACCGCCACTGATCCTTCGGGCATGACGGCGAGCCACTTTTCGATGTCCTCTTTCTGGATCACCGGCAACGGCAGGTTCAGCGTCTTCGGCGCCGCCTTGCCGGCCAACACCTGCTGCGCCACCCAGAACGCCGCCCCTGAACAGCCTGGCGTCGATGAGATCGAGAAGGTGTTATAGTTCGGGTCCGCCTTCAGCAGATCCCGCCACAGCGCCAGCTCGTCTTGCCGATGCCCCATGATGATGAGCGGCGTCGGCCGGCCGGCGGCCTTGAACGCCTGATAGGCGCCCCAGCCGTCGCCGCCCTGGGTCACGACGGCTTGGACCGGCGGCAAACTCGGCAGCACGCCCGCGACCTCGCGCTGCGCGATCGTTTGCGTCCAGTTGCCGTGAACCGATCCGACCAGCTTCAGCCCAGGATGCTTCGTCAATCCTTCCGCAATCCCGCTGTGGATGTCGTCATCAGTTGAACTGCCCGCAAAGCCGCGGACTTCCAGAACGTTGCCTTTGTCGCCCAGCGCCTTGGCGACGAAATCGACCTCTTGCCGGCCCATGTCGACATAGTCGTAGGCAACCTTGTAAGCGCAAGGCGCGGTCGCCAAACCGTCGAACACGATCACCGTGATGTGCGCGTCGCAGGCCTCCTGGATCACGCCGTTCAGCGCCGTCGTCGAACCTGCGTCGATCACGATCGCGTCCCAGCCTTCAACGATCAAACTCTGGATCTGGCTGGCTTGCTCAGAAGCCGAGTTGTTGGCGTTGACGACCTTAACCTCTTTGATGAGGCCGGTCTTGACGGCTTCCGCCGCTTGTCGGTCCCACGCCTTCAGCATCGCCTGCCGCCAAGAATTTCCCGCGTAGGAATTGCTCAACGCGATCCGCTTCGCCGACGTGTCCCCTTTGGCCGCTCCGACGTCTGCCGCCTGAACTCCGCTCCATGCCAGCGACGCCGCCAATCCAACCGCAGCCGCCGTCAGGAATCTCCGCATAGTTTTCATGAATACACCCTCCCTTGCTTCGGCTCCCAGGTCGAACGACCGGCGCCGAGACCTCCTCGTTGCGGCCGCGCATTGCGACTGTGCTCGCTCGCCCCGGAAGGGAGAGCGCACCTCAGTCACCGGCGGCGCAACACCACTCGCATCGCAACGTCTCTCGCGTTGGGCCTTCATTGATAAAGAACCGTCACGGCGGTTCTGTCAATGGCGTCGGTCGAAATTTTTTCCGTTCGTCTTCCCGATCCGGCGTCGGCGGCGCATCCCGATCATCGAACTCCATCTCCGTCGGCATCCTTTAGCATCTCAGCCGCACTCCGGAGACAAGACACACGTATTGCCTGATGCGAAAGACCTCTCAGACTAATAGAAGGCATACCTCTCGGCTTCACATGTAATACAATTACATATCTGGCAATTTTATAAGCAACGACTCCATAAATACATTGATTATATCGTGGCTCATAACCGACCACAGAAAATTTAACGCTCCAGGGCGCGGAGTCGTGAGGTTTGCGCGGCGCCTCTGAAAGACCAAGGCGCGTCTCGGATGGAACGGCGCGCTTGTGCATTTCGCCGGGAAGGCCTAGAGATGTCGTACCGGTATGAGGTCCGGTGGTCCGGCCACCCGGCCTCCGTCAGCGCACTGGACTTTGCGACGGATCTCGAAGAATGGAGTGCCTCGGCCGGCGCGCAGGTTTGACAAGGACGAAGAAAATGTGGGCGATCAGAGTCGAGAAGCCTGGGGACCTTGCGGTCGTCGAGGTTGCCAAGCCGGCCGCGGGACCAGGGCAAATTCTGTTGCGGGTCCGAAGAGTCGGAATCTGTGGCTCCGATATGCACATTTATCACGGTCTCAATCCGTTCGCCCGCTATCCGCGCGTGATTGGCCACGAGGTGTTGGCGACAGTTGCCGCGCTCGGCGCTGGGGTCGAGGGTTTCGCCACAGGCGACCGCGTCGCGGTCGATCCGGTGGTGAGTTGCGGGCAGTGTCACGCCTGCCGAATCGGCAGGCCGAACGTGTGCCGCAGTCTGCAGGTCATCGGCGTGCATTGTGATGGCGGCATGAGCGAGTTTTGCGTCATACCTGCCGCCAACGCGGTTAAGGTTCCGGACAAAATCTCGGATCGCGCCGCGGCGATGGCGGAGCCGTATTCGATCGCGGCCAACATCATGCTGCGAAGCGAAGCCGGCGCCAACGACGTCGCGCTGATCTACGGCGCCGGGGTGATTGGCCTGGCCAGTCTGCAGTCCGCCAGCATGAAGGGCGTCCGCTGCATCATCGTCGACGTTGACGACGCCCGGCTGGCGCGGGCCAAGGCTCTGGGAGCGGGGCGTGTCGTCAACTCGCGGCGAGAGTCCGTCGAGGCGGCGGTCGAGGCCGAAACCGGCGGCTACGGCGTCACGCTGGTCATCGACGCCGCCGGCGCGCCCGGCATTCTCGAGCAGGCAGTGCAGGTGGCCGGTCCAACCGGGCGAATCATGGTGCTGAACTTCCAGCCGGGAACAAGCGCGGTGCCGCAGTCGGAGATGGTTAAAAAGGAGCTTTCGCTGTTGGGTTCGCGCCTGAACCGGCGGCTGATCCCGCAGGTCATCGGATGGTTCGCCAGCGGAGCGATCGACCCGGAGTTGCTGGTCAGCCACGAGTTCGGATTCCGACAGATCAAGGAAGCCCTGCAGCTCATCGAGGAGCGCCCCGAGGCGATCTGCAAGGTCCAGCTGACGTTCGCATGACGCGGCCGATTAGCGATGCGACCATGCGCCCGCTGGCGGCCAGTCTGAGCGATTTCGGCCACGCCTTTCTTCTCGGGCGGACAGGCCGCCAATAGGCGGCGCGGGCGCTACGCGGCGGGGCTGGATGGGCGCAGGCGATTGGGCCAGGGTTCGACATTGCCGGTCGCGCGGCAAAGCATGAATGGAAGCGCACATATGCCCCGTATTCTCATCACGCCACGTTCATTGACTGTCGGAGGCCACCCGGCGTTGCAGCGCCTCACCGAGGCCGGCTTCGAAATCGTCACCTGCACGCCGGGCAAACTGCCCAGCGCCCAGGAACTGATCGGCCTGCTGCCCGGCTGCGTCGGTTGGCTGGCTGGCGTCGAACCGGTGCCGGACGCAGCGATCGATGCGGCGTCGGAGTTGCAGGTCATCAGCCGAAACGGCACCGGCACCGACAATCTTCCGCTCGCCCTGCTGGCGCAACGCGGCATCAGGGTCATGAGAGCCGAGGGCGCGAACTCCTCGGGCGTCGCCGAGTTGGCCATCGCGCTGACTCTGGCGGGCCTGCGCCACATTCCGTTCAGCGACGCCGGCATCAAGGCCGGCGGCTGGCCACGCCGGCAGGGCTGCGAAATTCGCGGTCGCACGGTGGGCGTGATCGGCTGTGGCGCCGTCGGAGCCGAGGTGGCGCGACTGGCCGCGGCGCTTGGCGCCGAAGTGCTGGGCCATGACATGGTTCACCGGCCGCTAGGGTTGGAGCGGTTCCGTTGGGCCACGTTGGACGAGATCGTGGAGCAAGCGGGCATCATTTCGTTGCACTGCCCGCCGTTGCCCGGCGGCTCGCCTCTTCTGGACGCAGCGACGCTGGCGCGGGCGCGGCCCGGCCTGGTGCTGGTGAACACCGCGCGCGCTTCGCTGATCGACGAAGCGGCGGTGCTCGCGGCGCTCGAATCCGGGCGGCTGGCGACCTACGCCACCGACGTGTTCGACGCCGAGCCGCCGCACAAACTGGATTTGGCCCGGCACCCCCGGGTGATCGCCACCAGTCACATCGGCGGCTTCACCGTCGAAAGTGTCGAGCGCGCCACCATGACCGCAGTCAGCAATCTATTGGTCGCGCTCCTCCCGGGGCGCTTCGACTGAGAATCCCGGTGGCCTCGGTCACGCATTTTCACCGCCCGAATAGCCTTTGACCGAAGCCACCGGACCACGCGTAAAATCCTCCGCCGAGCATACGAGGAGCGGAACCCCGCCTTCCCGCGAATCCTTCAGCGTCGAGCCCGCTTAACGGAGTCGATCATGGACCTGCCTGTCCTGAAATCTCAGAGACTATACCAGCAGATTTCGCAACTCCTGATGACGTACATCCGCGACGGTCGGTTCCTCCCTAAGCAGATCTTGCCGGCCGAGCGGGACCTCGCCAAACAGCTCGGCGTCAGCCGTTCGTCGGTACGCGAGGCTTTGATTGCGCTGGAGATTTCCGGCTGGGTGGAAATCCGCGTCGGCACCGGGGTGTTCGTCTGTTCAACGCCGCCTGAGACCGCGACGACGCTGAGCAGCGATGACGTCAGCGCGGAGGACTTGCTGAAGGCGCGCCAGGTCATCGAAGGCGAACTGGCTGCGCTCGCGGCGACGACAGCCACCGACGAGCAGCTGCAGGAACTGGCCGACCTGGCCAAGCAGATGGGAGAATCGCTCACGGACGACAAAGCGTTTCATACGCTCGACATGCAATTCCATCTGCTCATAAGTAAAATGACAAATAACCCATTGCTTATTGAAGCCGTACAACGACTTTGGGATAGACATTATTCGCCGGCTTTTTTGCGGCTAGAACAGCACTACGCCAACGGGGCCCTTTTGAAGATTTGGGATCGCGATCACCAGGCGATCGTCAACGCGATCACGCGCCGAGACCCCAGGGGGGCTCGAACGGCCATGCGTAAACATCTCAAGAACGTTCTCGAACGCCTGTTCCGCCCGATCAAGTAGCTGGGCGCTCCGGGCGCGGCCCAACGGAGGTCAGGTTCGCTTTCCTGCTGGCGGTCGCGGCGAGCGCACGGTCGCCGCAGCGCCATTCACGACCGCTCCATCCGACCGAAACGCAGCCTCCCTACCATCGGGCGCCAACACAGGCTTGAAGGCTCCGCTCGGTTAGGATGCTGTCGCCAAAAGCGAGATCAGCGCTCGATGACGATCTTCAGCGTCGTCGCGCGTTCGCGGGCCCAGTACGGCAGCGCCTGCTCTGCTTCCGCAAACGGGAAGACCTTCGAGATCAGGTCATCCGGGGAGTGACGCAGCTTCTCGAGGTGGGCGATCACGGCGTGGAAATCCTCCGACGTCGCATTGCGCGAGCCGAAGATGTCGAGCTCCTTCAGATTGAAGAACTTGGTGTCGTAGGTGACGGGCGTCTTCGAATAGCCGATATAGACAACACGGCCAGAGAAGCTGACGAGTTCGATGGCCTGGGTAAATGTCTGAGGCGTGCCGACGGCCTCGATGACGACATCCACTCCGTCGCCGCTGGTGAGCTGGGCGATGCGTGCGGCTACGTCCTCGCGACCAGCGTCAATGAAGCTCCGCGCGCCATACCGTTGCGCGACGGCGGACTTGCTCTCGCTGATGTCCACCGCGATCACGTCAGCGCCGCGTGCGGCGGCGCCGGCGACGGCGCCAACGCCAATCATGCCGCACCCGAGGACGGCCACGCGGTCGCCGGCGGCGACATGACCGCGGGCCGCCGCGTGGAAACCGACGGAAAGTGGTTCCACCAGCGCAAGATGGCGCGCGGCGAGGGTGTCGTTGAGGATCAGCTTCTGCCACGGCAACGCGAGTCGTTCGGCAAGACCGCCGTTCTGCTGCACGCCGAGCGTCTTGTTGGACCGGCAGGCATTGACTCGCCCTTGCCGGCACGAGGGACAGTGTCCGCAGGCCGTGTAGGGAACGACGATGACGCGCCGCCCCGGCGCATAGTCCGGCGGAACCTCGGCGCCGACGGCGACGATCTCGGCGCCAATCTCATGACCGGGTATGCGCGGCAGGCTGACGAGCGGGTTCAACCCAACGAAGGTCGCGAGATCGCTTCCGCAAAGCCCCACGTGGCGGACCGACAACAGAACCTCGCCGCTTGCCGGCGACGGCTCGTCAATGTCATGAAAAACGCCGCGTTCCGTCGCCTCGATCATAAGAGCTTTCATGGATCCGCGCCTCTTTCCATCCACGGCGTTCGTTCGCGACGGTCCGTGCGGCGCGTCCGTGCGACGCTCCCGGCGCGTCCTGGAGACGACCCGCCGTTCCCTGACGGTCGGCGCCGTTTCTAGACACTCGGCACAGGGGGCGTGTCAAAATGTTTTTTATCGTTATTATGCGATTTGAGTGAACAACGCGGGTGGACCTTGCCGCCCAGCGCGGGTGTGTCCGGCCGCCAGCGGCCAGGTGTCGCATGAGAATCAACGACGTTTACAAGCGTGCCTACAACCGCTGCCTCGCGACCATTACCGAAGCCCCAATCGGCAGTGATCTTGGGACCGAAAGCGGTCTCGCGGCGGCGCTCGGCGTCAGCCGCACCACGGTTCGAAATATCCTCAAGGCCATGGCGCAGGCCGGGATTATCGCGGTTCGTGGGCGGCGAAAGCTCGTCAGGCGTCAGCCGCGGCCGGCCGATCGCTTTCCTGAAACCGAAACGGAGTCCGTGCGGACCATCGTCGAGAAAGGCTTCATGGATCTCGTGCTGTACCGTGACATTCGCCCCGGTCAGCAGATCAGCACGCTCGATCTGGCTCGCCAGTTTTCGGTGTCAACCTCGGCGGTTCGCGAGTACCTGACCGACTTTTCGCGCTGCGGGTTGCTCGAACGTCGCCCCAATAGCAGCTGGGTCTTCCGCGGCTTTGACCTCGCGTTCGCGCGTGAGTTGTCGCACGTGCGCGAACTCTTCGAGGTCGATTCGGCTGTCAGATTCGCCGAGCTGCCGCTTGACGGTCCACTCTGGCAAACGTTGACGCGTATCGAAGCCGAACATATTGCGCTACTTGGAAAAATCGATGAAGAATACACCAAGTTTTCACGCCTAGACGACAGTTTTCACAACCTTATTATGTCTGTGTCGCGCAACCGCTTCATGGATTCATTCCATGATTTGCTGCGTATGGTCTTTCACTACCACTATCAGTGGCGCAAGACGACTGAAAAGCAGAGAAATATTATCGCCGTCCAAGAGCACCTCGCTTACATCACGGCGCTGCGCAGCCGCGACCGCGACGCGATCCGGGTGGCGGCCGTCGCGCATTTGCGCACGGCGCGCCAAAGCCTGATCGAGTCGATCGAGCGCAACGCCGAACGAGCTCAGCCGACAGAACACTCCGACCGCAGCTCGACCTAACGAAATCGCACTGACAGTCGATAAAAAACACTTCGATGAGAGGGAAGACAGTGTCTCTTGCCAATCGGAGATGATCTTTGTCGCCCGTGTCGACGGCCGCGCTATTCGCCTTGGGGGGATAGGCCGCCGAGACGGGGCGAGCAGCGGAATCCGATCGCCGATCGGCGCCGCGAGCCATTGAATCCGTTGACCGGGACGAGGTCAGAAATTGGCCGGCGGACAGCGACGGCAAAATCCCCGCAATCTTTCCGTCGACTTTGGCGTCCCGAACAAGCGGAGGAAGAGGATCTTCGAGGCCTCGTCGCGTCTGCGGTATAGGAGATTGGTGTAACTTGCTATTCAGCAATACATAACGGATTCCCGGTCAATGTGGACCGGGAACCCGTCAATTTGTCGCTCTTATCTATATCGTCTGTCTACGCGGAGGCGGCGCGGCAGGCTGGTTCAGGCCCCCGTCACCCCTTCTCTTTCTACGTAACCATACACCTCAGGCAGGATGTATTTGGCAGAAAGAAAACCGGTCAGAGAAATGAGGGCGACGACGAACGTGGCGCCTGATTTGCCCAACGCTTCGCTGACCGTCGGAAAAACGAAGGCGCCGAAGAACGACGCGCCCTTGACGAAGACATAGCCGAAGCCCGACGCGGTCGCCTTGAAGCGCGACGGCGCCACCATCGAGCAGATCGTCATGCCGTTAGAGGCGTCCCAATAGTGGCCCCACATCAGGATGCAGGCGCCGATGACGATGACGATCTTCCAGTCGTATTGGAGCGCAAACCCACCAATGATAAGACCCAGGAAGGCCAGCCCGAAACCCCACATCGCGAGACCGCGATGGCCGATCCTAGGAAGCATCAAAGGCGCGACGAATCCGGAAACGGTCGCCAGACAGAAGATCAGAGCGGTCACGATGTTCGAACCGACGATGCCGCCGCTAGAAGAGACGCCGACGCCTGAGAGCACGAGAATAACCGGCAGGTAAAAACCCCAGGCGCTGAATTCGGCGCCCTGGCAGGCGTTGGAAATCCAACCGAATATAGTGGCGCGCCGCTTGATCGGGTCTGCCCAGATGACTTGCAAAAAGTCGCCGAGCTTTGGCTTCTCGAGCTTCAAGTCATGATCGGGCAGCATATCAAGCGAATCGTCGAACAGCAGCTTGGAGACTTGCTTGGCTTTGACGAATTGACCGCGCTGCAAGAGCGACAGCGGCGTCTCAGGCAGCGTCAATCGCCCGACAAGCAGGATCACCGCAGGGACCGCGCCCAAGGCCAAGGCCACGCGCCACAACATGTCATGCGGCATGCCTGCAATATACATGATGGTGATGACGATGATCGAGAAGACCTCGCCCAAGCCGAACATGAATTGCCAGCGGGTCCCCATCTGATCCCGCTTGCCCTTCGACATCGACTCCATGATGTAGGCATATCCATTGGAAATGTCGCTTCCCAGCGGAATGCCTATCAATAGGCGCATGACGATGAGGTCCCAGATGTTGTGCGAAAAGCCCTGGGCGAGCGCCAGCACGATGAAGAGAACCATCGTCAGAATGAAGACCTTCTTGCGGCCAAGACGGTCGGCGATGACGCCGCCCAAGAGGGCGCCGATGAGGGCGCCGCCTTGAACCGCCGCAGTGGCCAGCCCGAGCTGGGCCGAAGTCGGGTGATATTCCTCTCTCACGAAAATGAGAACAAAGGCGATCGCATAGAGATCCCAGGCTTCAATCAGGATGGTCGAAATCATCATCCATCCGCCCGCATTGCTGGATGCCGTGCCGGGCTTGTTGAGTAAGATTTCTGTCGCCTCGTCCGACAATCGTCGGACATCCGCTTGGTCCATGTGCCGCTCCCCCCTTTGAATTCGAGTATGACGGCCCAGACGCAACACGAAACCACGATAATGCGGACCTATCTCGGCGGCCGTGGCCGAGATACGCACCGTCATTACGCTTCGTCCAGTGCGTCGAACCCTAAGCTCCATTACGTAACACGAAGAGCGCACAGTCCAGTCCCGCTCCGTCTTGCCGCATGTAAACGCCTGCAATTCTTTTGCTCGAAGTGAGCGGCGCGCCCGCGATCCGTGATGAGTGTGACCGATATGCGGACAGAGCCTAAGTCATGCCCATGGACGAAGGGGCGACGGCAGAGACGATCGCCGCCTGCCTGGACCTGATAGCGGCGGAGCGCATGGGGTTGGGACATAGCCGCCGAGGGGCGGAAGCAAGCAGGCAGGCGATCCAAACCCTCGTCGCGCTACGCTCCAAGTTCGAGAAGAACTGACCGCTTACCGAGACGACGGCCTCTCCAAGCAGCGGCCTACGCCCGGCGGACACAAATAAGGGACGACATAGGGGCCTTCGGGAATCACCGCAACGGAGGGATCATTGGCGCGCTCGATGCTGCGGGCGATCGCCTCATCGACATTGGCGATCATCTCGACCCCCGTTATCTCGCGCTCCTCGGCGGACAGGCCTGACGTGTAGAGTTCGATCCTGCCGACACGCATCGCCTTGAGCTGCATCTCGGTTTGCCATTCGTCGACGTCGGCTAGAGACTTGGCGGCCAGGGTCGCAAGGAATCTCTGCGGCCCGAGCTCGATCAGACGCCGTTGGGCGGCGCGAAATTCATGCGAGCCAAATCCTTCCGAACACTCCGAGGCGATGATCAGCGTGCCGCCCGGCTCCAGAATTTCGAGCGGCGTCACCATACCTTTGATCGTCTGGTAATAGGTCTTGTCGAGCGGAAATCCCGCCGCAGACGTCACCAAAGTCTTGAACCTGCGCGGCGTCGGCGCGCGAGCGACTCCGCTGACGAATTCAACCGCCGCCGCATGGCTTGCGATGATCTCGCCGAAAGTGACGCAAACGAGATCGCGCTGTTCATCGAGGACGGTGTTGAGACCATAGACCTCGCCCAGCTTGCGAACGATCTCGAGCTGCTCCTCGTGCAGCGGATTGCCGATCAAGTTGCATTGAACCGCCAGCGGATCTTCCATAAAGCGCGCGGAATGGAAGGTGCGTATAGTCTCATGATGGGCGACGCCTGGCGCGATAACCTTGCGGCCGCCGGACCAGCCAGCCATGAAATGCGGCTCGACGAGTCCGGTTGCGACACGCAATTCGGCTTCGACGAACCGACGATCGAGCTTGATCGGAGTTCCGCGCGTCGCGGTGACGCCGAGATCGACATGATCGCCATCATTGCGCGCATCGTGGTTCTCGATGCGAACGCGCTGCATGACCCATGGGTCGCCGACGAGTTCGGCGAGTTCTCCGCCGAGGTTCGCCCGGTGCAAGCCGGTCGCGACGACAATGACGATACGGTCGAGGGCGATACCCGCGGCGACCATCGTTTCGATGATCGGCCGAAGGAAGAGTCTATTGGGAACGGGCCGCGTGATGTCGCAAATGAGAATGCAGGCGCTGCTGCGTCCTCGCGCCAGCTGCGCCAGCGGCTCCGATCCTGTCGGCTCGACCAGCGCCCGTCGAACCGCCTCAGCGGCGTCCGGGAGTTTTTGCGCTCGGCGCTTGGCGATGGTGGTGACCTGCGCCCCCGCCGGCGCGTACGACGAAAGATGGCCGCGTCCATAAGAAACGGCGATTTTTTCGGAGACCGCCACGTGATGCTCCCGCTCCTCCGCCGTTGGCGATCGACCGCGCGTCCGCGCGAGACTCCCAACGCAGAATTGACCGACCTCCGCCTCGATTGCGCCGCCACGCCGCCCGAGCGCAGCATACCATTCTTCCCGGCGTCCGCATTCGGCGGCGGCGACGAGAGGATTGCGCGCCGCGTAGACTGCGTTCAACGACCGATCTTGCCACAACCGATGAGCGCCAGAGCCTTGCCCTCGAGCTCGAATCCCTTCTCCCGAATCACAACTCTGATGTCAGCGCCGAGCCCGGTTTGCCTATCGAGCGCGCGGGATCGAGAATGATCAGGCCGGAACGTTGAATCTCGGACTGGCGAAATCACGCCCAATTCGCATGGACAAGAGTTTTCGCCGCCGGCCTGCTTTTGCTCCGCCACGCCGGCCTGGACTCTCTCCGCCGTCGACAATCTCGGCGCCGACCTGACGGCGGGCGCCGCGCGCCTCCTCGGGGCCTTTGTCCTCAGCGTGCGGGTGATCTCGGTCTCGCCGATGACACGAATCTTGTTGATTCCAACTCGCGTTACACACGTTTTGTTTTCTCTTCGACCAATTCTCTTCAGCCAGTCGACGCGAAGGTTGGGTTTCTTACATCGTTGTCCAATAATTTCATCGGGGCTGTTGCAAACCGCAGGGCAACGCGATGCTGATGACGCTTTGCGCAGTTTCGTTCCTCTTCGCTGTCGCCTTGTTGATCAGAGCCAGGGAAGCTGCACGAGGAAGAAATCGAAAACCGCTCTTTCTTTCAATCCTAGCCGGCGTATTGCTCGCCGTGATCGGAAGCGGACTGTTTTAGCTAGGATCAACGTATCCGAACGCGATTCCCATGGCGACGGCGCCTCGCGTTCGCTAGGCGCGATCTCTCGGGAGTCCAAAATTCTCGGCGCGCATTGCCCGGCGCGAACTTCTCGATTTCTGCGCCGCAAGCAATGTCGGCGACGGATCGCACTTTGCCGTCCGACTCCCGGCCGTCAAACGACAGTTTTCGCTCCTGATCGCCTTAAATCGCCATTCCGCTCTCAGCCAACCGCCGCCGCTTCGCGCCCAGTTTGGCCATCCAGCCGACGGTCTCTGTATCTCTGAAGCGAACATCGAGGCGACGGAACTGCGCGAAAGCCAATCGGTTCAAGGTCTCGTCACCGATGGAAGCGGCGGTCGCCTTTCACTTGGCGGCGGCGACGCGAGCGACGCTTTCGCCGGGGCTGAATTCCACCGCCATCTTGAATTGCAGCCGATCGAGTTTGGGCTTGGCCTTGGCGGCCGCGTCCCGCGCGCTTTGTTCGCCCGACGTCCGCTCGATTTCCGCGATCACGGCCTCGCCGAGGCGTCGGCCGATCTCGGTCCAGTCGGTCTGATAGCTCGTCAGCGTCGGAATGAGATATTGCGACCGCGCCTCCGGCAGCAGCGCGAGAATGGAAACGTCGCGGCCCGGCCGCAGACCGGCTTCACTGAGCCGGCGGTAGAGCGCCGCCGCGTGCATCGAGTCGGTGAGGATAATCGCCGTCGGCCTGGAAGCGGCGGCGAGTAGCGCGTCGGCCGCTTCGATGCCGCCGCGTTCGCCCGCCGGGCGACGAACGTCCCAACCCTCGTCGACGGCGAAGCCGCGCGATCGCATTGCGCGGCGGTAGCCCGACTCGACCAGATCGACGTAATTCGTGTCGATCTTGGGAAGCGCCAGGCCGATTCGTCGATGGCCGAGCGCCGCGAGATGGGCGACCGCGCCCTCGATCGCCGCTTCGAAATCGGGATCGACCCAGGCATGGCGCGCGGCGGCTTTGGTCCTGCCGAAGGTGACGAAAGGTCGGCGCAATTTGACCAGGTATTCGACCCGCGGATCGGCGACGAGCGTGTCGGCGATGATCAAAGCGTCGGCGAGACCGCGTTCGGTGACCCGACGCAGCGACGCGAGGCGACTATCCTTTTCGCCTTCGAGAAAGATCGCCAGGTCGAGGCCGTCCTCGCCGAGGCGGCGCTTGAGTCCGTCGAGCACGGAAAGGAACACGGTGTTGATCAACGTATCGTCGGAACGACTCGGCACGATCATCGCGATGAGGTCGGTCTTGCCGCGCCGCAGGCTCCGCCCGGACTGATTGGGCGAATAGCCGAGCTTCGCCGCGGCTTCGCGCACGCGCTGGCGCGTCAACGGATTGACGTCGGCGCGGTCGTTCAACGCGCGCGACACCGTGCCGATCGAAATGTCGAGATGACGGGCGAGATCGCGGATTCCGATCATGGCGTTGCGCCATCCTGGGGCTAAGCGAACGGCGGCGCGTTCGAATCGGGTCGGGTCCGCGCCGTCGTTATTAGATGCGCGGCTCGCACCTTGACAAGGCGAGGGACCGCCAGTAACGTCGTAAACGTTTACGGCGACTGTCGCAACGTCGACGGCCGAGATGGGAGGGAAGCGCCGTTGGAGCTGAAAACCGCCCTCGTCGGCTGTGGCGCGATGAGCCGAACCTGGCTGCAGGCCGCCGCGAAAATTCCCGATTTGCGCATCGTCGGCCTGGCCGACCTCGACGTTGAACGCGCCAAGCGCCGCGCCGCTGAATTTTCGTTGCACGACGTGGTCGTCGCTGAGGACGTTCACGCCCTGTTGTCGCGCAGCCGTCCCGATCTTCTGTTCGATGTCGTCGTGCCGGCGGCGCGTCATGGGGTCGTTTCCGCCGGCCTCGCCGCCGGTTGTCATGTGCTGAGCGAAAAG
>Ga0181529_10001951_pt1 | contig 25467 bp, 24 predicted proteins | sample PEATcosm2014_Bin_36_FD_119763 | JGI IMG/M metagenome (GOLD analysis project Ga0181529, IMG submission 119763) | Peatland microbial communities from MTU Mesocosm Facility, Houghton, MI, USA - PEATcosm2014_Bin10_30_metaG | ecosystem: Environmental > Terrestrial > Soil > Wetlands > Peat | place... | reverse complement strand
TTCCTGCCGTGCATCGCGCAGTTCGTCATCAACGTGAAAGAACGGGGCATCAAGTACGGGATCGGCATCTCGGCGTTCATCCTGGTGTTCTCGTTTGCGATCGGGATAGGGCTGAATCTGCTGTTGCACGCGCTGGGAGCCGTTTTATGACCACGTGCGGATACTGCGGATTGGAGTTCGACGAGGCGGAGGCCGCGAAGGCGCGCCGCGCGATCATGCAAGAGGGGTGGGTCCCGGCCATTCTCGCGGCGGGCAACGGCGACGGGACCTGGGGAGAGCCTGCCGCCTTCTATTCTGACAAATATGGCGGCTCGTCCTGGCAGCTCCTCTTCCTCGCGGAGGCGGGAGCCGAGGGCGGGGACCCGAGAGTGCGCGCGGCCTGCGAGTCCATCCTCGCCCTCTCGCAGGACCGCGAGTCGGGCGGATTCTCAGCGAGCGCCAGCGCCAGGGGCTCGGGCGGCCTCGCTTCGACGGTGTTCCCCTGCCTGACGGGCAATATGGCCTACAGCCTCGTCAGTCTAGGCCTGGGGGATGATCCTCGCGTGCGCGCCAGCCTCGACTGGATCTGCCGCTGGCAGCGCTTCGACGACGGCGATGGCGAGGCCCCGACCGGCGGGCCCTACGACCACAACGAAATGTGCTGGGGCCGGCACAGCTGCCACATGGGAGTCGTGAAGGCGCTGAAGGCCCTCTCGGCTCGGGCTTCGGGGACGGCAAGGCCGGAAGTCGGAGGGAAGGCGTCGGAGACCATCAGGGACGGCGTCGAGTACCTCCTCGCCCATCGCGTCCACAAGAAGAGCCATGCCCCTTCCGAAGTCTCGCGGCCGGGCTGGCTCAAGTTCGGCTTTCCCCTGATGTACCAGAGCGACGTCCTGGAGATCCTCTGGATCCTCGCCGAGCTCGGCCCTACCTTCGTAGATCCGAAGGAAGAGCGCCTAGCCGACGCCCTGGAGGCGGTCGAAAAGGCGCGGGACAAGGACGGGCGGTGGGCTATGAGGAACAGCTTCAACGGGAGCATGCGAGTCGAGGTCGAAATGAAGGGCGCGCCTTCGAAGTGGCTTACCCTGAGAGCGCTGCGCGCGCTCTCGGCCTTCGGATAGCGCGGGCGCGGAAACCCGGTCTATTGCTGGAAAGATCGAATAGAGTATATCGTCTGGCGCGGAGGTGATAGTCGGCATGCGATACGCCGTGATATTGGCAGGCGGTTCGGGTACGAGACTCTGGCCCCTTTCCCGCCAGGCGCGACCGAAGCAGCTCATCCCGTTGGGAGAAGGAGCGAGCCTCCTCGAGCTGGCCTACGCCCGGCTCGAAGGCCTCGTATCCGAGTCCCGCCGCTTCGTCTGCGGCGCCGAGCGGCATAGGGCCGCGTCGCTCGAGCGCCTGCCCGGCCTGGCCTCTCCTTCTGCGAGCGGCCTGGATCGCTACATCGGCGAGAGCGAGGGAAGGGACACGCTCGCAGCCCTCGCCCTCTCGGCCGCGGTCATCGCGAGGGAGGACCCCGAGGCCGCCATCCTCGTCCTCACCTCGGACCACATCATCCGTCCCGAGGCCGAGTTCCGGGAGGCGGCCGAGCGCGCCTTCGGCCTCGTCGAGGAGGATCCAGAGCGCCTGGTCACCTTCGGAGTGGCTCCGACTCATCCCGCGACGGGCTACGGATACCTCGAACTCGGCGAGTCTATCGCCTCGCCCGGCGAGCCCATCGCCTCGCCCGGCGAGCCCATCGCCTCGCCCGGCGAGCCCATCCACGCCGCTCGGCGAGTCCGCCGATTCCGCGAGAAGCCCGATGCCGCGACCGCCTCCGCCTTCTTCGCGGAGGGCCGGGAGCGCTACCTCTGGAACTCGGGCATGTTCCTCTGGCGGGCATCGCGCTTCCTCGAGCTCGTCCGCCGCTACGAGCCTGAGCTGGCCGCCTCGGTCGCCTCGATCGCCGCCGAGGCTGAAGGCCCCGGCTTCGTCGCTGCGCTCGCCGCCGCCTATCCCGCCATCAAGAAGATAAGCGTGGACTTCGGCGTGATGGAGCGGGCCTCGCGGGACCCTGACGTGACGATCGCCGTCCTTCTCCTCGACCTCGAGTGGAAGGACATCGGCTCCTGGAACGCCTACGCTGAGCTTCTCGTGGCCGACTCCTCGGGCAACGCCGAGCTCGGGGAAGCCTGCCTGGTCGAGTGTTCGGGCACCGCCGCCCTCTCCATGGAAACGGGACACCTCGTCGCCTGCCTCGGCTGCGAGGATCTCATCGTGGTGCACACGCCCGAGGCGACCCTGGTGTGCCCCAAGTCCCGAGCCGATGAGCTCAAGCTGCTCTATGCCAAGGCTTCCGAGGCCTCGGGCGGCCGATACCGCTGAGGCCCCGCGGGCGGATTCGTTAGTATATTGTCCCCGTTATGGAAAGTCCGAGATTCTACGACGCCCATTGCCACGCGCTCTCGCTCTCGCACCCGAGTTTTCTCGCCTTCACGCAGACGCTGAGACGCCGCGGCCTCGAGGAAGTCTACGCGCAGGTGACCGCGCCGAACTATCTCATCACCGCCCTCTTCTTCAAGACAGGGGAGCGCATCCGGAACATGCTCTCGGTGATGGAGCGGGACGCGCGCTCCGTCTTCGAGCTGATGGAGGACGACCTCGCCGGGGCCTTCGCGCGTCCGGGCGATGGGCCTCCCCTGCTGAGCGGCGGCCATCTCCGCGTCGGAGGCGAGAGCTATGGGCGCCTCGTGCTCTGCCCCCTCATCATGGACTTCCAGGGCCTGACCTACCGACCTTCGGGCGACGCCTACTATGACCGACCTACGGCCAAGCCCCTCTCGGCCCAGGTGCGCGACGTGCTCGAGGGCATACGGGACTACAGGCGCGAACGGCCCGCGGGCTTCCTCGAGATCCGGCCCTTCCTCGGCGTAGATACCAGGCACTACTTGGCCAGCGAGCTCGAGAAGAGCCTCGAGGCGGCCTTCGAAGGCTACGCGCGGGGCGTCGAGCCCGCCGAAGCCGCCTTCCGGGCCATGACAGACTACGACGAGGCCATTCCGCCCCAGGGGCGTTTCGCGGGGGTGAAGGTCTACCCTCCCCTCGGCTTCGACCCCTGGCCCGAGGGAGGGCCGGAGCGCGAGAAGGTCGAGCTGCTCTGGGCCTTCTGCCAACGGCACGACATTCCGATCGTCACGCACTGCGACGACCAGGGCTTCCGCGTCTCGAGCCTCGAGGACTCCTGGCGCTTCACCTCGCCTCGGCGCTGGGAGCCGGTGCTTCGCGCCTTCCCTTCCCTGCGCGTCGACTTCGCCCATTTCGGCGCGCAATACTCGCACCCCATAGGGAGACCCGCCTATACCGAATGGACCGACCGCATCGTGATGATGATGGCCCAGTACCCGCAGGTCTACGCCGACATATCCTTCGACGGCAGCGAACCGGGTTATTACCTATGGCTCGAGGAGTACCTCGCCAAGCGAAGCACGGCCCTCGCCACGGCCATCGAGGACAGGCTGATCTTCGGCTCGGACTTCATGGTTAATCTCACCAAGGTCCGCTCCTACTCCGACTACTATCGGATCTTTTCCGAATCGCCACTGGACGAGGAGCTGAAGTACCGGCTCGCCCACGTCAACCCCGAGCGTTTCCTCGTCGGATAGCGGAGGCAGGATGCAAAGATCGAAAGAGGAGCTGGAGACTAGGATCGTCGAGCTGGAGACCAAGAACAGCTACCAGGAAGCCGCCCTCCTCGACCTGAGCAAGGCCGTGGTGGAACAGGACTCGCGCCTCGAAAGACTGGAGGCGAGCATCCGGGCCTTGCGCGAGAAGGTTCAGGAGCTCGCGGGCGAGGGGCGGCCTCCGCTGCCCGCGAACGAGAGGCCGCCGCACTACTGATCCCGTCAGGCCACCTTGAAGGCCGAGTTGCCCAGGGCCTCGATCACGACCCGGCCGTTCTCGTCGATGTCGAGGGTTTGCTGAGGCTCGAGGATGATGTCATCGCCCTCGTGTTCGAGGGTCACCCAGAGCACGCCGGAAGTGCACGCTATCTTCCTGCCCTTGCCGTGGTCGATGGCGACCACTTCTCCGGGCTGGAGTCGTAAGGATCGATCGGCGAGCCCGGTACCATGGATCTGCAGGACCGATAGTAGATTGGACATCGAGCTCATAGCCACCTCCCGTTTCGGCAATCGATACTATCGATCACCTATCCGAAATATAGCTCCACTTAGCAGAAGAAAACAGAATCAGAAATATGGAATTATTCAGAGTACAGTTCCGTGATTCGATAACTGTTATGGAAACTCTTGGTAAATCTGTACGAGGTGAATCGAAGCTTGTGGCTGCTCGATAAAATAAGGAATGAGGCAAACAAAAACCTTGGATTTTATAGGTCAAAAGAGGTACTTGTGAGTATTGAGCCTCGAATGAGGCCTCGGCTCGACGGATGGAGGCTATTGGATGACGATAAAAATAGCTCGGGTTCCTAATGTGCAGAGGAATCACCGCTTTGAATAGCCTGACCACAAGGTATCGGAGTATCGTCCCGGTCTTCGGGCTCCTCGCCTTCGTCTCGATCCTCATAGCCTGCTCGAATGCGCTTCAAAGCGGCAAGGGCGCGCAGAGCGGAAGCGCGGCGACGGCTAAATCCGCGTCGGTCGACGTAGCGCTGGGAGGGCTTGGTCCCTCCGCGGCAAAGAGCCTGATCGGAGACTCCGCCGTAGCATCGGTAAAGATCCTGGCCTACGACGCAGGATCGGGAGCGGCTGTTGGCTCGGGAAGCCTGACGAAAGGAACTAGCTACTGGAACGGAAATATCACGGTGAGCGAGACGGGCTCGGTGCTTTTCGAGGCGGCAGCCTACACCTCGGCGGGGAGCCTCGACTACTGCGGCGAGATGACCGCGACCCTCACGGGAAAGGGCGACAAGGTGAGCATCGGGGTGCTGGCTGCCTCGCTGTATGCCGGCTCCATCCACGGGAACGTCCCCTCGCTCTCGCCCGTCGTGAGCACCTTCGCTGGCAGCACCGCGGGATTCTCTTTACCCACCGATGTCGCGACGGATGGAACGAACCTCTATGTCGCGGATAGTAATCACAATGAGATCCGCAAAATCGCAATCTCGACGGGCGCAGTAACGACGCTCGCTGGCTCTACCCAAAGCGGACACCTCGACGGCACGGGCGCCGGCGCGACCTTCAATGGCCCCTATGCTGTCACGACGGACGGAATGAGCCTCTATGTCGCGGATTCTTTGAACAACGAGATCCGTAAGATCGTAATCGCTACGGGCGAAGTATCGACGCTTGCGGGCTCCCCCCCCCCAGCGCTGAGCGGAAACACCAACGGCACGGGCACCAACGCGAAATTCGATGATCCCGACGGTATCGCGACAGACGGCACCAACCTCTATGTCGCGGATTACAACAACAACGAGATCCGCAAGATCGTGATCTCGACGCGCGCAGTAACGACGCTCGTAGGCGCCGCCGCGGGCTTGAATGGGCCCGGCGGAATCGCGACGGACGGCACATCCCTCTATGTCGCGGACAGCTCAAACAACGAGATCCGCAAGATCTTGATCTCGACGGGCGCAGTGACGACGCTCGCGGGCTCCATATCGGGCGGACACACCGACGGTACGGGCACCGCAGCGAGCTTTACTGGCCCCCAAGGCATCACGACGGACGGTGCCAATCTTTATGTCGCGGATTGTCTTAACAACGAGATCCGCAAGATCGTAATCGCGACGGGCGCAGTAACAACGCTCGCGGGCTCCTACAAATCGAGCGGAAGCTCCGACGGCAAGGGCACTGCAGCGAAATTCAATGGTCCCAACGGCATCACTACCGACGGCACCAACCTCTATGTCGCGGATTATTCCAACAACGAGATCCGCCGCATCCAGTAGGGGCGGCTCGAGCTCCATCACCGCGCCGGGTCCGCCGGCGGCGTCTCCTAGGGGTATGCGATCGTGTAGGTCGCGCTCGCGACGCTGGAGTTCGAATAGCCGGCCGCGATGGCGAACGCATTGATCGTCTCGATCGTTCCATCTCCAGCTACCGATATGGGGGTGCCGTCTGTGTACTTGCGCGCGTGCGTCGAGCCGCCCACCGTGTAGTAGATCGTCGAGCCTGGCGTCGTACAGCTCAAGGTTACGCCCTGGTCGCTCGAATAGGTCCCGGCCAAGGGGGTGAAGACAGGCGTCGCTGCCGGGTACGCGATCGTATACGCCGCGCTCGACACGCTCGAGGGCGCGCACTTCGGCGCTTCAGCCATAGCCAGCACCGTCACCGTCGTCGGCGTCCCTTCAGGGATTCCGGCGACGCTTATCGTGAGCGGGCTGGGGCCGTGCGCCGAGCTCGCCGCCGGGGCGCTCCCATCAGTGGTGTAGTAGATCACCGCCCCGGAACTCCCGGAGCTTATGGTCACCGTCTGATCCGACGTGTACGTCCCGCTTGCCATGTCGAAAGTCGGCGCAGCCGCCGACGCGTACGCGATCGTGTATGTCGCGGTCGCGGTAGCGGAGGCCGAGTAGCTCGGAGCCAGGGCGATCGCCTCGAGCGTCGTGCTCAGCGAGCTCGAGGTCGTGCTCCCCGCCGCCGTTATCGTGAGCCCGCTCGCCCCGCTGGCCGAGCTCGTCGTTGGCGCAGTCCCGTCTGTCGTGTAGTAGATCGTCGCCCCGGAGGTCGCGCAGCTGAGCGTCACGGTCGTGTCCGTCGTGTACGTCCCCGTCGGAGAGCTAAAAGTCGGCGTCGCCGTCGGGTACGCGATCGTGTATCCAGCGCTCGCGACGCTTGACAGCGAGTAGCCCGAGGCTATAGCCACGGCCGCGATCGTGGTCGTCCCGTTGCCGGTGACGTTGATCGCGCCCGTGTATTTCGTCGAGCTCGTCGTCGGCGTCGAGCCATTCGTCGTGTAATAAATCGAGGCGCCGGCCGTCGCGCAGCTCAGCGTGACGCTCCTGTTCGTCGTGTACGTCCCGCTAGCCAGGCCGAAGGTCGGGGTCGCCGCCGGGTAGGCGAGCGTGTACGTCGCGATAGCGACGCTCGAGGGCGCGCAGGCGGGGGCCTCGGCCATAGCCTTGACCGTCACCGCCGACGGAGTCCCATGGCCCGTCACGGTTATCGCGCCCTTGTTCGGCACGCTGGGCGACCCCGCCGTCGGCGTCGTCCCGTCCAGCGTGTAGTAGATCCTCGCCCCTGAACTCCCGCAGCTCAAGGTCACCGTCGGATCCGACGTGTATGTCCCGCTCGCCACGCTGAAGCTCGGCGTCGCCGCCGCCGGGTAGGCTATCGTGTACGTCGCGCTCGCGAGAATTGATTGCGCATAGCCGTTCGCCGTCGCGATCGCCTTAATCGTTTTGCTCAGCGAGCTTACGGTCGTGCTCCCCGCCACAGTCGTCTTGAGCCCGCTCGTCCCGCTGGACGAGCTCGTCGTCGGCGTCGAGCCGTCCGTCGTGTAGTAGATGGAGGCGTCTGAGGGATCGGAGTCTATGGCTATGGTCTGGTCGGTCCCGTATGTCCCTGCCGGCGGAGCGAAGGAAAGCGCCACTCGATACGTGATCGCGTAGGTCGAGGAGACGACGACCGATTCACCGAAGCCTTCGGAAATCGCGATCGCCTTGATCGTCTCTACGGTCGTCGTGCCCTTGGCCCCCTTGACCGGGATGGAAGCCGAGTATACCGGCGAGTCGGCCGTGGGCTTGGTCCCATCGGTCGTGTAGTGGATGGTCGCCCCGGCGCAACTGATCGTGACGGCTTGATCCAGGTCGTAGGTGCCGCTCCCGATGTCGAAGACGGGGGAGGCCGTCCTTTTGTAGTCGCTGCCGTCGGGATCGGCCGGGTTGTCCCGCGAGTAGCCCCAAACGTCGCAGGTCACGAGGGCGGCGCAGGAGCCGAGCGCTAGGGCCAGGGCGACGGCCCAGCGGCGGCGGCGGTTCCCGGTCAGCATGGTCCCATCATTGTCGCAGGGCCTGGATCCCTTCGTCTAGCTCGTTCATCGAGCGCTCGAGCGCTTTTCGGTTCGGGCCCGCAAGAAGGAGGATGGGCGAGGCGCCCAGTCCGACGCCGCCTATCACGGCGCAAACGGGAAAGAGTATCTCGTAGGCGGACATTGAGAGCGCAGCGGCGGACGCTTCCGAGGAGGTCGCCGCGGAACGGTACGCCCGAACGGTAGAGGCTCCGAGCAGGTAGACGGTCCCCGCCCCGGCCGCTCCGAGGACGCCCGTCGCCAGGCTCGCCCATCCTGCGATGGTCCGCGCCCGTCTCGTGGCGAGGTCCTTCTCGACGGCCGCCTTTCCCGCGCCCAGGGCCGCGGTCAAGGATGATCGGTAGTCCGCGGGCTCGGCCGCGGCCCCGTCTACGACCATCACCCTGCCGCGATACTCGGCGGGGCCCTCGACCGAGAGGACGTAGGTCCCCGCCGGGAGCTCGGGCGAAAGGAAGCCGGTCTGGGCCTGGTTGGCAAGCTCGAGCCGGGCCTTCCCGCCCCCAATGCCGACCTTCGAGCCTGCAGGCAGCCATGGCAGGGCGATGCGTCCGCTCGGGACCTGGAGATCCCTCTCCTCGCCCTCGGAGAAGGGGCCCTCCACAGGGGGCAAATCGAGGCGCTCCGCGTAAGGCGATGCAAAGTCAAGGTGGACAGGCGAGAGCGAGGAGACTTTCCAGACGACGCGGTCCGGGCTCGCGGCGGCGTTATCGGCCCCCCTCTCGCTCCCCATGCCGGTCAAGACGAGAGCGACGCCGAAGCTCGGGAAGCTTAAGCGGGCTGGGGCCGAGTCCGCTCTCGCCGCGGAGGGCAGGGCCTCCTCGGCGGCGCTTTTGAGAAAGAGCGCGAAACCAGCTCCCTTCTCGTTCCCGGGCAAGGCGCCGAGGCTCGGCTGGATCTTGGACGAGCCGAGCCTCAGCCTGCCGGCCAGGGCTGCGGCGTCCAGCACCCCGGTTTCATCGCGACCCAGGACCGCGACCAGCTGCCTTCCGAACTCGCTCCCCTCCGTCGGGGTCTCGTCAGCGCCCGAGCTCAGGGCGAGCCGCGCCGTAAGGCCGAGCGACACGGCCGGGGCGGCGACGTCCACTCCTTGGTCGCCTGAGTCGAGCGGATCCGCGGCAAAGCAGGCGTCCGCGACGATGAGGATCCTTTTTGCCGCAAGGCGGGAGACCATGCCGCGCATCTGCGAGTTCTGGATCCACCCGCCTTGGGATAGCGAATCTTTCGAGCCGTCGGCGGCTATCCAGGAGCCGGCTCCGGCCGCGTCCCTGCGGCCCCGGCCTGAGTAGAACACGAGCAGGGAATCGCGGGGGCCGAGCTCTCGGGGCAGAGTTTCGATGAAAAGCCTGCGCAGGCCGGCTGCCGTGGCATCCTCGTCGTAGAGTTCGTAGAAGCGGTCGATCACGTAGCGCGAGGCCAGGGCGGCCTTGAAGGCCTTTGCCTCGAGGACGGCGCCCTTGAGCTGGGGCCATTTCTCGTACTTGTCGATGCCGATGACTACCGCGTATTGCCGGCCCGCGTTGAAGGATGGGTCCCCGGTCGCCTGGCGAGAGAGGATATCTATGCCCCGGTCCTGTCCCTGGAGTCCTCGAGAGGACGCCACGGCCAGGAAAGCTATTGCCAGCCGGAGCGCTCGAGAGGAGGATCTTCGGGAGGCGAGAGGCATCGACATCTCCGGTAAGATGAGTTGCCTAGGAATATACCACGCCTGAGGCGCGGGACGGGTAGCCTCAAAGCGCAAATCGGGCCCGCCCGCCGGCGGCAGCATTCTACAGGCGGGGGGACGCGCCCGCCGCCCCTCCTCTATAGGCTCAGCCCCGCGAGGTATGAATCGTAGGCCGACTTCGCTTCCTGGGCGGCCTTCTGAGCGTCGTCGATCTTGGCGCTCGCCTGGTCGATCGCGGTCTCGGCGTCCATAAGGCGTTTCAGGTACTGCTGTCCCTGGGTGCTGTCCTTGCCCACCGAATCGAGGTTCTGGCGGTACCGGGACTGGTCGGAAACCAGAGCGTCCTTGCGGGCCTTGAAGTCGGCGAGTCCTCGCTGGGCGTCGTCGAGCTTCTTGCGCAGGTCGATGGCCTTCTTGAGGGCGTCGCGGACGGCCTGCGGGATCTCCTGGGAGCTAGAATAGGCGAGGAAGTCGTCCTGCGAGAGGGAGCCGAGGACCACGGTATCGCGGCGGGGACTGCGCTCCTTGACCGTGAGCGAGGCCTGGCCGGCGGCGGGAAGGGCGACAGTGAAGCGATACACGCTCTCGGTCTTCTCGTCGGCCGCCTTGGGGTCGAAGAGCTCGGCCCCGTAGGTGATCGGGTGCTCGACCACGAGCTTCTTGGCGTCCGCCGAGCCGTTTTTGAAGGCGTACGTCTTGGCGTAGGTGACCCTGCGCGAGAGGCTCATCACGCCTTTGGAGACGGTCACGCCGACCGTCTCCTGGAAACTCGTCGCCGAGACGTCAGTGGACACGGAGAGGTCCTCGCCGAAGACGATGAGGCGGGAGTCCTTCTCGGGGAAGAAGTCGAGAAGGGCGTCGCCGGCGTAGACCCCGCCGTCGAAGACGACGATCGGTCCGGCAGGCAGGCGGATGCCCGTGGAGTTGGAGAGCCTTGCGCCTAGCATGGGGTGGCCCTCATCGCTGTCGCCGGGGGAGAACACAGACACTCGCTCGGCCTCTATCTCGCCGGAGACGAGGGGAAGCATGGCGCTCCTGCCGCGCTCGAGGCTCACGAGACCTTTCACGGTGAACTGGAACTGGTCGCCCGCCTTGCCCGCCTGGGTCGTCGCGAGGGAGCTGCCAGGGCCGAGCATGGCCGCGGGCGGAGGAGCGGGAGCGGGAGCCGGGACGGAGGGAGCGGCCATGCCCATGGCCGCCCCAGCCATTTTTGGCGCGGGCGCGGGGGCCGACTCGGCCTCGAGCTCGCTCGACTTCTCTTGGTCGGCCCCGCCGGCGAAGCCGGACTCGAGGCTGCGGGCCTGCGCGATGCCGGCTATCGCGAGAGGCAGAGTCGGCCGGTCGAGATAGAGAGGAGCGTAGAGGTCTTGGATGAAGGAGACCGGCCGGCCCGAGACAAGGGAGAGGACGATCCCCGACCAATCCTGGTCGCTCGGATTGTCGACGATCGCCCAACCCTGGAAAACGGGCTTGGCTGGGCTCAGGTCGAGTCGGTAGGAGACCTTCCAGACCGGGGAGGCGATCACGTAGCCGACCGTCGCCTGCCGGGTCCCCGTGCCCGCGAGGCGGAGCTCGAGACTTCGCTTCTGGTCGTCCCTGGCCCCGAGGATGAGGGTGAGGGCGCGTTCGAAGTCCGCGCCCACGGCGGGGTCCGAGAAGCGGATGGCCTGGGCATCGTCGAGGGGCAAGGAGCGAAGGCCGGACTTGGTCAGCAGGACCAGATACGGGGGCGCAAAGCCCTGGTCCTTGGTCGGCCGGGCCTCGACCGAGACGACCCGCCCCGTCACGGAGTCGGGCATGTCCACCGTGACCTCGGCCCCGCGCAGCCGCGCGAGGAGGTCGGCCGCTCGGGGCGAGCCTGAGAGGTCGACGCGGAAGCTCTTGAGGGCCCGGTCGAGGCTCTCCTGCGAGGGATAGCTCACCGAGGGGGCGGAGGAGCCGTCGACGACGACGAGGGACTTGAGGGCGTCATTGACCTCGCTGGCGTCGAAGGGCAGGGAGACCTGGCAGTCGCCGGTCACCTGGCCGCGATGCTCGAAATAGGCTACGCCGGAGGAGAAGAGCACGACCTTGGTGATGGGCAGGCTCGCGCTCGAGGGCTCCACAGCCTGAGAGTCTTGGGCCGCGCAGGGAGAAAGCGCGAGGGCAAGAACCAGGAGAGACGTGGCCACTATTCTCATCTCCTACCTCCGTCGATACCCGCCCATTATATAGTGCGCGGCCGCCCTGGCCAGACCCCCCGACGGGAGCTATTATTATCTATCAGGAGGAATCCATGTTCATCCGCGAAACGATGACCGCCAATCCCGTGACCATCCACGCCGAAGCCAGCCTTCCCGAGGCGCTCGCGCTCATGCGGGAGAAGAAGGTGAGGCGCCTTCCCGTCCTCGACGCCAAGGGCAAGCTCGTCGGCATCGTATCGGAGAAGGACCTCCTGTACGCCTCGCCCTCTCCCAGCACGACCTTGAGCTCCTGGGAGATCCCTTCGATCGTGGCCAAGATCAAGGTCCAGCAGCTGATGGCCAAGAAGGTCCTGACAGTCCAGGAGGGCGACCTCCTCGAGGAGGCGGCCCGGCTGATGGCCGACCGCAAGATCGGGGGCCTGCCGGTGCTCCGGGGCGAGGCGCTCGTGGGCATCGTCACCGAGACCGACATCTTCCGCGCCCTGCTCCACCTGATGGGCGGCCGGCGCTCGGGCGTCAGGGCGACGGCGAAGATAGCCGGGGCCAAGGGCACGGTAGCCGCGGTGGCCGGCGCAGTGGCGGCAGCCGGCGGCGACATCGTGGGCTTGGGCATGAGCGACGGGGCCGGAGAGTCCGGCGCCGACTGGCTCCTCACCCTAAAAGTCCAGGGCTGCACGATCGCCGCCCTCGAGAAGGCCCTCAAGCCGGTCGTCGACGAGCTCCTCGACATTCGCGAAGTATAATGAGGACCATCGAGCGATACTCGATAGGGACGGGGGACCGTTTCGGCATGGAGGGCCGTGCCCAGGTCGCCGCCTTCGCACAGGCGCGAGAGCGCGGCGTCGAGGCCTCGATCGTCTGGAACAAGAGCAACCGCGAGCACTCCCTCATCGGCTCGGAGCCGGCCGCGCAGCGCGCCGCTGCCGACGCCGCGGTCGCGGACTCGAAGTGGGACGGCCCCTACTACGTCGACGCGGACCACGTCGGCCTGGCGACGGTCGAGCGCTTCGCCCGGCATTGCGACTTCTTCACGATCGACGTCGCGGACTTTATCGGCCGCGAGAGCCCTCCCGGCGAGCTCGATGCCTTCCTCGGCCGGCGCGAGTCCCTTCCGCGCTCGCCCGGACTGCCCGCCGCCCTCGACGAGCGCGCGATGCGCGCGGCCGCGCGTCGCTACCTGGCGGCCGCCCTCGAGGCCGGGGCGGTCCACCGCAGGATCCGGGAGCTCAGGGGTCTCGCCCCCTGGGCAACGGACGACTTCGTCACCGAGGTGTCGATGGACGAGACCGACGAGGCCCAAGGCCCCGCCGAGCTGGCGGTCATCCTCGCCGCCCTCGCCGACGCGCGCCTTCCCGCACAGACCATAGCGCCGAAATTCTCCGGGCGATTCAACAAGGGCGTGGACTACGTCGGCGACGTCGACGCCTTCCTCGCCGAGTTCGAGGCCGATCTCGCCGTCGTCGCATGGGCCCCGGCCGCCCTCGGCCTGCCTCGCAGCCTAAAGCTTTCGATCCACTCGGGCTCGGACAAATTCAGCCTGTACCCCGGCATCGGGAAATTGATTCGGCGCTCGGGCGCGGGGCTCCACCTCAAGACGGCCGGCACGACCTGGCTCGAGGAGGTGATCGGCCTCGCCGAGTCGGGCGGAGAGGGACTGGACATCGCCAGGGAGATCTACGCCTCCGCCTACGCGCGGATCGACGAGCTCGTGGCGCCCTACGCGGCGGTCGTGGACATCGACCGCGGCGCCCTCCCCGCACCCGCCGAGGTGTCGCGCTGGGGCGGCGAGGAGCTGGCGGCGGCCTTGAGGCACGATGACTCGGATCCCCGCTTCGATCCGGGGATGCGGCAGCTGGTCCATGTGGCCTTCAGGGTCGCGGCCGAAATGGGCGATCGCTATCTGACGGCCCTCGAGCGGCACGCGGATACGGTTTCGCGCAACGTTACCGCCAACCTCTGGGGGCGGCACATGGCGAGCCTGTTCCTCGAAGGAGAGACTCAGGCATGAGCTATCTCGACGACATGTTCTCGCTTGCCGGACGGACGGCCGTGGTCACTGGCGGGGCAGGCGGCATCCCCCACGAGCTCGCGATCGCCCTGGCGCGGGCCGGGGCCGCGGTCTGCCTCTGGGGCCGCGGCGCCAACCACCCCATGGAGGAGGCCCTCGACAAGGCGCGCTCTGCCGCCGGCCCGCTCTGCCGCCTCGAGGCGGTCACCGTCGACACGGGGAGCGCGCAGGCCTGCGAGGCGGCCCTCCTGGAGACCGAGCGACTGTTGGGAGCGCCCGACCTCCTGGTCAACGGTGTCGGGGGCAACAAGGGCAAGTGCTCCTTCGCCGAAGCCGACGAGACCCTGTTCAAGGAGATCGTCGAGCTCAACCTGATGGCGGGCCTCGTGACCCCGACCCGCGCCTTCGCTCGCTACTGGATCGCGCGCGGCATCAAGGGCGGGGTCATCAACATGTCCTCGATGGGAAGCTACGTGCCCCTCTCGGGCATCTGGGCCTACAACGCGGCCAAGGCCGGGGTCCTCAACCTCACACAGGCCCTTGCCAAGGAGCTGGCTCCCCAGGGCATCCGCGTGAACGGCATCGCGCCGGGCTTCTTCGTAGGCCACCAGAACCGCGCCCTCCTCATCGACGAGGCCACGGGCGAGCCGACCGACCGCGGCAAATCCATAATCGCGCGCACGCCCTTCGCCCGCTTCGGCGAGAGGAGCGAGCTGCGCGGGGCGGTCCTCTTCCTGGCCTCCGAGGCCGCGAGCGGCTTCGTCACGGGAGTCACGATACCGGTGGACGGTGGATTCCTGACCGATAATATATAGCTGGCTAGCGGACCCAGAGCTCCCAGGCCGCAGGGTCGTAGCCGGCCGCGGCCCGCGACCCGTCGCGCAGGAGGGGCGTGCGGAGGAGCAGGGGATCCGCGAGGAGCTCCTCCTCGAGATCGACGACCAGGTGCTCCATGCCGCGCTTCTTGTAACGGGCCCCTTCCTTGTCGACCAGGGCCTCGAGTCCGAGGGCCTTCGCTATCGAGCCCAGCTCGCCTGGGCTGATGCCCTTGTCGGCCAAGTCGACGAACTGGTACTTGATGCCGCGCTCCTTGAGCCAGCGCACGGCCTTTTGCGTCTCGCAGCACTTCTTGGTGCCGAACACCTGGAGTCCCATGGACGCCTCCGTCTTGAGCTTCCGGCCCTCCCCTACTTCAGCTCCGGGATCAGGTCTTCCTTCATGATCCAGAGATCCTCCATCCTGCACATGTGGTAGTAGTCGTGGAGGTGGGCGTGCCGCACGAGAATCTCGAAGCCGTAGTCCTTGTACTCGGGGTGGACTCCCTTGCGGGCCCAGACCGCGTCGCTCGCGCCCTCTATCAGGGCCAACTGCTCTGCGCGCAGGGCCTCGAACTCGGCGAGGAGGGCCTCGGCGGCCTTGGTGGCGGCTGGGGCCTCCGAGGGCACGTAGGGCCTCATAGTGGGCTTTTCCTCGGCGACGAACTGCTGCAGCCGCCCGAGGAGCATGCGCTGCGTGACGACCAGGTGCTCGAGGTGCTCAGTGATGGTCCAGAAGTCCTTGACGCGCCGGCCGAGGGCCTCGCTCCCCATGGACTCCACGAAGCCGCGGAGCACGGCCGGGCCGTTCCGCAATCCCGCTATCAGCTCCTGTCTCTTCATTCTGGGCCTCCTTGCTCGCTCGCATCGTACCCTAGAGCCCCGGCTCAGGCTAGGCTATGCGCGGCTGCGGGAGGAGGCATCCATGGGCAACGTGCTCCTCATCGATTACGGTTCGGAAGGCGAAGGCGGGGGCCGCCCTCAGGGACCTGCGGGACTCGAGCCTCCCCGCTCCGATGCCGACCCAGAGGCTCGAGGCCCGCGTCGCGGACTACCTGGCGTCGCGCAGGACCTGCGCCCTGGCCACGGCCTCGCCCGACGGGACGCCGCGCGCCAATGCCGCGAGCCGGATGAGAGCGGCGAGGATGACCGGCATTAGGCCCAGGGAGATTCGGCATGCTGGTTTTGCCAGGCGAAGATCCATCCGCGTACGCGGCCATGCTGAGAGAAAAATACCAGCCCTCCGTCGTCGTCCACGCCGCGGCGGACTTCTTGCCGAAGGCTTTCACGACCGCCGCCATCGAATATCCCGCGAGAAGAGGGCATGTGCGGCGACCCTACAAGGAAGAAGACCAACAGAGAGTTTTGCCCCTCGATAGAATTACCCAAAGCCCACCTATCCATAGTAACGCTTGAAAAACCAACGGCGCGGCTCAAAAAGTCGAAACAGCCTCGCGCACACATCCAGCGGAGATTTTTTCCCAGTCGGTCGTTTCTCGTTTCTGGGATGGCTGAATTATATTAATAATACTATATAGAGGTGTGTTAATGAAGAAAAGCCTGGCGTTGCTGTTTTCGGTAGCCTTCCTCGACCTTTTGTCATTCAGCCTCATCCTCCCGCTCCTGCCGTATTATGCCGAGCACTTCGGGGCCAGTCCCTTCCTCGTCGGCGCGCTGACCGCCGCCTATGCCATCGGGCAGGTCATCGGAGCGCCGGTCATCGGCCGCCTTTCCGATAGATACGGGCGTAAGCCCCTCCTCGTGCTCAGCGTCGCCGGCTCGGCCATCAGTTTCGGCATCTTGGGATTCGCTCAATCGCTGCCCGTCATTTTCGCGGCCCGCCTCGTCGGAGGTCTTTTCGGAGGCAACATCACCGTAGTGCAGGCCTATATAGCCGACGTCACCGAAGCGGCGGACCGCGCCAAGCGCTTTGGCCTGATCGGGGCCGCTTTCGGGCTTGGTTTCATCTTCGGTCCACCCGCCGGCGGCCTCCTCTCGGTCTCTGGCTATTCAGTCCCGGCCCTCGTCGCCGCAGGCCTGGAGATGCTCACCCTCGTCCTGATCGTGTCAGTCCTGCCTGAATCGCTCACGAGCGAAGCGAAGGCCGAGCTCCGCGCATCGCCACGATCGCGCTTTTCGCTGAAGCTGCTCCGCGAAGCCCTTACCGATACCCGTATCGGCAAATTCTTTCATCTGCGCTTTTTTACCGCCCTGGCCTTCCTAATCTTTCAAACCAATTACGCGCTTTTCGTACAGCGGCGGCTAGGCTACGACGCCAAGTCCACCGGCCTTTCGCTCGCCTTTGTCGGGGGCCTCATCGCGCTCTTTCAGGGCGGCCTTATCGGCCCGCTGGCCAGGCGTTTTGACGAGCATCGGCTTTTCGCCGCGGGGGCGCTCCTGTCCGGCCTTGGACTCGCCGCCTGGGCCTTTACGTCGAGCACCGCATGGCTTCTGGTTTCCCTCGTGCCTATGTCGCTTGGCCAAGGACTCGTGACGACTCTCAATCGCAGCCTGGTCACGAAGGCTGTAGACAGGGAGGAGATAGGCGGCACGCTGGGACTCATGTCTTCTTTGGAGAGCGGGATCAACATCCTGGCTCCGCTCATCGGAGGCGTACTCATAGGCTCCATCGGCGCATGGGCCCCAGGCTTGCTCTCGGCCTTCCTCATGCTGTGGTCGGCTTTATTTATAGTGAGGCGTTTCCCGGCCGCTCCTCATGTCGAGAGCGCGGCGGCCTGACCATGCCTGGGAAAATACTACAGGAAATCCGCGGGGGAAGGCTCTCGCCGCCCCTCCTCTGCGAGACGGTCCGAGCCATGGGCGCGGGCTTGTCTGCGGTCCTAAAAGCCAATCTCGGGGAATGCAACGGATTTATCAGGAATGGTGATGTGGTTTGGATCCATGGGAAATACGAGGGTAAGCCCCACGAAAAGCCTGGGACTTCGGCGATATTGGTCCCATCTGGGCCTGAAGCCCATCGGTGCCGCCCAAGTGGGCGTCCTGGCCGATGGCGGTCGGCCACAACTTCATATATACTCATCCCGTGAATATTCATGCTCTGAGTAAAGACGAGCGGCAACACAGCGACTCAGACCGAGTGTCCACCATAGAGTACTCGCTGCTGGGCCTCCTCAAGGACAGGCCGATGCACGGCTACGAGCTCTACCAGGAGCTCTGCCGGAAATCGGGGCTGGGCCTCATCTGGACGGTCCGGCAGTCCCAGCTCTACGCGATCCTCGCCCGTCTCGAGTCTCGCTCTCTCGTGGCTTCCCAAATCGTCGACTCCGGCCCTCGGCCCGCCCGGAAGGTCTTTCACCTGACCGAGGAAGGGACCGAGACCTTGGAGTCCTGGCTCCCTCAGCCCGCAGGACGCAAGGACTTCCGCCTCGATTTCTGCGCGAAGCTGCTCTTCGCCAGGGCGGCGGGCTGCGCCTCGGCCCTCGTGGCCGCTCAGAAAGGCGAGTGCGCGCTCTGGCTAGCGGAGATGCGTTCGCGCGGAGCAGCCTGCCCCGAGCTCAGCATGGACCGTCTCGTCTACCGCTATCGAGTGAGCCAGCTCGAGTCCACGGCCGCCTGGCTGGACGAGTGCGCCTCCTTCGTCGAGGCCGAAAAATCCACGGAAAGGGGCATGGAATGATGCGGGAGCGCGGAAGGTCACGCTCGAGGCCCTCTGGGAAGCGCTGCTACCCATTCCCATACCAGAACTGCAAACCCGCCCTCCGCTCCGTCGACTCGCGTCTGGAAGACGCCGCCCGCACCATCGGCTCCTCTTGCTCGACGAGCCCTTCAGCGCCCTCGACCGCGCGACGCGCGAGGAGACCTATGGCGAGTTCCGCCCCCTGCGAGAGGCCTTGGGCATGAGCGTGATCCTCGTGACCAACAGCGGGGCCGAGGCTGAGCTCCTCGGGGACAGGATTCTCGGGCTCCGCGACGGAAGGCTGGAAGAGGAGGTCTCGTGATCCATCCCGACGAGGCCCTGGCCCTCATCGAAGAGCTCGACATCCGCCTGGGCTCGGAGCTCATTCCACTGGAGGAAGCCCTCGGCCGAGCGCCCGTCCGGGCTCCGATGTCCCGCGTCGACCAGCCGCCCTTCGACAAGGCGACGATGGACGGCTTCGCCTACGCGGGCGCCCTGGGCAGCGAAACTTGGGCCGCGGGAGCCTTGGCGCGCGAGGGAGACTCCTTCCGCCTCGTCGGCTCGGTCGCCGCAGGCCACCGCGGCGCCAGCGAGCTCGCCGCGGGCGAGTGCGTGCGCATCATGACGGGGGCCCCGGTACCCGCAGGGGCCGTAGCCGTGCAAAGGCTCGAGCTCGCCACGGTATCGGGCGGCAGGGTCCTCATCAAGGAGGCCGAGGCCCAGCCCAACATCGTGCGACGCGGCGCCAACCGGAAGGCCGGCGAGGTCCTCTTCGAGCCCAGGCCCCTGAAGCCCCAGGACATCGGCCTCCTCGCGGCCAACGGCATCTCGGCGATCGAGGTGTCGCGCAGGCCCCGCGTGCGCGTGCTCAGCACCGGGGACGAGCTCGTCCGGCCGGGCGAGGCCCCGCTCTCGGCCGGTCGCATCTTCGACTCGAACGGCCCCCTGCTTCTCGCCCAGGCCCTCACGGCGTTCTGCGAGGCCGCCTTCGGCGGCATCGTGCCGGACGAGGAGGCCCTGGTCGCCTCGGCGCTGGAGGAGGCCGCTGAGATCAGCGACCTCGTGATAGTCTCGGGCGGAGCCTCGGCCGGCGACTTCGACTTCGTGCCCAAGGCGGCCATGCGCATCGGCTTCCTGCCCATCTTCAGCGGCCTCGCCATGAAGCCAGGCAAGCCGGCCTTCCTCGCGAGGCGAGAGGACTGCCTCGTCTATGGCATGCCCGGCAATCCCCTCTCGGCCTTCGTCAACTTCGAGCTGCTCGCCCGGCCCCTCCTCGCGAGGCTCTGCGGCTTCCGCTTCGAGCCCGCCACGGCCAGGGTGCGCCTCGGCGCCGCTTTCGTCAGACGCGAGTCCGACAGGGTCGAGTTTTTGCCCGTGGAGATCTCGGGCGGCGCGGCATGGGTCCTCCCGTTTACGGGCTCGACCATGCTCGACGTCCTCGCGAGGGCGGATGGCCTGGTCCGCGTGGAGGCGGGCGTGTCAGCCCTCGACGCCGGGGAGGAGATCGATGCTCGACTCCTTTGACAGGCGGATCCGCTATCTCAGGGTCTCGGTGACGGACCGCTGCAACCTCCGCTGCGAGTACTGCTCGCCCGAGCTCTCCTGCTCGAGGGAGCGCGCCGAGCCCCTTAGCCTCGAGGATCTCGCGCGGATAGTCCGCGCGGCGGTGGACTTGGGCGTCGACAAGGTGCGCGTCACCGGGGGCGAGCCCCTCCTGCGGGAGGGCATACTTGGCTTCGTCCGGGATCTCGCCTCGATGCGAGGACTCGCGACCCTCGGCCTGACCACGAACGGCATCCTGCTCGCGCCCGTGGCGGCATCCCTCGCGGATGCCGGCTTGAAATCGGTCAACGTGTCGCTGGACAGCGTCGACCCGGCCGAGTATCGCCGGGCTACCGGAGGCGGGGAGCTCAGACTGGCCCTGCACGGAATAGAGGCCGCCCTCGCCGCCTCGATGGCAGTCAAGCTCAACGTAGTGGTCGCCGCGGGCGACCCCGCGGCCGAGGCGAGGGCCGAGGCGGTCGAGGCTTACGCCCGCGAGGCTGGAGCCGCGGTCCAGCGCATCAGGCGCTACGACGCCTCCATTCCCAAGGTCGAAGACCCCTCCTTCGACAGGCCGCCGCCCTGCGGGTCCTGCGACCGGATCAGGCTCCTCGCCGACGGCACGCTCCTGTCCTGTCTGCACTCATCGGCCGCCGTGGCCGTCGACCTGGAGCGCATCGAGGCGAGCGTCCTCGAGTGCGTCGCGATGAAGCCTCGGCGCGGGGCGGCCGCGGCGATGGCGAGCCTGAGGGAGATAGGAGGCTGAGCATGGGTTCCGAAGACGGGCGGCTCACGCATTTGGACGACCGCGGCGCGGCGCGCATGGTCGACGTCTCGGCGAAGAGCGTCTCGCGCAGGACTGCCAGGGCGCGCGGCAGGATAGCCCTCGAGCCTGCCACGCTCGACCTCCTCCGCGAAGGCAAGGTGCCCAAGGGCGACGTCCTCGCGGTCGCGAGAGTCGCGGGCATCATGGCGGCGAAGCGCACGAGCGAGATCGTGCCCCTCTGCCACAACATCTTCCTCGAGAAGGTCGAGGTCTCCTTCTCGGTCGAGGAGGACGGTGTCGCGATCGAGGCCCTCGCCGTCTGCAGCGAGAAGACCGGGGTCGAGATGGAGGCTCTCACCGCCGTATCGACCGCGGCCCTGGCGATCTGGGACATGTGCAAGGCCGTGGACTCGTCCATGCGGATCGAGGGCATACACGTCGTCGAGAAGCGCAAGGAGGCGATAGGCGAGGAGGGAGAAGCCCGATGACCGGGACCTTCGAGATCGTGTCGCTCAACGTCTCCGAGTCCAAGGGCACGCCCAAGCGCCCGGTCGGCGAGCTCGTCCTCGTCGCCCAGTCCGGAGCTCTCGGCGACGCCCACGCCGGGCCCGGGAAGCGGCAGGTCTCCCTTCTCGCGGCCGAGGACTTCGACCCCGCCCTAGGGGCGGCGCCCGGCGACTTCGCCGAGAACATCACCACGAGGGGCGTCGACCTGCCCTCGCTCCCCCTCGGGACGAGACTCTCGATCGGCGAAGCGGTCCTCGAGGTCTCGCAGATCGGCAAGGAGTGCCACTCATCCTGCGCGATACGCGAACGGACCGGCGATTGCGTGATGCCCAGGCGCGGCGTGTTCGCCAGGGTGATAGTCGGGGGGAGGATCGGCCGTGAGAGTCCATGTAGTTACGGTCTCTGACCGCGCGTCCAGGGGCGAGTACGAGGACCTCTCGGGGCCCGAGATAGAGCGCGCGCTCCGGGCCGCCTATCCCGAGGCCGAGATCTCGCGCGAGATCGTGGGCGACGAGGCCGAGGCGATCAGGGCCGCGCTGGACCGCGATCCGGCCGCGGATTGGGTCGTCACCTGCGGGGGCACGGGCATAGGTCCCCGCGACCTGACGCCCGAGGCGACGCGTCCCTGGATCGAGCGCGAGCTGCCGGGCCTCGCGGAGGCCCTGCGCGCCGAGTCCCTGCGGGAGACCCCCTACGCGGCCCTCTCGCGGGGCCTCGCGGGCATGAGGGGAGCGCGCTTCGTCGTCAACCTGCCCGGCTCCCCCGCCGCGGCTCGGCTCGGGGCCGACTTCCTGGTGCGCGTCATGGAGCACGCGGCTCGGATGGCCGCGGGCGGAGCGCACTAGACGCAGTTGCGCGCTCGGTACTCCCTCGGCGTGACTCCGTAGGCCTTGATGAACAGCGAGTTGAAACTGCTCTTTGAATTGAAACCGCTTTTGAGAGCTATATCGAGGATAGAGGCGGCGGGGCTCTCGCATAGGTCGCGGCAGACCGCCCGAAGCCGCAGGTCGTTGATATAGCCGCGGAAGTTCGTCCCGAGGAAGGTCTTGAAGTGGTACGAAAGCCGCTTCGGATCCACGCCCAGCTCCTGCGCGAGCCGATCCAAAGTGAGGTCGGCGTCTCGATAGAGCCCTGCGCCGTCAATTGCCTTCTGGAGTCTGGCGGCGATGTCGGGGGCGGCCGCGTCCCAGTCGGGCCTCGTCGGGTCGGTCCTGAGCCTGGAGGGGATGTCCCTCTCGATGAAATAGACGATGGTCGTGCAGGTCAGCGTAAAGCACAGCGCCTCGAGGCCGAGCAACGCCAGGCCGAAGGACAGGAGCCGATCGCTGCGCGCTAGGCAGCCCGCCAGCATTATGAACGAGGTGAGGAGATAGACCAAGAGGAAGCCGACCTGCGTCTTGAAAACCGAGCCAGGAGGATCCTCGCGGGCCTTGCGGATGAACAGGGCCGCGATCAGATCGAGGACGGCCACGACCGTGAATAAGCAGCAGACGAAGGCCGTTAAAATCGAGATCGAGGGCGAGCTGAAGTGCCCCGGCACCGTAGTCGTGCTTCGCAGGAGCCCCGGAGACGTCAGGGAATCATACATGCCCAGACCGACCGAAAAGACCATCGCTGGCAGCAATAAGAGTCCAAATCGTTTGTCCGGCCTGGTTCTTCCATGGAGTATGCTCAGGGAGACGACAAAAAAACAGGGGTCGATGAACAGGATGGCCGAGATGTCGCTCCCGACCAAGACAGTCGGAATGTACGGAATCGATCTTTCACATACTGCCCAGAAATAGAAGAGTAAATAACTCAGAAAAAAGCAGTCGATCGACATCCACCAATGGAGAGCCTGCCTGCCACGCACCAGGATCTGGCTGACGGCGAAAAGAAATAAGCAGACGCCGCACCCAAAGAAGATGAACGCCATATTTGACTATACCCTCCGGCGCCGCTCGAGAAAAGTACAAAAAAGATCAATGTCCTTTTCTTGGACGACGCCTCTCTTCGCGAAGGCTACACTGCCGCTCGATCCCCGTCATGCGTGAGGAGGCGGTTTTGTCCCATGAAGTGTGTCGAAGCTTGTGGAGCATCGGAAAATCGCGGGTTTCCCCCGATGAATGCCGAGACGCGGACTCATGCTCCACAAGCTTCGACGCAGTCGGCAACCAGATCCATTTCCCCGCAGGGCGTGCGGGCCGAATCGCAACCTAGAGGATAGAGATGCGACGAGACTTCACCGATTCGCGCGACGGCGGCGGTGAACCACGACTTCCGCGATCGCCGCTCCTCGTCGGGGCCGCGGTCGCGCTCATCGCTTCCGTCGCCCTGGCTGCCTGCAAGGTGCCGCTCCAGCAGGATCTTCTCGACTTCGTCAAGTCGCTGAAGACCTACACGATCAATCTCGAGGCCGGCGCGGGCGGCAAGGTGTCGGCCGCGACGGCCGACAAAACCTACGATAGCGGCTCGGCCATCTCCCTAACGGCCAACAACGAAGAGCCCATGACGATCACCGCCATCCCGGATTCGGGCTACGCCTTCGCGGCCTGGAACGTTGTCAGCGGGGCGGCGTCCCTGGGTGATTGCACCTGCGCGACCACGGGGCTCACGACGAAGGCCTCGGATGCCGAGGTCGCCGCCAGCTTCTCCCTCAACGGATGTGCCCTGACCGTGCTGATCAATCCGATCGCAAGCGGCACGGTCGCCGTTGGCGGCGTCTCCATCGCTTCGGGCGGCTCCGTCAGCCTGAGCCCGGGCGTCTCTACGGCCATAGCCGCGACCCCGAACGCCGGCTACTCGTTCACGCTCTGGTCCGTGACCTCGGGAACGGCGAATGCGAAGCTAGCCAGCCAGACAAGCGCCTCCACGACGATCTCGCTGACTGGCGCCGCCACCCTCGAGGCGAGCTTCGCCCATGCGGCGCCGGTCCCGACTATCGCGTGCCTGAACTCAGCCACAGCCTTCAAGCGCGGCGACACGGTCTCCTACGAGGTGACCTTCGACGAGAATATCGATGTCGCGGCCAGCCCGTCGATGGCCATCGACGGGATATCCTGCCCGCTCAGCTCGGTCGGCGGAAGCAAGACGGATTTCGACGCTTCCTGGACAGTTTCGGCAGCCGTCCCGGACGGCACGTACGCGATATCCGTCACGGCCCAGGATCTCGCGGGCAAAGCCTGCACCGCGCCCTCCTCGTCGGGCGTCACCGCCGTCCTCGTCGATTCCACCCCTCCGGCTATCGGCATCGCCAAGATCCGCTCGAGCCACACGGGCACTACCGCCTACGCGACCGCCGGCGACACGATTTACCTGGACATCGCTGCCTCGGACGCCCACCTCGCCTCGGTGACCGCGACGATCGGCTCGCATTCCCTGCCCTGCGCGCTGAGCTCGGGCTCGACCTCGTACAGCGGCACTGTCTCCTGGACCGTGGGCTCGCTCGATGCGGACGGCATCGAGGGCTCCTCAGTCGTGGCCACCGACCAGGCCGGCAACCAAAAAACGCTTTCGGCTACTACGGACGGATCCTCGGTAACGATCGACAAGACCGCTCCGACGGTGAGCGCGCTCAGCCTCGTCTCGAGCAACGCGCACCCGGCCTACGCGAAGGGCGGGGACATCGTATCGCTCAAGTTCACGCCGAGCGACGCCAACCTGTCTGCGAGCGCCACGGTCACAATAAAGAGCGCTTCGGGGACGACGCTCGCGACCGCGACGCCCTCGGTCGCGAGCGGAAACGCGTGCGGTTCGGTGAGCTTCACGGCCCCGAGCGCTGCCGCTGACGACGGAGCTCTACAATACTCGATCACCCTGACCGACCTGGCCGGTAATAGCGCGACTACTACGAGCGGGGCGACGAGCGACGTGACGATCATCAATACCCCGCCGACCGTCAGCGTGACCGGCCCGTACACCTCCGGCGCCTTCTTGACCTCTTTGACGGCGGCCAAGAGCGGAACGGTCGCCTACTACAGAGTCGCGTACTCCAGCGGCTACGCCCTGACCCTGAACCTGGGCTCGAGCGGCGTGAGCTACACGACAACCAAGAGCGGATCGACCAGCCCGAGCGGCACCGCAAGCGTCGCGAATTCCGGTACCGTGTCGACCGTGGCCGTGACGATGGGCTCAGGCGACGGGACTCTGGCGATCAATGTCGCAGCCAACGCGGCGGTCGACCCTGCAGGCAACGCGACCGCGGCGTTCGGTCCGTCCTCCAGCTGCCTCGTCGAGAATACCATCCCGAGCGCGACCGTCGCCGGTCCCTACTCCACGAGCGCCTGCAGCGGAGTAGTCGTAAGCCAGATCAAGGCCAACGCGACGGTGTACTACAAGGTGGCCTACGCGAGCCCGAACGCGCTGACCGTCAACCTGACCCCGGCCGGCATAGCGCTGAACGCGACGGCCGCGA
>Ga0181529_10001950_pt1 | contig 25475 bp, 21 predicted proteins | sample PEATcosm2014_Bin_36_FD_119763 | JGI IMG/M metagenome (GOLD analysis project Ga0181529, IMG submission 119763) | Peatland microbial communities from MTU Mesocosm Facility, Houghton, MI, USA - PEATcosm2014_Bin10_30_metaG | ecosystem: Environmental > Terrestrial > Soil > Wetlands > Peat | place... | reverse complement strand
ACACGACGAGAACATTTCTTATGACGAGATCGAAGCTATCGTTGGCGCGGCGGAGGCAGCGGAATTGCGGCGGTTGACGCTCGCGCTTTACGGCCGGGCGGCGGCACACGCCGAGTCCTGTGGACTGATCCTGGCCGACACAAAATTTGAGTTTGGCAAAACACCGAAAGGCGTTATTCTTGCCGATGAGGTTTTAACTCCGGACTCCTCGCGTTTCTGGGACGGCAAGACCTGGAAGCCCGGCGGGGCACAGCCATCGTTTGACAAGCAGTTTGTTCGCGATTACCTGGAAGAAATCCACTGGAATAAGCAGGCGCCGGCGCCGAGTTTGCCGGACAAGGTGGTCGAACGCACGCGGGCCAAGTATTTAGAAGCCTTCAAGCGTTTGACCGGCCGGGAACTTGCATCGTAGTTTCTATGAACATTGCCTTGGGAATGAGCGTTGCGGTGAGAGAACGCGGAGTGCGATATGGAATGGGTGGATTGGATCATTCTCGTGGTATTGATAGTGTCGGTGCTGGGGGGAATGGCACAGGGATTCTTCCGCTCGATTTGCTCGTTGCTGGGCCTGATCCTGGGAGTTGTACTGGCAGGGTGGAATTACGCGCGCGTGGGCTTGGCGTTCATGCCCATCGTGCACTATGAAGCCGTTGCCAATGCCATTGGATTTCTGCTGATCGCCGTGATCGTGATGTTTCTGGCGAATGTAGCAGGGGCCATGCTGAAGAAAATGTTCCACTGGGTGGGATTGGGCTGTCTGGACGTCATTGCCGGGTCCATTGTGGGTTTTGTGCAGGGAGCATTGCTGGTGACGGTCTGCATCCTGGTCACGGTAGCGTTTTTCCCCCAGACAGAGTGGTTGACCCAGGCCACATTGCCGAAGATCTTTTTCGGAGCCTTGCATGTGAGCACGGAAGTGAGTCCGGGCGGGCTGTCGCAGCGCATCGTCGACGGACTAAAAAAGTTGGAGCACGAATCGCCGAAATGGATTCACGAAAAAAGTGGCGCTTCTTGAGAAAATCGGCTGCAAGACGGTTACACTATTTGAGCAACACAAGCACGAGGGAAGCGTGAGACGAGAACTGGACAGCCTGGTGACGCAAATGCACTCAAGCGGCATCCGCTATGAGGAAGCAGTGCGGGAATTTAAGAGGCAGTATCTGCGCGAGGTGCTTGTGGCCCACCGGGGAAACCAGTGTAAGGCGGCCGAAGAGTTGGGCATGCACCGTAACACGCTGAGCCGCGCCATGGCTGACCTGGGACTGGATCTGGCCGAAGTGCGAGCCGGGCTCAAGCGTCCGCCGCGCAGCGAACGTCCTGTATTCAGCGTTGTTCGCCAAGGCTACCGCTAGGGTCTGCCAGCAGGCCTTAAGGCTGAAGACGCAGCCCAACATGATGCCAACAACTTCGCAGAATCCCACAGCCCGCATCGCGATAGAGCCGGACTTTGCCTGGGACGGGCAGGACGCCTATCTCTTCGACATTGACGGGACCCTTTTGCGCAGCCGCGACCGCGTGCACTTTGACTCCTTCGCCGCCAGCGTGCAGCGCGTGACGGGCTTTGAGATTACGCTGGGCGGCATCCTGCTTCACGGCAATACCGATACCGCCATTTTGCGCGAGGCCTGCCGTCAGGCCGGGATTCCTGCCCAGCTGCTGGAAGAGCGCGTGGAAGCCATTCTTGAGGCCATGCGCAACAGCGTTGCCGAGCGGCGTCACGAGCTGGACCTGGCGTTGATGCCAGGCGTAGAGGACGTGCTGCGCCACCTGGCCCAGAAGGGTGCATTGCTGGGCGTGGCCACGGGCAATCTGGAAGCCATTGGCTGGATCAAGATTGAGAAGGCCGGCCTGCGGGAATGGTTTCGCTTCGGCGGCTTCAGCGATCACTTCCCCATCCGTGGGGAGTTGATTGCCCACGCGGCGTGGAAGGCGCGCGAGATGGCCGGCAAGGACGCAAAGATATGCGTTGTCGGCGACACGCCGCGCGATATTGAAGCAGCGCGGGCAAACTTCCTGAGCGTGATCGCCGTGGCGACCGGCAAGTTCAGCTTCGATGAGTTGAAGGAGCACCAGCCTGAAGTCTGCGTCACCTCGCTGGCAGATTTGCTGGCCACGGTCAAGAGCAGGGTATGAAGGACAGGCCATGAAGCGGCGGCGGCAAAACCCAGGCGCGCGGGCGTGCGGTCAAGCCGGATCCCTGGCCCGGAACTGTTTCGCAGGCTTGGCTCTGGTCCTGTTTACAGGCGCGCTCTCGGCGCAAGCCTCGACTCCTGCTGCGGCGCCTGCAGGTCAAAACGCGCCCGAAGGCCGGTCCACGCAGGCGACCGCTCCCCCCAGTGCAGCTACGGACAACGTAACCACGCAGCCGCGTCCGGAAACTACGCAACCGCGCTCGAGCGATAGGCGGCGCGCTACCAAACTTTATCTCGATGCGAGCAAATTATTCCTTGATCGCCAGTTTGAAGCGGCCATGAAGGACTACGAGCAGGCCGCCGTACTCGATCCGACGAATACGAACTATCGGATGGCAGCCGATGTGGCGCGCAGCCACGCTGTCACGGAATTGATTCAAGAGGCGGCCAAGGATCGGTTGCTGAACAACGAGGCCGCCGCGCGTGCTGCGCTGGAGCGCGCCCGCACGCTCGACCCCACGAACATTGAAATCAACCAGCATCTCGACGAGTTGGCCGACGATGCCGTGCGCAGCCAGCCGCAGGCGGTTTACGAGCAAAGCGGCAGTTCTCTGGCAGGCCCCGTGCAGTTGGAACCCGCCCCGGGCGTGCACAGCTTTCATCTGCGCAACGATCGGGAGCAAATCATCTCCCAGGTCTTTCACGCCTACGGCTTAACGACCATGCTCGACAGCAGCGTGCACCCATTCCTGACCCGATTCGATGTAGACGACGTCAGCTTTGAGCAGGCGGCGAGCGTATTGAGCCTGGTCACGAACACATTCTTCGTGCCGCTGGATGCGCATCGCGCGCTGGTGGCCGCCGACACCACCGCGAACCGCACTCAGTTTCTGCGCCAGGACGTGGAAACGGTCTATCTGAGCGGGTTGAGCGACGATGAATTGAACGATGTGTTGTCGGTGGCAAAGAACATTTTCGTGGTGCAACAAGCGACGCTTTCGCTCAGCGAGCGCGCGATTACTCTGCGCGCTCCCCAACGCACACTGGAAGCCTTCAACGACACCATGCAGAGCCTTCTCGACGGGCGCAGCCAGGTATTGCTCGATGTGCGCCTCATCCAGGTGGCTCACACCAGCGATCGCAACACCGGTGCGCAATTACCGCAGAGCATCGCGGCCTTCAACGTGTATGCGGAAGAGCAGTCGATTTTGAATGCCAACCAAAGCCTGGTGCAGCAGATTATTTCTTCAGGATTGGCTTCGCCCAACGATCCCCTGGCAATTCTTGGCATTCTCATCGCCTCGGGCCAGGTTTCAAGCCCTCTGCTCTCCAGCGGCTTTGCCTTGTTCGGTGGCGGGCTTACGCAGTCGGCCCTGGTTCCGGGGACAACTTCCTTCAACCTCAACCTGAATACTTCCGACTCGCGCGAGCTCGATCAGGTCCAACTCCGTCTTGAGGACGGCGAAAAGGGCGAGCTCAAGCTTGGCGAAAAATATCCCATCCAGACTTCTTCCTTTTCGAGCCTGTCGGGAAGCGCGGGGAGCATTCCCGGATTGACCGGGGCAGGAACGTCGAGCAGCCTCAGTTCCCTGTTGTCCTCTCTTACAAGTACAGTGCCGAATGTTCCCATGGTGCAGTACCAGGACCTTGGTTTGACGTTGACTGTCACGCCCAAGGCGCTTCGCAACGGCGACGTGGCGCTGACCGTTGAAATGAAGCTCGACGCGCTTGCCGGAACCTCGATCGACGGCAATCCGGTGCTCAATAACCGGGAGTTTTCCGGCGTGGTGACGCTCAAGGCGGGCGAGGCGACGGTGGTGGCCACCGAGATGGACAAGTCGCAGAGCCAGGCGATCAGCGGAACTCCCGGGCTTAGCGAGATCCCGGGGATGAACAACGTAACCGATAAGGATTTGCAGAAGAGCTACGCGACACTGGTGATCGTGATGACGCCGCACGTGGTCCGCGGACCACAAGCCGCTGGGCACACGGTGATGATGCGGGTGGAAAAAAGCGCAGCGCAATAGAAGGCCTCCACGGCGCGCGCAAAACCTGGACGGGCACCCTCGATCTCCGCTGAACGGAGGGCCGACCACCGGCCGAGCCGATCTTCTCTCATATGAGGTGCTCGAGCTTCACCGTATGCTCCGCATAGTCGCGGCCGATGTCTTTAAGGATGGGGATTGTGTCTACAGCGCCCATCTCCGACAGGCGCGGGTATTTCTTCAACATTTTGTCGAGGTCATCCTGCCGCCGATAGGTCGGGTTATAGCGCACATAGCTGAACCATGCGGGTCCCGGCCGCTCACGCCAGACCTCAAATTCGCCGTTGCTGCCGCGGTCCAACGATTCGACCAGATATCCGACCTCCTTGTCCAGAAGTTCTCCATACAGGCACTCGCCCAGGCAGCGGCAGAGATAATCCTGCTGCCAGGCAATGGTTTGCAGTAAGGCGACGGGAATCTTCCTCGCATTGTGGCCCAGCCAAAGCTTTTTATTCTTGACTGGAAGCTTGGAAGAAAATTCGATGGTGCCCACGGACACGACGCGGATTTTCTCCGGGCCCGTTGGCCAGTTGATCCTGTAGGCAGGCAGAATGGCGGTGAGCGCGGCAATCAGGGCCGGATTGGAATAGGGCGAAATGGAGCCGTCTACCAATAGTTGCCTTATGCCGCCCAGAACAATCTCCTCCGGGTCAAAATAGGTTGGTGCTGCTGTACTGGCGCGCACCAGCTGCCAAAGCGGAAACCTCAGGAGGGTATCTGGCGGAGTCGACGCATCGGATTGCTGTTTCGGCTTATTGAACTTCGCATGCGGATTGTTGGTCAGAGGCCACGAGGAACCTGTGCTGTGATTGCGCACCACGAGCAGCAGGTACTTGCCCTCGCCTTCGGCCAGAGTTTCCGTCCCGCTTCCGGCCTCTGCCTCGTCGTGCACATCCATTCTTCTAAGCCGGCTCGCGCCCAGCTTGGCGTCCGCGCCATTTTCCGAAAAAAGGCGCCGTAGCATTTCCGCGAGCGGCTGGGAATCGAAGCGCGAGTACAGAAGCCGCTTGATCGGATGGCGGTGCCAGGGAGTGGGGCGGAAGATATCGCGCCCGTGCTTCGTGTAGAGCTCGCGAATTTCGCCGACCGGCATCCCCCAGCACAGCAGCGCGGCAATAATTGCGCCGGTGCTGGTGCCGGCAAAGAAATCGAAGTGGTCGCGCAGCACAAAATTTGGCGAGTTGTTGTATTGCTGTTCACGCAAGAGTGTCTCGATCTTGAGAAGAACTTCAAGCGTGAAGACGCCGCGAATTCCGCCACCGTCAAGCGAAAGAATGTGCTTCATAGACACAGTTGTCCGATCATCCAGCGGTTTGATTGCAGGCAACCATCATACTCTGGCTGCAACTGAAACCGGACGCGAGGAAGGCGGGGAGTATTGTGACGGGGGAAAAGAATCTGCCCCGCCCTCGCAAAGCGAGAACGGGGCACGATGCATCAGGAATCAGCTACTGGCCGGAAACGCCGTCGAGCTTGGCCTGGAATTCGACGATCTTCTTCAGAGTTTCGTAAGGAATCTGGCCGACTGGAACCTCGTGGCCGTTGATGACGAGAGTTGGAACCGAGTTAATGCCCGCGTCGGTGCCAAGCTTGATGGAGGCATCGACATTGGCCTTAATCTCAGGCGTCGCGGCGCACGCCGAGACCTTGGTGGGATCGAGTCCGGCCTTGATGACGGCGCTGTTGAGGGTGAGGGCTGCGCCGTCAGGAGTGGCAAGGCCATCCTGGCCGTCAAACACTGCCGCGGCGAATTGGAAGAAGGCGGTGCTCCCGCCTTGCTTGTTCACGCACAGGCCGTACTCAGCCGCCTGCACCGACGCAGGATGGATGGACACGATGGGAAAGTTCTGAAAGACGATGCGCGCCTTGGGAAAATCCGCGACCAGCTTGTCCATGTTGGCCTGCGCCTCTTTGCAGTGCGGGCACTGGAAATCGGCGAACTCCACCAGTTCCAGATCCTTCGCTGCCGAGCCGCGATACGGGCCGTCGGCGCCTTGCTGCATCGCCTGGCGGAATTCCGCGAAGGGATGATCGCCAAAATTGATGATGCTTTCGCCGCTGATGATGTGCTTGCCGTCGGGCAACACAAAAAAGGCGAACCTCGCGGGCTTTTCCTTGCCCGTCTTGTCGCCGATGAAGACGACTACCTCGCTCACGTTCGGCGCTTGCGTGGTGAGAATGGCCTCCACCTGCCAGACGCGATTTTCGTCGAATCCCCAGTTCGCGGTGAGAAAGGCATTTACGGCTTCCTTGGTCGGCGAGGACGCGGTAAAGTCAGCCGGATTGGGCTTGGGAAACACCGGCGCGGCCGTCGGAGCCGGGGCCGAGGGTTCAGTGGCGGACTGTCCCGGTGCGGCAGGCGCCTGCGGGGCGCTGGCATCGGGCGCTGGTGGCACATGCTGCTGGGCAGCGGCCGGGAATACCGGAACGAAGATGGCAATCAGCGCTGCGGCGCTGAGCAAACGAACAGACGGACGGATCAAGCGGTTCTCCTTAGTGGCGGGACAAACTCCCTATCTATAGCTTATAACGCGGCCTTGGGGCGGGTCGGAATCTGGAGTTGGGCCGGCCCGACTCTAAACCTGGACCTTGACGGCGATGGGAAATCTGCGCCCCATGCCAAACGACTTGGCGGTGACTTTGAGAACCGGGGCGGCCTGCTGGCGTTTGTACTGGGAGCGCTCAATCAAGCTCACTGTTTGCAGGACCAGATCGAGTGGGAAACCGTGCTCGGTGGCGATGCGTTCCGGCGTTTCGTAGCGCTCCACGTAAGCCTCGACGATGGGATCGAGCACTTCGTACGGGGGAAGCGAATCGGTGTCCATCTGGCCGGGGCGCAGCTCGGCCGTGGGCGGCTTGGTGAGGATGGCGTCGGGGATGATTTCCTTGTCTCGGTTGAGCCAGTTGCATACCGCGTAGACGCGCGTCTTGACCAGATCGCCGATGACTGCCAGGGCGCCCACCATGTCGCCGTAGAGCGTACAGTAACCGACCGCCATCTCGGACTTGTTGCCGGTCGTGAGCACCAGCGCGCCGAATTTGTTGGAAAGCGCCATCAGGAGGGTGCCGCGAATGCGCGGCTGGATGTTCTCCTCCGTAATGTCATCCTTCATGCCGTGAAAGAGCGGCGCGAGAGCCTGGTTGAACTCGGCAAAGAGCGATTTGATAGAGATGGTTTCAAAACGGATGCCGAGGTTGGCTGCCAGGCGTTGGCTGTCGTCGATGGAACCTGCGGAAGAGTAGGGACTGGGCATGCCGACGCCGATCACATTCTCTGCGCCCAGGGCCTCGGCGGCGATGGCGGCTACGAGAGCAGAATCGATGCCGCCGCTCAAGCCCACGATGGCTTTGCTGAAGCCGCATTTGCGCACGTAATCGCGCGTGCCCAGCACCAAAGCGCGATAAGCGGCCTCGGTGGCATTGTCTTCAGGAACCGGAACCGGAACCGGCTGGGCGTGGAAGGGATCGACAAGAACCAGATCCTCGACGAACGAAGCTGCCTGCGCAATGAGTTCGCCGCGCCCATTGAGCGCGAAGGAGGAGCCGTCAAAGATCAGGCTGTCGTTGCCGCCTACCTGATTGCACATCAGCACCGGAATGCCGTCGCGGCGGGCGATGGCGGCCAGCATCTCACGGCGGATGGTGCGTTTGGAGTGCCAGAACGGCGACGAGGAAAGGTTGATGTGCAGGGCCGGGTTCTGGCGCATCAGCTCTTCCACGGGGTCGACGGCGTAGAGGCGGCGGGGCCAAAAGCCCTTGTCGTTCCACGCGTCCTCGCAAATGGTGATGGCAAGGCGAACGCCGTCGAGTTCGATCACTTTCTGCGACTCAGCCGCCGAGAAATAACGCTGCTCGTCAAAGACATCGTAAAAGGGCAGGAGACGTTTGTGCTGCTCAAGGAGTAATTGGCCTTTGTCGACGAGCACGGCGGCGTTGAACGCTGGTTTACCATCCTTTCCGTCGGCAGAAAGGGCGACGCCAGCAAGCACGGCAATGGGCAACTCGCGCGTTGCCGCAGCGAGTTCGTCCACGGCCGAGCGGCAGCGCGCCAGGAAGCTGGGTTTCTCAAGAAAGTCGGCGGGAGGATAGCCGCAGATGGCGAGTTCGGAAAAGACCGCAAGGCGCGCACCCTGTTCCGCCGCGCGGCGGCTGGCGGCAACGATCTTCTCGAGGTTTCCGGTAAAATCACCGACCGTGGGGTCGATCTGGGCCAGCGCGATCTTCACAATTCCATTTTAAATCGCACGGTAACGTTACCCTCCAACGGGGGATTTTTTGCACTTTAGCCACCACTTACACTTGAGTGTGCCGAAGGTTGCCTTTGAGTGTGCCGTCCGCGACGCCACAGGAGCCTGGGACATTCAGCCATTGGGGCTAAAAGGCAGAAGGATTGCCGGGGGGATACCATCGAAGCGCGAGTTCGACTTGGCGATCTGTTAGTCCGGGCAAAGCTGGTCACAGAAAAGGATGTGACGGCGGCGCTGGAACGGCTGAAGATACACGGCGGGCGTCTTGGCGATAACCTTGTGGCCGTCGGGGCCATCGATCAGGCCGTGCTGGACGGGTTTCTCCACCGCATTCCGAAGGAACCCAAAGACATTGCCGCCACCGGCCTCGAGGAAACCGAGCTGCTCGCCCTTCTGATGAAGGTGATTTATACCTTCGGTCTGAGCGGCATCGCGCAGTATGCGGATGCCATCAAGCTGCCGCTGACACTCGTAATCGACCTGACCCAGCTTGCGATCGAACGGCAGTTGCTGTACGTATTGGGGTCGCGCAACTCCGATAGTCCCATCGGTATGACCTACGCGCTGACCGACGAGGGCCGGCGCTGGACGCAGGAAGCGATCAAGCGTATGGGCTACGTCGGACCCGCTCCAGTGACCCTCGCGGAGTTTGTCGACCGCGTCAATCTGCAGAAGCCGACCAATGAACGCATTACCGCGGATCGAATCCGCAAGGCAGTCAGCGAGCTGACACTGGCTGACAGTATCGTGGAACAAACCGGGCCGGCGTTGAATTCCGGCAGGGCCATCCTGCTCTACGGTCCGCCGGGAAACGGCAAAACCTCCGTCGCGCTTAGATTCGCAAGCGTCTTCCACGATGTGATTTATGTACCGTACGCCATCATCGTAGAGGGCCAGATCATCCGCTTCTACGATCCCAGCGTGCATATTCCCATCAGCCCGTTGGCGGAAGGCGAAGACGATAGCCAATCGTTTATCCGCCGGGAGACATACGATACGCGCTGGGTTACATGCCGCAGGCCCTTCGTGATCACCGGCGGCGAACTGACGCTGGAGATGCTCGACCTGCGCTACGACGAAGCGGGCCACTTCTACGAAGCCCCGCTGCACATGAAGGCATTGGGCGGATGCTTCCTCATCGACGACTTCGGCCGGCAGCTGGTAAGCCCGGCTAATTTGCTGAATCGCTGGATTGTGCCACTGGAAAGCCGCGTGGACTATCTGAAGCTGCATACCGGCAAGACTTTCAGCATTCCGTTCGAGGAACTGGTGATCTTCTCCACCAACCTGGAACCGGAAGACCTGATGGATCCCGCCTTCCTGCGACGCCTTCCCTACAAGATCGAGGTGGGTCCGCCGGACCTGGAGCACTACCGGATCATCTTCGACAGGGAGTGCACGCGGCAGGGCCTGACGCTGCGCGAGGATGTGTTCAACTTCATGGTGTACATGGTGAGGGAAGAGATGGGCCTCGATCTCGCCTGCTATCATCCGCGGTTCATCGTGGATCAGGTGGTGGCCACCTGCCGCTTCCTGGGGCAGGACCCGGAGCTCAAGTCACCCTTTATCGATTACGCGATCAACAACCTGGGAGTCCGCAAGAAACCAAAACTGGAAGCGGTTTCGAATTAGTCAACGATTGACACGAAAAAGCCGTCGAGTCTCCACACGCCGACCGGAGTTTATAACCAATCCCAGGAAATTACTTCCCGCACAAACCACACGCGAGACCCACTACGTGCCGGTGCCGGCAATTACCACGGTGATGGTGCGCAGGATGATCTTGAAGTCCAGCCAGATGCTCCAGTTGTCGATGTAGGAGACATCGAGAGACACATAGCTGGCAAACGATGGATCCTGACGTCCCTGCACCTGCCACAGCCCGGTAATGCCCGGAGTGACATCCAGGCGGCGGAGGTGGCTGAGGTCGTATTTGTGCACTTCGCCGGCCAGGGGCGGGCGCGGCCCCACGATGCTCATATCGCCAGTCAGGACGTTGAAGAACTGTGGCAGCTCATCCAACGAATATTTGCGCAGGAACCGTCCCAGGCGAGTGATGCGCGGGTCGTTCGAAATTTTGAAGAGCACGTCGTCGCGCTCGTTCATGTGCATGACCTCGGCGCGGCGAGTTTCTGCATCCATAACCATGGTGCGAAATTTGATGCAGCGAAAGACCACTCCCTTTTTGCCGATGCGATCAGAGGTGTAGAAGACCGGGCCGGGTGAATCGAGTTTGATGGCGATGGCGACGGCCACCAGCAGGGGCGAAGTGAGAAGCAGAGTCAGTATGGAAAAGATGGTATCGAAGACGCGCTTGAAAATGAGACCTAGTTCCGGCGCTTCGCCGCGATGCAGCGGCATGGTGGGAAACTGGCCGATGTATTCGATGGGGCTGTTCCAGGCCACGGAGTCGTACATGTCTGGCACCACGCGCATATCCACGCCTTGAACCCGCGCCTGGGCCAGCACGTCCTGAACAATGCTGCGGTCGCAAGGCGTTGTGAAGAAAATCTCGTCGATAAACTGTTTGCGGGCATTCTGGAAGAGAGAATCGAGCGTGCCGACAATCTCGCCTGGCGCCATCTGCGTGCGCGCTATGGAACCGGGGAGTTCGATGAAGCCTTTGAAGGTAAATCCCAGATGCCGGACGCTGTCGAGATGGTGGCGAAGGGCTTGCGCCTCTGTTCCGGTACCAACAATAAGCACGTTGCGGGTATCGAGACCCCGGTCGAAACGCCGATAGAGGAGCACACGATAGATGAACCGCCGCAAGCCGAGTGCGACGGCGACCATGAGAACCGTGCTGAGCACGATACCGCGTGGAATATAAACCGCGCGCACCAGGTAAAGCGCGCCGGTCAGCAGCAGGCCGGAAGTCAAGCACGCCTGCGCACTCAGTCTCTGCTCGTGGAGAAAATTAGTCAGGCGCGCTGGAGTGTACAAGTGCAGGCGGCGGCTGGTGGCGATGAGCGTCAGAGTGAATCCGAACAGAAAGGCCAGCAAGACCCACATCGAACGGCCGAAAAACAATGTTCCGTGCCAAAACCCTTGGGCTCCCTTCAGGGGAGTGGTATGAAACTCGAAGATTGTGGTCACAGCCGCAGCGAGGCAGACCGTGACGATATCCAGTACCATCCAGAGCTTGGCCGTGCCGCGAGCCGGCCGCGCGGGGCCACGCGAGACACCCGATTCCCATTCGGCCGACAAAGCCAGGGAAGACGACAACCTTTGCCAAAAATCCGAACTCGCCATAAGAGAAACGCAGACCTCAAACTTTCAGAAGCGCCTGAACGGCGTGCTGCCGGGATTGACTCGCAAGGGAATAGAAGCAAGGCAAAAATGCATCAAAATGGAACGAACGGGGAGACGCACACGCTGCCCTCAATACCTGCCCTTCAAAGAAAGACACGGGAAAAGCTAGTGTGTTGTGCTCGGTCAGTTTTTCTGTGCCGCCCCGGCACCGCAGGGAGTTCAGTCTTTCAAAAGTATCCGGACCGCGCTCGGCATACGCGACGCAGCGGTTACCCTCGCAAGCGGGGGAAGCCTGACGCGAACGTAGCCTGATCCGTGCAATCTTTTGCATAAAGAAGTAAGAACCGTGTTGCGCGATTCCGAGGCCCTTCAAGCGATGAAAAACGCTCGCAAATAAGGAAGCTATGCAGGTTCTTGAAAGCCCATCACGTGGGGAGTCCGTGAATTGTTGCCCCACCAATTTTCGATACAAACGCGAATCAATTGGTTTTCTTTAGCTTCGCCCAATAAAGTCCGGGCTGCAAGAGAATTGCAAGGCAAAGGATTACGAGAGAGTAACTACATGGTTACTGAACGGTCGCTCTATCTGTCTTACTTATAATTCTTTTATTTTACAGTATCGTTACTAAAAAGACAATAAAGTCTTTATTCCGTGGGCAATACATAGGCGTCCAGGGTCAAGAACAGTTGAATATCAGGATCTTTGGACGCGAGAAAGGCTTCGAGGGGACCGAAGAAGAGCGCCCTGCCCTGGTGCAAAAAGAGGATCGTATCCGCCAGTTTGCGGGCGAATCGAGTATCGTGGGTGACCACGATGCTGGTAAAGCCGAGCTGTCGCTTGAGACGCTGAATGAGGTCCCCCACATGGCGAGCAATCAGGGGATCGACCATGGTGGTGGGCTCGTCGTAGAGCACGACCTCAGGCTGCGCGGCCAGAGCGCGCGCCATCGCCACTGCACGCTTGCGTCCGGTGGACAGGCTGGCCGGCAATACATCAGCCACATCTTCTGCCCCCACCAGGCTAATCAGCCGGTCCACGATCTGACCGATCTGGTCTTCGGCCAGGCCTCCGCGCTCACGCAATGGGAACGCCACATTTTCGCGCACGCTGAGCGAGTCAAATAATGCGCCATTCTGGAAGACCATGGTGACGCGTTTGCGAATGGCACGCATGCCCTCTTCGCTCAAGCCAGTAATTTCCTGGTTCTCGACGTGAATGGCACCCGAGTCGGGTTTGAGAAAACCCATGATCATGCGCAAGGACACTGATTTGCCGACGCCGCTGCGGCCAAGAATGCACAGCGTTTGGCCGCGCTCGACGGAAAAACTGACATTTTCAAGAACTGCCCGGTCACCGAACGAAATCGAAACCCGATCGAATTGGACGATGGGACCTAACGGAGCAGGCCCGGGCGGAGCGATAGAGGGCGGACCCTTGGAGACCGGCGAGCCCGCCAGCGCTTCAAGTTCCGCCTTCAGCGGCTTCAGGAATTCGGATTGAGAGTCAGCGTCCGACATGCGTTTCAAGAACAGCTTACGCGATGCGCCGCCCCCAGAGCGCTTCGGCCCGCTCAAGATCGTCCGGCGTATTCAGGTTGAGATACCAGCGGGCTGGGGGCAGACTCAGCGGATCGGAAATTCCGCCGGTCTGGGCGAGCAATTCGACGGCAACGCTACTGTTGGGCTGGTTCATGGCCGCGGAAGCCGCCTGGAACGCGGAAAAACAGCCGCTGCGACCCGAGTTGAGCTCATTTTGCAGCGCTGGCAGTGCAGCGCGGTCGAGGACCACCGGAAAAGTCTGCGCAAAACCCGAAACCGAGGAAACAGTCACGGCGCTTCCGGTCACATGTGCGTGGTGCAAAAGGTAGACAAGAAGCGAAGCAGGAAGCAGGGGCAAGTCGACCGGGAGAAACACGGCATAGCGCACGGAGATGATCGAGAGCGCGGTGCAAATGCCGGAAAGAGGACCGCAGCCGGGCGAAGCGTCCTCGATGATGGGCGCGAATGCCTGAAGAGACGCGCGGACGGGCGAGGCGGCGCCGGCGGGCGAAGGTGCACCTGCAATCATGGCCGAAATGCCGGCCTCCCGAAAGCGGTCGAGCGCATGCAAGACAAGGGGCTTGCCCGCAAACTCCAGGAGTGCCTTGTCCCGGCCCATGCGGCTGGATTGGCCGCCCGCGAGCACAAATCCAATCGCGTCGGGCTCAGGATCGCGATGCGCCGGACCTTGCCCGGCTGGATTCAACTGCCGACCTCCTCCAGGAAGCGGATGAGCGACACGATGCCCAGTTCAAAGTTCTTTAGATTGAACTTTTCATTGGGCGCATGGATATTGTCGTCGGGCAAGCCGAAGCCCATCATCACGCTGGGCAGGCCCAGGTGGCGATCGAAGTCGCCGACGATCGGAATGGAGCCGCCGGACCGGATGAAGACCGTGTCTTTGCCCCACACTTCATGCAGGGCGCGCGTAGCGGCCTGGATGTAGGAATTGTTTACGGGAACCAGGCAGGCGTCGCCGGAGTGAATCAGCCGCACTTCCACTTCGACGCCGGCGGGGGCGATCTTCTGCACAAAGCTCTTGTAGAGTTCGAAGGTCTTAGCCGGGGTCATGCCGGGAACAAGACGCATGGAGACCTTAGCGGTGGCTTTGGCCGGAATCACAGTCTTGGCGCCTGCCCCGATAAAGCCGCCGGGAATGCCGTGCACGTCGAGCGTGGGCCGCGCCCAGGTGCGTTCCAGAACGCTGTAGCCGGCCTCGCCGACCAGTTGTTTCGAGCCCACCTCGGCTTCGCGATACTCCTCCTCGTCGAAAGGAAGGCTGCGCCATGCCGCCAGCTCCTCGGGGCTGGGAGGAATGATGCCGTCGTAAAAGCCGGGAATGAGGATGTGGCCGTTTTCATCCTTGAGTTTGGCGATGATGTGCGCGATGGAGACGAACGGGTTGGGTGCTGCACCGCCGTATAAGCCGGAGTGCAAATCGGTCCTGGCGCCACGCACTTCGAGCTCTGTATAGATCATGCCGCGTAATCCGACGCAAAGCGAAGGTAGGCCGGGCGCAAACATATCGGAGTCGGAGACGAGCGCGAAGTCGGCCTTTAGATCGGCGGGTTTTGAAGCGACATACTGCGCAATTCCCTCTCCTCCCACTTCCTCTTCGCCCTCGAAGAGCACGCGCACGTTGATGGGCAGCGAACGGTTGGCGGCCAATAACGATTCCAGCGCCTTGACTTGGGCAACCACCTGGCCTTTGTCGTCGACCGCGCCGCGCGCGTAGATGTTGCCGTTGCGCTCGGTGGGCTCGAAGGGCGGCGTGTGCCACTCGTCGAGCGGATCGGCCGGCTGCACATCGTAGTGGCCGTAGATGAGTACGGTCGGTTTACCGGCTGCGTGCAGCCAATCGGCATAGACCAGGGGATGACCTTCACCCTCAATCAGGCGGGCATTCTCCAAGCCGATGCGCTTTAACTCGGCGAGCAGCGTTTCGGCGGCCTTGCGGCAATCGTCCTTGTGCTCGGGCAAGGTGGAGATAGACGGAATGCGCAGCAAGGCCTTCAAGTCGTCGAGAAAGCGGGCATGGTTCTGGCGGGCATAGGCAACAGCAGAAGAAGACATGGATTCGTTCCCTTCGAAAATCGGACAGTTGAGAGTATAGATCGGCGAGGCCGTTCGAGGAGCTGACGGCGGCGTCAGTAGCGCGTGACGTTGGGATCGACTTCGAGGGACCAGGCATCGATGCCGCCGCGCAGCGACTGGGCCTTTTCAAAGCCCTGCCGGCGCAGCCACGCGGTCACATTCATGGAGCGCACGCCGTGATGACAGACGATGACCAGCCGCTCGTTCATATCGAGTTCCTTGTGCGCGCGGGTGGGCACTTCGCCCATTGGCAAGTGCAGGCTGCCCTCGACATGCGTGGTGGCAAACTCCCACGGTTCGCGCACGTCAACGAGGCGGGCGCCGTTTTCGTGCAGGATTTGGGCAGCTTCAGCGGCGGAGACTTCGTAGGGCAGCATGAATTTAGTCTAGTTGGTGGGCCGCACCCATTGGACCGCCTCCAGTTTTTGCTTCCCTGCCGGCCTGGGGGCGTTTTTCGCCCTATGGCACGGCAAAAAGGTAAGCTAAAGAGTGAACGGTACGCCCCTATGCAGAACGCCGTAAAGGTTTTGATTGCCGAAGACGAGCCCAATGCCCTGGCCGGGCTGGCGGAACTGATCTCTGGATGGGGATACCGCACCGAGACCGCGCGCGACGGCGTAGAGGCATGGGAAAAGGCATTGGCGTGGGATCCGGCCATTGTGGTGACGGATCTGAAGATGCCGCGGCTCGACGGCATGGGGCTGCTGGCCAAGCTGTCTGAAGGCGGTATCGGCTTGAGCGCCAACATGGCCGTGGTGGTGCTCACCGCCATGGGCTCGATTCAACTGGCCGTGGAAGCCATGAAGCTGGGCGCGTACGATTTCTTGCCGAAGCCAGTGGACGCGACGCGGCTGAAGATCATCCTGGCCAACGCAACCAAACAACGGGATACGACGATTGAACTTGAAGTGGCGCGACGTCGGCTGCGCGAATCGGGCGTGCTGGGCGCGCTGGTGGGCAGTTCGCGGCCGATGCGCGAGATCTTCGGGCTAATCGAGCAGATTGCCCCGTCGAACGTGTCGGTACTCCTTACCGGCGAAAGCGGCACGGGCAAGGAACTGGTGGCGCGCACGCTGCACGACCTGAGCCCTCGCAAGTCGCGGCCCTTTGTTGCCGTCAACTGCGCGGCGATTCCGGAAACGCTGATTGAGAGCGAAATCTTCGGCCACGAAAAAGGCGCTTTCACGGGCGCGGCGGAGCGTAGAGCTGGTTGCTTCGAGCTGGCTTCGGGCGGGACGCTTCTACTTGATGAGGTTGGCGAAATGCCTGCTGGTACTCAAACCAAATTGCTGCGAGTGCTGGAAGAGCGCAAGCTCCGGCGGCTGGGAGCGCGCACCGAACAGGACGTGGACGTGCGCGTGCTGGCTGCTACCAATCGCGATCCCCGCCATGCCGTGGCCCAGGGACATCTGCGCGCCGACCTCTTTTACCGGCTCAACGTCTTCAACATCCACATGCCGCCGCTGCGCGAACACATGGAAGATTTGCCGGCCATGGTAGAGGCGATGATCGGCGACATGAACCAGAAGCACGGGCGCAAGGTGACCGCTGTCTCGGCGCCCATGCTGGACCAGCTGATGGCTCATGATTGGCCGGGAAATGCGCGCGAGCTGCGTAACACCATCGAGCGGGCGGTGGTCCTTTGCCCCGACGGCGCGCCGCTCGACACTGGACAGCTGCCCCAGGGATTCGGCGCGAACCAGAGCCTGGAACCTGGCGCGTTGGATGGAAACGTGGTGACAGTGCGGGTGGGCGCGACGGTCGGCGAGGCCGAACGGCTGCTGATTCTGCGCACGCTTGAAGTCACGGGACAGAACAAGACGCGAGCTGCCGAGATTCTAGGCGTCAGCCTGAAGACGCTGCACAACAAGCTCAAGGAATACGGCCGGGAACGGGAGATACAGGCCGAGTAGACTCGGGTTCCCAGTGAAGATCGATTTCCCATGCGCCTGAAAACCAAACTCGTGCTGGCCATTTCGGCTCTGGTGTTTCTTATCGCCGGGCTGGTGTCGCTGGTGTATATGCACCAACTGGTGAAAGCGGCGGTGCGGCAGACCTACGACACAAACTGGTCTGTGGCGCAGCAGGTGCGGTTCGCGCTGCAAAATGCGCTGGAGAGCGGCCTCCGGGACCGCACAGTCGATCCCAACAACCCCGGCGAGCTACAGGAATTGGTGGCCGAAACGGTGCGCAACGATGCGCAGTTGCAGGCGGCGCTCGTTTCTGTGAATCGCTATTACCTCACGGTGTACGACGTGAACATCGACGACAGCCAGGGTATTACGCTGTTGAGCACCAACCCCGACAACGAAGGCAAACTGTTGCCCTCGCGATCCAGCTATGAGAACCTGCGCAAGGCTAATCCCGTCGACATGATGGCCCAGGCCTTCCGCGAACCAGGAGTCTTCGACATCGTAGCGCCTCTTGAGAACGACGGTAAGCTCATCGCCACGGTGAACGTCGGAGTGCACACGTCGCTGCTGCGTGCGGTATATGAACCGCTGCTTAGAAATGCGCTACGCCTGATGGCGCTGGCGCTGATTGTGGCGCTGACCGTGGCTTTTCTGCTGAGCAATCTGGCTTTGCGGCCGTTAACCGAGATCAGCCAGCAACTTGACCGCTTGTCGGCAGCCGAGGGAGTGTCTCCCGAGGGCAAAGCAGTTTCAAAAAAGGATGTGGCGGCGCTGGTCTCGACAAAAATCGAGAGGATTGGCCAGCGCATGCGCAACGTGGAAGAAGTCTATTCCGCATTGCGCGAGAATCTCGACCAAATTCTCGGCAATTTGCAGGACGGCATCCTGCTCTTCACCGAAGACAAGCGCGCCGTGCTGGTTTCAGAAGCGGCGCGCCGCTTCCTTGGCATCGATCGCGACAGCGTCCTGGGCCGGCCCGCCAATGAGATCTTTCTCAGCTCCACGGTGCTGGGCCGGGCGCTGCGCGAGACCATCGACGCCGGCGCCAACATGGTGAATGAGGAGATTCGCACCGAAAATGGGCGACGGATCCAGGCGTCGGTGGATTTTATTTACGACGATGAAACACACCGCGGGCTCGGTGCACTGGTGACCCTGCACGATCTGGAGTCGGCAGAAAAGATTGAATCAGAGCTGGAGCTTTCGCGCCGCATGGCGGCCATCGGGCGGTTGACGTCAGGCGTCGGCCACGAGGTGAAGAACCCCATTAATGCCATCGTGGTGCACCTGGAGCTTTTGAAGTCGAAACTGGGCGATGCCGAAGGGCCGGCAACGCGGCATCTGGAGGTGATCGACGCGGAGATCCGGCGGCTGGACCGCGTGGTGCAAACCCTGGTGGACTTCTCGCGGCCGGTGGAGCTGCAATTGCACGAACAGGATTTGCGGCTGGTGATCGGTGACGTGCTGGCGCTTTCTGCCGACGAGCTGACCACGCGGAGGATTCAGCTGATTGGTCGACTGCCGGAGGAGCCTCTGATTGCCAATGTAGACGCGGACCTGCTGAAGCAGGCGGTGCTGAATGTGATCCAGAATGGCGGGCAGGCCATGCCCGAGGGCGGCCGCCTGGAAGTGACTCTCGAGGAGGATCGCAGCGCCGACGCCGCTTCGCTGCCCCCAGCACAACGCAACGGGATCGATGGCGCGCGCACCGGGCGCGCGGCGCAAAGGTTTGCCGTGCTGCGGATTGCCGACGAGGGTCCGGGAATTCCCGCGGAGATCCGGGAAAAAATCTTCGACCTTTATTTCACAACTAAGACCGGGGGCAGCGGTATCGGACTTGCCATGACCTACCGCATCCTGCAGTTACACCACGGGAGCGTCGACGTACAATCGAGACAAGACCGGGGCACGGAATTCCTGTTGCGCATTCCAATCACCACCGTAGACCGCGTACACCGGGCTCAGCAACCCGCGAGCATGCGCAGCGAGACGGAGCTGGAGAAATGAAGTCGCCTGCCAAGAGCGTTGTATGGCTGCTGCCGTTCTTGCTCACGGGCTGCTCCGGACTGCCGTTTCACAAAAAGCCGCCGGTGCAGTCCCGGGTGCTAGCGCCACGCATCCAGCCACCGCAGGTCATTCCGCTCGTCGACATCGAGCTGCCGCCAGAGGATACGGTCGTTGCCGCGTATGCCATCATCAACTTCAGGGAAGAAGTGGAGCCGATCCGGCCGCCGGTCAGGCATAGGAGACCGGCCAATCCCGATGATGCCACGACCGCACCTGAGCCGCCGCCTGCAAATCCGCCCGTGAGCGCCATCGGACAGCTTTCCTCAGGCGATCCTGCAAACTCCCGCCAAGAAACCGAGAATTCCATCGCCGACGTTGAGCGCCGATTGAATGGCATCAATCGTGGGCTGAGCGACCCCGAGCAAAAGACTGCCGATCACATCCGGGAGTTTCTGAAGCAGGCCAGGGCCGCCCTGGCCTCGGGCGATGTAGAGGGCGCGCACACGCTGACTGCGAAGGCCCAGGTGTTGCTTGCGGAGTTGACGAAGTAGGATCGGTTCCTGCGAGGAAGCTACTGCTCGCCCCAACTCAATTTGCTGCGCAATGCGTCAAAGAAGCCGCTGTCTCCCAGGCGAACCAGCTTGACGGTATGGCGGGAGCGGCAGCAGCGCATCTCGTCACCACGGCGCAGCTCAACTTTCTGTTGGCCGTCGATGGTGAGCAGCGCGACATCGGGTACGCCCTCTACACGGACGGTAAGCGAAGCGTCGCCGCGGACCACGATGGGCCGCAGCGTGAGCAGGTGGGGACAGATGGGCGTTACCACCATGGCATCCACATCCGGGGTCAGAATGGGCCCATTGGCGGCCAGCGTGTAGGCCGTAGAACCGGTGGGCGTGGAGACGATGACGCCGTCAGCGCGGAAACTGGCCACACTCCTGCCATCCAACTCCACTGCAAAATCGCCCATGCGGGCGATGTCGCCCTTTGAAACCACCACTTCGTTGAGCGCTTCGAAGCTCGCGATCTCGGCGTCCTGGCGCCACAGCTCGGCGTGCAGCATGGCCCGTTCGTCGAGAGTGTGGCAGCCAGCGCACCAGTTCTCGAGCGTGGCATAGAGATCGCCGAGACGTACTTCAGTGAGAAAACCGAGAAAGCCGAGATTCACGCTGAGAATGGGCGTATCGGAGGTGGCAAAGATGCGCGCCGCGGCCAGTAATGTGCCGTCGCCGCCAAGCACGATGACCAACTGCGGCGCATGCGCGGGCAGTTCCGCGCGCGCGACGGACGGCGCGTCCGCAGTGTAGCTTCCGCTTTCGTGGTCAAGCAGCGGCTCGTAGCCGTGCTGGCGCAGCCATGCAATCAATTCCGGCAAAAGCCGCTTGAGCTCTTCGCGATTCGGCTTTGCAACGATAGCGACGCGGGTCATTGGTTCGAGTGTAATCGACCACCTCGGCGGGGGACAAAAGCACCCTTCGCTGCATGATTCTGGCGTATCCATCTGTTTTCCGGTTGCTGATCAGCGGAGCCGCAAGCGCGAAGTGGCTATTCTCCCGGATTCCCACTAACCGGCCTTCGTCTGTGGGGCGGTAGAGCATGTTTCATCAACGGCCGACTGACAAGCCCGAAGCCCTCAGGGGTTAAAACCCCACAATTTTGCTGCCCTTTCCGGCACGACTGAAGTCGTGCCCTTTCACGATGCCCTTTATGAAGCGCGCTCTTGTAGAAGCGGCCCTGAACGGCTCGCGAAATACTCCACAAATTCTGGAAAACCGATGTAAATCTTCTGGCCTTGACGGAGCTTCGGCTGTATATTGGCTCAACGCAAAAAGTGGAGTCTATTCGTCGGCTGTGCTAGCGGACGAGCACCGCCTGTGACCGGCCTGAACCATAGCATTCATCAATCTGCCTGGGGAGGAGCAAACAATGGATTGGTATTTGATGGTGTGGAAGAAGTACGCCGAATTCGATGGACGCGCGCGGCGCACAGAGTATTGGATGTTCACGCTGTTCAATTCCCTGGCCATACTCGCGCTGTGCGCGGTCGGCGGCGTAGGAATTGCGATGTCGCAGGACAACGGCTGGGTCTTGTTCATTCCGGTTGGGATTTACGGTCTGGCTAGTGTGCTTCCATCTCTGGCCGTTGCTACGCGCCGATTCCACGACATCGGCAAGAGCGGTTGGATACTCCTTTTGTTGATCGTGCTTGGCGTCATTCCTGTCGTGGGGTTCATCACGGCGATCGTCCAGCTGGTTTTCCTATGCACGGACGGCGAACCGGGGCCGAATCAATACGGCCCGAACCCGAAGTTTCCCGAGCAGGCAGCTGGCGTGATTGCCGGTTACCCGGGCATGCCGCCAATGGGGTTTCCCCCTCCGCCTCCGCCGCAACCACTCGTGGGCCAGCCCGGCTACGGCCTATGCAGGAGTTGCGGGGCAATGCTGGAAGGTGGCTCAGCGTTTTGCACCAAGTGTGGCGCGCACATCTGAGACGGGCGTGGAGGGCAGTCTACTCAAACCCTGGCGTGCTTTCGACTCGCCCCGTTTGTAATCAGGCTCCCGTTCACGTACGCCGCGCGTAGAGCAGAAACTCGTGGTTGCCCTCGGCTCCCGTGATCGGCGAATCGATGGTCTCCACAACCTGCCAGCCGAGCGCGCGCACGCCATCCGCCACTCGATTGATCGCCAACTGGTGCGCGGCCGCATCGCGCACAATGCCGCCCTTGCCCACGTGCTCGCGGCCTGCCTCAAATTGCGGCTTCACCAGAATCACGGCCTCCACCAGCGCCGGCGCGGCGGCCGTCACCGGTCCCAGAAGAAGCGTGGCCGAGATGAACGAAACGTCCATTACCAGGAACGTCTTTTCTGGGCCTTGGTTTGGATTTTCCAGTGAACCAGGCTTGAGCAGGCGCGCGTTGGTACGTTCCCGGAGCTGCACGCGCGGATCGTTGCGCAATTTCATATGGATCTGCCCGAAGCCGGTATCGACGGCAGTCACGTGCGCGGCTCCGTGTTGCAGCAGGCAATCGGTAAAGCCGCCAGTCGAGGCACCCACGTCCAGGCACGCGCGGCCCTTGACGTCGATCTTCCAGTGCTCGAGGGCCGCGGCCAGTTTCAATCCGCCGCGGCTAACGTAAGGCTGATCCTCGCCGAGCAGGCGGATCGGGGAGTCCTGCGCTATCGCAGTCCCGGGCTTGTCGATCTTCTGCTCGCGGACCAGCACGCGACCGGCAAGAATCAGTGCACGAGCGCGCTCGCGACTGGCGACGAGGCCCAGCTCGACGAGAAGCAGGTCGAGACGAGTCTTTCCCGGGCGTGTTTTGCCCGCATCCGGCATGGCCGCTGCCACTCCTTCACAAAATCGAAGGGCCGTTCCCTCAGAGGGAATGGCCCTTTGGATTGTAACGAAAGGATCGATGCTCTACGGAATGGCCTGGCATTCCGCGAGGGTATAGTTCGCACCGTAGGTGGAAACCATGCTCGAAGGCGACCGGTTGCATGGCTGGCCGTAGCCCGGCACGCGGCTACTGTAATCATTGTTGCCGCCGTTGCCGTTCTGCGAGGTGGTGCGCACATCCACTACCGTGCCTTCCACCAAAATCGTGGTGTCGATCAGGTCGGTCACCGTCGGACTCGATTCGATGACGGTAATGTACGGGCTGTCGGGCGAACCCACATAGACCTTGGCGTACTCGGAGTTCTGCGTATTCACCACGGTGCGCGGATGACCAACAACGGTGATGGTCTTTTCTACCGTGTACGTGGACAGGTTGACCACCGTCACCGTGCCGTTTTGCGCTCCATCGTTCTGATTCGCGGTATAGGCCTTGCTTCCGTCGTAAAGTACCGTCACGCTGGCCGGATTGGGCGTGGCCGTATTGCCCACCGGAACGGTGACGAAGGTGCCAAAACCACCTGTGATCGCGCCGCAAGCAGCATAGGTGGTGCAGTTGCTGTTTGCATAGGTATTGGAGTCGTTGCCGTACTCATCCAGCGGGACGTTAATGACACTAATCGATCCCCCGTCGTAGTTGGCCACGACGAGTTGCTGAGTCGCAGGAACATACTCCGCGTAGATCGGCCCCGAGCCGGTGGGAAGCTGGATGGTCTGGTGGCACGTCACCCACTGCCCGTTTTGATTCTGAAAGGGCGTGCAGGCATCGAGCGTGTTGTTTCTGGCGTTGATGACCGTGATGGTGTCATCGCCCCGATTGAGCACAAACAGGCGCTGCTGGTCGGTCGATGGCACCGCATAAACGGGGCACTTGCCTACCGCGATCGCCGGATCGGTGGTATTGCTGGAAATCTCGATCGGCGTCGCCACGCCAGTCGCGCCCACCGTTCTGGGCGACAGATTGCACGTCATCGGCGCGGTATCCGCAACATCCTGGCTGATGACGTATTCGCGTTGGCCGGAAAGAGTTGGAGACCCGGCGATAAACACCGGCATCGTCGCGGGGCTCCCAGAGGTCGCCACCGGAATCGCCAGCTTGAATGCCTGAGGCGACCCTTGAAAGAGATCGACCACATCGCCATTCAGATCAGTGGCCCAAAGCCCGGAAGACGGCGGCATCAGGTTCACGATCCTCGAGGTCGGCGACAAGGTGGAGAAGGAAATGTTCTTGGTCTGCAACGACGTGGTGATGGCGAAGTTGGAGAGCGTGCCGTCACTGTTCACGGTGTATCCGGTAGCGCCCAACTCATCGAGGGTGAATGCAGTCGGTCCGGGGCCGATGGTTGCCTCGGTCAAGATCGAATCACCTGAGTAATCGATAAGGGTGACCACGCCATCCGTGTTGGAGCCCGTGGTCGAAACCACGACAGTGTACGACGTCGGTTGCGCTGCCGGGCCGGTGCTATATACCGGGGTGACCGTCGGCCTGTAATTATCGCCGCAACCTGCAATTAATACAGCAATTGCAAGTGCCCCGCCTGCCTGGGCCAACAGTGCGCGCCCCTGGCCTGAAATCATGGGAAAAAGCCTCATTCAGAATCGTTCCTGCTTCCTAGGTGATTGTAAATCAGCCGGGCGGCCAAAAACCGCCCCCGCGCCTGCACTCCCTTGCGACGCTGGAAATGAAGATTGGTCATCGGCAGTCGCCACACGCTTCTTGCCGGGCGCAAGCAGGGGATACGATGAAGCGTGGCTGAAAACAAGCTGACCTGGCAATCGAAGCTCGTGTTACTTGCCGTACTGCCTTTTGCGGGCACAGAAGTGGTGCTTGACTGCAGTTGGTGGGCTTCGCATGCGGCTCCGGTCGCCATCTGGACCATTGGTCTCAGCGTCTTGCTGGGGCTGGTCACATGGAAGCTGCGAGCGGCCACTCCGGCAGCTGCAGTCACCGGCACGCTGATCACGGCCAGCCTCATGTTTTCTACGGTTGTAGTTCCCTATACGCCCTGGCATTCCGCCCTCATTCCCACATTGGCTGTTTCCCTGCTGGCATTCGGGGTCACGCGTGCCGGCCGGCAAAAAAAGGAACGGCTCGGAACCGCGGAGGAGCGCAAAGGACGGTCAGCATCTCAGGTTGCGGCGAATTTGGGCCTGGCAGCGCTGGTTACGAGTAATCCTGTGCAGTCCTGGCTCATGGACTCCCGCTGGATGCCCCACCATGCCGCCACGCCGACCATGCTATTCGCCCTGGCGATAGCGGCACTGGCTGAGGCTGCGGCCGACACGGCTTCCTCAGAAATCGGCCAAGTGCTGGGCGGGCGTCCACGCATGATCATTTCGTTCAAGTCGGTCGATGCCGGACGCGACGGCGCCATCAGCCTGGCCGGTTCCCTGGCCGGGGTGGTTGTCGCAGCTGTTATCGCCTACGCGGGCATGTGGGCGCTCGGTGGCGGCTGGAGACTATTTACGGTGAGCTGCGCCGGGGGTGTCTTCGGCCTCTTCTTCGACAGCCTGCTGGGAGCAACGCTGGAAGAACGCGGCTTGCTGAACAACGACGCGGTGAATTTTCTTTCCACGGGCAGCGCAGCAGGATTTGCCCTGGTGTTGCTGTGCGTTATGCACTGAAACCGGTAAGCGTCCGGTTTTTCTTTACTGACTCGCGGATCTGCGGACGTGCCGGTTTCCGAGCTGGTTGCATAAACCTTCAGAGCCGATTGAAAAGCATCTCTCAGGGGCTAAAGCCCCAGGTTTTACGCACTGCTTGCGGCACGACTGAGGTCGAGCCCTTTCACAAAGCCATTTGGGCAATTAGCTCTAACACCATTAACCCGGCGAACTCCGCTGATTCGTTT
>Ga0181529_10001947_pt1 | contig 25543 bp, 22 predicted proteins | sample PEATcosm2014_Bin_36_FD_119763 | JGI IMG/M metagenome (GOLD analysis project Ga0181529, IMG submission 119763) | Peatland microbial communities from MTU Mesocosm Facility, Houghton, MI, USA - PEATcosm2014_Bin10_30_metaG | ecosystem: Environmental > Terrestrial > Soil > Wetlands > Peat | place... | reverse complement strand
GGCCTTTCCCAAGTCATCTGTATCGTCCATCGTCCGCCCCCTTCCGCGCCTTCCTCGCGTCCTCGAGCGCTTCCGCGGTGCCCTTGGCTCCGATCTTGCGCGCGTCTCGCCGGGCGATCGCGATCTCGGCCAGGTCGAAGCCCGCGCGAAGGGCGCCGAGATTGAGCTCCTCGGTCCCCTTGGGCACGCGGCTCTTCACGGCCGCCTCGAGGCTCTCCCTGGTCGCGGCCTTGGAAAGCCCCCCGAGCACCCCGAGGGCGACGATGTTGGCGACGACCTTCTTCCCGATCTTGTCTCGGGCAGTCTCGAGTATCGGCACGGCCACGGTTCGAGCGACGATATCGCCCGAGATGGGCACCGAGGCGTCGACGATGATCAGGCCATGCCCGCCAGAGGCGCCCATGGCCGGGCCGTAGGTCCGATAGGACTCCGCGGTCAGGGCGAGGAGGTAGTCGGGGTCGATGGCCTTGGGGTAGTCGATGTCCTCGTCGGAGATGACGACCTCCGCCTTGCTCGCGCCGCCGCGGGCCTCCGGTCCGTAGCTCTGGGTCTGGACGGCGTTCTTGTCGTCGAGGATGGCGGCCTCGGCGAGCACGATGCCCGCGAGGAGGAGGCCCTGGCCTCCCGAACCGCTCAGTCTGAATTCGACGCGCATCCGTAGAGCCCTCCCTGGAACGCATCGTAGGTCCGCTGGACCTTGGCTATGAGCTCGTCGTAATCCGCGGAGTACTCGGGGGCGGGCGCGTTGTAGAGCTCGCCGATGAGCTTCTTGCCGATCACCTTTTCAGGCGGCAACAGGGGAACCGCCTTCACGTTGACGACGCCGTTCTTTATCCATTCGAGCATCTCCACGGGACCGCCCATCTTGTTCTTGCGTCCGAAGTAGGTAGGGCATTGAACGAGGGCCTCGACGACGGAAAAACCCTTGTTCTGCAGGGCGGCCTCGATGAGGTCGATGAGCAGGGGCACATGGTAGGAGGTCGCGCGCGCCACGTAGGTCGCCCCCGCGGCCTTGGCGAGTTCGCAGAGGTCGAAGCTCCGCTCGAGGTTGCCGTAGGGCGCGGTCGTGCCGTACATGCCCTTGGGGGTCATCGGCGAGTACTGCCCGCTCGTCATCCCGTAGATGTTGTTGTTCATCACGATCGTCGTAATGTCGATGTTGCGCCTGGCGGCATGGATGAAGTGATTGCCGCCGATCGCCGTGCAGTCGCCGTCCCCGGTCATCACCACGACCTTGAGCTCGGGGCGCGCGAGCTTGATGCCGGTCGCGAAGGCGAGGGCTCTCCCGTGGGCCGTATGCAGGGTGTCGAAGTCGAGGTAGCCCACGGCGCGGGAAGAGCACCCGATCCCCGACACGATGCAGACCTTGTTCTTGTCGAGACCCTGGCGCTGTATCGCCCTCACGAGCGAGCCCGTCACCGTGCCGTGGCCGCAGCCGGGACACCAGATATGGGGCAGGTTCTCCTGCCTGAAATAGCTCAAGGTCGAGCTCATCGGGCAGCCTCCACGATGGCGCCGTACACTTCCTCGGGGCGGAAGAGCTCGCCGTTCACCTTGCCGAGGCGAAGCACCGGAACGCCGCGACCGAGGGCCGCCGAGCGGCCGGCCGCCCTCTCGACCTCGAGGGCGAGCTGTCCGAGATTCATCTCGGGCACGACTATGCCCTTCGCGTTTTCCGCCGCGCCGGCGACCAGGGCGTCGGGGAAGGGCCACATGGTCTTGAGCCTGAGCATGCCGGCCTTGATCCCCTCGCGTCTCGCGCGGCGAACCGCGGACAGCCCGGACATCGCCGAGGAGCCGAAGGAGACGACGACGACCTCGGCCCCTTCCATGGATTCCTCGAAATGCTCCTCTATGAGCGGAGCTGCCTTCTCGACTTTGCGCGCGAGACGCCGCAGCAAGGCATCCGCCACCTCTCCCTTGCTCGTGGGCCTCCCCGCCTCGTCGTGGAAGAGGCCGGTCACGTGCCAGCGATAGCCGTCGCCGAAGGGGGCCATCAAGGGCACGCCACCGTCGGGATCGGCGGCGTAGGGCCTATAGCCAGCCGGCGTGGACGGAGCGGAGCGGCGTTGCGGCCTCAAGGTCGAGAAATCGGGCAGGACGACCTTCTCGCGCATGTGCCCTATGATCTCGTCCATCAGGACGATTACCGGCACCCGCAGGGTCTCGGATATGTCGAAGGCCCTGAAGGTGAGCTCGAAGCATTCCTTTACGCTGCCGGGCGCGAGGACGACGACGGGATGGTCGCCGTGGGTGCCCCAGCGCGCCTGCATCAGGTCGGCCTGGGCGGGGGAAGTCGGCATGCCGGTGCTCGGCCCCATGCGCTGGACGTCGACGATGACGATCGGAACCTCGGTGAGGGAGGCATAGCCCAGGCATTCCTGCATGAGGGAAAAGCCGGGGCCGCTCGTAGCGGTCATCGCCTTCTTTCCCGCCAGGGAAGCGCCGATGCAGGCCGCGATCGATCCGATCTCGTCCTCCATCTGAATGAACTTGCCGCCAACCTTAGGCAGCTCCTCGGCGCAGAGCTCGGCTATCTCCGTCGAAGGGGTTATCGGGTAGCCGGCAAAGAACTCCAGGCCTGCGGCGAGGGCGCCGATCGTGCATGCCTCGTTGCCCTGCATGAGCTTGGCGCTGCTAGTCACGCATGGCCTCCGGCGGAAGATCGTAGTCCATCTCCTCGTCCGCGAGCCGGCGCTCGGGCTCTTCGGCCTTTTCGTGGACTTCGATGGCGAAATCGGGACAGCGGAGCTCGCACATCCTGCAGCCGATGCAAAGCTCCGGCCTTTCCTCGAACACCTTGCCCGCCCTGAGGCTCAGGACATGCTTGGGGCAGAAGGCCACGCAGATATTGCAGCCTTTGCAATACCGCTCGCGCAGGATGTGCCCGAAGATCTTCTTGGTTTGATCGCTCATAAGTGGTGAAGGCAGTATATTCGGGCTCGCTCCCTTTGTCAAAAGCAAGTATTCAACTGATATATCAGTTTTTGACATTTGCGGCGAGTTTGTAAAAATGCTATGTTTGCAGCTAGGAGACATCATGGCCACGCCGCTCAAGATCCGAGACCTGACCCTCCGCGACGGACAGCAATCCCAGTTCGCGACGCGCATGACCCAAGCCCAAGTGGACAGGGTTCTACCATTATATAGGAAAGCGGGTTTCTACGCGATGGAAGTATGGGGAGGGGCGGTGCCCGACTCGGTCATGCGCTATCTGAACGAGGATCCTTGGAAACGCCTCGAATCGATCAAGGCCGGAGTCGAGGGCGCATCCCGCCTGACCGCCCTCTCTCGAGGCCGAAACCTATTCGGCTACAGCCCCTACCCCGACTCGACGATCAAGGGTTTTTGTGTCAACGCGGTACGCTCGGGCGTGGACATCATGCGGATCTTCGATGCCCTCAACGATCCCGACAACATGGAGAGCTCCATCCGTTTCGTGAAGGAGGCGGGAGGACTGGCCGATTGCGCCATCTGCTACACCACAGACCCGCCCTTTACCCGCGGCCGGCGCTTGGCGGGCCTGCTCAGGGGCAGGCCCCTGCCTAAGAGGATCTTCACCGACCGCTACTTCATCGACAAGGCGAAGGCCTTCGCGGCGCTCGGCGCCGACATGATCTCCATAAAGGATATGGCGGGGCTCATAGACCCCCTGCGCAGCTTCGAGCTGGTACGCCTGCTCAAGGCCGAGACGGGACTGCCGATCGATCTGCATACGCACTGCACGCCGGGCCTGGGCGTCGCCTCCTTGCTCATGGCGATGGCCGCGGGCGTCGACATCGTCGACACCGTCGTCCTCTCCTTTTCGGGCGGCCCCGCGGGCCCGGCCTACGAGATCGTCCAGCTCTTCGCCGATCGGATGGGCTTGGATACCGGGGTCGACAGGAAGGCGGTCGCCGACATCGACACCCAGCTGCGCGCGATCAGGTCCGAGCTCGCCGAGCACGATCACTTCAAGGGAAACCATCCGCCCATCCTCGACCTCTCGCGCCACAGGCTCCCGGCCGAGGACGCCGCGCTGTTCGACGCCGCGATCGAGATCGCCCTGGGGATGGCCGCCACGGGGAAAGCCACCGCGTCCAAGGCGACGCGCGTCCTCGAGCTCTGCAGGAAGATCGAGGCGCGCTTCCATTATCCCCCGCCCGACGCGATCGTCGAGAAGGCCCAAATACCGGGGGGCATGTATACCAACATGCTCTCCCAGCTCAAGGAAGCCAAGCTCGAGAAGCGGGTCGACGAAGTCCTCGCGCTCGTACCTCAAGTACGGCTCGACTGCGGGCTTCCGCCCCTCGTCACCCCGACGAGTCAGATAGTCGGCGTCCAGGCCGTCAATTGCGTAGTCGATAGGACCCAAGGCAAGCCCGCCTATACCAACATATCCAAGAACTTCGCCGAGCTCGTCGGCGGCTCCTACGGCAGGACTCCCTGGCGCGTCGACCCCGAGTTCAGGAGGAGGATCTGCGGCTATGCGGAGGAGAAGCCCTACGACGTCTCGTCCTATGCGAAGCAGCCCAACCCCGCCCTTCCCGAGCTGGAAGGCGTCTCCCTGGCTAAGGACGAGAAGGAGGAGCTCCTCCTCGAGCTCTTCCCGAGCGTCGCGGAGAGGTTTTTGAGGGGAAAGAGGAGGCTGGAGTGGGATGCCGCCCATCCGCGCGAGAGCGAGAAGCCATCGAGGTATCCGTCCGAGTTCTGGGAGGCTCTGCCGCAACAGGCGAGGGCTTAGGCTTTCCCGCGGCCTCGGCGCCGTCCATTCCGCGACTGGCATCGGCCGAGGGCTAGCGCGAGCGGGGCCTCGTCTTCGTATATACGTCGAACCAGACGGCGAGGAGGAGGACCAGTCCCTTGATCGATTGCTGCCAATCGACGCTGACGCCCAATATGGACATGCCGTTGTTCAGGACGGCCATTACGAAGCCCCCGACGATCGTACCTATGACCGTGCCTATTCCGCCGGCGGCCGAGGCGCCGCCTATGAAGCAGGCGGCGATCGCGTCGAGCTCGAAGCCCGTGCCCGCCTTGGGCGTCGCCGCGTTGAGGCGCCCCGCCACGATGAGGCCCGCGAGGGCGGAGAGGATGCCCATGTTCACGTAGACCCAGAACATTACCCGCTCGGTCTTTACGCCCGAGAGCCTGGCGGCCTTCTCGTTGCCGCCGAGCGCATAGACGTGGCGGCCCGCGATCGTGCGCCGTGTGATGAAAGTGTAGAGGAGGATGAGCGCCGTCAGGATCACGAGGATTATGGGCAAGCCGTCGAAGCTGGCGAATTCATAGGCGAGGAAATTTATCGCCGCGACGATGAGGAGGATGCGCAGCAGGTCGAGCCACAGCGGGATCATCTCGAAACGATGCCTCGCCTTGGTCCGGCGCGATCGCAGGATGGCGATCGCGAGGATCGCGGAGACGGCGAGCCCTGCGGCGAGGGCGATGACGTTGAGGCCGTCCGCGCGCAGCTCCGTCCACGGCAGGTACCCGGCCGCCATGACCTGGAAGGATTTCTCGAAGGGCGCCTTCGTCTGGCCCTTCAGGATGACCATGGTGAGGCCGCGGAAGATGAGCATGCCCGCCAGCGTGACGATGATGGCGGGCATCCGCGCGAAGGCGATGAAGAAGCCGTGGAAGGAGCCCACTACGGCGCCGATGACCAGGGACAGGGCGACGGCGAGGAAGACCGGCATGCCCCAATCGACCATCATGACCGCTGAAACCGCCCCGACGAAGGCGGCGACCGAGCCGACCGACAAGTCGATATTCCCGGTAACTACGCATAGCAGCATCCCGATGGCCAGGATGAGGATATAGCTGTTCTGCAGCACGAGGTTGGTGATGTTCATCGGCTTGAACATGATTCCCCGCGTGAGTACCTGGAAAAGCGCCAGGATGAAGCAGAGGGCGATCACCATCCCGTATTGACGCACGTTGTTCTTGAAGAGGCGGCCGATCGTGCCCATGGCATCGCTCCTTGGATCGGATTCTATCGGCCGAGCTGGGCCTCAGTGTAGTAGCCGCTGTCCAGGAGGACCGCTTTGTAGTTCGCGATGTCCACGTTGACGGGATCGCAGAGATAGGATGGGACGATCTTCCTGCCGTTATCATAGGTCTTCGTGTCGTTGATCAGGGCCGGTTTCCCCGAGAGCAGCGAGTCGACCATATCGGCGGCGCGCCTCGCCAGGATGCGCGTGTCCTTGAAGACGGTCTGAGTCTGCTCTCCGACCAGTATCGACTTGACCGAGGGGAGCTCGGCATCCTGCCCGGTCACGATGGGCAGGGGCTTCTTCACCGTGCCGTAGCCCGCCGATTTGAGGGAGGAAAGGATGCCGATGGAAATGCCGTCGTAGGGGGAAAGGACCGCGTCTATGCGGGCGTCGGTATAGGCGGAGCTCAGGATATCGTCCATCCGCTTCTGGGCGACCGTTCCGTCCCAGCGCAGTATCGCGATCGTGGCGAAATCGACCTGTTTCGACCTGACCACCAGCTTGCCGGATTTGAGATAGGGCTCGAGTCGGGACATCGCGCCTCGAAAGAAGAACCCGGCGTTGTTATCGTCCGGCGAGCCTCCGAAAAGCTCTATATTGAAGGGGCCCGGCTTGTTCTCGAGATCGAGCTTTCGCACTATGTAGCCGCCCTGCAGGACGCCGACCTTGAAATTGTCGAAGGTCGCGTAGTAGCTGACGTAGGGCGAATTTCGGATGAGGCGATCGTAGGCGATGACCGGAACGCCGGCGGCGTGGGCCTTCTCGAGGACATCGGTCAGGGACTCGCCGTCTATCGAGGCGATGACGAGGACCGAGTCTCCCTTCGTGATCATATTCTCGATCTGAGTGACCTGGGCGTTTATATCGTCCTCGGCATATTGCAGGTCGACTCCATAGCCCCTCTCCTCGAGGAGCCTCTTCATGTTCGCCCCGTCCTGGATCCAGCGCTGGGTGGATTGAGTCGGCATCGCGACTCCGATGGTCTCCTGCGCGCAGAGCAGGGCGCTAAAGAGGAGCCGGAACGCTGCCAGGGAGAGGGCGAGAGCCTTGCCGCGGCGGTTCATGCATCGACGCTCCTTTCGCTAAGCCGCCTCCATTATACAGGACTATCGGAGGCGGGGCGAAAATAACGAGGGAGCGCGGGGGATTCGGCCTCGCGCCCTCCCGTATCGCCATTTCAGCCGATTCCCATCAGCGCTTCCGCACGTATTTCTGTATGTCGATGCCGACCGCTACGACGATGATCAGGCCCAATACGATCTGCTGCCAATAGGCCGATACCCCGAGGACCACCAGGCCGTTGTTCATGACTTCCTTGATGAGGACGCCGACCAGCATGCCGCTGACCCTGCCGATGCCCCCCGAAACCGAAACCCCGCCGATGACGCAGGCCGCGATCGCGTCGAGCTCGTAGCCCTGGCCGTAATTGTTCGTCGCCCCGCCCGCGCGGGCCGCGAGGAGGACGCCGCCGAGACCGTACAGTAGACCGGCTATGGCGTAGACGAGCATCGTGTTCTTCCAGATGCTGACGCCCGAGACGACCGCCGCGTCGGGATTGCCGCCCATGGCGTAGATGTTCTTGCCGAGCCTCGTCTTATTGAGGACCAGGAATATGAAGACGGAGATGACGACCGCGATTATTATGATGATGGGGACGGAAAAGCTGTCGGGCCCTATCGAACCCGATCCGAGATTGGTGAACTCGTCCTTGAAGCCGCCCAAGGGCGTGGCGCCCATCGGCGGCCGATCGACGTAGAGCGACTCCGCCCCGTAGACGATCGTCATCGTCCCCAAGGTCGCTATGAAGGCCGGCACCTTCAGGAAGGCCACGATCGTCCCGTTGAGCAGGCCTACTACGAGGCCCGCCCCTATCCCGGCGAGAACGGGTATCCAGATGGAATGATCGGCCATGTTCGGGAAGAGCCTGCTCGGGTAGTTCATCCGTTGGGCGAGGCTTCCGGATATTACGGCCGCGAGACCCACCGTCCGGCCGGCCGAGAGGTCGGTCCCCCTCGTGATCAGGATGCCGCCTACGCCCAGGGCTATGACGGCCCTGACCGACGAGATCCTGAGGATGTTCATGATATTATCGAAGTTGAGGAAGCTCGTTTTGACGATGCCGATCACCAATACGACCGCGAGAAGCACCAGGAGAATCGCGTTATTGGTCGCGAACTCCCGGACCGACCTCGTCGTCAATCTCCGTCCAGTTGTCGAGATATCGCTCATTTCCCGCTCCTTATGCTACATAAACTGCGTCGCGAGCTCCATGATCCGCTCCTGCGTCGCGCTCTTGCCGTCCAGGATCCCCGTCGCTCGCCCTTCGCACATCACCATGATCCGATCGGACATCCCTATGAGCTCCGGCATCTCGGACGAGATCATGATGATGCTTTTCCCGCGCTTGGCCAGATCCGCGATGATGGTGTAGATCTCGTACTTGGCTCCTACGTCGATACCCCTCGTCGGCTCGTCGAGGATGAAGATGTCCGGCTCGGTCAGGAGCCAGCGCGCGAAGATGACCTTCTGCTGGTTGCCGCCGGAGAGGCTCTCGATACGAGTCATCGGAGAGGGAGTCTTGACCCTCAATACGTCGATGCTCTTCCTGACGTCCTCGCTCGCGCGACGCCTGCTGAGGAACAGGAACTTCCCGAGGTATTTCGAAATATTGGCGATCACCATGTTGTCGAACACCGATAGGACCGGGATGATCCCCGTCGTGCGCCTATCTTCCGTCAATAGGGCAATCTTATGGCTCTTGGCCTGGATCGAGTTCCGTATGATCGTCTGCTTGCCGTTTATCCATATCTTGCCGGACTGGATGTTCCGAAGGCCGAAAATGGACTCCACGAGCTCGGTACGCTGCGCTCCGACCAGGCCCCCTAGGCCGAGGATCTCGCCCTTGCGGAGATCGAAGCTCACGTCCCTGAAGGAACGCGGGTTCGTGGACGTCAAGCCTTCGACTCTCATCACGACCCCGCCGGGCACGTTCACGCGCGGCGGGAAGCGGTGCGTCAGGTCGCGTCCGACCATGCGGTTTATTATGAGGTCGGTCGTAAGCTCCTTGGCGAGATAGGTGCCGACGACCCGGCCGTCGCGCATTATCGTAACCTCGTCGGCGATCTCGAGGATCTCTTCCATCTTGTGCGAAATGTAGATTATCGCTATTCCCTCGGACTTCAGCTGTCGGATGATCCTGAACAGGTGTCCCACCTCGTTCTCGGTCAGCGAGGAGGTGGGCTCGTCCATTATGATCACCCGAGCGTTGTTCGAGACCGCCTTCGCGATCTCCATCGACTGGATCTTCGACACCGAAAGGTTCTTCACCCAGACGCGCGGGTCGATGTCCATCTGCAGCCCTTCGAAGAGCTTCTTCGTATCCCTCAGCATCTTCCCGCCGTTCACCAGCTTGAAAAGCCCGAAATCCCGGACGGGATACCTGCCCAACCAGATATTCTCCATGACGCTGCGATAGGGAACCGGATGGAGCTCCTGGTGGATCATGGAGATGCCGCTGTCCAGCGCCTGCTTGGCGTTCGCCAAGGTGATCGTCTTCCCGTCGAGGACGAGTTCCCCGGCATCGGGCTTATAGATCCCGAACAGGCACTTCATCAGCGTCGACTTGCCCGCGCCATTCTCGCCCATCAGCGCATGAACGCTGCCGGGCTTGACCTTTACGGTTACCTCGTCCAGAGCCTTGACTCCCGGGAAGCTCTTCGTGATTTTCCTCATCTCGACAATGAAACCGCTTTCGTTCATCGAAGGGCGACCTCCCGCCCGATCAGGGCGTCAACGAATATCTCATAATCTAAAAATTGGGGACGCGCGCTCGTCGCGCGCGCCCCCTTTCGGCGCTTAGGCGGGCTCCCCACGCGGGGAGCTCGGGGAATTACTGCATGAACTGCTTGTAATTGTCCTTGGTGACCATGGTGTAGGGGACCCAAATGTAGTGGCCCTTCGGATTGGCCTTTCCGTCCTGATCGGCGAGGAGGAGGTTGGACGACGCTTCCGCATAGGGATAGCTGGCGGCCAAGGCCTTGCCCGAGCCGAGGCTGTAAGCCAGATCGAACACAGCGTGGCCCTGCCCGACCGCGTCGTTCTTGACCGTTCCGAGCAGAGTGCCTTCCGCCAAGGCGTCGAGGGCCGGCGGAGTGGCGTCCACGCCTACGACCGGCATGTACTTGCCGCCCTTGAAGTAGCCGGCCGCCTTGAGCGCCTCGATGGCTCCGAGAGCCATGTCGTCGTTGTTAGCGAAGACGACTTCGATCTGGCCGGCATAGGCGGTGAGCCAGGCGGCCATCTTCTCCTGGGCCTTCGGGCGATCCCACATGGCCGTATCGGAGGCGAGGGCCTGCGTCTTGATGCCGGCGGCCTCTACCGCCGCGACCGAATACTGGGTCCGGAACTTCGCATCGGTGTTGGCGGGATCGCCGATCAGCATGACGTACTGCATGACGCCGTCCTTGTTGAGGTCGGCTTCGGGGTGCGCCTTCCAGTACTTGGCGATGATCTGCCCTTCGTAGGTGCCGGAATCCTGGGCCTTGGCGCCGACGTAGTAAGCCTTGGGGTACTTGGCCATGTCATTCGGGTCCGGCTCTCGATTGAAGAGGATGAGGGGAAGCTTCTTTTTCTGGGCCTTGCCGATGATCACGGATACGGCGGAGGGATCGACCATATTGATCGCGAGGGCGGTGACGCCCTGGCTGATGAACTGGTCGACCTGGTCGTTCTCCTTGGGTTGGTCGTTCTGACTGTCCTGGACGGAGATGTCGATCTTGCCCTTGGCGTCCGTCTGTATCTGATTGCGCAGATAAGACATGAACGTATCGTCGAACTTGTAGATGGTGCAACCGATACTCGGTTTCGGCGCGGCGAAGACGCTGACGACGGAGAAGCACAAAGCGAGAGCGAGCAGGAATACGATCGCTTTCTTCATCCAAATACCTCCAATGATAACTTAAACGGCCATTCCCAGCCGTTTTGAAACCAATGCTTCAAAAACGAACATTCAATATCTGTTTTTTGTATTATTATGTTTATATACTTTCGATTTCTTTCGAAGAGTAGCACGTGTTTTTTAGGCTGTCAAACGGAAAAACCTTGAGTATTGGCGCTTCTGTCCCTACAATCCATACAGCATGTTCGCCGTCGAAAGGATAAGCATTCTCAAAAGCTACTTGCGTGAGCGCGGGAAGCTGGATGTCCATTCGATGAGCGAAATGCTGAACGTATCGGAAGTTACCGTACGCAGGGATCTCGAGAAGCTCGAATCCGAGGGTTTCCTGACAAGATTGCACGGAGGGGCGATACTTAAAGGCGCCGAAGAATCGGCGCAGACTCCCGGCCTAGATTCCGAAGACGCCGAGGGAGAGGCCGATCGCGAAGAGATCGCGCGCATCGCCTATCTCATGGTCGAGGACGGCGACGCCCTCATGCTCACGAACGGTCCCATAGCCCTCCGCCTCGCGCGGAAGCTCGCCGGCAAGTCAGCCCTGACCGTCCTGACGAACGACATCCAGGTCGCCCTCGAGATCGCCGGCCAGGCCGGCAACCGAGCCGTTCTACTGGGCGGGAGCCCCGACCCCGACAGCCGCGCCCTCTTCGGCAGCCTCGCGCAGGCTAATGTCCAGACTTTCTTCGTCAACAAGATATTCGTCGAGGTCGACGGCGTCAGCGACCAGCTCCAGTTGACCGTATCGAGCCAGGAGAAGGCCGCTCTCATCAAGGAAGCCCTGGCCTGCGCCGACGACAAGATAGTCCTTTGCGAGGTTTCCCGCTTCTCCCGCAGCGCATTCTACCGGCTTGGCCCGCTCACCCTGGCGCGAAAGGTCATCACGAACACGAGCGTTCCCGAAGCCTTCAAGACCAGGATCTTCGAGATGGACATCCAGCTATTCACCTCCGTCAACGCCTTCGAGGGAGGAGACTAGGATGGGTACGCCACTTATCGAGCTTCGATCGGTAGGCAAGTACTTCAACGACGATTTCTCCTTGCAGGATATCTCTTTGGAGCTCGTCCCCGGCGATGTCCACGTGCTCATAGGCCAGAACGGCTCCGGTAAGACGGCCCTCATGAACCTGATCTGCGGCATCTTCCGCCGCGACGCGGGAGAGATACTCCTCGACGGTCGCGTCGTCGATTTCGGGTCCGTCAATGAATCGCGGGGCGCGGGGATAGCGATGCAGTACCAGAACGCCCAGCTCTTCGATAACCTGAGCGTGGCGGAAAACGTATTCTTCCGTTGCATACCGCGCAGCGGAAGATCCATCGGACGCGCGCTCGACCGCTACAAGCTCCACGAGGACTGCGAGTCCCTCTTCGCGCGCCTCGGGATCGCGATATCTCCCGAAACCCTGGTGTCCCAGCTCGGATATGCGCAACGGCTCGTCGTCTCGGCGGCGCAGACCTGCATCGCCGACGCCAAGGTCATCATATTCGACGAGCCGACCGCCGGCATGACCGACCCCGAGCGCGAAATACTCTTCAAGATAGTGCGTGAGGTCAGGGACCGGGGAGTCGGCGTCTTCTATATCTCGCATAAGCTCGACGAGCTTCGCGAGATCGGCGATCGCGTCACCGTGCTTCACGGCGGCAGGATTTCCGCGAGGCTTCCCGACGGCTCCGTGGGCCGCGAGGAGCTCATTCGAATGATGACCGGAGGCACCTGCTCCGGGCGCTACCCCAAGCTTCGCGTCGCCTTCGGCCCCCCGGTCCTCGCGGTCGAGCACCTGCGGAGCGACCGCATCCTCGAAGACGTCAGCTTCTCGTTGCGCAAAGGCGAGATACTCGGCGTCACGGGGCTCATGGGCTCGGGGAGGACGCGGCTCGCCAACTGCCTCTTCGGTCAGACGAAACCCTCGGGCGGGAAGGTCCGCGTCGAGGGCCGGCGCGTCGCCTTCGGCCATCCGTCGGACGCCCTGAGGAACGGGGTCGCCCTCATCCCCGAGGACCGCGACAGGAACGCGGCCTTCCACAACCAGGACATCATGCAGAACATCTCTATCGCCGCGCTCGAGCGCTTCCTCAGCCTCTACGGCCTCGATATTCGCTATATGGAGGAATTGACCGACGAGTATATAGACAGCCTCGGCATCCTTCCCGGCCACTCGAGCGACATAATGAGGAGCTACTCGGGCGGCAACCAACAGAAGGTCGTCGTCGCCAGATGGTTCATGAGCCTGTGCAGGATATTCATAATGGACGAGCCGACGCGAGGAATCGACGCGGCGGCGCGCATAGACATCTACAACGCGATGAACGACCTCGTCACCAAAGGCGCCTCGATCATCCTCATTTCCTCCGATATAGAGGAGATGCTCGGCATGTGCGACCGCATCCTCGTCCTGGCAGGCGGCAGGATCGCCTGCGACCTGCCCCGCTCGGAAGCGACGAGCGAGAAGATCCTGGACTATGCATCGGTTTAAGGCGGCTCTCGACGGCCTGAGACCGGCTTTCTCGGCGACCGTGCCGGTCCTCCTCGGTTACGTGACCATCGGCATAGCCTTCGGCCTCCTTCTCGTCAAATCCGGCCAGCCTTGGTGGATGGCGACCCTCATGAGCCTCTTCGTCTACGCGGGAGCCGCCCAGTTCATGGCCGTCGGCCTCCTCGCCTCGGGCACTGGCATCGCCCAGATCGCCCTCCTCACCCTCGTCATCAACGCGCGGCATATGGTCTACGGCCTCTCTCTCCTCGACCGCTTCGGCGCATGCAGGCGATTCAAGGCCTATCTGGTCTTCGCCCTGACCGACGAAACCTACGGCCTGCTCACCACCGTCGAGCCGCCGCCTGGCGTCGATCGCGAGTCGTTCTACACCTTAGTCTCGGGCCTCGACCAATCGTATTGGTTGATCGGAAGCACGCTGGGCGCCCTCGTCGGGGGACTCCTCCCCTTCGAATCGAAGGGTATCGAATTCGCGCTTACCGCCCTTTTCATCGTCCTCCTCGTCGAGCAGATGCGCGCGGTGCGCAGGCCGGCCCCTTACCTCGTCGCGACCGCGGCTACCGGGGCCGCCTTGCTGGCAGTCGGCCCCGCGAACCTCCTCGTCGTCGCGATCCTGGCCTCCATCGTCGGAATACTGCCGTTCCGGAAGGCGCTGGCGTGAGCGCCTACTCTTCGGGAGCGGCTATAGGAGCCATACTCGCCATGGCGGCAGTCACGCTTTTCTGCCGGGCGGCCCCCTTCCTCTTCTTCATGAGGCGGCGACCACCCCCCGTCCTCGATTACCTCCAGCGCTACATCCCCCCGATGATAATGACGGTCCTCGTTCTCAACTCCTACAAGGCGATCGGCTTCGCGAAGGCGCCCTACGGATTGCCGGAGATAGTCTCGGGCCTCGCCGTCGCGGCCCTCCATATATGGAAGCGCAATACCCTCGCCAGCATCCTGGGCGGAACCGCGCTCTATATGGTCCTGATAAGGATATGTTGAGGATCGTGGGGACCCATCGTTCGGTAAGGGATGTTCGTTCGATGCGGGACAGGGAATTCGCTCGGGGCAAAAAAAGGCCGGCGCGACCCAGGAGGAGACCGCGCCGGTCTAGGACATGTCGGGTTCCCTACTTCGCCTGCCCGTAATACGCTAGGGGCCCATGCTTCCGCTCGTAGTGCTTTCGCATGACATGCTCGGGCAGGGACGGGGCGACGGGGCTCACCTGGTAGGTGAGTATGGCCATCCTCGCCACCTCCTCGAGGGCGGCCGCGTAATGCACGGCCTCCATCGCGCTCCTGCCCCAGGAGAAGGGGCCATGGCCCGCGACTATCACCATCGGAACCTCGAGCGGCTTCCTGCCCCTGAAGGTCTCGACGATGAGCTCTCCCGTACCCTGCTCGTAATCCTTGGCGAGAGCCTCGGCCGAGATCATCTCGGTACAGGGGATCTCGCCGGCGGTCTGGTCGGCATGAGTCGTGCCGAGGCAGGGGATCCCGCGCCTCGCCTGGGCCCAGGCCACCGCGTGGGTCGAGTGGCTGTGGCAGACGCCGCGGATGCCCTCGAAGGAGCGATAGAGCACGAGGTGGGTCTTGGTATCGGAGGAGGGCCTCAGCCTTCCTTCGACGACCTTTCCCTCGAGATCGACGACGACCATGCTTTCGGGCCGTAGCTCGGAATACTCGAGGCCCGAAGGCTTGATCGCGAAGACGCCCGCCGCGGGATCGAAGGCCGAGGCGTTCCCCCACGTGAGGATCGCCAATTCCAGCCTCGCGATCTCGAGATTGGCGGCCAAAGCCTCCTCGCGGAGGGCCCTGTACTTCCTCATAGGCCGAGCCTGTAGGCGGCCTCGTTCCAGCGTATCTCCTTGCGAAGCTCGTCGGGATCGGTCGCGGCGCCGATGAGGAGGAACTCGATGCCGGCCATCTCGGCCCAGTCGCGCATCCATTCGGTCTCGACTACGCGCGAATAGCCCGTATGATGGGCGCCTCCGGCGATGATCCAGCATTCGGCCGCGCGAGCGAGATCGGGCCTGGGCTTCAGGAGAACGCGGGCGACCGGCAGCTTGGGCATGGCCTTGGCCTCGATCGCGTCGACCTCGTTGACGATCATCCGCATGCGGCCGCCCATGTCGACCAAGGTGGCGTTGAGGGCCGGGCCCGCGTCGCCCGCGAAGACGAGGCGCGCCGGGTCCGCCTTGCCTCCGATGCCGAGGGGATGCACCTCGAGAATGGGCTTGCCCTTGGCGATGGAGGGGCAGATCTCGAGCATGTGGGCGCCGAGGACGGCGGGCGCGGCCGGATCCAGGTTATACGTGTAGTCCTCGAGGAAGGAGGCCCCTCCCAGGCCCGAGGCCATCACCTTCATCGCCCGGACGAGGGCCGAGGTCTTCCAGTCGCCCTCGGCGCCGAAGCCGTAGCCCGCGGCCATGAGGCGCTGGGAGGCGAGGCCGGGAAGCTGCGGAAGGCCATTGAGATCCTCGAAGGTGTCGGTGTACGCGCCGAAACCGCCGGCCTCGAGGAAGCTCTTCATTCCGAGCTCGATGCGGGCCTGCTCGCGCACGCGCTCGGCTCCCGCGCCCGAGCGCGCGTCGGCCGCGATCTCGTACTCGTCGGCATAGGCCTTCACGAGCGCGTCGACCTCGGCGTCCGAGACCGCGTTCACGGATCGCACGAGGTCGCCCACGCCGTAGCCGTTGACGGACCAGCCGAGCTTGATCTGGGCCTCGACCTTGTCGCCCTCGGTGACCGCGACCTCACGCATGTTGTCGCCGAAGCGCGCGACCTTGAGGCTGCGCCCGTCGGCGAAGGCCGCGGCCGCGCGCAACCAGCCCGACAGTCTTTCGCGCACCCGCGCGTCTTCCCAATGGCCGACCACGACCTTGCGCGGCAGTCGCAGGCGAGCCCCGATGAAACCGTGCTCCCGGTCGCCATGGGCCGACTGGTTGAGGTTCATGAAATCCATGTCGATCGAGTCCCAGGGGATATCGCGGTTGAATTGCGTATGCAAGTGGCAGAGGGGCCGATGGAGTTCGGAAAGGCCGGCGATCCACATCTTCGAAGGGCTGAAGGTGTGCATCCAGGTGATGATGCCCGCGCAAACGGGATCGGAATTGGCCTCGCGAACGAGGGCGAGGATGGCGTCCGGGCCCTTGACCACGTTCTTCCAGACCAGCTTGCACGGCAGGGCGGAGTCGAGAGCCCGAACCATCGCCTTCGAGTGCTCGTCCACTTTCTTGAGGACGTCGGCGCCGTAGAGGTCCTGGCTGCCGGTCACGAACCAAAACTCGTACTTCTTCAGGTCGATCATGCGCGCATCTCCTTCTCGACGAATGCCCCGAGGGCCTGGTATTTCTTGTAGATCCGATCGTAGGCGGCGCGACGCGCCGGATCCGGCTTGTAGACTCGCTCGATGGGAGCGCGCATCGCGGCCTGGGCCGCGAGGACGTCGGGATAGAGCCCCGCCGCCGTGGCGGCGAACATGGCGCCGCCCAACGCGACTGATTGGTCGTTCGCGGACACCGAAATGTCCATGCCGAGGACATCGGACGTTATCTGCATGACGAGGGGGCTCTTGCGCGCGACTCCGCCTATGGCCGCGACCCGCTCGACCCTCAGGCCCTCCGACCGCAGGCGCTCGACGATGGCGCGCGAGCCGAAGGCCGCCGATTCGACGAGGGCGCGGTAGACGGCCGGCGCGTCGATCCCGAGACTGATGCCGGCTATCGCGCCGGTCAGGGTCTGATCCGCGTCGGGCGTACGCCTGCCGTTGTGCCAATCGAGGGCCACGAGGCCGGATGCGCTGGGGTCTATCTTCGCGGCTTCCGCCTCGAGGGCCGGGAGGAGCTTGTCCTCGATCGCGACGCCGCCGGAGGGGCCCTCCTGGACGAGCCCGGCGCGGTACGGCCAAGCCAATACCTTGCGGAACCAGGCGAAGACGTCGCCGAAGGCCGACTGTCCCGCTTCGTAGCCGATCATGCCGCGTACGACCGAGCCGTCGACCTGCCCGCAGATTCCCCGCACGAGCTTCTCGCCGGGCGCGCCGGTCGGCGAAGGCCCTATCATGACGTCGCAGGTGCTCGTGCCCATGATCTTCAGCAGAGTGCCCGGAGCGACGTCGCCGCCCACCGCGCCGATGTGCGCGTCGAAGGCGCCGACCGATACGACGACCTCGGTCGACAGGCCGAGGCGCTTCGCCCAGTCGGGACAAAGCTTTCCGAACACCGTCTCCGCGGTATAGGTCTCCGTGCCGAGTGAGGCGGCGAGCTCCGAAAGACGGGGATTGAGCCTGTCGAGGAAAGCGCCGGAAGGATAGCCGCCCCAGGACGCGTGCCACATGGCCTTATGCCCCGCCGCGCAACGGCTGCGCTTGTAGGAGCCCAGGTCCTTCGTCCCCGTGAGGAGGGCAGGCATCCAATCGCAATGCTCTACGATCGTGCGCGCCCGAGCGGCCGCCTTCGATCCGTTCTCGACGAGTTTCAATGCCTTCGCCCAGAACCACTCCGAGGAGTAGATGCCGCCCTCGTACTTCGTAAAGTCCTCGCCGCCCCAGCTCCTGGCGAGTCCGTTGATCCGCTCGGCCTGGGCCACCGCGGTATGGTCCTTCCACAATACGAACATCGCGTCGGGCTCCGACGCGAACTCGGGCCTCAGCGCGAGGGGCGCGCCCGTCTCGTCGGCGAGGCATGGCGTCGAACCCGTCGTATCGATCGTGATCCCGCGAACTTTGGCCGCTACCTCGGCCCCGGACTCGGCGAGGGCGCGCTTGGCGGCTTCCTCGATCCCCTCGACGTAGTCGAGGGGATGCTGGCGGAAGCGATTGGCCCCCGGGTCGCAGAACTCTCCCTTGGCCCAGCGCTTGTAGGCGCTCACCGCCGTGCCCGCGCTCGAGCCGTCGGCGGCGTCCACGACCAGGGCGCGTACCGAGTCGGTGCCGAAATCGATGCCCAGGACGTAGTCCTGTCCCTTCCTCGCGCTCATTGCGCCTCCTGTTGGCTCGGCCCGAAGACCGCGCTCATGATCGCCGCCTGGGTAAGTCCCGCCCGCGGCAAAATGGCCTTTACGCCGCCCTCGTGCATGACGAGGACGCGATCGGCGAGCGCCAGGATCTCCGGCAATTCCGAGGAGACCAGGATGATCGAGACGCCGGAATCCGCGAGCTCGGCTACGATGCGATGCACCTCGCTCTTCGCATGGACATCTATGCCCCGCGTGGGCTCGTCGAGGATGAGGATGCGAGGCTTGGCCGCGAGCCACTTGGCGATGACGACCTTCTGCTGATTCCCTCCGGAAAGATTCCGGACGACCTGCTCCGCGCTCGAGACCCTGATGTCGAGGGATCGGATCGAGTCCTCGGCGATGGCCGTCTCCTTCTTGCGATCGAGGATGAGGAGCAACTTTCTCAAGAGCCTATGAACGGCGAGCGTGACGTTTTCCCGCATCGTCATCCCGAGGATGAGGGCCTGCACCTTGCGGTCCTCGGGGAGATAGGCGATCCCCTTGGCTACGGCGGCCTTCGGGCTGGTCAAGGTCACTTCCCGGCCGTCGAGCAGGACCCGACCGGCGGTCTTGCGCGCGGCTCCGATGAGGAGCCGGGCGGTCTCGGTCCTGCCTGCCCCGATGAGCCCGGCGAAGCCGAGTATCTCGCCCCTACGCAGATCGAAGGAGACATCGTGGATGAAGGGAGGACCGGAGAGGCCCTCGACGCTGAAGACCACCTCCCTGGAGGCTTTCAGCTTGCGGGCCGAGAAGAAGTCCTTCATCTCCCTTCCCACCATGAGGGCGATGAGTTGATCGGTGGTGGCCAGCTTCGGGTCGAGCGTCCCCGCGTTCTCGCCGTCGCGGAGGACGACGATCCTGTCGGTGACGCGGAAGACCTCCTCGAGCTTGTGCGAGATGAAGATCACGGCTATGCCCTTATCCTTGAGCTCGGCCATGACTTGGAAGAGCTTTTCCGTCTCGCGCGTCGAAAGGGAGGAAGTGGGCTCGTCCATGATGAGGAGCCTGACCTCGCTGAGCAGGGCTTTGGCTATCTCGATCATCTGCTGGATGGCCGTCGAGAGGCGGCCGACGGGGATCTTGAGGTCCAGATTGATGTCGAGGCGCTCGAAGATGACTCGGGCGCGTTCCCGCATGGCGCCGAAATCGAGAAGCCCCGTCCGCGTCTTGACCTCTCGCCCCAGGAACAGATTCTCGAGGGCGCTCAGGTTGGGACAATTGTTGAGCTCCTGGAATATGATCGAGATGCCGTGTTCCTGGGCTTCGCGTATCGTCTCGAAATGCAAGGGGCGGCCATCCCACAAGAGCTCTCCGCCGTCGGGACGGTAGACGCCCGTCAGGATTTTCATGAGGGTGGACTTGCCCGCTCCATTTTCGCCGAGGAGGCCGACGACCTCGCCACGCTTCACCGCGAAATCGACCGCCCGCAGGGCCTGAACGCCGGGGAAGTTCTTGGAGATGCCGCGCATCTCCAAGAGGGTCGGAAGCTCCTCCCGAGCCGACGCGTTCCCGACGGGCTTGAGCTCGGCCATGGCGCTACGCCTGCCTCGAGGACTTGACCCGGTCCAGCACCGCGGCGAGGACGATGATGACGCCGATTATCGCGGTCTGGTAGTAGGGAGAGACCATCATGAGGACGAGCCCGTTGCGGATGACGCCCATTATGGCCGCGCCGATGAGCACGCCGAGCACTGAGCCTACGCCTCCCATGAGGGAAGTGCCGCCGATCACGGCCGCGGCGATGGCGTCGAGCTCCCAACCCGTTCCAGTGTCCGCTTGGGCCGAGTTGAAGCGGGCGACCAATATGACCCCCACCAGCGCGGCGCAGAGCGAGGAAATCATATAGAGGCGGAACTTGATCCCGTTGACGTTTATGCCCGACAGGAAGGTCGCCTGCTCGTTGCCGCCGATCGCATAGGTCCTACGGCCGAAGGCCGTCTTGGTCAGGAAGAACCATGCCACTACCGCCGCGATAATCATGATCCACAGCGGGATCGGGAGGGACAGGAAGTCGTTCTGGCCGATCGGCAGGAAGGACTTGGGTATCTGCGTGATAGGCCAGCCTTCGGTGAGAATGAGGATCAGGCCGCGCGCGAAACTCAACATGGCCAGCGTTACGATGAAGGGCGCGATTCGTACGTAGGCTATCAGCGCGCCGTTGATGGCCCCGATCGCCAGCCCGACCAGGAGGCCGAAAAGCGTGGCGAGGATGGGGTCGAAGCCGAACTTCATGGCCCCCGCCGCGGCGACGCCCGCCAGGCCCATTACCGAGCCCACGGAGAGATCGATGCCGCCCGTAAGTATGACGAAGAGTTCGCCTATGGCCACGATCGCGACGAAGGAGATTTGGCGAGATATGAGGTAGAGGTTCTCGCCGCTCATGAAATTCGGCGCGAAGATGGTAATGCCCGCCATGATGAGCAAAAGGGCGAGGAGGATAGCGGACTCCCGACCTCGCATCAGCGAGCGCGCGATACGGGTGGGCAGGTTGCTGGTTTCCATTTCACGTTCCTTGCGGAAGATCGGCGCCGGGCATCGATTCCGCGGCGCCGTTTCGATCCTCTGATGCCATCGAGCGCGGCGGGAAGCGACCGCTCCCCGCCGGCCCCTTACTGGGCGAAAGCCTTCTTCATGTCGTCCATATAGGTATCGACGTTGCTCTTGTCGACGATGAGGACGCCGGTGTCGATAACCTTGTCGATCGGCTTCTTGGCGATGGCGTCTAGAAGCTTCTCGACCGAGAGCCAGCCCATGTTGTAGGTCTTCTGCACGAGGCAGAAGGAGACCGTGCCGTCCCTGATCCCCTCGAGAGTGTCCTTGAGATCATCGAAGCCGGCGAGAATGATCTTTCCGGCCTTCTTCTGCTGCTTGAGGACTTGAGCGGCCGCGGGGGCTACCTCGGCGGACACGCCGAAGATCGCCTTGAGCTTGGGATAGGTCTGGAGAATCGCCTCGGTCTTGTTGACCGTCTGGGCGAAATCGCCGCCCTCGTCTACGACGTCGAGTATCTTGATGTTGGGAGCGGCCGTAGCCATGGCATCCTTGAAGCCCTGGGTCCGGAGGTTGAGGTTGGTGGCGCCCAAGCCTCCCTGGATGATTATCAGGCTTCCCTCGTTATTCATGAGCTCGGCCATCTTCTTGGCCGCCGTCGCGCCCGCGGTCTGATTGTCGGTGCCGATGTAGGTCAAGGCCTCGGAGGATGGGGCGGGAGCGTCGAAGGTGATGACCTTGATGCCCGCCTTCATCGCGTCGTGAATGACCGGCACGAGGCCGGCGTCGTCGTTGGCCGAGATGGTGATGCCATCGACCTTCTGGGCGATGAGATCCTCTATGACCTTCGCCTGGAGAGTCACGTCGAATTTCTGCGGATCGACCTCGAGGGTCTTGATGCCGTACTTGAGCCCTGCGGCCTGGAAGCCCGCGAAGCAGGGTACATAGTAGGGATGAACGCCCTTCGGAACCATGACGAAGGTCTTCACCTTCGGCTTCGCGGGGGCGCATGCGCTGAAGCCCGCCGCGACGATAGCCGCGGCTACAAGAACGACCAGTGCCTTTCTCATACTCTTCCTCCTAATGGGATATTGGATGGACGCCACCGCCGATTCGGGAGGGACGCCTCATTCCATCGCCTTTACCGGCCCGCCTTCAAGCCGGGCAGATTTTCCTTGAAATACACATCCAGCGGAATTCTGACATCGCCGTCGCCGTCATCCTCGTGGACGACGGATCGAAACAATCGTTCCAGGCCCTCCTTCCCCTGCTCGAAGGGGCGTTGCGAAATGAGGCAATCGATCCCTCCGTCGCTAAGGAGGCGCACGTTCCCGGGCACCAAATCCCACGATACGAGGGCGCAGTCTTTCTTCTTTCCCGAAGCCTGAAGCCAGTCCCCGACCCGGTGGCCGGAGGAATTCGCCACGAGGATGCCCGCGATATTCGGCATGTCGCGAAAGAGTCCCTCGAGGAAGCCGTCCACGGACTCCGTACGCGCGAGCTCGAAGCACTCATATTCGCGCGCCTCGCGCTCGATTCTCCCGATGTGGTCGCGGAAGAACGCCATGAAACCCTCGATCCGGAGCTTGATGTGGCGATCCTCGCCGTGGGCGTTGAGGGCGACGAAAGGGCCGGGCACCCCGTTGGCCACGAGCGAGAGCATCCTGCCGGCCAGATATCCAGCGGCGAAGGCGTCTTGCCCGACGGCGGCGAGCGGCTCGGCGCCGTCGACCCTGCCGTCGAAAAAGACGTAAGGAACGCTGCCGTTCATCCTGGTCAAAACCGGCAGAAGATCCTCCGGCAGAACGGGCGCGATAAGGAGACCGTTACAGGGATTGGCCAGGACATCATCCAGGAGGCCGCGATAAGCCGCTCGATCGTAACGGTCGAACTCGTCGATCCTGAGCCTGGCCCTGTAGGGGGAAAGGTCGCGTTCCGCGCGGCGGATGCCGGCCAGGCACAGGGCCCAATAACCGGAGTCTTGATCGGAGCGAGGCAGGACGACTCGGAACGTATAGGTCTTATTGAGCGAGAGCTGGCGCGCGAGGATGTTGGGTTCATATCCCAACGAGCTTACGATCGAATCGACCTTCTCCTTCGTCTCGAACGAAACGCCGCCCCTATCATGAAGCACTCGGTCAACGGTCCCTATCGAGACGCCTGCGAGACGGGCGATCTCCTTTACTGTGATTCGCTCTGGTTCCATAACGTATCGTGTACGTACACATAAACGATCGTGTACGTACACGCTGATTCCGTTGTATCATCCTATAGGTCTTCCGTCAATCGAGAAAAAAACATAAACTCGAAGCGCTCAAAGACGACTCGGAGGTTTGCATGAATTCGCCCCGCCTTCCGGCAGTAGTCGATATCGGCCCCGGCGCAGCCAAGCGCCTATCCGCTTTTTGCGCGGGGAGGGAAAAGACCGGAGGCAATGTACCCGAAGGCGGCCCGATTCGTCTCGTCGCCGATGCCTCGACATATGCGGCGGTAGGCATAGAGGCAGAGGGGGAGTTGCGCGCGGCAGGCCTACCGACCCGCGCGACCGTCTTCCGCTACCCCTATCTCGCGGCGGACGCCCACAGCATCCTCCGCCTCCTCGCGGACGACGACCCGCGGGAACGCATCTACGTCGCCGCCGGCTCCGGCACCATCACCGATATCGTTCGCTTCGTCTGCCACAGAACGGGGCGCGATTTCGTCTGCCTCGCCACCGCGCCCTCGGTGGACGCCTACGCGTCGGTCGTCGCGCCCATAATAATGGAAGGAATGAAGCGGACGATCCCGGCCGCGGCCCCTCTCGCCATCTTCGCCGACACCAAGGTCCTGGCATCGGCCCCCCGTCCGATGATCGCGGCGGGTTTCGGGGACATGCTCTGCAAGTTCTCGGCCTCGGCCGACTGGAGGCTCGGCGCTCTTCTCTGGGGCGAGAGCTTCGACGAGGCCATAGCCCGCCGCTCGGTCGCGGCCGCCCAGGCCTGCGTCGACTCCGCGCCTTCGATAGGGGCGGCCCAACCTGCGGGCCTCGAAAAGCTCATGGCCGCCCTCGTCGAGTCGGGACACTGCATGGCCGAGGCGGGCCACTCCCGCCCGGCCTCGGGAGCCGAGCACCAATATTCGCACTATTGGGAGATGCGCCTCCTTCGCGAGGGCCGGCCCCCGATCCTGCACGGGCTCAAAGTCGGCATCGGCACGCTCGAGACGGCGAGGCTTTGGGACAGGGTGCGGAACATGACGGAAGCGGAGGCGGTCGAAAGACTCGCCCGCTCGCGCCTCCCCCCGCGCCTCGAAGAGGAAGCGCGGATCCGCGAGGCCTTCGGTACCGCCGCCGAGGAGGTAATCCTCGGACACGAGCGCTTCCTCTCCATCGGCGAAGCCGAATACGAGACGCTCAAGAAGGGCGTCGTCGCCGGTTGGAAGGATATTCTCGCCTTGGCCGAGTCAGTGCCGACCGCCGCCGAGACGGCGCGGCTCCTCGTTGTCGCCGGATGCCCGGTCGATCCGCGCGAGCTCGGCCTCGGGGAAGAAGAGATAGGGCTCGGACTGAGGAACGCCCACTACCTCAGGGACCGCTTTACGATCAAGAAGCTGTCCCTCATGCTCTTCAATTTACGGTAACGACCTTCCAGCTGCGCTGCATAAGCTGGGTATTGTCGGCCGTCTTTACGTTGAGGCGATAGATTCCCGGCTCGGTGAAGAGGTAGGGCGCGATCTCGACGCTGCCCCCCGCCGGGATCTCTTCCCTATCCTCGCGGAGGATCCTGATCTTCGAGAAGTCGACGCTCGCCTTGTAGAAGAAAATATGGAACACCCCTCCCCTTCCGGTTCCGTTGGTGATCGTAAAGGCGAGGGAGGTCCCCGTCGCCGCGGGAATCTTATCGGCGAAGACCGCGGGCCTTGGCCCGACCACGAAGCCGATCTGGGAAACGGCAGGCTCGGAGGATACCGGCGGCGGTTCGGGGACGGCCGCGGGTACAGGCGCAGGTACGGGCGCGGCCGGAAGCGCCGCAGGCGGCGTGGCGGGCTTGGCGGCGGCGGGTTTGGCGGCGATTGCGGGAGCGGGAGGGGCCGGCGGAACTGATACGATGAAGTATCTCGCCCCGATCATCCGCGGCCCGAAATAGCGGTCGGCGACCGGCGAGACGATGACGCCTGTTCTCGGACCCTCGGATACGGCATGGATCATTTCGTCGCCGCCCAGGAATATCGCCACGTGGCTCGGCCCTCCTCCGCCCACCGTGTCGAAGACGAATATATCCCCGGGCTTGACGGCGCTCGCGTCGACCGGAGTCCCCGCCGCCCACTGTCCCTTTGAATTCCTAGGTATCTCGATATCGGCGGCGTGGGCATATACGTACTGCACGAAACCAGAGCAGTCGAAGGCCTGAGGCGACTCGGCGCCGTAGACATAGGGCACGCCCACGAAGGACTGCGCGGTCTGGACGATGGCCCGTCGCTTTCCGCTATCCGAAGGGAGCGCCAGAAGGGCTAAGGCGGGGGCGAGTAGGGCAAAGGCGGCGAAGGCGACCATCCTCTTGCGCATAGAGCGCATTTTCCGGCTTGCCGACGCGTCTGTCAACGGCCCGCGCGACTCCGTCATGAGTAATTCGTTAGGGACCTTGCCGCCCGCCCTTGCCGGGCCTATAGTGGCCGGAG
>Ga0181529_10001945_pt1 | contig 25555 bp, 20 predicted proteins | sample PEATcosm2014_Bin_36_FD_119763 | JGI IMG/M metagenome (GOLD analysis project Ga0181529, IMG submission 119763) | Peatland microbial communities from MTU Mesocosm Facility, Houghton, MI, USA - PEATcosm2014_Bin10_30_metaG | ecosystem: Environmental > Terrestrial > Soil > Wetlands > Peat | place... | reverse complement strand
TAAGCCCAAAAGATTTTTATTTTTTATTGATGTTTCTTAAACGGGATGGTAACTTGAATCACCCTATGAAAAAATCATGTAAATTGTCAAACGGCTTCACCTTAATTGAACTTCTGGTCGTCATCGCCATCATCGCCATTCTGGCGGCGATGCTTTTGCCGGCTCTGGCGAGCGCAAAACGCAAGGCGCAGGAACTCAAGTGCAAAAGCAACCTCAAGCAGATGACGCTGGCCGAGTTTATGTATCAAAGTGACTATGGCTTCTTGAATTATGTCGGCCCAGGCGGTGGCAGCACGGCATGGTTGAATACGCTCATCTCTTTTCAAGCCAATGTAAGAGACATCCAGTATTGTCCCATGGCCACCACCAATAATATACCTGCCGCTCTTACTGGTGGTATCGACGGCACGGCCACATATCCTTGGTCTAAAGTATCACTCGGTAACGGCAGCAGCTATGCAATCAATGGATGGCTTTACACTCCGACCTCTCCAGCCGGTGGGAATCAAAATGCCAGTTATTGGTCCAACACCCAAGCCAATAACAGCCCGGCTGGTTACTTTGGCAAGCAAGACAACATCAAACACCCTTCACAGACTCCAGTGTTCGGGGACGGCATGGCGAGCGATGGTTGGCCTGACCCGCTGGATACACAGGCCACTTGGAATTTATATGTTGGAACTCCATCTGCTAATCCTCCCGTAGGCTCAATGATGGGGCGTTTTTGCATCGCCCGCCATGGCATATCGAATCCGACAGCAGCTCCCACAGCCATTGCGGACAATCAGCAGTTTCCCGGCGGAGTCAATCTCGGTTTTGCCGACGGCCATGTGGAATACTCCAAGCTCGACAACCTTTGGTCCTATTATTGGGACGCCGTTGCGGTTCCTGGCAAGCGTCCGTGACTGCCGCGACTTTTGGCTTGTTGAATCCTATTATATTTCAACTTCAAGATTTGCGGCTGCCTTGCTCCGGCGCATTTCACGGAAAATCGCGCTGGGATTTGGCATCGAACGCAAGCGTGAATTCTTCAGCCTTGTTTCTGAAATGGCCGGGACAAATCCCGCCACCGGCAAAACACGGCCATAATTTTATTCAAACCGCCATAACAGGAGAAAATGAATTTGCGCGGACATGGGAGATGCATTAATGTGCGACAATCCTTAACTTGAAGTCCGGTTTTTCATTCATAATGTTTTGTGCGGACGGTGAGGGTTATTTCACGCAAACCTGAAGCGCATCTTGTGAAACCTGCTCCCGGCATTATTATTTCCTTGTTCGCCCTGTTGCTCACGGGCGGTTCTGTTTTGGCCAACATCCCCGGCGGCGACGGCACCGGCACCGGCGCAAACGTCACGCTCACTGACAACGGGAGCACGGTGACGATGGCCAACGGCATCGTCTCGATCCTCATCACCAAGGCCAACGCGAACATCACGCAGATCAATTACACTTACAACAACGGCGGCGGCACACAGACGCAGCAATTGCTCAGCGGCGGCTATGATGGCGGGAAGTTTTACTGGGAGAACGCGGGTTTCGGCTCCGGAAATTTCAGTTATTCGATTGTTGCCAACAACGGCAATTATTGCGAGGTGGATTTATCGGCCACTTCATCCACCAACGGCGTCATGGACGTGCATTTCTCCATGCTGCGCGGTTCGCCTGGTTTTTATGTGACGCCCATTTGGAGCCATCGTGCGCAGGACGGCCCGATGCTTGACGCCGAGGGTCGGGACAATATCTACATCGGCTCCATCTTCGATTGGATGAGCGTAAGCCCCCAGCACGACTTCGAGACCGGCGGCAACCCGTCGCAGGTTCCGGCGTTTGAATCGCCACAGGAAGACGCCTTGGTGACGGGCGGCCCGCTGGAAGGAACCTACTTTGACAAATACAAATACGGCATGGACTTTGGCGGGCAGGGCGGCGGGCAAAGAGTCTGGGGCTGGAGCAGCGTCAGCGACAGCAGCATCGGTTTCAGCGGCAAAAATGTCGGCCTCTGGCATGTGCTGTCGAACGTGGAGATGTATAACGGCGGCCCGATGAAGACCGAGCTGATGGAAGGCTTGGCGCAGTATTCGCTCAACATGATCAACGGCAGCCATTATGGCCTTGGCCAGGCATTTGTCCTTGCAAACAGCGAAGTCTGGTCAAAAACCTACGGCCCTTATTTTGTTTATTGCAACAATTGCACCAACACATTGACCAATCCGGTGCAGGCGTCGCGCGCGCTGTTTGCAGATGCCCAGGCCCAAGCCGCCGCCGAGCAGACCGCATGGCCTTATAGTTGGTTCGCTAATGCGAATTATGCCGCCCCTTCTTCTCGCGGCGCGGTCGCCGGCCAGATTGTCATCCATGACACTTACAATCCCAACGCTTCGGCCTCCAACCTGTGGGTGGGCGTGGTGCAGCAGCCGGCGGTGAGCGACGGAGTGTATGACTTTCAGGAATGGTGCAAACCCTATGAGTTCTGGACCAAGACTGCGGCCGATGGCAGCTTCATCATCACCAATGTCATCGCCACTAACAACTATACGCTGTATGCCTTCGGCCCCGGTGCGGCGGGGACGTTCATGTCGCAGAACCAGACCGGCGGCAGTCCGCCCTGGTTGTTTAACCTGCCGGCGTCACCGTTCAATCTTACCGTGACCGGCGGCAACACTAACAATCTGGGCAGCGTCACGTGGACTCCAACACGCGTCGGCCCGACGGTTTTTGAAATCGGTTATCCCGACCGGACGGGCGGCAAGTTCCGGCATGGAGACGACTGGTTTGTGGGCGACATCGGCCCAAGCCCGACCGCGCCCAGCCCCATCTGGACCAAGTTTTTGGACTACCCTTTTGATTTTCCGAACGGCGTGAATTACACCGTGGGCCAAAGTCATTGGAACACCGACTGGAATTTTATCCAGCCGATTGTCGTGGATTATGCGGGCAACGAAAATCCTTCTTCCTCGACGATCACATTCAACCTCGCCACGGCACCGGCGAATGGCGCGACGGCGTCGTTGTATTTGGGAATCGCGGCCACTTATTCCGGACCGATCATTGTCAGCGTGAACGGAAGCAATCTGGGAAGCGGGAGCGGAAACGCGGCGGGCGTCACCGCGACGCCAGTGACGCTATTGACCGCGAACGGGTTCAATCCACCGGCAACGGCGGCCGACGTCAGCGTGCGCGAAGGAAATCACGGCGCATTTTCCGACGAACGCATCACGTTTCCCGCCAGTATGCTTCACGCGGGCAACAACACGATCAACATCAATATGCGCAAAGGCGGCTACTTCGCCAATTGCGCGATGTATGATTACATCCGGCTGGAATTGACCGGCTATGTGCCGCCTCCGCCGTCCGGCGTGACGGCTTACGCCGGCAATAATTGCAATTTGATTTGCTGGCCGGTGACACCCGGAGCAACCAGCTATAATTTACTGCGTTCAACCATTTCTGGCAGCGGTTATGCATCCATCGCCAACGGTTTGGTTGGTCCCGTCTGCGGCAGCGGCCCGGCGAACGCGACATTCGAGGATAGCACCGCAGTCAATGGCTCGACTTATTATTACGTCGTGCAATCTGTCAATCCCGTTGGCAACAGCGGCAATTCGCCGCAGAGCGCGGGCATTGTGCCGTCTGCGGGAATTTCTACAACAGCCCCCGTAACTCCGTCGGTCGTCGTCGCAAGCACGAATAATTCCGTCACGCTCAACTGGAACGCCGTGTCCGGTGCAAATTATTACACCGTCCAGCGCGGCACGGTGGTCAACTTGCCGACGGGTTATGTTCCGTTTTACATCACCTTGAGCAACACCGCCACAAACAACACCTATACCGATGCCTCCGGAACGCTGGGCTGCACCTATAGCTATATCGTGACAGCCACCGGTGCCGGCGGTTCCAGCGCGGCGTCCTTGGCGATCACCGCCAAGCCGCTGCCTCCGCCGCCTGCGACCGCACCCGGCAACGTCCACATCAGTGACAGCATCACTACCACCAACCAGTCGCCAACCATCAGTTGGTCGCCAGTCAGTGGTGCCGTCGGTTATATCCTCTTTCGCTCCACGAGTGCCACGGGACCTTTCACTTTTCCGAACAATTATGTCATGAGCGTGACCACCACCAACTACACTGACAGCGGTCTCGCCTTGAACACGCTTTATTCCTACACCGTCGTGGCGATGAATGCAGGCGGTGTTTCGGGCAACTCCGCCATCGTCAGCACGGCGCCTGCGGCACCCGCAAGCCTGAATGCATTTCCCGGCAACGCCCAAATTGCGCTGACTTGGTCTGCATCCGCCAGCGCCACAAACTATGCCATCAAGCGAGGGTTGAGCAGCGGGAATGAGACCACGACCGTGGCCACCACGACCAATCTGGCCTACACCGATACCAATTTACTCAACGGCACGACCTATTATTATGTTGTCACCGCTACAGGCACCAGTGGCACCAGCGCCAATTCCACCGAAGCCAGCGCAACGCCGAGCATTAACTCTGCGTCGGGATTGGTCTGGTCCGGCACGGCCAGTTCGGCATGGGACACCACGACAACCAACTGGGTCAACGGGAGCAATCCCGTGGCTTATGCCGATGAAAACAACGTGCTTTTCAACGATTCGTCCATCAGCACAAATGTTGTGATCAGCAGCGTCGTGAATCCCGGCTCCGTCACCTTCGCCAATTCCGCCGTCAGCTATGCCATGAGCGGTGCGGGCATTTCCGGCGCGACGAGCCTGGTCAAGTCCAATGCCGGCATCGTGACTATTTCCAGCACGAACAACTACACTGGCGGCACCTTTGTAAATGGTGGTGGCCTTGTATTTTCAATTGGCGCGGCAATTCCCGCCAGCGGAACTGTGACGCTGAACAACACAGGTTCCGTGACCGTCGTGACGGCAAACTCGCTGCCTAACGTCCTCGTGAACGGCACCAACAGCATCATCGGCAATGGCAACAGCGGCACCGGCATAGCCACATTGAACGACGCAGGAACGCTGACCTTGTTTTCCAGCGGGGGCAGTCTCGTGTTCGATTTGACAGGCTCGATGACCGGGGCCGGGACGCTGGTGCTGGGCAGTTCGCCGATGACGCTGCGATTCAACGGCACTTCAGGCGACGGCAACGCCGTTTTCAATTTGGGAACCGGAACCGCCACGGCCACGGTTCGAAATGGTGCAACAGCAATTGCCTTGGGTGGTCTGGCCGGTGGTTCCGGGACCGTGCTGAATGGGAACAATAGCGGCGGAGCAGCCGTGACCTACACCATCGGCGGGGCCAATACGAACACGGAATTTGATGGCGTCATCCATGACGGATCAGCCAACCCGTCCGTCGTCATCAAGGCTGGAACCGGCCAGCTCAACCTCACCGGCGCGAACACTTACAGCGGGGGCACGACAATCAACGGCGGCGTATTGCAAATCAACAATCTCGCCGGCAGCGGCACAGGTTCCGGTGCGGTCACCGTTGCCAGCGGCGGGACGCTTGCGGGCAACGGAATCATTTCCGGTGCTGTCACAGTTCAAAGCGGCGGCTCTCTTTCACCGGGCAATCCATTGGGTGCACTGACCCTCGGCAACAATCTGACGCTGGCGGCGGAAAACTCGACGTTCATGCAAGTTCAACACTCACCCCTGACGAATGACTCAGTGAACATTTCCGGCACGCTGACCGAAGGCGGCACGCTCATCGTGACAAACATCGGCGGCATGGCGTTCACGGCAGGCGACAGCTTCAAGCTGTTCAACGCGTCAATCTTCAACGGTGCATTCGCGAATGTAATTCTTCCGACACTTTCTGCCGGCCTGGCATGGAACACCAACACTTTGAGCACCGGCGGGACATTGTCCGTGGTTTCAACAATCGTTCCCACAACGACGAGCCTCAATGCGTTGAGCGCGGTGATTTATGGGACGCCGGTGACATTCACCGCCACAGTTTCGCCTGCGCCAAACACTGGCGACACAATCACCTTCAAAGACGGTTCAATCGTCATTGGCACAGGATCCACAACCAGCGGCGGTGTGGCGGCATTTACAACGACCGGCACCCAGCTTTCGGCCGGCTCACATTCCATCACGGCTGTCTTTGCCGGTGACATCAGCTTTGCCGGCAGCACATCGGGCGCATCGAACCAGACGGTCAATCCGCAGACGCCGGCATTGAACATCCCGCCAACCGCTTCGGCCATCACCTACGGCCAGATATTGAGCGCCTCGACCTTGAGCGGAGGCATCGTTACCAACACGGCAGGCACGATGTTATCCGGCAGCTTCGCCTTCACAGCAACGAACACGTCGCCCACCGCTGGAACGGCGGCCCAGCCGGCGACATTTACTCCGACCGACACGAACGACTACAACTCGCTCGCCTTGAATGTTAGCGTGAGTGTCAGCACCGCCTCAGTGACACCCGTCATCACCCTCAACAGCAAGACCTACGACGGCACGACCGCGCCGGCAACGATTGCCAGCCGGTCATTGACCGGGGTGATCGGCGGAGACGATGTCAATCTGGGCAACAGCGGCACGGTGGCCGCATTCACGAATCAGAACGCAGGAAGCTACACCGTCAACGTCACGGCCCTGAGTCTGTTCGGGACGACGGCTGGAAATTACACGCTCACCTCGACATCCACCACCGCCACCGGCGTCATCACTCCGGCCAATTCCAGCACAACAATCACTTCCTCGACCAATCCCGCCCCCTACGAAGGCGATGTGATATTCAGTGCGACTGTTGCCGGAGTGGACACGCCCACCGGGACAGTGCAGTTCCTTACCAACGGCGTGTTCTTTGACAGCGAGACACTGGCCGGTGGCGTGGCAACAAGCACGGACACGACATTGCTGCCACCCGGCACCAACATCATCACCGCCGCATATTCAGGCGATGGCAACTACCTGCCCAGCACGAACACCATTGCCCAGGCGATTACGGTGGCGCAATTCAAGGCGGTCAACAAGGAAGGCAGCGGCTTGGTGCTGGGCGGGTCGGGCGGCCTGCCAGGAGGCATCTACTACGTTCTGGTTTCCACAAACATGATCGCGCCGCCGGCCGATTGGACGCCGGTGCTGACCAACCAGTTCGATGAAAACGGCAATTTCAACTTCACCAACGGCATGAACACAAATCTGCCACAGGGCTTTTACATCATCCGGGTGCCTTGATGCGAATCTGCATTCGCACACTCTGGGATATCACATGACAGTCGCGAAATTGCCCGCGCATCAGCAATCCCTGTTCAAGAAATGGGGCCAATCAATGCCTTGCCTTGATTCCAAAGACGGGGCGGCACAAGCCATGACCCTTCTTTTTGCAAATCAAATGCTGGTTATGGCAGGAAATGTCCCGGGGTCAGACTCGAGAGTGTGCAATATACCTGTTTCAAGTCACCGACATTGCCCGTGAGGTAAGTGCCGCCCGCCGGACAGCCGGGAACGCTCCCTCGGGAATTCAGCTTGATGTAACCGGAAACGGTTTGAGTGCCGTTAACAGGCGTGAGGTTGGATTTTCCATTTTCCAGCGCCCATTCGTTGATGGCGGCATCAATCTGGCGGAGGTTGTTGATGCAGGCATTGGCCTGCGATGTGGCACGAGCTTTAATGAAGTTGGGGATCGCAATTGCTGCCAGCAGGCCGATGATGGCCACGACAATCATGATTTCCACCAACGTGAAGCCCGCTCTGCGCGAGGGTTTGGTCGTCTTCATACGTTTCTTTTTCGTTTTGGTTGCAGCGTGAACGAGACGACAGGCGGGTTTATATTATGAATGCAAATGTCCACTGATTGCCTGTCGCAACCACAACCGGACTGCAAAAAGCAGCCTTGACGCTACAATAGTCCATCCGCCCGGGAAAATATGTAGAGCATGGCCTAAACTTCTTGTAGGTCTAAACCCTACATGCTGTCCAAGCGGAGAACCGATTATTTTGTCTGTTGGCTTTCGTGCCAGCGGATGGCTTCGTGCAAAAGCTGCGTGGCGTTGTCGAGATTGAGCTTTTCCTTGAGCCGGGCGGAATAGGTCTGGACCGTTTTGAAGCCGAGTCGCAAATGGTCGGCGATCTGCCGGGTGCTGTAGCCGCGACCGAGCAATTGAAACACTTCCAGTTCGCGGTCGCTCAATTGTTCGACCGGGGAAATTGGCAGCGTCGGACGACCGTCAACAAACTTTTCCGCCATCGCGCCGGCAATCTTGTCGCTGATGTAAAGTTTTCCGACGAGCACGGCGCGAATGGCCTGAAGGATTTTTTTTGTCGCCTCGCGTTTCATGATGTAGCCTCGAGCGCCCGCGCGCAGGGCGCGCTCGGCATAAAGCGACTCGTCGTGCATGGAAAGCACGATCATGGCCACGCCGGGATGGGCGGCCTTGATGTTTTTGATCAGCTCGATTCCTGAACCGCCTTCCAGCGAAATGTCCACGATCACGATGTCGGGATTCTCAACGCCGATCATTTGAAAAGCCTGGGGCGCGTTGCTCGCTTCGCCACAGACGCGAAGGTCGGTCTGTTCGTTGATCAAATTGGCGAGCCATTCGCGCACGAGCGGATGGTCGTCCACGAGCAGAATCTTATTTTTTTGGGCCATGATTTTCAACGGTTGCCGGCAGCGTGCAGGTGACGCGCGTGCCGCGCATTGGCAGACGTTCGATGTTGAACGCCGCGCCGATCATGCTGGCGCGATAAGCCATGATGCGCAATCCCATTCCTTGGTTGTTCCGCGCATTGGCCGGCAATCCCGTGCCGTCGTCTATAACTGTCAGGACGGTCTCCTTGTCTTCGGAATCAAGGCAGATGTTGATGTGCCGGGCCTTGCCGTGCCGGACTGCGTTGGTGATGGCCTCCTGCGCGATGCGATATAAATGGGTCACGGCGCTGGTGTCGTGAAGCTGCACTGGCTGCGGACATTCAAACTTGCAGGACACGCTGAAACGTTCGCTGGCGGTGACGGCGAGTTCGTGAAAATTATCCGCCAGATTTTCAGCCTGCATTTCGACAGGATGAAGCCCTCGGGCAATTGTGCGGGTCATCTCGATGCCTTCCTCGACAAGCTCCACCAAATGATTTGCCGCCTCCTCCTCCGGCAGCGATTTGTCCGCCAGCTTTTTGCCGAGCACCTGCCCGGCCAGCGCCGTGCCCGTCAAATGCTGGCACAAACTGTCGTGAAGATCGTGGCCGATGCGCCGCTGCTCGCGTTCGCCGGCTTCCAGCAATTCCTTTTCCAGGCGCCTGCGCTCGTGCATTTCCTGCGTCAAAGCCCCCGTCCGCTGGCGCACGCGATCCTCCAATTCCCGGTGCAAGGTGAAAAGGCGCACGACCAGAAGATAAAAAATGACCGCAATCGAGGAATTCCAAACGGGCACAAACCAATTGGAAAAACGCAGGCCTGCCGCAACATTGCTGCCAAGCCACGTCATCATGCTCAACACGGAAACCAGAACTGCAAAGGGAACGCCTACGCGCCAAACTGCCAGGAGCACTGGAATTGAATAAAATATGAAAAAAGAAATTTCGTAGCCGGTGATGTAATCCAAAAAGCCGATCACGCCCACCAGCCCGATGCAGACGACTGCCACAAACGACCTGGACCACCCTTCAAATTTTTTTAACGGCGTTGCCATGCAATTCAAGCGCTCAAATCATACCTGACGGCAAAATGTGGCAAACGCAGGACACGCGAAAAAGCTGAAACTATTTCGCGGCCGACGCAATTCCTTCCAGTTCCAATTTCAGCGCGTGCAATGAAAGGTTGATGTCGCAGATGAACGCGACGAGCGACGCGAACAGCGAAACCATGCAGGCTATGAAGAGCAGACCGATCAAAAATCCCTGCTGCGCCTCAAGCAGCGCGGTCACAAACAGCGCCACGATCAGCATGGACGCCAGCAATGCGCTCGTGGCCGCCAGCGTGATGCTCAAGCGGATGATTTTCGCGCGGCGGTAGAGAATCGTCACCTGCGCAAGCGTCTGTTCGCGGTCATGGCCTGCACGAATGGAAAGTTCATGCTTCAACTGCCGCGCGCGGTCAATGGCCCGGCCCAGCCGGTTGGTCATTGTCAGAAGCAATAGGCCGACGCCGGAAATCAGGATCACCGGGCCGATGGCGTCCCGCAGTTCCGGGATGATATGTTCAAGTGAGGTCGGTGGCATTTCTAAAATGACATTGTCGCCGTTCAGTCCCCTCATGGCAAGCATCGGAAAGGCAGCGGAACAGCACCGCAATAAATGATGCGTATCCGCCAAAAAAGGTGGAGCGCGGCGCGGCGCACTTGCGCATCCTGATGATCAAGTCATTAGTCGGCATTGATTCCGGCGGCTTCAACCTGATCCGTCGCGGTCGGTCGCGCAAAGAAAAAGCAACAGTCCATGAATGCTCAAACTGCAACACATCTTCATATTGGGGACAAACCCGCCCGTCATCCTGATTGTTCCGGGCAGGTGTTTGCCAGTCCGCGGGAATTCCTGGGCAACCGATTTGTCTATGCGGTCGTGTCGCCGCGCGGACGCGGGCTGTCCATCGGCGTGAACTTGAACCCGGACAAACGCTGCAATTTCAACTGCGCGTATTGCGAGGTCAACCGCACCGTGCATTCGCCCAAAAAAACGATAGACGTGAAATTGATGGCAGTGGAATTGCAGCGCACCTTGTGGCTTGCCTGCTCCGGTGGGCTTATGGATTTTGCCTGCCACCACAACAAGTCGGATGCCGTGCCGGAACTGCGGCAAGTCGCCTTGAGCGGCGATGGCGAACCGACGCTTTGCCCGAATTTTCTCGACACCCTCCGCAACGTGGTTCACGTCCGCGCGCTGGGCCGGTTTCCATTCTTCAAAATTGTGCTGATCACCAACGCGTCCCGCCTAGATTTGCAGGAGGTGCAGGACGGGTTGAAATTGTTCACGCAAGAGGACGAAATCTGGGCCAAGATGGATGCCGGAACCCAGCGATACATGAACAGGGTGAATCAAGCGGCCTGTTCCCTTGAAAAAATTCTGGAGAACATCCTTTTGGTTGCCCGCCAGCGGCCTGTCATCATTCAAAGCCTTTTTCCACTGCTGGATGGCCAAGAGCCATCCGAATCGGAGATCATGCAATATGCCCGGCGGCTGAATGAACTGCGGCTGGCTGGCGCTCAAATCCCGCTCGTTCAGATTTATTCGGCCACACGGTCATCGGAGCATTCGCGCTGCGGACACCTGCCTTTGAAATTGCTTGCGCACATCGCCCAGCAGGTGAGGGAAGTCAGCGGCCTGAAGGCCGAGGTGTTTTAGCATGGCGGCGGACCCGGCACAGGGCGGAAACCCGGCGGCGATGATTAGTTAGCAGTAAGGGATTCCCCTAGTCTTCCTAATGGTTTTACCCCATGCACAATCAGGCGCATCCCCAATTGTTCGTTCCGCCGACTTACCCTATTTTGCTCTCATCAGAACAAAATTGGTTCTGTGCAAAAAAAGAAAGACGACAATTATGACAAAACATCTGATTGAAACGCTGACCGGCTCGAAGATCTACCAGGACTACGAACGCGCGTTCAGCGAAATGACAGGAATGCCCATGATGTTGCGGTCGGTGGAATCATGGCAGCTGCCGCACCACGGCAAGAACTTCGAAAACCCGTTCTGCAAGATTCTCGCGCAAAAAAGCGGGTCTTGTGCAGCGTGCCTGCAAACCCAGCAGCAGCTTTCCGAAACCGCCACCCATGCGCCAAAAACCGTCGTATGCCAGGCCGGCCTGAGCGACACCGCCGTGCCGGTGCGGATGGGCGAGCAATTGATTGGTTTCCTCACCACCGGCCAGGTGTTTTGCAAGAAGCCGACGAGGACGCAATTCAGGCGCACTGCCAGGATGCTCGCCGGCTGGGGCGTGGAAACGGATCTGAAAAAACTGGATGAGGCCTATTTCGGCACGCGCGTCCTGTCGGGGCGCGAACATGATTCCGTCGTCAAGCTGCTGACCATATTTGCCGAGCATCTTTCGATTGCAAGCAACCAGATTGTTGTGCGCGAGCAGAATGCCGAACCGCCGATCATCGCGCGCGCCAAACAGTTCATCAGCGACCATCAAACCGACGACCTTTCGCTGGAGAAGGTCGCCAGCGCGGTTCACACGAGCAAATTTTATTTTTGCAAGATTTTCAAAAGGGAGACCGGCATCAATTTCACCGATTATCTTTCGCGCGTGCGCCTGGAGCGGGCGAAAAACCTCCTCCTAAACCCGAACCTGCGTGTGAGCGAGATCGCCTACGAAGTCGGCTTCCAGTCACTGACACATTTCAATCGCGTTTTCAAACGCATCCTGGGCCGGTCGCCCACGGATTATCGCGTGCGCCTGGCGCATGTGTGAGCCGGGGCCTCTTTTGGCGTGTTTTGCAGCCGGGATTCATTATTATCCGGCCCATGAAAGGCCACAGCCGGTTGACGCGCGCCGAATTGATTGAAATGGTCGGGAAACTGCAAAAAACAGCGGACGCCAACGAAGTGCAACAAGTCAAACACACGAACGCCTTGCGCGACAGCGAAGAGCGGCTGCGTGCGATTTTGGAAACCGCCGTTGAAGGCATCATCACGATTAGCGAGCGCGGCACCATCGAGTCCTTCAACCCGGCGGCCGAGAAAATTTTCGGCCACAAGGCGGATGAAGCCGTCGGACAGAACATCAAGCTGCTCATGCCTGAACCGTTCCGGCATGAACATGACAGCTACCTCAAAAACTACCGGCAGACCGGTCACGCCAAAATCATCGGCATCGGCCGCGAAGTCGTCGGCCGTCGCAAAGACGGCTCAACCTTTCCGATGGATTTGTCCGTGAGCGAAGTGCATCTGGCCAGCCGCCGGATATTTACAGGTTTTGTGCGTGACATCACCGAGCGCAAGGAGGCGGAAAAAGCTCTGGTGCATTACGCCGCGCTGGTTGAATTCTCGGATGACGCCATTATCGGCAAGACTTTGGACGGACATATCACCAGTTGGAACGGCGGCGCGGAAATGGTCTTCGGCTATTCGGCCCGTGAAATGACCGGCAAGCACATATCGGTTCTGATTCCCGATGATCGCAAGGATGAAGAACCGGGCATCCTTGAAAAAATCAGGCGCGGCGAGTCCGTGGAACACTACGAAACCATCCGGCGGCGCAAGGACGGCAAGCTGATTGACATTTCCGTGACCGTCTCGCCAATCCGCGACAAGGAAGGAAAAATCATCGGTGCCTCAAAAGTGGCTCGCGACATCACAGAGCGCAAGCATCTCGAAAAGGAAATCACTGAAATCAGCAACCGCGAGCAGCAGCGCATCGGACAGGATTTGCACGACGGTTTGTGCCAGGAACTGGCCGGCATCGAAATGATGTGCCAGGTGCTCGGGCAAAAACTGGCGGCCAAATCGAAGGCCGAATCCAGACAGGTTGGAGAAATTGCGCAACACATCCGCGAAGCGATCACCCACACGCGCAAGCTGGCGCGCGGGCTTTCGCCGGTGGAACTCGAAGCCAACGGATTGACGTCCGCATTGCAGGAATTGTCATTGCATGTGCAAAAAATGTTTCACATCGAGTGCCGCCTTGAATGTTCCGGGCAGGTTTTGATCCGAAACAATGTTTTCGCGACGCATTTGTATCGGATCGTTCAGGAAGCCGTCAACAACGCCATCAAACATGGCAGGGCCAGGCGCATTCTGATTTCCTTGAAACCGGCGGGCGACCGCTGCGCCCTGACCATCACAGATGACGGCCTCGGCTTCACAAAAGAAACGAAGAAAAGCGGCGGCATGGGCCTGCACATCATGAAATACCGCGCCGGCGTCGTGAATGCGGCGCTCGAAGTGCGCTCCGGCATGGACGGCCCGGGCACGACCGTCATTTGTTCCTTTCAAAAAAATTTATGAACAAGAAATCCCCGGCGCAGAAAAAATGGCGCATTTTGGTCGTGGACGATCATCCGATGATGCGGCAGGGGCTTGCCCAGCTCATCGGCGCGGAACCGGATCTGGCTGTTTGCGGCGAGGCGGAAAATGCGGAAAGCGCGCTCGACAATCTCGGCGTCCTTAAGCCGGACCTCGTGCTGGCGGACATTTCATTGCCGGGCAAGAACGGCCTCGAACTCATCAAGGATTTTCAGGTGGTCCAGCCCGGCTTGGCGGTGTTGGTCATCTCCATGCACGACGAATCGCTTTACGCCGAGCGGGTGCTGCGGGCGGGCGGGCGCGGTTACATCATGAAGCAGGAGGGCGGCAAAAAATTGATGCTGGCCATCCGGCAGGTGCTCGACGGCAAAATTTATGTCAGCGAAAAAATTTCGGCGGAAATCCTGGAGATATTTTCCGGGCGCCGCGCCGGAACCGAAAGTTCGCCGGTGGAAAAACTGACCGACCGCGAATTTGAAGTGTTCCAGCTCGTCGGTCGGGGCAAGGGAACGCGGGAAATTGCGGCAAAACTCCACTTGAGCGTCAAGACCGTGGAAGTTCATCGCGCGAACATCAAGACGAAGCTTGAGTTGAACTCGGCGGCGGAGCTGGTTCGCTTCTCGGTGCGGTGGTCTGAAACGCAAGGCACGGGAACGTAGCAAATTCAAATGGGACCGCGCAAATGCTGACAAAAAACGTCCGGCTTTTGCCAACCGGTGGTTGGTGCAATACAGATCATTCAGCTAATAAGTAAAAATAAAATGAAACATCGCCAGTTCAATTGTGTTGCGCTTGACCAAAAGTCTCAGCAGGTTCAAATTCTTTGTGTATGGATGTCCTAACTCTTTCACGCATCCAGTTTGGCGCGACCATCGCGTTTCACTACATCTACCCGCCGTTGAGCATCGGGCTGGGCGTCATGCTCGTCATCATGGAAGGGCTGTGGCTCAAGACCAAAAATCCGATTTATCACCAGATGGCGCGGTTCTGGACGAAAGTGTTCGCACTGACGTTCGCCATCGGCGTGGCCACGGGCATCGTGATGGAATTTGAATTCGGCACAAACTGGGCGACCTATTCGCGTTTCGTCGGCGATGTGTTTGGCAGCGCGCTGGCAGCGGAGGGAATTTTCGCGTTCTTCCTTGAATCGGGTTTTCTCGCCGTCCTGCTTTTCGGCTGGGACAAGGTCAGCCGCAAAGTCCATTTCTTTTCCACCTGCATGGTTTGCCTCGGCGCGCATTTCAGCGCGGTGTGGATTGTCGTCGCCAATTCGTGGATGCAGACGCCGGCGGGTTACAAAATCGTGACGCACAATGGCGTGGCGCGCGCGGAAATCACGGACTTCTGGCAGCTCGTTTTCAACCCGTCCATGGTGGAGCGGCTTTCGCATGTCGTGGTCGGCGCATGGTCAACCGGCGCGTTTCTCGTCGTCAGCGTGAGCGCATGGTATCTGCTGAAGAAAAAACATCTTGAATTTGCCCGCGCCTCGTTGAAAGTCGGCCTGACCGTTGCGTTGCTGGCTTCATTGCTACAGGCGGTGACCGGCCACACCAGCGCGCAGGGCGTCGGAAAAAACCAGCCTGCCAAGCTCGCCGCATTTGAAGGACTTTATGAAACGACCTCGAACGCGCCGCTGACGCTTGTCGGCTGGGTGGATCAAAAAGATCAAAAAGTTGACGGAATCCAGGTGCCGGAAATGTTGAGTTTTCTCGATCACAATGATTTTCACGCATCCGTCACCGGACTTGACGACTTTCCGCCGCAGGATCGTCCGCCGGTCGAGGCGTCGTTTTTATTTTTTCACGGCATGGTTGGAATCGGCTTCACCCTGATTGCAATTTCCGCGCTCGGATTTTTATATTTCCGCCACGGCTCGCTGCACGAACGTCGCTGGCTGCTCTGGCTTCTGGTTTTCTCCGTGCTCGGCCCTGAAATTGCCAACCAGCTCGGCTGGTTCGCTGCCGAAGTCGGACGCCAGCCGTGGATCGTTTACGGTCTGATGCGAACGCCCGAAGGCCTTTCAAAGATTGTCGAGGCGAACGTCGTCCTCACCTCGCTGATTTTGTTCACATTCATTTATTTCCTGCTGTTCGCCGTTTTCATTTATCTGCTCAACGACAAAATCCAGCACGGCCCGCACGACGACGATTTGATTCCGTCCGGCAAGCTGGCGTTGCCGGATGAATTGACACATCACAAAAAGCCATGACCTTTGACCTCAACACCATCTGGTTCATCCTCGTCGGCGTGCTGTTCACCGGCTACGCGATTCTCGACGGATTTGATTTGGGAATCGGCGCGCTGCACCTGTTCACGAAAAAGGACGAGGAACGCCGCATCATGCTCAATTCCATCGGGCCGGTCTGGGACGGCAACGAAGTCTGGCTCGTCACCGGTGGCGGCGCGCTCTTCGCCGCGTTCCCGAATGTTTATGCGACGGCGTTTTCCGGTTTTTATCTCGCACTGATTTTGCTGCTGGTGGCATTGATTTTCCGCGCCGTGGCGATTGAATTCCGCAGCAAGCAGCCGATGCGCTGGTGGCGGCAGATGTGGGACATCGGCTTTTCCGTCGGCAGCATTTTGTCCGCGCTGCTCATCGGCGTGGCGCTCGGCAACATCGCGTGGGGTGTGCCGATTGATGCGCGCGGCGAATTTGCCGGGACATTTCTTGGTCTGTTGACGCCCTATCCCCTGCTCGTCGGCATAACGACGGTAGCGTTGTTCATGATGCACGGCGCGATTTACGGCGTGATGAAAACCGAGGGCGAATTGCACGACAAGCTGCGCGTCTGGACGATGCGCTGCATCATCTTCTTCGTAATCTGCGCCGTGACGCTCACGATGGGCACTCTGCTATATGTGCCGCACATGGCCGCGCGTGTGCGCGAAAACCCGTGGCTCTTCAGCATCGCATTGACAAACATGCTGTCCATCGCCAACATCCCGCGCGAGTTTCACCATGGCCGCGACTGGCGCGCGTTCCTCTCGTCGTGTGCGGCGATGATTACGCTCATGGCGCTCTTTGCGCTCAACATTTTCCCGGATCTGATTTACAGCCAGCCGAATCCCGAAAACAGCCTGACGATTTATAATGCCGCATCTTCGCCCAAAACGCTGGGCATCATGCTTGTCATCGCAATCATCGGCGTGCCGATTGTGATCGCCTACACGATTTGCATCTACTGGATTTTTCGCGGCAAGGTGAAGATGGACCGGATGAGCTACTAAAATTGGTTTGATTGTTTTTGACTGTCCTAGCCATTGGAAATGGCGTGCAAACAGCCGGACAATGAATTGGCTTGCCATTGAGGAGCATCGTTCCAAAAAAACACCGTCAAGTTTGCCCGAAATGAGATTGGAGTTTTACCCCTTCGATTTTTTGAAATGGACCGGCACAAAAAGCCGGTTTAGCTCAGTGGAAGAGCAACGGTTTTGTAATTCTAAATCGAGTTTTGCCTTTGTTTGGTCGTATGTGCTTCAGCTTGCAATCACAGTTTTTTTCAATTTCAGCATTGCCAGCATTTGGTCGCGTTTGGCCGCAAAAAGTGCAACCCATATACAAAAGCGATATACAATTGCCGGACTGCTCCACCGTTGACCCGCCGACCGACGACAGGGACTTGCTTTTAGGAATCACGCGCAGGGAAGATTCTTACAGTGAATTATGCAAAATAAATCAAAGGCACCAACTGACGCAATGCCACCCTGCTGCACCGCTTGCCGTCGCCAACTCAAGACCGAATGGATGCGTGGATTATTTGATGGCTGCTCCGGCGATGTTCAAGGACAGTTCAATGGTGTTGGCAACCTTGTCTTGAAACTGTCCTTTTTGGATGTTGAAATCCTCGCGGTTGATGACAAAGTTCGCGCGAATGACGAGCAAATCCCCTTTCAAGTTCGGCCTCTCCGCACTTAACTTGTCCGCGAGATAAGTCAACTTGATCGGCACGATGATTTCTTTCGAGACACCATGCAACGTAAAAATGCCGGTGACCTCGGCTGTCGTCACGTTGGTTTCCGTTTTCACATTGGCCAGCGACTCGGCGGCAAAGGTGATCTCGGGATACTTCGCCACGTCCAGCCATTTGGCGCTGTGCATATGTTCCTTCTGCATCGGGTTCGGCACGGTCAACGATTCGCCGGCCACGACGATTTTGCCGGTCGTCGCCGCCGGATTTTCCGGGTCAAACGAAACGGTGCCGCTGATGCCGCTGGCGCTGCCTTCGATGGTTTCGAGCGGGGCGGTGAGTTTGAAGACGGCGTTGTTCACGCCTTTCGGATCTTTGAAGTCGAAGGTTTCCGGCGCGGCATGAACAGCGGTGCCGAGACAGGATAGGGCGATCAAGGAGTGTAGTTTCATGGTCAGTTTAGTCTTGTTTTTGGTTTTGTGTTGATTGGTTTTTCTTGCGAAAGAAAAGTGACGTTCCGCCCAGCAAGCCAGCCAACAGCGCGGAGCCTCCCAGAAAATCCAGACCGGGCAGAAATTTTTTCTGGTAGCTGATGCCTTCGATCTCGGTGACGGGGTCGAGCGTCTTGACGACCACGCTGGTTTTGGTCCAGCCACGATTGGCGCCCGTGACCAGCCAGGTTGCCCCGGCGGCCAGCAGCACCAGCACGGCCATCCGTTGCAGAATGCGTTTCATATTTGGCGACGTTTAATTTGTGCGCCACCTGTTTCCCAGGCAAGCGTGGAATCATTCATAACGCAACGCATCAATGGGATCGAGCGCGGCGGCTTTGCGCGCCGGGTAAAAGCCAAAGAACACGCCGATGGCGAAACTGACGCCGAACGCCAGGAGGATCGAGCCGACGGAGACGACGGCTTGAAAACTCGCGAACATTCCCACCAACTTCGAAATGCCCACGCCCACGAGAACGCCGATGAGACCGCCGAAAAGGCTTAGCGTGATCGCTTCGATGAGGAATTGAAGTTTGATGTCGCCGGGCTGCGCGCCGACGGCGATGCGGATGCCGATCTCACGCGTGCGTTCGGTCACGCTCACGAGCATGATGTTCATCACGCCGATGCCGCCGACCAGCAGCGAAATGCCCGCCACCGCGCCCAGCAGGAGCGTGATGATTTTGGAAACGGAACTGACCGTGTCGGCGATTTCTTTTTGGTTGAAGATGTTGAAGTCGTCGTTCTGTCCGGCAGTCAGGCGGTGGCGCTGGCGGAGCAGGCTGGTGATCTGCTGCTGGGCGATGGTCATGCGGTCGGCGTCGCCGATTTGAAGACTGATGGAGCGGATGTATTTGTTGCCGGTGATGCGTTTCATCGCGGTGGTATAGGGAATGATGAGGCGGTCGTCCTGATTCTGGCCGCCCATGCCCGCGCCTTTGCTTTCGAGCAGGCCGATGATGACAAATGGAATGTTGCTGATGCGCACGGACTGGCCGACGGGATTGAGCGGACCGAAAAGTTCATTCGCCGTTTTTGAACCGATCACGGCGACCTTGGCCGCACTGCGCACGTCGCGGTCGGTGAACATCGAGCCGGAAGTCAGTTTCCAATCGCGGATTTTCAAATAGTCCGGCGATTCGCCGACGACGCTGGTGGACCAGTTGCGTCCGTTGGCGATGGCCTGGGCGGTGGAGGAATCTTCGGGGCTGACGGCGGCGACATCCGCCACTTCGCGGCGAATGGCCTCGGCGTCGGCCAGCGTGATGGTGCTGGCGCTGCCGAGACCGGAACTCACCCCGCCGGAACGACGGCTGCCGGCAAAAACTGTCAGCAGATTCTGACCGAGCGCGGAAACTTGTTTGGTGATGCTGGCCTGCGCGCCGTTGCCAACCGCGACCATCGCGATGACAGAAGCCACGCCGATGATGATGCCCAGAGCGGTGAGGCTGGAGCGCATTTTATTGCGGCGCAGGGCGCGCACGGCGATAAAGGCGGTTTGCCAGGAGCGCAAAAATAAAATGTGAATCAGGGAGAACATAAATTCATTTTAGAAATCTTCATTTCAGAAATGGGGAGCGCAGCCGCCCCGGCTGCGGTTCGGCGCGCCCTCGCGCCGAACTTTCGTGCGCACGACGACACTCAAATTGTAGAACGATCTTCGCGCGCACGAGCCGACGACGAGGGCGTCGTCGGCTGCGCCCGGGGCGGGCGCGCTCCCGGTCTTGAAATAATTTTCCAGCTTCATGCGAGTTGGGCTTTTTGCTCGGCGTCGTTGAGCGTGGCGATTTCCTGCCGGGCGACGCGGCGGTTTTCGTTTTGCGTGTCGCTGATGACCTGTCCATCGCGCATGACGACGATGCGTTTGCAGTAGGCCGCGATGTCGAGTTCGTGCGTGACCATGACGAGGGTGATGCCGGTGTCGTTGAGTTCCTGAAACAAGCCCATGATCTCGATGCTGGTGCGCGTGTCGAGATTGCCGGTCGGCTCGTCGGCGAGGACCAGTTCGGGGCGGTTCACCAGCGCGCGGGCGATGGCGAGGCGTTGCTGCTGGCCGCCGGACAACTGGTTGGGATGATGGCTGGCGCGGTCGCCAAGGCCGACTTTCGCCAGCGCCTGCGCGGCGCGCTGGCGGCGTTCGCGCAACCCGATCAATGGATGGCTGTAAAACATCGGCAGTTCCACATTCTCCAGCGCCGACGTGCGGGCGAGGAGATTGAAACTTTGAAAAACGAAGCCCAGTTTCCGATTGCGTAACTTGGCAAGCTCCTTGCGGTTCAATCCGGCGACGGCCTGGCCGTCGAGCAAGTATTCGCCGCTCGTGGGTTGATCCAAACACCCGAGCGTGTTCATCAGCGTGGACTTGCCTGAACCGCTGGCGCCCATCACGGCCACGAAGTCGCCGCGGACAATTTCAAGCGTGACGCCGCGCACGGCTTTCACTTCGACCTCGCCCGACTGGTAAGTCTTGGAGAGATCGCGAAGCTGGATGACAGGCGTGCCGTTGGTTTGAGTTGGGCTGTTCATGGTGCTCCACCACCGGGCGGGCCGCCGCCAAAGCCGCCGCCTTTGGCGCTGGCGGCGAGCGTTGAGGTGACGACCGGCGTGCCGTCGCTCAAGCCGTCGAGAATTTCCGTATTCACGCCGTCCGTAATGCCGGTCTTCACAACGATGGGCTTGAGCTTCATGCCATTGGCGCTGGTGGAATAAATCAGGTATTGGTTGCGCTGCAAAATTCCGGGCTGCGCGCCTTCGTAAGCCGCATTGTCCGGCGGCGTGTAACGCAGCGCCGTGTTGGGAATTTTCTGAGCTTTGTCATTTTCAGCGGCGAGAATGGAAACGTCCGCCGTCATGCCGGGGAATAATTTTTGCTCCGGATTATCCACGGAAATGATGACCTGATAAGTCACGACATTTTGCGTGGTGGTCGGCGATTTGCGGACTTGCGTCACCGTGCCCTTGAAAACGTCGTCGGGGAAAGCATCCACGGTGAAGTCCACCGGCTGGCCGTCTTTGACCTGGCCGATGTCCGCCTCGGAAACGTCAGCCTTGATGTTCATCTTGGTGATGTCCTGGGCGATGGTGAACAACACGGGCGTGGTGAAACCGGCCGTTATGGTCTGGCCCAGATCCACATCGCGTGAAATGACAATGCCGTCCACCGGCGCATTGATTTTGCAATAGCCGAGATTGGCCTGGGCGCTTTCGAGCGCGGCTTGTTTGATGGTGATCGTGGCTTGCGCCTGCGCAAGCTCGGCCGTCGCCTGGTCCAAATCCAGTTGCGACGCCGCCTTCAGCGGCACGAGAATCTTTTTTCGCTCCAGATTCTGGCCTTTGAGCGTCACGTCGGCCCGGGCGCTGGCGAGATCACCTTGTGCCTGTTGCATGACGGCTTGATAAACCGTCGGGTCAATCTCCGCGACGAGCTGGCCTTTTTTCACCGGCGAATTAAAGTCCACATACAGCGCGGAAATTTTCCCGGAAACCTGGCTGCCAACGTCCACGCTCACCACGGCGCTCAACGTGCCGCTGGCGGTGACGCGCTGGATGATATTGCCGCGCACGGCAGGCGATGTTTCATATTGCGCGTGGCCGCCGGACGGTTTGCAGCCGGTGATGACAAGCAGGCTGAAGGCAAAGAACAATGCTCGCTGACTTTTGATATTTAGCTGGCGACGGCACAACCTGGTCAGGTTCAAGTTCGCGTTGCCTCGGCTAAGAGCAATGAGAGAGTTGAGTTTTGCTTTGGTCGCAAGAAAGCGGCTTGGCAGCCCGGCCATTTTCACCGGAATTATTTCAGCCGGTTCTGGCGAGAATTTGATTTGTAGTTTCATTGGATTGAATCGGTGATTATTACTGCCAGCCGCCGCCGAGCGCCTTGTAGAGCGAGATCTGGCTGGCGAGTTTGTTGTATTGCGCCTGAATCTGGCCTTGTTGCGCGCTGTAAAGGTCCTGCTGCGCGGAAAGCACGTTCAGGTAGGTGTCGTCGCCCTGACCATAGCGCAGGTTGGCGAGGTCATAGCGTCGTTGCTGGGCGGTGATCAACGCCGTCTGCTCCTTGATTTCCTCGGCATAACTGCTGTTGGCGACCAGTGCATCCGCCACTTCGCGGAAAGCGGTCTGGATGGATTTCTGGTAATTGGCTACGTCAATGCGCGTGCTTACTTTCGCGGCATCCAAATCAGCTTTGTTCTGGCCGGCGGTGAAAATGGGCACCGTGATTTGCGGCGCAAAACTCCAGACGCCGGTGCCCGAACCGAAGAGTTTTGTTAGCTGGGAACTGGTCGAGCCAATCGAAGCCGTCATGGTAATGGTGGGGAAGAACGCGGCGCGGGCGGCACCGATGTTCGCGTTTGCGGCCTTCAAGGTGTGCTCGGCTTCAAGAATATCCGGGCGGCGTTGCACCAGTTCCGAAGGCAGTCCCGCCGGAATTTCGGCCACGAGATTGGTGTCGTTAAACAGCCGGGGCGCGGGTAGATCGGTTGGCAGTGGTTCACCGACGAGGAGCACCAGATAATTTTCCGCCTGCGCCCGCTGGCGTTCATAAGTCAGAATATTAATTTTCGCCGTTTCCACCTGGCCTTCCGCCGTGCGCAAATCCAGTTCGCTGCTCGCGCCGGCGTTGAAGGTGGCCTGGTTGAGATCGTAGGATTCCTGCACCGCCGCCAAGGTCTGCTGCGCCAGCCGAAGCTGTTCCTCCGCCTCGCGCTGCGCGAAGTATTCATCGGCGACCTCGGCCACAAGAGTGATTTGCGCGCTGCGTTGCGCCTCGGCTGTCGCGAAGTATTGTTCCAACGCCTGTTTGTTCAGGCTGCGGACGCGGCCGAACAAATCCACTTCATACGCCGTCGTGCCGAGACTGGCGCTCCACTGGTTCGCCGTGACGCCCGCAGCATAGGAGCGGGTGAAACTTCCGCCGGCATCCACCTTCGGAAACGACGCCGAGCGCGTGATGCGATATTGCGCCTGGCTTTGCTCGACATTGAGCATGGCCACGCGGAAATCAAGGTTGTTGGTCAATGCCAGTTCAATCAGTTTTTTCAACCGGTCTTCCGCCAAGAAATCCTGCCAGGGAATATCGGCGGGGGCGGGTCCGGTGTTGGTTGCAACTACTCCCGGATAGTGCGCAGTCACGGAAGCCGCCGGACGTTCGTATTTGGGCATCATCGTGCAACCGGAAAATACGAGAGCGGCAGCGAGAACTGTTGATCGGAATTTTAACATGCGTTCAAATCTTCAAATGGAATACACTAAACTTCTGTTCGCGGTGTATTCTTTGGGATGAGCGCGGGGGTAAATGGGATGAAGTCGTGTGAAACCGGTGAAATATTCGAGCAATCCCCACTGGCCGAATGCCGATTTAGGCGGCCTTGCTCCGGCTAGAGAGATTCCAGACGCTGCTGGACTTCGCGCACGCCGCGCGTGAGCGTGAGTTCCCTGCCGTTCTTAAGCACGACAACATGTTCGCCGCGGGTTGCGGGCTGAACGGCTTTGATGCGATCCAGGTTCACAATGGCTGAACGGCTTACGCGCAGGAATCGCTTCGGAGACAGTTTGGCTTCGAGATTCGCGAGCGTCTCGCGCAAAATATGGTTCGTTGCGCCGACGTGCAGGATGGCATAGTTGCCGGCGGCCTCGATACAATCCACCTCGTTCACTTCCACGAAAGCCGTATGTTCTCCAGATTTCACCGTGAGGCGGCTGGGATAGACGGCCTGCTCCTGCGCCAACAGCCATTCCTGAAAACGCTGGTTTTGACCGTTGCCAGCTTTGGCATCAAGAGTTTGCCGCGCCCGTTGCAATGCCTGCCGGAATCGGACCAGCTTGAATGGCTTCAATAAATAATCCAAGGCATGAACTTCAAAGGCTTCCAGTGCATGTTGATTGTAAGCCGTCACAAAAATAACGAGCGGCCAATGATCTGCCGGCAACGCGCGTAAAACATCGAAGCCGCTGACTTCCGGCATCTGCACATCCAGAAATACCAAATCCGGCTTGAGCCGGCCAATCTGGCCAATGGCTTCTGCGCCGTTCACGCATTCGCGAACCACTTCCACATCCGGCTCGTCGCGCAAGAACAGATGAATCCGTTTCCGCGCCAACGGTTCATCATCCACAATCATCGCCCGAATTTTCATAAAACAGATTTGGTGACTGGCGTGGCAGAAAAGGGGATTTTGATTTCCACGGTCCAGCCGCCCAGGTCGCCGTTGAAGATGGAACACGATTGTTCTTTGCCGTAAAGCTGTTGCAGGCGCGCCCGGGTATTGGCCAAGCCAATGCCCTGCCGCTTGTCCTCCTTGATTGAAGCATCAAACGGTTTTTTCCCGTTGTCGCTGACCGACAGCTTAACCTGGCTGCCATTCCGCCTGGCATTAATGGCGATTCTGCCCAAGCCGGCCTGAGTTTCGATGCCGTGCCGGATCGCATTTTCAACGATCGGCTGCAGGATGAGCGGGGGCACCAGCGCATCGAGAATTTCCGGGTCAGCGTTTTGTTCAATCTCAAGCCGCTGCCCGAAGCGCCGCTGCTCGATGGCGAGATAACGCCGGAGCAATTCCAGTTCGCGCGACAAAGGAATTTCCTGATCATTCGAACTTTCCAAGGAAAAGCGGAATAATTCGCCCAAGTCCGTGATCATTTCATCGGCCGTGTGCGGGCTGGTGTGGACCAGCGTCGAAATAGCGTTGAGCGTGTTGAAAAGAAAATGCGGATTGATCTGCATCCGCAACAACTGAAGCTGCGCCTGCGCCAGGTGGGCTTCCAGTTCGATGGCCCGGCGCTCCCGTTCCTGCGATTTGCGGAAATGCGCGAACGCCACGCAGGCGCTCATCGTCAGCAGATAAATCACGATGTCGGGCCCCATGCGGAATCCAGTTGAAATGACGGGGCGCGGGAAATTTTGTGGAGCTGGCGCCATGTCCGGAGGCGGGGGCGGTAACGGCAAAAAGGTGCGATAAGCCACTTGACTGATGATAACCACCAATGCGCAGGCGACCAGGTGGAAGCCGGCCTGCAAAAAGATATTGGGCCGCTCAAGCGGAAACCGCAAAGAAAGCCAGACGATTGGCGGAAAGAAAAAAAGCCACAGCAGCCAGAACGAACAGGTATGCACCAGCGAAACCGACCACGGCTCGGAATTCACCAGAGCGGCGGTGAAGCTGAACAAAATGACCAGACCGCCCCATAAACACAGGGCAAACCAAAGTGGCGCGAGCCTGGACTTGGTCACTCTATCTATGGTAGGCGCAGTCAATGGCCTTAG
>Ga0181529_10001944_pt1 | contig 25561 bp, 22 predicted proteins | sample PEATcosm2014_Bin_36_FD_119763 | JGI IMG/M metagenome (GOLD analysis project Ga0181529, IMG submission 119763) | Peatland microbial communities from MTU Mesocosm Facility, Houghton, MI, USA - PEATcosm2014_Bin10_30_metaG | ecosystem: Environmental > Terrestrial > Soil > Wetlands > Peat | place... | reverse complement strand
TGAAGTCGACGACCGGATAGCCGGCGAGATAGCCGCGGGCGGCCGACTCAACAATGCCTTTCTCGATAGCCGGGATGAAGTTGCGCGGGACTGAACCGCCGAAGGTCTCGTTGCCAAATTCGAAGCCGCCGCCGCGAGGCATGGGCTCCATGCGGATCTTGCAGTCGCCGAACTGGCCGTGGCCACCGGTCTGCTTCTTGTGGCGGCCTTGAGCCTCGGCCTTGACGCGGATGGTTTCGCGGTAGGGGACCTTGGGAGCTTTGAGAGTGACTTCTGCGTGGTAGCGCTTTTTGAGGCGGCTGACGATGGCCTCGATGTGCGGCTGGCCGGCGCCGGCGATGAGGAATTCGTTGGTCTGCGGGTCGCGGAAGAAGCGGATCAGTAGGTCTTCTTCCATGAGCTTGTGAATGGCTGGGGCGAGTTTGTCTTCGTCGGCGCGGGACTTGGGCTCGATGGCGTAGGTCATGGCGGGCTCGGGAAGGGGATGGAGATCGATCTGGATCTCTGAACCCTTCGCGCCCAGTGTGTCGCCGGTGAGAGTGACGCGGAGCTTGGCTACCGCGCCCAGATCGCCGGCGTGCAGTTCAACGACTTCGACGGCTTTGCGGCCCTGCATCACTGACAAATGAGACAGACGTTCCTGATCGCGCCGCGTGTAGTTCTCGACGGTGGCGTCGTTTTTGACCACGCCGCTGATGACTTTGAAAAAGCTGATGCGACCCGCGAACGGATCGGTCATGGTCTTGAAGACCATCAGCGAGAGAGGCTCGCTGTCGGCGATCTTGCGGGTGACCTTGGGGGCTTCGGCTCCGTCTTCGCTGGGGGGCGCGGCGTCGATCGTCGGGGTGCGCACGGCGATGGGGGCGCGTTCGACAGGCGAGGGGGTATAGGCCTTGATGAAGTCGAGCAGGTGGTCGAGGGCGATGTTGGAAAGGCCGCTCGAAAAAAGCACGGGGAAGATTCGGTCTTCGCGGATGGCTTCGTGGAGAGCGGCGGTGAGGTGCTCTTTGGTGAGCGTGCCGGTCTCGAAGTACTCCTCCATCAGTTCGTCTTTGCCTTCGGCGATGAGCTCGACCAGCGCCTCATGGCGGGTCTTGGCATCGGCGGCCAGGCCGGCGGGAATCTCAGCGGTCATCTTGCCGCGGCCATCGCCGCTGGGGGTGTAGTAGAAGGCCTCCATGGTGACGAGATCGACAACACCGCGAAAGCCCTCGGCGCCGGAGATGGGAAGTTGTACGGGCACGCAGTTGCGGCCCCAGCGATCGACCAGGTCGTCAATCAGGGCGCTCAGTCCGCCTCCGCCGCCGGCCTTTGGGTGGTCCATCTGGTTCACGAGTACGATGCGGGGAAGGCCTGCTTCGTCGGCATAACGCCAGACGCGCTCAGTGACCGGCTCGATGCCATTCTGGGCGTTGACCACGACGATGGCAGCCTCGGCGGGCAGCAGGGCCGCGCGGGCCTCATGGGTGAACATGTGAAAGCCGGGAGTGTCGATGAGATTGATCTTGACGCCCTGCCACTCGGCAAAGGCGACGGCGTTTTGCATGGTTGCGCCGCGGGCTACTTCTTCTTCGTCATAAGCGGTTACGGCTGTGCCGTCTTCGACACGGCCCTGGGTGGGGGTCATCTTGGCGGCATGCAGCAGAGCGGCGATCAGGGTGGTTTTGCCACTGTGCGCATGCCCCACTACAGCTACGTTGCGGATCTCACTTCCCTGGTACGTTTTCATTGCAGTTCTCCTCTAGTTTTGCTTTTTGGTGTCAGAATCTGCGGGGGCATTTGGAACAGGGACAGGGAAACCATGGGGACGTCCGTGAGGGCGTCGCGGTGGCCGGATTGGAGGGCCACGCGTCCCGGTTTGCCGTCTACCTCGTCCATAAGGCGTTCAACCTATAAGGTTTGGACCGTGAGGGTCTCGGGCCGGCGCCATGCGGTGAAGGCCAGGCTGCATCCGCAGAGCGTCTTTCTAAGAAACTCGGATGCTATCACACGGGGAGTGTGAACGTCCTGTGACATGAGCCACCACCCGCGGCCACCCGCGGTGGGGTCAGCCGCCTTCGGCACGCTTCGGATAAACTCTTCATTGCGATGGACAGATTATGACTAAAACGACTATAATTATGGTTGTTAAATGCGGAGGTGTCGATGGCTCTGTGGCAGGTGCAGGAGGCGAAGACGCGGTTGAGCGAGGTGATCGAGGAGGCGCGCGGCAGCGGTCCACAGATCATCACCCGTCATGGAAGGGAGCGGGCCGTTCTGCTGTCGATTGAGGATTATCGCGCGCTCACGGCCCACAAGCCGGACCTGAAGACCTATCTGTTGGGCGGTCCGAAGGTCGATAGCTTCGAGATCGAATACGACCGGGATACGGGCCGGGAGATCGAGTTGTGAGCGGACGATTGGAGTACTTGCTGGACACCAATGTTCTTAGCGAAACGCGCAAGAAAAAGGCCGACGCTGGCGTGATCTCATTCCTTGAGAGCGCCGATTCCTCGACTCTATACATCAGTGTGCTCACGCTCGGCGAGTTGAGGAAGGGCATCGCCAAGAAACAGAGAGAGGACCCGGAGATGGCCAAGAGGCTTGCCGGCTGGGCCGAGGGGCTGGAGTTGAGTTTTGCCGACCGGATTCTAGGCATCGACGTAGCCACGGCGAGGTTGTGGGGAAACTGGTCCAGTGAACGGCCAAGACCCGTTGTGGATACTCTGCTGGCAGCCACAGCCGTATTGCATGGATTGACCTATGTGACTCGCAACATCCGCGACGTGCGCGGCATACCGGTAAAGCTGCTCGACCCGTGGACGGAATAGGCGCTTGCGGTGCGGCCACCCGGGTGGGGCTGGCGGCTTTCGGTTCGGCGCAACGAGGGCAACTGCACTGGCGCGGGTCCTGGTCCATCGGCGACAATGCTTTCGTTATGGACAAACTGACTCGCAGGGATTTTCTGCTGACCGCTTCCGCCGCTACGCTGGCCGCTGCCGCTCCGTCACTGGCCGCAACTTCATCGTCCGCCAAGGGCCGAAAGCGGGTGTTTGTTGGCTCAAGTACATCCGAGGGGATTCTGGCCTATGACTGGGATCAGGAGACCGCCGAGCTAATACCCGTCGGAGTGGCCGCGAAGCTTGCCAATGTGGCCTGGATAACTTACTCCCCGAATCGCAAGGTTCTGTTTGCCGCTTCGGCAGTGGATAGCTTCAATGGCAAGCCGACGGGCGGAGTGGTCAGCTTCAGCGTGGCGAATGGCGAACTGCATCAGACCTCTCAGCAGAACTCGGCCAGCACGGGCACTTGCCATATTGCTCTGGACCACAAAGGGAAGGTGCTCATTTCGGCCGACTACAACGGCGGCAGCGCGGCGAGTTTTCTGGTGATGGACAGAATACTCAGCCCGGCTGTTTGGAGCGAGCACTACTCAGGCGGCGGGCCTAACAAGGACCGGCAAGAGAAGGCTCACGCGCATTTTGTGTCATTCTCGCCCGACAACCGATTTGCCTACATCAATGACCTGGGCAGCGATTGCATTCACATTTACAAGCTGAACGCCGAAACGGCGATGCTGAGTTCAGCCGGGAGTTATAAGGCCAGGCCTGGTGCGGGGCCGAGGACACTGCACTTTCATCCCAACGGGCACACGGGTTACTCGGTCAACGAGCTGGATTCGACGGTGGATGTGCTGGAGTGGTCGAAGGCGGACGGCGGGCTAACTCTTGTCAACCGCGTTGAGTTATTGCCCGAGGGCTATCATGGGCCGACGCGGGCCTGTGACACGGTGATGACTCGCGATGGTAAGTTTGTCTATTTTGCCAATCGAGATAATAACTTCCTTTATAGCTTCCACGCGGAGTTTGAGAGCGGGAAACTAACTCCGATCGCAAGAAGTAACTGCGGCGGCAAGACTCCACGGAACTTTGTGCTCGATCCGACGGAGAATTGGATGCTGGTGGCCAATCAGGATTCGAATCTGATTAGTGTCTTTCGGCGGAATACCCAGACGGGTGCGCTGGCCGATGAGGGAAAGAGTTTCGCCGCGGCCGAGCCTATGCGGATTCTGTTTTAGTTAACGAAGTGATTGTGGTTTGTAGATGAGGCTAAGTGAAGTTCGCGGTATCCCACCCTTTCCGCAGAAGAAAGCGGAAAGGATGGGGCACCCGGCGCCAAAGCCTCCAAATTTCCACGCTTCTATCTTCTGGCGATGAGTGGGGCACATGCCTCATTTATGAAGAAATTAATAATGAGTGGTGAATGAGGGATTCCAGTATGTGATAATAAAATGATCATCAATAGAGACAGGTAGACCACAGGCTATTCGGGAAGTCCAAACCTTTTCCCGTTGACCGCAGAGGGTTTGGAACCGATATATCTTCGCCTGGACGACCGTTCCCCCAGTTACCCAAACGTCCACAATCCCATCCCACTCGTGGTCTCTACAATTCGTCACCTTTGTATTGGCATAAGGAATGAAACAATCTCCCTCGCGATCAGATTGTCCGAGCTGATCTTCTAATAAAAGCAAACTTCTAAAGTCGATATCCGTCTTTAGACGCTTGGCTAGACGGTCCGCTCTGCGATCCTCGACGCCCATCCAGATGGACTTGATCCCGAAAAGAATCAGAAGGAAGATAATGAGCCAAAGCACCGAAATGCTGAAGTCCTTCAAACCTCGACCTGCTCCACTCATCGCGAATTTCTCCCGATGGACCGGACGGAGTTTATCCGGAATTTCCGTTTTGCCTTTCTGGCTGCTAACCAACATACCACCATTTGCCTCCGCTCGGCAGGTGGCCCACTCGCTAATTCTGCCATCCGTCTAACCCTTTCTAAAGGGCACAGCTCTTGCTTCATCCCACCTGAAAGGTAATAGGGTGTCATCCGGCTGAACAAGTAACTGCCGTTCGCAGCCTCAGGCGCCGACGAGGACGGGGATGGCAAATTCCACATTTGCGTCGACGGGAGCGGCGGCTTCGGTCGTTACGGGCACATGAGCCAGTTCCCAGGCTGAGCGGTCCTTAATCAAACGGGAGACTAAAGCCGTGTGCATGGCGTGACCGGCGCGCTCGGCTACCACGTGGCCTTCGATGCGGCGGCCGGCCAGGGCCAGGTCGCCAATCAGATCGAGTACCTTGTGGCGCACATACTCATCGTCGAAACGCAGCGGACCGTTGACCGGGCCTTTGGGTCCGAGAATGATGGCGTTCTCCGGGCCCGCTCCGCGGATTAGGCCCATGTCGCGCAGCTTCTTCTCGTCGGCCTGATAGCCGAAGGTGCGTGCCGCGGCGATGTATGTGCCGTAGGTCTCCGCGGCCAGATCGATGCTGGAGCTTTGCCGGCCCACAGGCGCGGGAAAGTCGATGGTGTATTCAATGCTGTACCCGGAGCCGGGATAGACACCGATGAACTTGTTTCCCTCGCGCACCTCGACCGCGCGCAGTACGCGAATGCTCTCGCGTCGGCGGCGCTGGGTGCGAATGCCCGCACTCAAGAATGCCTCGACATAGGGAAGCGCGCTACCATCGAGGATGGGAAGTTCGAGGTTGTCCACTTCGGCAATGATGTTGTCGACGCCCATGCCGATGAGGGCAGAGAGCAGATGTTCCGTAGTCTGAATCAGGACGCCCTGGCGCATGAGACTGGTGGCGTAGCTGACTTTGGCCACGTACCGGCCTATGGCGGGGATCTCAAAGTTGTCAAGGTCTGTGCGGCGGAAAACAATGCCCGAGCCGGCCGGAGCGGGCAACAAACGCATGGTCACCGGCGCGCCAGAGTGTAGCCCAACCCCAATGAACTCCAGGGGTGCGACAATCGTCTGTTCCAGGTGCGCGGGTGTCAACTGCGCAGAATTGGGCAAATACTCATCTCCGGCCACGGAAAAAATCAAATGCTGCAACAAGGTTAGACGGCAAGGGCTATCCCCGTCCTGTGGCATTTTTGCCACACTTTGCGCCGAATAGGGAAATTCAGGGTCGGAAGCCACCGCTCACAAACTGATCTAACCGTCGTAGAATCAGGGAATCTCAGATCTGGTCCCTTCGCAAGATCCCGAAAGGTACGAAAATGCAGATACCAACCGGCCTTCCCGTTTCGATGCGCGCGCTGTTGGCCGGAGCGCGCCGTAAGCAGACGGCGCTGGTCAACCTTGCACAAGAGCTGGTGTGGGCAGAGTCGCCTTCCGACAATAAGGCGGCTGTGAATGCCTGCGTGGCGCTGGCCGCGGCTTATGCAAAGGCGCTGGGCGGACGCGTGAAAATTCACCGAATGAAAGAGTTTGCAGGTCTGCTGGAGGCGCGTTTTGGGCCGAAGTGCAAAACAGGCGCGGCCGGAAGAACGATGCTATTGGGGCATCTGGACACGGTCTGGCCGCTGGGGACGCTGAAGACGATGCCCTGCAGGCTGGGCCCGGACAGTGCCGGCCAGGTTCGGCTCTGGGGTCCGGGGACGCTCGATATGAAGACGGGCGCGGCCATGGCCTTTACCGCCATCGAAATGCTGGCCGAGTCTGGAATGCTGCAGAGTGAGATCGTATTGCTGCTCACGAGCGATGAGGAGGTGGGCAGCCTGGCTTCGCGGGCCACGACCGAAGGGCTGGCGGCGGATTGCGCGCGGGTCTATGTTCTCGAGCCGGCACAGGGACTGGCTTACAAAACGGCTCGCAAAGGCGTTGGCAACTGGCGGATCGAGTTGACCGGGGTGGCCGCGCACGCGGGTGTGGACTTTGAGAAGGGCGCGAGCGCTACTTTGGAGCTGGCACGGGTGATCGAAACGGTCAGTGGCTGGACCGACCTCAAGCGGGGAGTGACAGTCAACGCCGGGGTCGTTGGAGGCGGCAGCAAGTCCAACGTGGTTGCCGCTCATGCCTGGGCCGAAGTGGATGCCCGGATTGCGCGCAAAGCGGACGGTCCGCGCATCGAGCGCCGCTTTGCCGCACTCAAGCCGGTGGACAAAAGGTGCAAATTGGCCGTCTCCGGCGGCATCAATCGGCCGCCGATGGAGCGGACTCGCACGACGGCGCGTCTTTACCTTGAGGCCAGGGCATTGGCAGCCGAGCTGGGGTTTGCTCTCGACGAGGCCTCGACCGGCGGCGCTTCAGACGGGAACTTCACCTCCGCGCTGGGCATCCCCACTCTTGACGGAATGGGTGCGGTGGGCGAGGGGGCGCATGCGCGTCATGAATCGGTGTTGGTGGAGCATTTGGCGCCTAGAACGGCTCTGCTCGCTGGTTTGCTGGCTTTGCAAAGAAGTTAAACTCGATTGCTGAAACGCCTGTTAGACTTCCGTGAGGTACGACCTGGAGCTTGATCACGCAATGAACCAAACGATTCCGATTCTATTGTTGGTGGCCACCGCAATGACTGCTGGCGCACAAAGTTCTTCCAAACCCGCCCCGGCCGCTCAATCCGCGCCGGCAGTTGCAGCGATCAATCTGCCTCCCGGAGTGCCTGCCGCCGAGGGTCCGCTTGAGACGGCCTTCTCGCTGCGCTACCAGGATCTGGTGATCGGAACGGGCACTGACGCCCAGCCCAACAAGATCTACAAGGTGCAATACACCGGTTGGCTTGGCGTAAACGGGCGCGCCGACGACGGGAGGAAGTTCGACTCGTCGTATGACCGCCGGCAGGCGCTGAAAGATGCTGATGGGAAACCAGTGCTCGATGCCCAGGGTCAGCCTCAGCTTGGCGACGCTCCGCCCTTCAGTTTCGCGCAGGGCTATGGCCGCGTGATCCCCGGCTGGGACCAGGGCTTTGGCGGTATGAAGGTCGGAGGCAAGCGGCGCATCTTCATACCGTGGCAGCTGGCCTATGGCGCGAAGGGCCACCCCGGCCCCGATGCCGCGCATCCCGGCATTCCCGAGAAGGCGGACTTGATCTTCGATGTTGAGCTGGTGGACGTGTCTGACCTGCCCTCTCGTTGACCCTTGTTCGCTACACCAACCACGTGCGGGTGACCGCGCATGCGACATGCGCATGTGCGGGAGCGCCTGATACACTTTTCAGAAGAATTACCCGGAGCTTGATAAGACCATGAGAAACACTGTCCTGATTCTGTTGTTGGCGGCCAGCACCGTCGCCGCAAGCGCCCAAACCCCCGCAAATCCTGCTCCAGCCCCAGCAAAACCGGCTACTGCCGCCAAGTCGGCAACTGCGGCCAAGCCAGCCGTGAAGACTGGCGCAACCAGTGCCAAGTCCGCGGCGCCCGCCGAGGTGCTGCCTGCGGGCGTGCCTGTCATCAAGGGACCGAAGTCAACCCTCTATTCCGTTGCCCTGCGCTACCAGGACGATAAGGTCGGCGACGGCGCCGCAGCCGAACCGGGGAAGCTCTTGAAATTCCACTTCACCTTGTGGACTGCAGGGAAGGACGGCGTGAAGTTCGACTCCTCTCTCGACCACCCCGGACAACCGGTGAAAGACAAGGATGGCAAGCCGGTGCTGGGCGACGATGGCAAGCCCAAGCTGGGCGATCCTCAGCCGATGCCAATGATTATGGGACAAGGCCGTCCAATTCCTGGATGGGACTTGGGAGCCGAGGGCATGAAGGTCAACGGCAAGCGCCTCATCTTTATTCCCTGGGAGCTGGGCTTCGGCGCGCGTGAGATTCCCGCCGCCGCCACTCATCCGGCGGTTCCTGCCAAATCCGATCTGATCCTGTATCTCGAACTGAAGGATGTGTCAGACGCACCGCAGGCGCCTCAGCGCCCGTCGGGCGGACCAGCAGGAATGCATCCGCCGATGGGTCCTGGCCCTCATCCGATGCCTGGCGCGGCGAGCGCACCGCCAGTTCCTGGTGCAGCTCCGGGGGGTGCTACGTCAGTAGTTCCGGCAACTCCGAAGCCTGCGCCTGCACCTACAACACCTGCGGCTCCGTCGGCTCCTGCTGCCGCGCCTGCTCCGGCAACACCAGCGACTCCGCCGCAGCCCCAATCCAAGTAAGGGCGAAACCAACTTCAGGCCATGGTCAGAGGCAACTCCGGCGTGGCCTGAATTAATTGGCGGGTATAGGCCTCTTTCGGATTGGCGCATAAGGCCACGGCCTCACCGGTCTCCACCAGCCGTCCATGCTCCATCACCGCGATGCGCGTCGATAGATAGCGCACCAGCGGCATGGAGTGAGAGATGAACAAATAAGTCAGCCCATACTCGCCCTGCAAGCGCCGCAGCAGATTCACAATCTGCGCACCCACACTCACATCGAGAGCCGAAACCGGCTCATCAAGTATCAGCAGCTTTGGCCGCAGGGCTAGAGCGCGGGCAATGTTGATGCGCTGGCGCTGCCCGCCAGAGAACTCGTGGGGAAAGCGATTCAATGCCGACTCGTCGAGGCCGACCTGGGCGAGAAGCTCGACTGCCTTGGCGCGCAGGGCTTTCTGCTTTTCCACCCTATCGCTAGAAAGAAGGCGAAAGGATTGGGCACCCGGGGTTCGTGGGACTCTCGATTCGCCGATCTCCGGCGATTGCTCGCTGCTGTGGATGGCCCACGGCTCGGTCACGATCTCCAGCACCTTCATGCGCGGATTGAGGGCGGCATAGGGGTCCTGGAAGACGGGCTGCATCTGGCGGCGCAGGCGGTGCAACTCGGACCGCGAGGCGCGAGCTACGTCGATGCCATCGACGCGAATGCTGCCCTGAGTCGGTTCGACCAGCCCCAGAATCATACGAGCCAACGTCGTCTTACCAGAACCCGACTCGCCGACCAGCCCCAGCGTTTCACCGGACCCAATCGAGAGCGTGACGTTTTCGACGACGGCGCGCTGTTCGGTTCGCAATCCCACCTGCCGGGGATAGCTCTTTGAAACCGCGTTCACCTCAACCAGCGCCATTTACCGATGGTACATCGCGGAGTGTGACGCCGCCTTAGCGCCCTATCCGTCGAGTCTGGGGTGCAGCTTGTGGAAGCCGGTGGCCCGCTGATACGACCAGGCAAAGGCGGCCAGCTTCGCGTCCTGATAGTGGCCGGCGAGGAAAGTGAGCGAGACCGGCGTTCCTGGGCCGCCAATGTCGTCGCTGTCGCCGTCGTCGATCTTGGGCGGAGGGGGCGCGCCCGCGCCGCGCAGCCCATTGGGCAGGATGAGTGCCGGATGGCCGGTCAGGTTGGTGGCCGTCAATTGCGTATTGGTCGAGGGGGTCACTATGATGTCGACCTGGTCAAAGAGCGCATCGACCTGTTCAATGGCCAGGGTCCGCGCGCGATTGGCCTGGATGTACTCGACCGCCGGATATAGGCGAGCAATGCGAAAGGCGTTGGGCCAGTCTTCGACGCCCTGCCCGGTCAGCAGTTTGTCGCGCCCGGAGAGGGTGAGATCGTCGAAGGCCGCGGCAGCCTCTGCGGTGAGCAGGTTTGCCATGGCATCCCAGGGCAGCTTGGGTAGCTCGACGGGAGTCAGCGCGATTCCCATCGATTTCAACTTGGCCAGCGCGGCGGCTTCAAAGCGCCGGTCATAATCCCGCCGCGCGCGCGCATCCTTGAGTTGAGTGTTCTTCTCTTCGCGCTTCGCTAGCTCCTCGGCAGTTTCGTTGGCTACGGGATCGAGGAGCTTGAGCGGCGGCAGCGGGTCGAATTCGCTCTTGAGGTAGCCGATGCGCAGGCCGCGCAGGTCGGTCTTCGGCTGCCAGACAAAGGGCGCAGGGTGAACCGCGGCGTCTCTTCCGTCCGGCCCGTGAATCGCCGCCAGAATGAGTGCGCAATCCTCAACTGAACGCGCGATGGGGCCAAGCTTGTCCATCGTCCAGCTCAAGGCCATGGCGCCGGTGCGCGGTACGAGACCAAACGTAGGCCGGAGACCGGTCACACCGCAGCGGGTGGAGGGAGACGAGATGGAGCCCAGCGTCTCGGAGCCGATCGCGAAGGCGACACATCCGGCCGAAACAGCGCTGGCCGAGCCGGCCGAGGAGCCGCTTGAGCCCTGCTCCGGATTCCAGGGATTGCGTGTGCGCCCGCCAAACCACTTGTCGCCCAGGGCAAGCGCGCCGAGCGAAAACTTGGCCACCAGCACGGCTCCGGCCGCATCCAGCCGCTGGACCACGGTTGCGTCCTCGTCGAAGGACTGTTTCTCGAAGCCGCCGGCACCCCAGGTTGTCGGGTAGCCCTTGACCGCCAGCAGATCCTTCGCGCCCCAGGGAATGCCGTGCAGCGGACCACGGTGGTTTCCGGCGGCGATCTCGGCATCGGCGGCACGGGCCTGGGCCAGAGCCCGCTCTTCGGTGAGCGTAATAACAAAATGCAGCTTGGGGTCGTAGCGCCTGAGCCGCTCCAGATACATCTTGGTCAGCTCGAGCGAGGTGATCTTGCGCGTCCGCAACAGCGCGCCGAGTTCGGCCACCGAGGCAAAGGCCAGGCTCTCGATGTGCCCTGAAGCGGGCAACTCGGGCGGTTCAGTCTCGGGGTTGTCATACGGGACAATGATCGTCTCGCCGGTACCGGTGAGCCCCTCACAACCTCCGTGAGCGTCCATCTGCGCCTCGGCCGGCAGGGGATGAAAGACGAAAGCCGGCGGCACGGAGTTGGCCATCTTCAGCGCGCGGATCGGCTCATAGGCATCCCGCTGTCCGTTGAGCCCTTCGAGCATCAATTGCTTTTGCTCGGCGGTGAAAGGACCAACCCCTGCCAACGCGGCGGCCTGGTCGATCATCTCCGGAGTGATCTTTGGCGGCTCAGGCGGCTTGGCCGGCGGGACCGCGTCCGGATTCGTGCCGGGGCTCGCGTTCGAATTAGCGTCTGGGTTCGCGCCTGGAGGTGTTTGAGGCGCGGTTTGCTGGGCCTGCGCGGCCAGTGTATAGAGAACCCCAGGCAGCAGGGCGGAGGTGATTCCCGCACGGCTGCAGGCAGCTAGAAAAGCTCGACGATCCAAAGTCATGGCGGCGAGGTCCTTTCAGAGAAATGGGCCCTTGCGAAAACTATAGCCCACTCAGGCGGGGTCGCCTTTGAACACCCGAAGATTGGCGCAACAGATTGAGTGCGGCTAAATTCGTTTGGAGAATTCAGGAGGCGGTGACCAGAAACCCAGCCGAATTAGCGTTCAGATCCAATAGAAAAGGAGATGACTGGCATTGTCTACAGAAATTCACCGGCAACGAGAGTGGCTTCCCGCCTCTAGCTCGTGGCGGCGGGGGGCGGTGCGGCGGGTGCGGGTGTGCTGCTGGGAGTGCTGTCCTTTGCGGCGGCAGGCGCCTTGGTCTCGGCTGGCGCGGCTGCGGGAGCAGTTTCGGCGGTGGACGGGCTGGCTTTCGCAGCGTAGTCGTTCACATACCAGCCGGCACCCTTGAAGTGCAGGCGTGGCGCGGTAAGGGGGCGCTCGAGCACACCCTGGCACACCGGGCAAACAAGCTCCTGCTTGGAACTGAAGTTCTGGATTTTCTCAAAGCGGTGGCCGCACTGGGTACACCGATACGCATACAACGGCAAAGTTCTCACCCCTGGCAAGCAGAATGACCCACTTCACCTATTGTATCGGCAGGGCGGCAAATCCTCTGCAAATTGCTGCCCAATCCCGTCCCGCCGCACCTGCTCTATCTCAGTGCACAGCGATCAAGACAGACGCCGAGTGGTTCTCCCATGCAAGCGTGAGCTTGCCGGTGGTGCCTCCCAGGTCAGCGATGGTGTACTTGAGGTTCTCGACGGTCGCAAGCGGTTTGCTCATGCTCATCTTGACCCGGCCCAGATCCTGCGCCTTGTCGTATTGAGTACCCCACTGGCCGGTTTGCTTATTGACGATGAGCACCCAGGCGTCGGGGTCCGAGAGATCGACATAGAGCGTATAGTCTCCCTTGGGCACGGCCAGTCCGCCGAAGGTCAGGTCAGCCTCGGTATGCAGCTTGGTCGCCGAATTGGCTCCGGCGCGCCACACCGGGTAAGTGGGATCGTGGCCGATGAGCCCGTCCTTACCGAAGAGATGGCCGGCGCGTCCCTTGACGCCAGGGGAGCTGTAGGTGACGCTGATGACTTTGCCGCCAATGGTCGCCGACTCGGTGGCTGGCGGGCTCTTCGGCGGGCCTTGCTGGGCAGAGAGGGTGAGCGTGGCGGCGACGAGCAGGCCGGTACAAATCAAAAGGCGCTTCACAAGCATTTACCTCCGTGGGAATGAATCCCGCCGGGAACTTGAGCCCGGACGCAACGATTGTCGCACTCGCCGGTCCTCAAGGGGAAACCGGTGACTGAAACCGGAGTGGCCGGCAGCCACAGCGCGGCTTGACGGAAAGGTGCGAATCCATTCCGGCAAGCGATTCACCGGGATTCTACCTGTTGGGGCGAATAAGCTCAGCCGGTGCCAAGGAGGGTGCGATATACTCCAATCGCAGCGAAAACAAGGAGGTTGACGATGCGTTTCAACGGGATTTGGAAGTTGGCGGCAGGTGGTGCGCTGGCCGTGACGATGATGGCGCCGGCTGCGATCATGGCGCAGGGCAGCGATGCAGTGCTCAAACCAGCGGAGATGCAAAAGCTGCTGCCTGCAACCGTCTTCTATCGCGGACAGACGGCGCCCACCCAGTTGCGGAACTCCGGCGGTGTAAAGCTGGCAGACGGCTTCTACGTGGTGGCCGCACTGGTGGACACCAGTGGCTACACGACCGGCGTGCAGGCGAAGTATCAGGCCTGCTTGTTCACCGAGGTTCCCATCAAGCTGGGCGGGCAGAGCCTTGCGGCGGGCGCATACGGCGTGGGATTCGTTGCCGAGAACAAATTCGTCGTAACCGACGTAGGTGGGCATGACGTGCTCACAGCAGACGCGGGCGAGGATCCGGGACTCAAGCGGCCCATGCCATTGCAGGTCGTGGCCGACCCGGCCGGCGGCTTCCGGCTTTACCTGGGACGCAAGTACGTGGTCTTCAGCCGGTAGGCCTTTCGGCAACGCTTCATGCCGAAAGCCGGCATTTCCATCCATTGTTCACCTTCACCCGATGCGAGGAACGCGAGTCAGCGATCGCGTTCTTCACAGGCTTGAGAACGAAAGTTCTGGAAGAATCGGGGCTGGTGAGACTAACATGGTGTTTCAGGCATCCAGTTATGTTCGAGTTGCGGTTTTTGAAAAAAGGGGAGGATAAACAGATGAGTTACCGTTCTTTCAGGTCTCTTTGCCAGGTTTCGGCTTTGGCATGTCTTGCATTGGTGCCCATGGGCTGCAAAAAGCCCCCGGCGGTGACCTTGGCGTGCCAGGCCAATCCACCGGCCATATTCCCCGGCGACGCGGTCACGGCGACCGCAACCGCTGGATCTGTGGATACCAACAAGAAAAACAATGTGATCTACGACTGGTCGGGAACCGGCGTAACTGGCAGCGGCGCTTCGGCTACGGTCAATACCGCCGCACTGACGCCCGGCAGCTATACGGTGAAGGCAACCGTCAAGGAAGGCAAGAAGGGCAAGGAGGGCTTGAAGCCCGGCCAGTCCGCCGACTGCACCGCCAGCTACACGGTGAAGGAGTATGAGCCACCGACCCTCGCCTGCGCGGCCAGCCCGGTTACCATCAAGCCCGGTGAGACCAGCATGGTAACGGCGACCGGCCTGAGCCCGCAGAACCGCCCGCTGACCTATACCTACTCTGCCGCCGCGGGCTCGATCAGCGGCAGCGGAGCGACAGCCACATTCTCCTCGGCGGGCGCGCCCACCGGAAGCGTTGGGATCTCCTGCAATGTGGCCGACGATAAGGGCCATACCGCGGCTGCGAGCACCAGCGTGACCATCCTTGCCCCGTATGTCGCACCGGTTCCGCATACCCAGACGCTCTCTGCGATCAGCTTCGCGGGAGACAGCAAACGTCCGGAGCGGGTGGACAACGAAGCCAAGGCGCAGCTTGACGCGGTTGCCCTGAGCCTGCAGCAACAGCCGGATGCCAAGGTTGTGCTGGTGGGTAATGCGACGGCGGATGAGAAGGCGATGCCGAAGCATCACAAGAAGCACGCCAAGATGGTCGACGTCGCAGCCCAGCGCGCCGTCAATGTCAAGGAGTACCTGGTCACTGAGAAGGGCATCGACCCGGCCCGCGTTTCCGTGGCGACCAGTGCTGCCGACGGCAAGATCGTGACCCCGTATCTGGTGCCCGCAGGCGCCGACTTTGCCGCCGACGTCACTGGAACATCTCCAGTGGACGAGAGCGCTGTGAAGCCGGAGGTGCGCAAGCCCCTCAACGAGCGGCATCATCACAAACACGCGGCCAAGAAGATGAGCATGTAGCCGTCTGAAAAGAAGCACCGCTGCACAAGTGCGATCGGATCAGCACATCTGATCCGACATTCGCGCGGAGGAATCGAAGCCAGCCTTTCGGGGCTGGCTTCGGTGTTTTTGGCGCATTGCAACCATTGCTTCGGGAAGAATAGAGGGAAGCGAAGATCGATTGCAAACGACATATCGATTTTTGAGAGATCTACGTGAATTACGGATCGAAATGGAAGCGGTAGCTTTCTCGCAAGTCATTTATAATCTGTATGTTTTACCTAAAATAGGTCCTTCCGGTTAACCTTCTTGCGAGGTTCGCATCTAATGGAACAAGGAGGAAAGACAATGCGTCGAATCCACAAAGCAAGCGTTCTGCTATCCACTGTGCTCTTCAGTGCAGCGGCAGTCGCAGCTCAGACCGCGACCGACGCCACTGCCCAGAGTATTCCTGACATGGACGGGATCACCCCGGCCCAAGTCGTGTATGCACCCAAGGCCGACTTAACCGCCAGTCGCCTTGATGGAATTCCGAACGAAGCAAAGCTGGTCCTGAGCCTTGTAGTCGACCAGCAAGGTAAGGCTGAAGATGTCAAGGTTATCGACTCGGAAGATCCGGCCTTGAACGATCCCCTGATCGCAGCGGTTCGCAAATACCAGTTCCGCCCAGCCTCGCAGGACAATGAGCCCGTTCCTTATCCCATGAACCTGACCTTTGTGGTTCAGCAATAATCTGGGTCGGGAACCACTAGCCTGAGACAGGCTGCCGGGTGAACGCACCTCCCGGCATTTCGAGCAGGCCCGCGGCAGGGTCGCAGGTCTTCTTGTCTCCAAAATCGGCAAAAAACACGGCCGGCTTCTCCGCTAGGGGAGAAGCCGGCCGCGTCTTTGTTGTGGATGACGTCTACGCCTTGGCCGTGGTCAGTGCCCCCAAATCGGCTGCCAGTTTTTCCGTAGAGAAGGCCTCGATCAGATCGCCTTCCTTGATGTCGTTAAAGCCGCCGAGGCCGATGCCGCATTCCATGCCGTTGGTGACTTCGCGGGCGTCGTCTTTGAAGCGCTTGAGTGAGCCGATTTTGCCCTTGAAGACCTGCTCGGCGCCGCGCATGACCTTGACCTCGGCATCGCGGCGGATCACGCCGTCTTGCACGCGGCAGCCGGCGATGGTGCCGACCTTGGGAATGCGGAAGACATTGATGACCTCCGCGCGGCCCAGGTAATTTTCCTTGAAGGTTGGGTCGAGGAGTCCGAGCATGGCCAGGCGCATCTCGTCCGCCAACTCATAAATGATGGAGTGGAGGCGAATCTCGACGCTCTCCTGCTGCGCGAGTTCGGCGGCCTTGCGCTCGGGGCGGACGTTGAAGCCAATGATGATGGCGTTCGAGGCCGTCGCGAGCAGCACGTCGCTCTCGGTAATGGAACCGACGCCCGAGTGAATGACCTTGACGCGGACTTTTTCAGTCGACATCAGGACCAGCGAGTCGGCAAGCACTTCGACCGATCCGGTGACGTCGCCCTTGATGATGAGGGGCAGGTCTTTGACACCGGCCTGGCGAATCTGCTCGGCAAGGCCTTCCAGCGAGACGCGGGAACTCTTGGCCAACTGGGCGTCGCGCTCCTTCATCTTGCGGTATTGGGCGATGCCCTTGGCCTTGTCGCGATCGGCTACGACCAGGAAGGTGTCGCCTGAGTCGGGCATCGATTCGAGGCCGAGGACTTCGACCGGAGTGGAGGGACCGGCCTCTTCGATGGGGCGGCCGCGATCGTCGAACATGGCGCGGACCTTGCCGAAGGTGTTGCCGACGATGTAGCTGTCGTTGAGGTGGAGGGTTCCGTCTTGTACCAGGACGGTAGCCACTGCGCCGCGCCCGCGATCGAGCTTGGCCTCTAGCACCGAACCGACAGCCTTGCGGCCTGGCGTCGCCTTGGGAGCTTTGATATCGGAGACCAGGCAGATCATCTCCAGCAGCAGGTCGAGGTGAATGCGCTTCTTGGCTGAGACTTCGACGAATACCGTGCCTTCGCCGCCCGCCGCCCATTCTTCGGGAACCAGGCCGCGATCGGCAAGCTGCTTTTTGACCCGATCGGGGTTGGCGTCGGGCTTGTCGATTTTATTGACGGCAACGATGATGGGCACGTCGGCCGCTTTGGCGTGAGCGATGGCCTCGATGGTCTGGGGCATGACGCCGTCATCGGCTGCAACCACGATCACAACGATGTCCGTCACCTTGGCTCCGCGGGCTCTCATGCGGGTAAAGGCTTCGTGGCCAGGGGTGTCGAGGAAGACGATCTCGCGGCCCGAGGCCGGCGAGCCTTCCTTGGAGAACTTCACCTTGTAGGCGCCGATGTGCTGAGTGATGCCGCCAGCTTCGCCGGCTGCAACGTCTGTCTCGCGGATGGCGTCGAGCAGCGATGTCTTGCCGTGATCGACGTGACCCATCACCGTCACAACAGGGGAGCGGGGAACTTCGAGCTCGCCCGTGTTTTCGGCTTCGAGAACTTCTTCGATGGCCTGGTTGGCGATCTCCTCTTCATAGCTGATGACAGTGGCTGCGGCGCCAAACTTGGCGGCCACGTCCTTGACCATCTCGGCGTCGAGAGACTGGTTGACGGTGACGAAGATGCCGCTCATGAGCAAGGTCGCGATGAGATCCTTGGCGCGGACTTCGAGCTTTTCGGCCAGGTCCTTGACACTGATTCCCTCGGTGACGGTGATCTCGCGGGTGATGGGTAGTGGCTCGCCGCCATATTGCACACCGCCATAACGTGGCGGCGGCACAAAGCCCTTCATCGGGCCTTCTTTGGTCTTGGGGTATTGCGGTCGTCCACCGCGCCCTCTTGACGGAGCGCGCGCCGGACGAGGAGGGGCCTCTCCGGTTGACGGAGCGCCACCGGGCCTCGGTGGGCCGCCAGGACGTGGTGGACCGAATCCTGGCCGTGCGCCAAAGCCGGGACGCACTCCGGGCGCTCCGGGCGCCCCTGTGCCAGCGTAGCCACCAGGAGTGGTACGGGTAGGATGCTTGGGACGTGGTCCGCCTGGGAATTGGCCAGGCGCTCCCGCAGGCCCGCTCGAGCTTCGCTGGGGATAGCTGCCGGGGCCGCTGGAGGGCCTGTTACGGTCAAAGATCGGCCTGCCGCGCTGAATTCCGCCGGCAGCGATTCCGCTGTTGGCCGAGGGCGGAGCGACAACCACAGGGGGCGCGGTATAAACCGGACGGGGCCCTGTTTGCGGCATGACCATGCGGCGGGCGGGTAATGCCGGGGTGGGCGATGGAGTATGGGTATGCCCTTTGGTTCGGTGGGCGGGCTGAGCCGCCGGGGGGGCAGCAAGATCGGGTTCAGCGAGATCGATGGCGGCTAAGATTTCTTCCTTTGGCGCAATAGCCTCTGCTTCGGCAGCCGGCGCGGCTGTGATCGTGAGGGTCTCAGCGGCTTCCGCGGCTGGGGCTGCAACAGTCTGTGACAGGGGAGCCTCTGCGACCACCGCTGAAGCGGCGGGCGCGACGGCATCGGGAGTTGTAACCGGGGGCGCGACGGGCTGTTTGACTGCTGTTGGTTGCTCGGCGGCGCGCTGATGAGCTTCGCGGACGGGCTGAGCTGTCGGCAGCTTGGCCACTACGGCCACCGGGGGCGGAGCGGCCGCGCCAGCAGCGCGGGGCGCAACTGCGGCGCCAGCCGGAGCCTTGGCAACCACCGGCCCCACGGGCGGGCGGCTGGCAATTGCGGGCGGTGGCGGCGCAACCACGATGGGCGGCGCGGAGCGGGGCTGGGGAACAATCTTGCGTGGTTCCGGGCGAGGCGGCGCTACGGGCGCAGGCGCGGCGGAGACCACCGGAGGCGCTGGGCGCGGCGTGGCTTGCTGCGGCGCAACAGGAGCCGCGACGGTGGGCTTCGCGGGCGCATGGCCGTGGCGCGCCACCGCTTCGTCTTCCTGTTTCTTGGCCAGAATGGCCTTCAGCACATCGCCGGGTTTGGAAATATGCGAGAGATCGATTTTGGGCGTAATGCCCTGCGAGGCGCGAGACGCCTGTGCGCCTGCCTGGCCTGCAGGCCGCGATCCGCGGTCAAAATGCGCGCGCACCTTGTCGGCCTCGTAGTCTTCCAGCGAGCTGGAATGAGTCTTCCCGGCGGCCAGGCCGAGCTCTGCCAATATGTCGAGAACCTGTCGGCTCTTGACCTCCATCTCGCGCGCAAGATCGTTAATTCGAACCTTACTCATCCGCCTCTTTTCAAATTGTGACGCCCAAAGCCCTTAGTTGCTCATAGCTACCTCATGGCATTGGCTGTTTTCAAAAAACCTTCTGTTTTTGCCAGATCGGGCTTCAAAGACGCGGCGCACCTTATGCGCCGTGCTTTTTGGCCGACTGCTCGTCTGTTGTCGCACTTTCAGTTTCAATCGATTCCAGCAATGGCTCTTCGGCGCTTTGAGCATCTTCCCCGAGCGCCTTAGCCGGCTGATCTTCCAACGTTTCAACTTCCGCCTCATCGGCCGGAGGGACATTCTTAATCGCCTCTTCAGCCTCAGTGCGGATCTCCGTATCCTCTTCAGCAGCCCGGACACTTTCCGCTTCGGTGATGACCGCGGCGTCGTTTTCAGCCTCTGCTTCGCCGACGGCCAGAACTGCTTCGCGCCCCTCTTCACTTGTCGCCGATTCCGCACTCGCGCCCTCGGCGGTTTCAGCAACGAAGCCTTCCTCACCCGCTTCAAACTGACCGAAGTAGTGGCGGACGGCAACCGAAATCCGTTCGAGTGTTTTTTCGCCGATGCCGGGAATCTCTTCGAGCTGTTCGGGCGTCATGTCGGCCAGCGCCTCGACGGTGGTGATGCCGGCGGCCACGAGCTTTTGAATGATGCCATCGCCCAGCTCAGAGACCTGCTCGATCGGCGTGGAGGGACCGCCGGTGAGGTCCTGCATCTGCTGCTCGACCTCCTGGCGCTTTTCCTCTTCGCTCTTGATGTCGATCTTCCAGCCCAGCAGTTTGGCCGCGAGGCGCACGTTCTGCCCCTTCTTGCCGATGGCCAGCGAGAGTTGCGTATCGTCGACGATCACTTCGAGCTGCTTGTCGGTCAGGTCTGCAATCGAGACTCGACTGACCTTGGCAGGCTGCAGAGCCTTCTCGGCAAAGGTAGTGATCTCGTCCGAGTACTCGATAATGTCGATTTTCTCTCCGCGCAATTCGCGGATGATCGACTGCACGCGCATGCCTTTCATGCCCACGCAGGCTCCGACCGGGTCCACATCCTTGTCGCGGCTTTGCACTGCGATCTTGGTGCGTTCGCCAGCCTCACGCGCAATTGCCTTGATGACCACGGTGCTGTCGTAGATCTCGGGAACTTCAGACTGGAATAAATTGGAGACCAGTTCGGGTGCGGCGCGAGAGACAATCACCTGCGGCCCCTTGGCGGCGCGATCCACCTTGAGCAGAACAACGCGAACCCGTTCGCCGATGGAAAACTGCTCCAACCGCGACTGCTCACGCTTCGGGCAGCGGGCTTCGGCCTTGCCCAGGTCGTAGATGACGTCCTGGCCTTCGATCCGCTTCACAGTCGCATTCAGCACTTCCTTTTCGCGGTGGGCGTATTCAAGGAAGACGGTATCGCGCTCTGCCTCGCGGACTTTCTGGAAGATGACCTGCTTGGCCAGTTGCGCGGCGATGCGGCCCAAAGGGCTGGTGTCTTTGTAGGTACGGATCTCGCTGCCTACCTCGACATCCGGCGCCAATTCCTTGGCTTCGGTGAGCGAGATCTGATTGAGCGCATCCTCAATGGGTTCGTCGTCGGCCACGACCGTCTTGTAGATGTAGGCCGTGATCGCGCCGGTCTCCTTGTTCAGCTCGCCACGCATGTTTTCCTGGGTCTTGTAGAACTTGCGCGTGGCCAGAGCGATGGCCTCCTCGACGGCGCCGACAACGATGCCGGGGTCGATGCCCTTTTCCTGGCTCAAGAGTTCGATACTCTGATACAAAACGCTGGCCATACTCTGCTTGCTCTCTCTTTTGCCGTTTCCGGCTAAATCATGAATGGCTGCCCCCAGGTTCCGATTCAGGTACCTGGGATACTATGAATCCTTAAATCTTGGCCGGGTGCCCCACCCTCGCCGCGTTCCTGTTTTTGCGGCTAGGGTGGGATACCGCGACCCCCTAAATCTCCGGCACCAGTTGCGCCTTCTCGATGTTCTCGAGCGCAATCTCCACCGTGCTCACGCCGGTCTTCCGGCTCTTGCTGTTCTGCTTGACCGCATTGAGGTCGAGCGTGATCGTCTCGCCGGTGCTGGCCGTCAGCCGTCCCTGCCAATGCCGGTTGTTGCGAATCGGCTCGAAGGTCTGCACTTTAACCAAACTGCCCTTGAACCGCTGAAACTCCTCCGGCCGGGTTAACTTGCGGTCCAGCCCCGGAGAGCTGGCTTCGAGCGTGTACTCCGCGCCGGGAACCAGATCTTCCACATCCAGCAGCACACCAAAATCCCGGCTGAACGCAGCGCAATCCTCATGCGTGACGCCTGAAAGCTGCTCCAGGCGATCTGGACTCAGAGTGCCTTCCTGAATCTCTTGAACCAGCCGCTCCGGCAGGTTCCCATCTTCGGCTCCGGCCGCGATCGATGCCTTCAGCCGCGTTCGGCCCTCCGCATCTTTCTCGAGAAATACACGAAGGATGCGTTCCTTCGATGGCCCGACCAGCTCAATATCCACCAGATCCAGCCCGTGAGAGGCCGCCACGCGCGCTGCCGCCGATCGAATTGCGTCCAGCCTTACCGCCATCGTTTCCAACACTCCAGCGAGCGCCATCGCCCGTTGGGATCCCGTTCCTGTGCCGCCAAAGAGCGGATTCTCCCGCAAAACTGCCCGAAAAACCCTGAAATTTTCCGCAAATAAAAAGTGGGCTGTAAGCCCACTCATCTCTCCGCCAGCCGGCGTACCCACGGCAACTCAGGCGGACAAATTCGTCTGCATCTCAAGCATAGGCCAAAACGCCGGGAAATTCAATGGGTCAAGAGCGGAAATGAGGAGCGAAAATGAACCGAATCCGTTGCTTTCGGTCAAAAACACGTTCATGAGCCGACGTTGGAAGTGAGGTTTACGCGAGTAATCTGCGATACTTTCCGTCATGAACCCCAAAGCTGTTCTGCGCGTTGTGTTTCTTGCGGCAGGATTGGTTCTCGCATGGCCCATTGCCGCGCTGGCCGACGACTCGGCCGCCTCCATCGCCGCCGGAGGGCTGGTTCCGCGGCGCGAGACGCGCATCGTGATGGCCAAGGAAGTTCTCCGCATCAGCGACAAGAAGGTCATCGTCGACTACGACTTCCGCAACGACACGGACCAGGATGTGACCACGGAAGTGGCGTTTCCCATCCCGCCCTACGTTAACGAGTCCATCGATGGCCCTTCGATCGACGAGTCGTCATTCAAGAGCTTCAGGCTGTGGGTGAACAATAAACCTGTCAGCTATGACTCGGAGGCTAAAGCAACACTTAAGGGCAAGGATGTTACTTCCGTTCTCAAGACAAATCAGATCGACATTCCTACATTTGGCCATTTTGTCGATACGGTGGACTCAAAGGGCACTGAGGTGATTGGTTTCCCTGATTTCTCCAGGCTCTCGAAGAGCGCACAGGATCAACTTGTCAAGGCCGGACTGTTCGACGTTGCACCCGATCCATGGGCCAAATGGACCGTAAATCTGCAGTACCACTGGAGGCAGACTTTCCCGGCCAATTCCACTGTCCATATTCGACACGAATACGTGCCCGTAGTCGGGTTCAATTCGATAAGCCTCGGAGCTATTAAGCTCGCATTTCAGCCCACCTATCAAACCAAGAGGCCCGTTTCAGATTTTTCTGGTGTATTCACGAGTTTTTGCCCGGACCAGCCCTTTCTTCGTGGAATAGATGGACCGGCTGTTGCGAATGATCCAAACGGTGACGATTATGACACCGCCGCAGGATTGAGTTTTGTGGACTTCATTCTCACCACTGCTAACACATGGCAGCGGCCTATCGCGGATTTCACACTCGTTGTCGAGCGCCCAGTGTCGGAGCAGGGCGGGAAGACGCTCGTCAGCTTCTGCTCTCCAGCCAACAGACATGTAGAAAAACTCGATACAGATCATTTTCAGGTCCATCTGACCAACTTCGTCCCGGCCTCGGAACTTCACATTGGCTTTTTTGAGATCGCTCCTATGTCCGTGCCCGACTACACTACGGCGATGAAGAGTGTTCCTGTTTCGCATCCCTGGGTGTCTGGAACGTTCGTGGGCTTGATCGCCGGAGGAATATTGCTCTCACTTGGGGCGATCTTCATCCGCCATCGCAAGAGATCCCCTGCAAAAGCGAACCAAAATTAGGAGCAAAGTTGGCCTTTCCTAACGAATCCCATTCTTGACACTGTCCGATTTTCCGCTAAGCTGAAAGTATGCCTAGCGGAAATGCAGTTGCGTCTACAGCAGTGAGCCGGATCGGCCAACGGCGGCAGGTCGTCATTCCCAAGCGCGTCTTCGATGCCCTCAAGCTGCGTGCCGGGGATTTTGTCGAGGTCAGTGCCGAGGGCGGACGTCTTCAAATGCGCCCCAAACGGCTGGTCGATATTGGCGATGACACCCTCTTGGCAGGCGAAGCAGCCAAGGTACGCCGCGGCGAGGCGGAGATCAAAGCCGGGCGCACCCAATCCTGGCGGTCGGTAAAGAATGAACTGGACCATTGAGCTTTCCTGGTCGGCAATCAAGGAGCTGAAAAAGCTTCCCCGCGACCGGCGAGAACACATCGAGCGCGCCATCGACGAGATGGAATTCGATCCTCTGGCCGGAGATGTAAGGCCACTGAAAGGCCCGGAATGGAAGGGCCGATACCGGAAACGCGTTGGTGCCTACCGTGTCATCTTCACCCTTGACACCAAGGCTAGGACCGTGGCCATCTCAGCCATTGTCATCCGGTCGGAAAAGACGTATCGATAATCGCTCCTCGGGAACGGGCCGGTCCAACTCGTACCCTGTGATGCCCCATAGTCTCCGTTGTGAACCGGAAAACCGTTCTGCGCGCTATCGTTCTTGCTGCTGTGCATGTAACGGCAAGGTCGAAAAGCTCGATGCGGACCATTTTCAGGTGCACCTGACGAACTTTGTGCCAGCTTCAGAACTGCATATTGGGTTTTTTGAGGTGTCGGAAGCCAAGCCTGCCCAGCCGGCGGGAAAGAAATAGCCTTGGAGGCCGGGCGCGGCGGACGGTCAGAATCGTTGTGGAAAACCTTGAAGAGAGTCGCCATTTTAGCCGATAAACGGGCATACTGCCTTCTCTGAAGGCGGTTTAGCGGGCCTCGCGGTTGGAAATGGATGCTGACCTTTCTGAATGAAACGAAGCCTCAAAATACGCGCTTTTGTGGCCCTTGTCGCCACCGTCTTTGCGGCAGTGTGCGGCGTGCTGGCCGGCTATTGGATTGGGCGGGAGTTCACACTAAGCCTGACAGTACGAGAGTTGGACCGCTACGCATCACGCTCTATCGCCGAGAGCGATATGTATGCTCACGACGACCACAGCGTGCTCGATGCGATGAACGTTTCGCGTTATCCCTATTGTTCCGAGGAAGATATAGGGTTTCTCAACGGCCTTCTTTACCATTCCGTCTTTCTGAAAGAGATCGGCCGCATCCGCGACAACAGGATCGTCTGTTCCACAACGCTTGGGCGTGAGCATCCGTCCAGCACCGAGTTGCCCAAGCCGGAAGGAATCGGGACGGACGGAGTCAAAGTATACCGGGATCCAGTCTTCTTCGGGTTGCCGAATGTCGCGGTCACTACCCTGCAGGCGGGCGATTCCTATGTGGTCCTGTATCCCTATTTCGAAAGCCTTCGGGAACCCTCCGCTGCCCACATGAAGACCACGGTGATGAGTGCCCCGCAGAGCGAATCTGCTGATTTGGCGGAAAAGAACTCCCAACTCACACAACCGATAGCGACCAGAAAAAACGACGTCCGAATTGGGGATACCCTCTACTCAACCCGCTGTTCGTCGCTCAGTATCGATAACATTTGCATCACGGCTTCTCTTTCAGTTCCTGAAGCACTTCAAGTCAACCGTCGGGAACTGAAAGTCTTCGTCCTTTTCGGCGGGCTGGCCGGCGCCTTCTTCGGCTTCTTCTGTTCAATCGTCTACCGGCGCAACCACGGCATGGAACATCAGCTTCGCCGAGCCATTCGCAAAGACCGGTTGTGTGTGGCCTATCAGCCGATCATCGATCTGGCCACCAGGCGCATTGCAGGGGCAGAGGCGCTCGTGCGCTGGACCGACGAGGAAGGGTTTGCGGTCGGCCCGGATATTTTCATCAAAATCGCCGAGAAGCATGGATTTGTGGGTGAGATCACCCGGCTGGTGGTGCGCCACGTCCTGCGCGACTTTGCAGAAACGCTCCGCGCCAATCCGGAGTTTCACCTCAGTGT
>Ga0181529_10001943_pt1 | contig 25563 bp, 19 predicted proteins | sample PEATcosm2014_Bin_36_FD_119763 | JGI IMG/M metagenome (GOLD analysis project Ga0181529, IMG submission 119763) | Peatland microbial communities from MTU Mesocosm Facility, Houghton, MI, USA - PEATcosm2014_Bin10_30_metaG | ecosystem: Environmental > Terrestrial > Soil > Wetlands > Peat | place... | reverse complement strand
CTTTCCGGCAGGAAGGTCACGGCCGCGGAAGCCGTCGCCCCGCGATTCCTCCGCATGGGATTAAAATCAGGTTCTGGTGGATCGGTAGCTGAAGAGCCAGGATTGAGACAGAGAGAATCCACATGACGGAACAGAATATGATACGGGCCTTCGAGGCCGCGCGCGAACGATATGCGGAAATCGGAGTGGACGTCGAAGCGGCCCTCGCAAAGCTGAAGACCATCCCCGTCTCGCTGCACTGCTGGCAAGGCGACGACGTGGGTGGTTTTGAGACGCCGGGAGCCGAGCTGTCCGGCGGGGGAATTCAGGCCACCGGCAATTATCCCGGCAAGGCGCGAAGCATCGGCGAATTGCGAAGCGACATCGAGAAGGCCCTCTCCTTGATCCCCGGACACCATCGTCTCAACCTGCATGCCAGTTACCTCGATAACCAGGGCGCGTTCGTCGAACGCGATGAGATTGAGGTCCGCCATTTCCAGAGCTGGATCGACTGGGCGAAGGCGAATCGTCTGGGGCTGGATTTCAATCCCACGTATTTTTCGCATCCCCGCGCCGCCGATGGCTTCACGCTGACTCATCCCGACGCCGCGATTCGCAACTTCTGGATCGAGCACGGCATCGCGTGCCGCAAGATCGGCGCCGCCATGGGCCGGCAACTGGGCACGCCAACCGTTACCAATGTCTGGATCCCCGACGGCTACAAGGATATGCCGGTGGACCGCACCGGTCCCCGGGAGCGCCTGGCCGACTCGCTGGACCGGATCTTCGCGGAACCGATCGACCCCGCGGTTCACCTCGACGCCGTGGAAGCGAAGCTCTTCGGCATCGGCGCCGAAAGCTATACCGCCGGGTCCGCGGAATTCTATCTCGCCTACGCCGTTTCCCGGCAGAAGCTGCTGACCTTGGACGCCGGACACTTCCATCCGACCGAGGTAATTTCGGAAAAGATCTCCTCCGTGCTCCTGTTCTGCCCCGGGCTCCTGCTGCACGTGAGCCGGCCGGTACGGTGGGACAGCGACCACGTGGTGCTGCTCGATGACGAACTGCAAGCCATCGCCCGGGAGCTGGTTCGCAGCGGCAAGCTGGCCGACCGGATCCACATCGGGCTCGATTACTTCGATGCCAGCATCAATCGTGTCGCCGCATGGGTCATGGGCATGCGCAACATGCTCAAGGCGCTGCTGATTGCCCTGCTCGAACCGGTCGATACACTCGCCAGGGCGGAACAGCGGATGGATTACACTCGCCGCCTGATGCTGTTTGAAGAACAAAAGAGCATGCCGTGGGCCGCGGTCTGGGATTACTACTGCGCGCAGAACACCGTTCCCATCGGGATGGCCTGGTTCGATGAGATCAAGCGCTACGAAGCCAAGGTTTTGTCGCAGCGCGACGCCGCCGTGGAAGCCGTGCGATGAGGGCCGGCCGGGCAGATTCTAAACTCAGGGCGCGTCCGGTAAGGTTTCCGCGTCCATTCTCATTCCGATAACGGGATTCTACCGGCTCCAACGAAGCCGCGACATGCGGCCGCTCGACGCGCAGCGAGCAGGCGACCAAAAGTGCCGGCGTATTTCTCAGGGGAAATACCTGCATCTTCATCAATCGCTCCACCCCCGGCGAGGAGCAGCAAGAATCGTGCTCCCTGGGTTTCCGGTCCGCCAGAGCCCCTTCATAGCGCCGTCGGTAATAACCCAGCAATTCGCCCGAGGTGCAGCCCAGGACAAGGCGTGGCGGCCACGATCCCCGAATGGGGATGGGTGGCGCCATCCTCGGTGGCGAACCGATCCCACGCCGGATTGCAGTACAGCAACCGCAGCTTGTCATCCAGGACGAAGCACACCGCCGGATCGGCTTCCAGGCTGGCTCGCGGGATTTCGCCGAACGCGGCGTCCAGAATCGAATTCGTCATAGCGGCTTCCCGTACCGATTCCTGCATTCCTCCGAGCAAAAATGCAGAACTTCGCCTTTCACGGTTCGCTTCACGCTGACGGCTGTGGAGACGTAGGTGCCGCAGACCGGGTCGCGCTTCAGTTCGCCGCCGGGTTGTAGCGGAGGTGCGTTCGGCGCGGGCCGGTCGCGCGGGGGAGTGCGAGTGGATCCGGACAAGAAGGCGCGCAGGAACGACCGCGCCAGGAGGAAAAGGAGGATCGGGAGGAGAAAGTCGACAAAAAAAGCGCGAATCATGGGGTCGGGGCGGAGGCGGACCGTCTCCGCCCCGGATTACCTACTGTTTCTTCTTGGTGGTCTTCTTGGCGTTAGGATCCACGTAGTTGGTTTCCACTTTGCTTCCCATAGCCGCGATCATCAGCTTGGCGCTCTCCGCGTTGGGACCGGTGGGCGCCACCTGCAGATACTTCTGGAACGCTTCTACCGTTCCGGGGAAAGGCTCAACCGTGCCATCGGGCTTGGTGGTGGCCTTCATCATGAGGGCATTGCCGAGCTGATAATAGGCCTCGGCGCATCCCGCATCCCCCGCGATAGCCTTCTGGAACGCCAGGGTGGCGGCGTCATCCTGATGCGCATTGGCTTCCAGCGCGCCCAGGTTGAAATAGTACTTGCATGCGGAAGACGGATCGAGGGCGACGGCCTTCTCCAGTTCCGCCTGCGCTTCCGGAAGCTTCTTGGCTTGCGCCAGCGCCAGGGCCAGGTTGTTGTGGATGCCGGCGTCGTCGGGCTTCAGTTCCAGCGACTTCTGGTACGACTCGATGCCCTTCTGCGTATCGGCATCGAAATCGGCGCCGGTCTTGGTCTTCGCGCGCGCCAGATAGGCGCCCGCCAGGCTGTTCCACACCGCGATCTGCGTGGCATCCAGGGTGGACGCTTCGGTGAAATTCTTCACGGCGTCATCGTAATTCTTGGCTTCCATGGCGGTGGTGCCGTCGCCGTACGCCTTGTTCAATGCGGCGTTCTTTTTCATGCGGCTGGCCGATTCTTCAATCTGCTTCTGCATGGCCGCGCGCTGTTCCGGCGTCAAGCTCTTATCCAGTTCCTTGGGGATCTGGCCGGTGGCCAGGGCCTGCTGTTGCAATTCCTTTTGAGAGGTCTTGGTTTGCGCCACTTTTGACAGGTCGAAGTCGTTCTCCACGGGGTCGCCGGGATGGCTCTTCACACCCTTAATGCTGTCGACTTCCTTCCCATCCACCTGCAGCGAGAGGTTGTAGGTGCCGATCGGCAACCCGGTATAGATATAGTGGCCCTTTTTATCCGACTTGCAGACGTAATGGCCCTTGATATCGGTCCGTGTAATATCGACGACCGCTTTCTCTACGGGCTTCCCATCGGCGCCCTTGACGTAACCTTCAAGCGAGGTGATTTGCGCAAACGAAGTGAGAGCCCCAAACAGGAGCCCTGCCGCCGCCAAAGCCGCGTTGCGAATCTTCATAAAAACCTCCCACTAGAGACTAGTGCGTATTAAATTCCATTATACCGGTTCGCCCATCAGCCTTCCGGTTCAAACAGGCCGATCTGTTCCTTCGGGACAGGCTTGGCTCTACGGATCTTGATCGGACTCCCGACCACCCCCAGCACCTCCACCGACTTCAGGGCTGCCCGGGGAACCCAGACCTTTTGCGTATTTCCAAACGGGTCCGGAGGAACCAGAGTAAACCCATGCGCTTCGAGGTTCAACAGATTGTTGGGCAAAATTCCCTCCATCCGCTCGCCGTCGCGCAACTGGAGGTTGACCCAGAGACCCGCCATTTTGGGCCGAGTCTGGAAAATCCGCCGTTCGGCGTCGACTCCCGCCGCAAAATCGCGTACGAAGGAAACGGCCTTGATTTCGGCATACGGGAGGGTGCTTGTCTGGCCCTCCATCGTGAGCCATTCTACCCCTGTAGGTTGTAGAAAGGAAACAGGATTCACATAACCAGAGAGGGTCTCCCGGTCGAACCGCCGGACCATCGCCCGCTTGGTCGTGGACGTCGTCAAACCCACCTCATTTTCACAACTGTGTTTCAAACATTTCGGCGCTTATTGTATCATTGGCACGATGTCTGTAGCGCAGAACGTAGAAACGGGCCCGGCAAGTCGGTACGCCGAGCTGTTTCTCAACTTCTGCCGCATCGAAAAGGGCCTCTCGGCCAACTCCTTGGACGCCTATGCCTCTGATTTATCGAGGTTTCTTGCGTTTCTTGGGGCTTCCGGCCTGCCTGATACCGAAGGTCTTCGTCATTATCTCGACTCTTTATACCAGTCCGGCTTGAGCCATCGGTCGGTCGCACGCCACCTGACTACCCTTCGCGGCTTCTACGGGTTTCTCCTGAGGGAAGGCGTCGTCAGCAGCGATCCCACCGAGTACCTGCGCACGCCCCGGCAGTGGCAAACTATTCCTAAGTTCCTCAATCTGGAGGAGATCGAACGGCTGACCGCAGCTCCGGACGTCTCCCGCCCCACCGGTATCCGCGACCGGGCCATGCTCGAAATTCTATACGCTACGGGTCTGCGGGTGACGGAATTGTGCCGCCTGGGCATCGGCGACCTGGACACGTCCTACGGATTCCTCAAGACTACGGGCAAGGGCAACAAGCAGCGTCTGGTCCCGGTCGGCAAGGAAGCTATTAAGGCGGTCGGGCAGTACCTCGCCGAGGGGCGAGCCCGTTTGCTCAAGGGGCGGAAGAGCCGGTACCTTTTTATTACCGCGCGCGGCGGTTGTCTGACGCGCCAGGCGTTCTGGAAATCTTTGGCAGGGTATGGCCGGAAGGCTGGCATTTTCCGGGATTTGACGCCTCATGTGCTGCGTCACAGCTTCGCTACCCATCTACTGGAAGGCGGAGCCGACCTGCGCAGCGTGCAGGTCATTTTGGGCCATGCCGATATTTCGACCACCCAACTTTATACCCATTTCATGCGGTCGAGGCTGCGCGAAACCGTGGAGCGGCACCACCCCAGGGCCTGAGTGGCCGTTTCTTGGGGCGCCGCAGGAGAGTTTAAATTCGATGCGAGAGCTCTTACGATGAGCGACTACGTGTACATGCTGGAAAGCCACCTGAGCCCGGATCAGAACCGGGTGGTGGAAGAAGTTCGCAAGGCTGCGGCACAAGCGAACGTCAATCTGTTCCTGACGGGCGGGGCCATGCGCGATATGCTGGCTGGCCTCAGAATTCGGGACCTGGATTTCGTGGTGGAGGGCCCGGCGCTCAAGCTGGCCAAGACTCTTGCCGAGGAAGCCGGCGCCAAGAGCCTGGCAGTCGACGAGGCCGACAAAACCGCGGAATTGCTGTTCCCGGGCGGGGTCACCGTTGAGTTGGCCGCGCCCCGCCGCGAACGTACCGCCAAACCCGGCAAGTCCGCCGCGCCGGCCACCATTCAGGAGGACCTGCGCGCCCGCGATTTCACCTGCAACGCGATCGCTCTTTCCCTAAACCGGGCTTCGCGCGGCCTGCTGCTCGACCCCATGAACGGTCTCGCCGACCTGGGACATCGGGAACTGCGCGCCATCAGCCCCTACGGCTTCTATGACGATCCGTCGCGCCTGCTGCGGCTCATCCGCTTCCAGGTGCGGCTGGGCTTCGCCACCGAAGAGCGGACACGGATGCAGGTGGCCAATGCCCGCGAGGCGGAGGTGGAGAAGTCCATTCCCGCTAAGGCGCTGGGCGAGGAATTGAAGCGCATCGGGCTGGAAGACAGTCCGTCGGAGATTCTCAAAGGGCTGGAGGAAGCCGGATTGGCGACCCTCTTCTCGCCCGCTCTGGCCGGCCCGAAGCTGAATCTTCCGGGCATCGTCAAGCTGGAAAAAGTGGCCAAACTTCTGCCCGACGACAACCGGTATCGCGCCGGGCGGCTCGGCCCGTTCCTCTATGTGCTTACCGAAAAGCTCAGCGTCAAAGAGCGTCAGGCGCTGGTCAAGAGCACTGCTCTGGGCAAAGCTGATGTGGACCTCTGGCAGAAGCTCGAAAGCCGCTCCCGGAAACTGGAGACGGCGCTGCGTTCGGCGCGCATCCGCAAGGCATCGCAGGTGTACCGGCTGGTGTCGCCCGCCAATCCCGATGAAGTGCTGTTTCTGCTGTATCACTCCGCTGTGAAACAGGTGCAGGAGCGTCTGCGCAATTACTTCCAGAAATACCTGTTGACCATACAGGAGATTACGCCCGAAGAATGGGCCACCGTGGAAGGTAAACCGGGGACGCCCAAATATGCCAAGGCGAAGGACGATTTCGTCGCCAACCGTCTCGACCGGCGGGTGAAGAAGCCGCCTGTCCCGGAAGCGCCGCCGCCTCCGCCGCCTCCGCCGGCCAGTTCCTGGACTACCCCGCAAACCGCCATGGCGCGGCGCGCGCGGTAGACGGACCCAGATCCAAAGACAAAAACGGCGGGATAGCCTCAATGGCTATCCCGCCGTTTCTGATTCCGGACTTCCGCCGGTTTAGAAGTTCACGCGCAACTGGAACTCGATCATGCGCGCGCCCGGATCCTGGGAATTCGAGATATCCGAGTATTGGCTGGTGGTTTGGCCGAAGCTCGCACTGCTGGGATTGACCGTGCCGAACAGGAAATTCGTCAGGTTGAGGCAATCGAGGCAATTCATGCGGAATTCGACGTTGACCCGCTCCGTGACCTTGGTGATCTTGTGCAGGCTCACGTCGAAGTGATTCTGCCACGGACCGTAGAGGTAGATGCGGTAGCCGAATTGATCGGGCGCCAACTGCGGGCCCAGATACGGCTGGCTGTAGTTGATGTTGCTCCAGTTCAATCCACTGGCTTCAAATGCCGCCTTGCTGTTGGTGATGAACGATTGCGGCAGGAAGAATACCTGGCCGACGCCGTTCGATCCGGTGGTCTTATAGACGCCCATCTGGCTCTGCAGTTGTTTGGCCGTCATACCGTACAGGACCACGCCGGTGTCGCTCTGGTTCATCCCGGTGCGCGAAGCCGTCAATTGGCCGGGCGTTCCGGATTGGTTGCGGTCGATGCCGGTGATTTCCCAGCCTTCCAGCGCCTTCTTCACGATGGGGTTGCCGTTGTTCAGGAACTGCCGGCCGGGTCCGAAAGGAAGCAGGTAGATCGCGTTGAGTTTGAAGGCATCGCGGATGTCAAAACCGGCGGGAGTCTTGTCCAGCCCCAGATTGCGGAACGTGGTGGGGTTGCTGTACACCACGCCGGAAGCCGTGGCGCCGTCCACCAGGGACTTCGAAAACACGTAGCTACCCTGGAATTGCAGACCGCGGGCCAACCGCCGCCGGAACTCCACCTGGAAGGCATCGTAGTAGGAACTTCCCCAGTTGGTGACCAGGTACGTGCCGTCGCTGGCTACAGCCGGGTTGACGACGAACATGTTGGCCGGATAGCCGGCCGCGATCAAACGGGACATGTAGGTCTGGTTCACGTAAATGGCGTTGGCGATCGACCCCGCCCGATTCTGGCGGAGATAGGTTGCATAGGTGGTGTTGCTGGTGCTGCCGAAGGCCGTCGACAGGATGGGCGTATTCTGCTGTCCCGGGAGCCCCTGGTTCCCGAAGTTGACGACGGTGGTGTTGTTGTTGATATTGCCGCCGCGGGCGATGGTCAGGTTGTTCTGAGCAATGTAGAACTCCTTCAGGAACCCGCTCTCGAACAGGTTGACTTCATTGAGATCCACTTGCCGCCACTCATGGACGCCGTGGTTGCCGGTATAGCGGACTTCCACTACGTTGTCCTTACCGACCTCACGCTCGAAGCCCAGGTTCCAGCTCTGCACGTAGCCCATCTTCAGATTGGGGTCGAAAGCATTGATGCTGCTGGTGGCCGAGGGGGACATCGGAAACACCGGGGCGGTGGGAGTCGGCTGTATGGGCATGTTCGGGCCCAGGGTGACGCTGCCGGCCGGTCCGAAATATTGCGGATAGTTGACCGGATCGACGGAGGCATTCACCGTATTGCCGGGGTTGGAGCCATAGATCGAGGTCATGGTTTCAGTGCCTTCGCGAATGGTGTTGATGGAATAACCGGCGCGAAGGACGGATGCGCCCTGGTGGTTACCGAAGAGCCAGCCCAGGATGCCGTTCATTGCCGGCACCTGCCAGGCGAAGCCCACTGTAGGATTCCATGCCTTCGGTGTGGCATAGGCTTTGGTGAGAGGTTCGTAGGTGGGCTGCACGCCCGTCATGACGCCCGGCTCGAACATGTTGCCGATTCCCGAAATGCCCCACACCGAAGCCAAGCTCGCGGTGGTGTAGGTGTTGGTGAGGTTGACGAACGGCATCTGCTGCTCGAAGCGCAGACCCAGCGTTAACGTCAAGCCAGGCAAAACGCGCCAGGTATCCTGGGCGAACAACCCGTATTCGCGTTGTCGATCGTCATCCAGCGCGGGAGTGGCTCCGTACTGGTGGGTGCTGGTGTTCTGCACCACCTGCCGGCTGATGCTGTACACCCGTCCCGTTAAGGCGGCGTATAGCGCTTCGGCATCGCTCAACTGCGTCGAGGTCGCGCCCGGGAAGTTGGTATTAGTGAACAGTGCCGTATTGCCGGTGATGACCGGGTCGCCGGTATTGACGCCCAGGGTTACCTGCGGCAGCGACTCGGTGGATTGCAACTGGCTCCAGAGGTTCACCTGTGCAAAGTCGCCACCGAAGTTCAGCATGTGCTGGCCTTTCTGGAAAGTCATGGTGTCGCCGACTTGCCGCATCGGCGAGTTGCGCCGCTGGGGATCGGTGATGGTGGTGACGCCCGAAGGAGAGATGCTGAATCCCGTATATCCGGGGATGTATCCGTACCACTGCGCGTACGACGAGTCCGAACCGGCTCCGTCGTAAAACACGGTGGTTCCTCCCATCACTCCAGTCCGCAGTTCGTTGGTCAATCGGTTGGTGATCGCCGAACGGAGCGAGATGGTTCCGGAAAACCGGTTGCTGTGCTGGCCGGTCTGAATGCTGGTGCCGAGGATGGTCCCCGTCCCCGGATAGACCGATACCACGCCGTTCAGAATATCCGGCGTCGTCTGATACATGTTGTAGCTGTAGACGATGGAAATCTGGTTTCTCTGCGTGACGTTGTAGTCGACGCGCGTAGTGGAGAGATTGCGGCGGTCGGTTCCGGCCACCTGGTAATTCAGCGTATCGGTGATGTAGTTGGCGCTGCTGGAGACATTATTAATCAGGCTGCCGTTGGACGTCAGGGCATTGATCTGGCTGAAAGTCTTCGTCATGGCCGTGCTGGCGGTACCGTTGAATCCGGCGGCCTGCGCCAGCGTCAGCACGTTGACGTTGTGTTGCGCGCCGGTGGAATCCGTATACGTGTACACACCAGTGGCGGCGCCGGGAGTCAGCACCGTGCGGCTGAAGGGCGCCGATTGCGGCAACCGCCGCAGTTCGAAGTTGGTGAAGAAGAATAACCTGTTCTTGAGGATCGGTCCGCCAACGTGGAAGCCCGTCTGCGTCAGCTTGACGATGCTGCGGGGCAGGCCGTTGATGTTGTTGAAATACGTATTGGCATCCAGATCGGTATTGCGTACCTGGTAGAAGACGCCTCCGTGGTACTGGTTGGTGCCGCTCTTGGTGACGAACTTCATTTGCGCGGCGCCCTCGCCAGTGGCGTCGGCTCCAGCCGCCGCAGTGGTGAGGGTGACTTGCTCCACGGAATCCTGCAGAATCGGGATAAAGGTATAGAAACCGTTGCTGCTCTTCAGTAGGTTGTCCTGCGTGTTCAACCCGTCGAGCGTGAGGTTCAGAGCGCCGTTCGGCAAGCCGTTGATGCTGGAATACCGGTTGGCGGTAGCCGTCTGAACGCCGGGCTGCGAAACCAGCAGATCGAGCGCCGATCGCGTGATATTGGGCAGCTCGTTGACCTGCTTTCCTTCGATCGTGCTGTTGACGGTAGCATTGGTGGTCTGGACGAGTTCCGCGCCCGCCGTGACCTCCACGGTTTCGGTTGCCGCGCCCAGTTCCAGTTTCGCCGGAACCGTCGCCGGCGTACCGGCATCCAATTGGACGTTTTCAATCTTCAGCGTCCGGAATCCCTTCAAGGTAACCGTGATCGTATAGACGCCGGCCTGCATCGAAGGCAGTACCCAATGGCCATGTTCATCCGTACTGGCTTTGAATGTCTGGCCGTTATTGGCATTGATCACCACCAGCTCGGCCCCGACAACCACGGCGCCTTGCTGATCGACAACGGTCCCATCCAAGGTGCTGGTGGTTTCTACTTGAGCGAATGCCAATGGTGCGCATAGCGCCAGAAAGAGTATGAGAGTTTTCATCGTTTCAACCCCTGTGTTCGGATCGACTCAACGCCTGCCGCGCTGACGTGGCTGCCCTAGCCGGCGCTTGCCACACTAACCTCGTTACCGCATTTGCAAATACCGACACTTCGTCTGTGTGTATCAAAATGTCGATTTGGTGCAGTATGACATACCGTCTCCGTAGTATCAAGATAAAACGATCTATTTGTCTCATAAATGACTCTGGGGGCACTGTACACATGGCCGAGGTGGGTGTCACGCGGAAGGGATCCTGAGCCTTGGAAACTACTGAAGAAGCATGCAGTTTTTGTTCGATGAATGATGAGTTTTCCCGCACGATACGGTGGCTAGGAGTGGGAAACGGCCTAACGCGTCGCAGCGCGCAGACGGTCGACCAATCGCTGAATTTCCGGATCGGGTTGGAGTCGCAAAGCGGTTTCGAGCTCGACAATGGCGTCCGGCAGCCTTCCCGGCACTTGCGCCAGCGCGCCGCCCAGATTGATGTGGGCTTTCACGTAGTCGGGTTGTATACGCAGCGCGGTTTGGAATTCGGCAATGGCGTCCGGCAAGCGGTCCGGCATCCGCGACCAGAGACTGCCCAAATTGTTATGGGCGCGCGCGTTGTCCGGCTGCAGGCGCACGGCGATCTGTAATTCGGCGATAGCGTCGGGGAGCCGGCCTGGCAGTTGCGCCAGGGTAGATCCCAGATTGTAGTGGGCATCGGCGAGATCCGGGTCGGCACGCGCTGCGGCCTGAAACTCGGCGATCGCGTCGGCAAGACGACCGGGAAGTTGCGCCAGCACGGTTCCGAGGTTGAGGTGTGCCTGCGCAAACCCGGGCTCGATCCGCAGCGCCGATTGGTACTCCGAGACGGCCGCAGGCAGATCGCCGGGAGTGCGCGCCAGCGCGTTCGCCAGGTTGTAGTGCGCGTCGGCGTAATCCGGCCGGATGCGCAGCGCGGTATGAAACTGCGCGATGGCGTCTGGCAGCCGGCCGGGCAATGTCGCGAGAGTGTCGCCCAGATTGTTGTGGGGCCGGGCGCTTTCCGGACAGGCGTCCACCGTGGCTGTCCAGAAGGCGACGGCGTCGCGCCAGTCCATATTGCGGGCGTAGGTCCGCGCCGCGCACAACAGGCACGCCAGGCCGAACGCGGTCCACGCCACCCGTCTGGCCTGGAGGCCGCGGCAGGCCTGGCACGCGACTACCACAGAACCGGCTAAACCGATGGACGGTAGATAGACGAACCGCTCCGCCATGACGCTGCCGATGAGGAAGATCAGGTTGGCTGTGGGCAGGATCGCGATGAAAAAAAAGAGGACAAAAAAGAAGCCGGCCGGCCAGGTGTGCCGCCAACGCACCGCCAACACCAGGCCCCCCGCGCAAATCGCCAAGGCGATCAGAGCTCCGATGTCAACCGGGCTCCACGTGACCAGCGGCACGGCGTTATACGAGTAATCCGCCGACAGGTGCGCCGGCCAGAGAAACAGCCAGACGAACTTCCCCAGGACCTTCACCGCGGTCCACCTGGCGGTCCAGAAACCGGCCGCGATCAGGGGATTCTCGGCGGGGTTGATCCACATGTTGGTATGCACTTGGGCGCGCAGCCAAAAGAAGAGCCCGTAGGGCAGCGCCAGCGCGGCATAAGCGAACGCTCGCGCGCGTCCGGTAACGCGGTTGGGCCAGGCGAGATCGGTGAGCAGCATCAAGCCGGGAAGAACCGCGGCATTTTCTTTGGAAAAGAGTCCGACTGTCTGCGCGGCGACCAGCCCGGCCATCCACGCCATCCTCCGGCGTCCGTCAGAGGAGGTAGCTCTCCAGTAGCACAACAATCCAGCCAGGACGCCGCAGGCCGCCAGGAGATCGGCGCGGCCCGCGATATTGGTGACGGAATCGGTGAGCAGCGGGTGCAATCCCCAGAGCGCGGCCAGCGCCAAAGCCAGTCCCGGTTCGCCCAGAATCAACAACCCTAGCGCGTACAGTAGAGATAGGTTGATAGCGTGCAGCGCGAAATTGACCCAGTGGTAGCCTTCGGGACTGGATCCGTTGCCGAAGATGGCGTAATTCGCCAGGAAAGAGAAGGTGGTGAACGGGCGATAGAGCCCGGAGGGCGCGCTCTGGTACCAATACTCCTCAGTGACAATGAGCCGCAAATTCTGCGCCGTGGCGGCGCGGATGCGGGCGTCCTGCGAAATCAACCTGGCGCCATCGAAAACCGCCGGACCGCGAAACGAATTCGAATAGGTTGCCAGGGTCAGCGACCACAGCAGCAGCAGGTGCCAGCCGTACATCCGCCAGGAACGTGCCGCGGGACTCCGCCGTTTCGCCGTGGCGCCGCGCGATCGCATGGAGGAGCCAGTATATCGTGCGGCGCACGGCGCCACGTCCAAACAGGCAAAACCGCTACGCAGTGAGCGGTTTTGCAGAGTCACTGTCTGATTGTAAAGGGCTTGTCCGCCAAAACCGCTACGCGCGTAGCGGTTTTACGCCGTTCTCACCCGCGGAATCCTCGCGGCCAGCGGCGGCAGCGCGGGAAAATCCACGTACGGAGTCGACTGGTACCAATAGGCGGCGGAAAAGAAATTGTCGCCGCGGTCGTTGGCGTGGCCGTGCTCGATGGTGTGTTTCAAGTACTTCTCGAAGGTCACGGGGTTGTGACCGTGCCAGCGGTAACAACAGTAACGTCCACCGGTCCGCTCGGGATTGACGATGAGCGGGGCGCCGTACTCGGTGTGGCCGAAGGGCTGCGCGTCGTCGCGTCCCCCGAAATTCCAACTACCCAGAAAATAGTCTTCCGATCCGGTGCCGTTGATCAGGGGTTTGGACTCGTCGTCGACGAAAATCATGTCATCGCCTTCGCCCCACCATCCCTCGGCATTTTGCAGCACGCCCAGGGTCACGCCCATCAGATGTCCGCGGCCGCGGGTTTCCAAAAAGACGTAGTTCTGCCGGCCATCGAGGTTCAGCCGCGAGCCCCCGGTGACCGGCTGGCACGGGGCGCTTTGCCGGTATTGTGAGTGAAAATACAGGACGTCCTCCGGCAGCCGAGGCACCGTCATGTAATCGATATTGGAGTAGAACGATCCGACTTCCTGCCGGCCTTCGTTCGAGACGGTGAGCCGCGCCGATTGCCGGTAAGGCATAGCGAAATAGCAATTCAGCGATCGGCCCGGCGAACACGCCAGATACTCCGACTGGTAGATCTGGTAGGTATTGAGATTCAGGCCGAAGAAATCGCCGACGGGCCCTTCGATGCTGGGCCTGGTGTTGCCGTCCCAGTACCCGCGCAACACCAGTTCCTTGAGGTGATCGCCGCTACGCGCCGAGATGGTAAACCAGATGTGGCTCACGATGCCTGGTCCGGCGGCCTCGAAAACCGTCTGCGTTCCCCCGGCGGGAATGGTCCAGTAGTCGCGATTGCCGCCGGTGCGGTCAAAGCTGGATTGTTTCAACGACCGGTAATTTTGGGCCCGCGCATATCCCGGCAGCAGGGGCAGATCGGATGGCACGGATCCCCGGGTCTGGGACACTGCGGCTTGCGGCGCGGCAGCCGCCAGCCCGCCGGTGGCCAGCATCCGGCGCAGGAAGCGGCGGCGATCGCCCTTCGGATTGGCATACATTCCGCCATTGTAGGGCACCGCGGGTCTGTAAGGGCTTGGAAAGGAAGGAGGGAATTGCGAAAACGGGCCGGAGGACCCGGCCCGCTGACGAGAGAACTGTTTCCTGGAGTACGGAACTGGAACTAGAAGTCCAGTTCGGTGGTGGATCCGCCCAACTGGATGTCCTTCAGGGTGTCGACGTTGCCGTCGTGCGTGGCATCGATCTTGGTGGAATCGAACTTCTTGGCCGCGTTCTGAATCTTCACGGGAACGGTGTACTGCTTGGCGGTGTCGACGTCGGTGAAAACGGCCTTGTCGCCGCTGATTTTGACGCTATATTGGCCGGCCTTCAACTGAACGCTACCGGCCTTCGTCGAATTGGCCAGGGCGATCTCATAGGTCTTGGAGGCGAATGACAGGGTGGACAGAGCCAGGATTCCGGCTACGAACAGGGATTTCTTCATGGTCAGGTTCTCCTTGGAACGTTAAATTTAGATGGCGCGATCGGAACACCCGGCGGATTCACCGCCCAGGAAGTTCACATGTTTTTGCTTCGCACCTTTATAGGCGGTTCTCTGTAGTCGACGGTTACAGGTTTTCTCAACACAGTATGGAAAAAACACACACTGGGGTCCGATTATCTTCCGTTAACAGCCTGTAACCCTTCGCAAGCTTCGCGCTCCAGCAGCCGGTTCTGTCCACGTCATGGAGTGGTGAGGTAGGCTGGTTCGCATGAAAAAACGCTTGCCGGCGTGGCTCTTGCCTGCCTGCTCCTCGCCCAAGGTACTGTCGATACCATCACGATTGGCAAAATCCGGAGTGAAGCGTTGGAACATTCGCAGATTATGCGCATTCTCCACATGCTGACCGATCGCCACGGACCGCGCGTCACGGGGACGCCGAATCACGAAGCCGCGGTAGCCTGGGTGATCGGCCAGTTTAACGAATGGGGCCTGAAGAACGCGCATCGGGAAGCCTGGGATTTCGGCCATGCCGGCCGGCTTAATGAATGCGCCACGGCATTCCTGGTAGCGCCAGTGGAAGAGAATCTTAAGTTTGAGGTGCTGGCATGGACGCCCTCCACTTGGAACCGTGAGCGTGAAGCGAGCGGCCCGAGCGGGGCGACGCATTTCCCAAGACTCCCGATCGGCGGACGCTGGACAGAATCATTTGCCGCTCGGGCCGCTCGCTGACGCTCACGGTTCCAAGTGGAGGGCGTCCCAGTTTCAGACTGCCATGGACCGCGGCTCCGACGCGGCGATTAGCCAATCGAACTCCATTTCAGGAGGCTGGTGCAAGGGCGCGTCAGGGGATCGTCGAAATGATTGGGGCTCACGCGCAGGGCATAGCCCAGGCGGCCGGTGCGCTCGGGCACGATGTCCCGGCCGAAAACGGCCACGTGCTCGTACTGTTCCACGGGAGGGAGCACCACCACTTCGGTCTCCTCCAGGTGGCCGTTGTTGTCCACGCTGCCGATCACCACCTCCACGCGCACGTCGTCGGGCTCCAGGCCGGCCAGGTCGATGGCGGCGCGGACCGGCACGGGGCGGCCGCTGATCACCGATCCGGCGGGGCCGGGACCGGCTTCCACGAACTTCACGTTGTCCCAGGCCTGGCGGATCTTCTTGTCCCAGGCGACTTTTTTACGGAGCAGGGCGTAATCGCCGCGTAACAGACGCAAATGCTGCTCGTGGGCCGGTTCGTAGAGCTCGGTCATGTACTCGCGCACCATGCGACGGCAATCGAACTGCGGAGTGATGTAGGTCAGGGACTTCTTCATGCGCCGCATCCATTCGCGCGGGGTCTGCTCCTTGCGCTCATAGAACATCGGCACAATCTCGTTTTCCAGCAGGTAATAGATGGCGCTGGCGTGGAGCGCGTCCTGGTCTTCGGAATAAATCTCCCGCTCGCCGATGGCCCAGCCGCCGCAATTCTCGTAGGCTTCGTCGAACCAGCCGTCCAGGATGCTCAGATTCAGCACGCCGTTGATGGCCGCCTTCATGCCGCTGGTGCCGCAGGCTTCTTCGCCACGGCGGGGGGTGTTGAGCCACAGGTCTACGCCCTGCACCAGTTCGCGTCCGACCTTCATGTCGTAGTCTTCCACGAAGACCACGTACTTCCACAGGTCGGCGTCGCGCGACAACTGGACGATTTCGCGGATATAGCTCTTTCCCGGCTGGTCCTTGGGGTGAGCTTTGCCGGCGATCACGATCTGCACCGGCATCTCCTTATTGAGGAGGATGCGTTTGAGGCGGTCCACGTCGCGGAATAGCAGGGTGGCGCGCTTGTAAGTGGCAAACCGGCGGGCGAACCCGATGGTAAACGCATTGGGATCCAGGACTTCGCCGGATCGGCGCACTTCCGACGCGGAAGCTTGCCGGCGCAGCGCCGAAGAATGCTGCCGGCCGCGGACGAAGTTCACCAGCCGCCGTTTGCGCCGGCGGTGGACTTCATGCAGTTCCTCGTCGGGAATCTCCTTCAATTGTTCCCAGATGGTTTCGTCGTTGAAACGGTCGCGCCAGTCCGGTTCCAGGTACTGATCGTAGAGCAGCGCCAGGTCGCCGTTGAGCCAACTGGGCACGTGAACGCCGTTGGTAATGGAGGTGATGGGTACTTCCCAAACGGGCAGTTGCGGCCACAGCTCGTGGAACATCTCCTGCGACACTTCCCGATGCAAGCGACTGACCGCGTTGCGGTATACGGAAGTGTTGAGCGCCAGGACTGCCATAGAGAAGCGCTCTTCGCGGTCGTGGCTGTTGCGCCGGCCGAGCGCCATCAGTTGCTGAAAATCCACGCCCACTTCGGCGCAGTAGCCCGAGAAATAGTGGTACATCAGCCCCGGCTCGAACAGGTCGATTCCGGCCGGAACCGGGGTGTGGGTGGTGAAGACATTGCTGGTGCGGGCCGCCACTAGAGCTTCATCGAAATTCAACTCGTGGTCGCGCATGTGCACGCGGATCTGTTCCAACGCCAGGAACGCCGAGTGGCCCTCGTTCATGTGGAATACGGTGGGCTTCAGGCCCATGGCCTGCAGCGCCCGCATGCCGCCGATTCCCAGAACGATTTCCTGGCGGATGCGCGTGTCGATGTCGCCGCCGTACAGCGAATCGGTGATGTCCCGGTCCTGCGGCAGCTCGTTCTCCGGAATGTTGGTGTCCAGCAGGTAGAGCGCGATGCGGCCGACATCGAGCTTCCAGACCTGGATGTAAACGTCTCCGGTCGGCAGTTTGACGGATACCTTGAGATCCGCGCCGCTCGAATCCTTGACCGTCATGAGGGGCAAGGTATAGAAGTCGTTCATCGGATAGCGCTCCTGCTGCCATCCGTCGGGATTCAGAATTTGCCGGAAATAGCCCTGTTGGTATAACAGGCCCAAGCCGATGAGGGGATAATCCTGGTCGCTGGACGATTTCAAGTGATCGCCGGACAGGATTCCCAAGCCGCCGGAATACACCGGAAGGCACTCGGTGAGCCCATATTCGGCGGAAAAGTAGGCCACCAGTTTACCGTTGGGGGGTTGGGCGGTCCTGCTGATCCGCTTGTCATAGGTGTCGCACGCGTTCCGGTACAGCCCCACGAATCGCGGATCGGCGCCGGCCTTTTCCAGGGTTGCCTGCGAGACCCTGCCGAGCATGAGGACGGGGTTGTATCCGCTATCCCGCCAGAGCACCGGGTCCAGGCGGCGGAACACCGACCGCACGACCGGCTCCCAACTCCAGAGCAAGTTGTAGGCCAACTCTCCCAGGCGAGGCAGGGAGATGGGCAATGCGGGCCGGACCAGAAACTCGCGCAGGGGTTGAATATGAAAAGGCATACAGAAGGGCTACCTTTCAAGATAACAGATCGGCGTTTCGCCGTTGCCGCGACACGGTACGGGGTGTGCTTCGCTGGGCGGCTCCCCCGATTGGGGATTTTCGTTGCCACGGATGGGCGCGGTGGTACGTCATAATAAGAGTACAGGCCCGATGCGCTGCTTTGCACTGATTTTGCTGGCGGTTACCGCCATAGTTCCCGCCCAAGCCGGAGAGTACGCCGTCCTCACCAACGGCGCGCGGCTCCGCGTGGACCGGCATGAGACCATTGGCGGCGGGAAACTGCGGCTGTACGACGGCGACGGCTATATCGACCTGGATCTCTCGCGGATTCAAGGGTTTGAGCCGGCTGAAGAGGTCGTTCCCTCGGAGCTGAAAGCGCTTGCCGCGGCGCCCGAGCCGACGGTAGCCGTGGCGGTCGCGCCGCCAGCTTCTTTGTCGCCCCAGGACCTCGCCGATGCCGCCGCCGACAAGTACGGTCTGCCGCGCAAGCTGGTCCGGCTGGTGATGCAGGCCGAATCCGGGTTCCAGCCGCACGCGGTTTCTCCCAAAGGCGCCATCGGGTTGATGCAACTGATGCCCGAGACTGCCCAGTCCCTGGGCGTGGACCCCGCAGACCCTGTGCAAAACGTCGATGCCGGGGCGCGCTACCTGCGCGATCTGTTGCAAAAGTATGACGGCCACCTGTGGCATGCACTGGCCGCCTATAACGCCGGGCCAGCCGCGGTCGATAAGTATAACGGAATTCCGCCGTACGCCGAGACGATTCTCTACGTCAAGAGAATCGACCAGGAATACAGCAAAGCTGGGAATTAATCCCCCAGAGCGATTGCCAGTCCGTGAATGACGGCGGCGATCCGCACGGCAGCCATAATGGTTTCGGTACGGACGCCCTTCTCGCGCAGAACCTTCTCGTGCGCGTCCACGCACAGGGCGCAGCCGGTGATAGACGATGCCGCCAGGCACCACAGCTCAAAATCCAGCGGGTCGCGGCCATGGCCGCGGATCATTTGCATGCGCAGCCGGGCCGGTTGTTCGGCGTACTCGGGATTGCCGGACAGATGCCGGAAGCGATAGAAAATATTATTCATCCCCATCAGGGCGGCGGCTGCCCGCGCGCCGAACAGGGCGTTCTCGTCCAGGTGTTTGGAAGCCTCGGCGGTAATGGCCGCCAGGAGAGCCGGATGGCGGGCGGTTACGGCGCAGGAAATCGCCGTACCCCAGGCTTGCGACTCCGAAAGTTCGGTCTGCCGGAGTACATTGCCCAGATTGATGCGCAGGTCTTTGGCGTATTCGGGAACGGACTCCAGCAAGGCGTCCAGGCTGACGAGTCCGGGGTCCATGAGTGCCTGTTCCATGCCGGTTATACCGCCGGCTTGAGAACGGCTTCGCCTTTGTGCCAGTTGCAGGGGCAGAGCTCGTCGGTCTGCAGCGCATCCAGAACGCGCAGCACTTCCTCCGGGTTGCGGCCCACGGCCAGATCGTTGACGGACACGAAACGGATCACATTATAAGGATCCACCAGGAAGGTCGCGCGCTGGGCGACGCCTTCTTGCGGATCGAGGATGCCGAGTGCGTGGCACAATTCCCGCTTCACATCGGCGAGCATGGGGAACGGCAGGTCTTTCAGGTCCTCGTGGTGCTGCCGCCAGGCGAGGTGGACGAACTCGGAATCGGTGCTGCAGCCGAGAATCTGGGTGTCGCGATCGCGAAACTCGCGATTGAGCTTGCCGAAGGCAGCGATCTCGGTGGGGCAAACGAAAGTGAAGTCCTTCGGCCAGAAGAAGTACAGCTTCCACTGCTCTTTGTAGTCCTGGTCGGTGACCGTTTGGAACGCCTTGCCTTTTTCCGTGCTCACCGTGGCTTGCACGGAAAAGGCCGGGAATCGAGTACCTACTCCTAACATGAATGAGTCTCCAGTAGTTCTATTGAAATTGTGCAAAGCAGCCAGGCTTTGCGCGCGGTCCGAATGGCGTTCCGCGGGGCCGGCCCCGTCGACGCGGGGACCTTTTTGCTTCCAGTTACCTTGCGGGAACCAGCTTAGTTCCGCAACCGATCGATTTTGGCCGCCAGGATAAAATCGCTATCGGTCAACCCATCGATCTTGTGGGTCCAGATCTTAACATCGACTTTTCCCCACGCGAGGAATAGATCGGGATGGTGGCCTTCGGCTTCGGCGGTCTCCCCGATGCGGTTCACAAATCCCAGGGCGGTTCGGAAATCGGGGAAAGCAAAGGACTTCCACAGATGATGCTGGTCCACAACCTGCCAACCCTGAATCTCTGCCTGCATTTTTTCCAGTTCTTCACCCTGCAATGCGGGTATTCCGCCACGGCACGGCGTGCAATGTTTTTCGACTAAACTCATCATCTCTCTCCTAATTTCGGATTTCAAGGCCCGCATATTGCGCACAAGCCGTGAAAGACGACTTCGTACTGGTGAACTGTGCGGCTCTCCAGCACGGTCTTCCCCGCCGCCGGCAGGAGATCGAACCACGCGATGTCCTCGATCGCTCCACACCGATTGCAGACAAAGTGATGGTGGCGATGCAGGTTGGCATCGAACCGCGAAGCCCGGCCCTCGGATATCATTTCCCGCACCAGGCCGCTTCGCGCCAAATCGCGCAGATTGTTGTACACGGTGGCCCGCGACGCTCGCGGATTCGTGCGATTCACGGCACGAAAGATCTCTTCGGCGGTAGCGTGTACCGGATTCCGTGCCAGGCATTCCAGCACCGCAAACCGCTGTGCCGTCGGCCGAAGAGCCGTCCCGCGGAAAGCCTCACGAAGTTCCGCGACCAGATTAGACACAGTCTAAATTCAGAGTAATTCGACCGATACTGCCCTGTCAAGTTGCTATTATCGAATCGGGCCATCCCGCTAGGTGCTCATGCGCAACTTCCCGGCCGCTCTCCTGGCACTTGGAACGCTTTCGTTCCCGCTCGCCGCGGGGCCGTTGGCCAACGCCACGGTTACCCTCACGTCCAGCGCCAACCCCGTGGTCTACGGGGCGCCGGTCACTTTGACGATCACGGTAACCGGCTCCTTGGGAAATCCGACGCCTACCGGCACGGTGACGCTGCTCGACGCCAGCGCTTCATCGAGTCCGGTGGCCACGTTGGAACTGGACATTACCGGCGCGGCGCAGGTAGTGTTTCCGATGCCGGTGATCACGCCGGGCTATGCGAGCCCGGTGCCCTATTATCTGAGCGCCGGCACGCACAACTTGACCGCGGTGTACACCGGCGACTTCGTGTATGACTATAGCTATACGCCGATCTTCGCCCAGCAGGTGACGCAGGCCGGCAGTGCGCTGACGGTGATCACCACGCAAACGTCGCCGGCCACCATCGTTTTGACCGCGCTGGTGGCCGCGACCGGGACGCCGCTGCCTTGTCCCAGTCTCACGGGGGTCCCGCACCAGGACGGCAGTCCGACGGGCACAGTGGAATTCTTCAACGGCGGGCTCTCCTTGGGCAGCCTGCCGCTGGTGCAGGGCACCATGACGGGATGCGTTTCCGTGGCCGGGACCACCGTCTCGCAAATCAACGGCACGCTCACCGCGACCTACTCCGGGGACAACAATTTCACCGCCAGCACGTTCAGCAATGCGCTCGGTCCGTTCGCGCCGATGCTGGCGTCGAGCGTCAGCCTCGATGCGACACCGTCCAATCCGAGCATTGTCCAGCCGGTGACGCTAACGGCAACCATCGGGATTGGCGCCGGCGCCGCGCCTCCCACGGGCGTGGTGCAGTTCTTCCTCGATGGCGGGAAGCTGCTGGGAACCGCGACGGTGACCAACGGAACGGCTTCGGTGACCGCCAGTTTGCCGGGCGGATCGCACAACATCACTGGGAATTACAGCGGCGATGCCAATTATCTGCCCTCCACGAACGCGATCGGCCTGTACATCTCCAGTCTGACCGATACGCTGACTCTGACCGCGGGCGCGCCGACGGCGGTGTACGGCCAGTCCGTCACGTTCACGGCGACAGTGAAAGCGCAGGCGAGCACGGGAGTTCCCAGTCCGACCGGGACGGTCCAGTTCTCCTCGGGATGCGCCTGCGGTCTGTTCGGCGGCTTTGTGGCGCAGACGGTACTGGGCAGCGCGGCGCTGTCGCAGGGAGTGGCGACGCTGACGGTCACGGGGCTGGCTGCCGGGACGGTCCAGGTAGTGGCAGCATACAGCGGCGACACCAATTGGGTTTCGTCGACATCCACTCCGGCGTCGGTGACCCTTTCCAAGGCCGCGACCACCACCACGTGGACCTCGCTCGGGACCGATCCCAAGAGTGGCAACCTGGTGGTGACGGCGGTAGTGCAATCGGCGTCCGGGTCGGGGGCACCGACGGGGACGGTTCAGGTTCTGGATGCGGCGACGAACGCCCTGCTCGCCTCGACCGGCGTTTCGGCCGGCGGCGTCGCCACGGCGGCTTTTTCGGCGAAGACTTCCAGCATCGTGGCGGCGTACTCCGGCGACGCGAATTTCGCCGCCAGCACGTCGGCGGCGGCGAGTCTCCTGACCATCGCGGACGCCGCGGGTTACGGAACGGCGAGCGTCGCGCCGGACGAAATCGTGAGCCTTTTCGGTAGCGGGCTGGCCGCGCCGGTCGAGATTACCGACAGCGCCGGCACGGCGCGGACGCCCGCCCTGCTGCTCACGTCGCCCGCGCAGATCAATCTGGTGATACCCGACGGGACGGCTCCCGGGACGGCCACGGTGACGGTGTCGCCGCCATCGGGCCCCTCGTTTGCGAAGCCGATCTCCATCACGGAAGTCGCGCCTGGATTGTTCGCCGCCAATGGCGGAGGGACGGGGCCGGCGGCGGCGCAGATCATCCGCGTGGCGGCCGACGGGTCGCAGTCGGTGGAAGGGGTGGTCACACTCGACTCCACGGGCAAACTGTACGTGGGCGCGCCTATCAGCTTCGCCGGGGATTCGCTCTACCTGGTACTCTACGGAACCGGCATTCGCAATCGCTCGGCCAACGCCAACGTGACGTGCACCATCGGAGGTCAGGTGCTGCCGGTGCTGTATTCCGGCGCGCAGGGGCCGTTTGCGGGGTTGGACCAGGTCAATGTGGCGCTTCCGGCGTCGCTGGCCGGCGCCGGGACGGTGAACGTGGTGGTGACGGCGGACGGGCACGCGTCGAATGCGGTCACGCTGACGTTTCAGTAGCTACGGTTCCAGCGGCAGGCCAGAATCCTTGAGAGCGCGCCAGCCGCCGTCGAGCGAAATGGCCTGGGTGTACCCCATCTTCTTCAGGTTGTCGGCGACCAGGGCGGAACGGAAGCCGCCGCCACAGTAGAGGACCAGCTTCGTGGCGGGGTTTGGCACCTTGGTCTCGATGTCGCGCTCGATGGTTCCTTTGCTCATGTGGACGGCGCCGGCCACGTGGCGGGCGGCAAATTCGCTCTCCTCGCGGACGTCCACCAACAGATGAGGCTCGCCCGCCTCCAATATCTTGCGGTATCCGTCGATATTCATTTCAGGGATGCGCGTTTTCGCGTCATTCACCAGATTGAGGAAGCCAGGGGTGTGGTCCATCGACTTACGATTGTCTCACAGGCGCGGCGAGAGCCTGGGATGCGGTCGGGTACTCCTGCTAAGCTCGGGCCGCTCGCTCACGCTCACGGTTCCAAGGCAATGGCGGCCGGCTTGCTATAATCAGTCCGCTTTGAACACACGCGCGCGGGGAGTGCTGGCGTTGTCCGTGGCTGCCGCCGCCGTTCTGGTCTGGATTGCCGCCGGAGCGGCTCGCAAACGGGAAGCCCAGCGGCCGCCGCGCCTGGTCGTATCGCCTACGCGCCTGTTCGCGGACGGCTACGATACGGCAACTCTCGACATTGCCGGAACTTCTTCGGGATCGCCGATCGTCTCCGTGTCAGAGAATCCACATGCCGTGACGGTTGAGGACATCGCGGGCGGCGGCGGACACTGGCGGGCCCGCCTGCGCGCGGGAGTTCTCGGCGGACGCGTCAGGCTGCGCGTGCAGTTTCCCGGCGGTCCGCCGGCCGAAGCCTGGCTCGACCTGACGCTCAACCGCCGCGACCGCGCCGGCGATGGGACGCCCGATTTTCTCCGCCTGGACGACCAGCGCGACCGGCAGAGTTTTCGCCGCTGGTTCACCTGGCTGGCGGAGGCGCAATATTTTCAGGCGCCGGCGTCGCGGCCTCCGGAAATCAACGACTGCGCGGCGCTCATCCGCTACGCTTACCGCGAGGCCCTGCGGGCGCACGATTCCGCCTGGGCCGCCACGGCGCGGCTGCCGTTGATCCCCGCCTACGATTCCGTAGTGAAGTATCAATATCCCTTCACGCCGCTCGAGGCCGCGCTGTTCCGCGTCCGCGAAGGTCCTTTCGAGGCGGCGGATCTGGGCAACGGCGCCTTCGCGCAATTCGCCGATGCGCAAACGCTGCGCCGCGCCAATACCTGGTTCCGCAGTCGCGATCTGCGCGCCGCTTTGCCAGGCGATTTGTTATTCTACCGCCAGCGCGACGCGCGCGAGCCGTTCCACAGTATGATCTACCTGGGGGAAAGCCCGATTCGCCCGGACGGGAAGCGCTATATCCTGTACCATACCGGGCCGGACGGAGCCGACCCGGGCGAGATGCGCCGGCTCACGGTCGAAGAATTGCTTACATTTCCGCAGCCCCAGTGGCGGCCGGTGGCCGACAACCCGAATTTTCTGGGGGTCTCGACATGGAACATTTTGAAAGAAGGATCGCAATGAACCGGTGGAAGTCCGCGCGCCGCGCCTCACGGCTTCTGTTGCTGCTGGCGGCGGCCGCCGCATGTCTGGGTCAGAGCGAGAACGACCCGTATTTTGCTCTCTTCACCACGCGAACGTTCGGTCCCGGCGGCAAGGCCACGGTCCAGTTGAGCGCCTGGAACGTGGATTCGCTGGAGTTCCGCGTCTACCGCATCCAGGATCCGCTGGCGTTCTTTGAGGAGCTCCCCGACGCGCACCAGTTCGGCGGCCGCGCACCACGGGCTGCGGGGCAGCGCACGCTGCTGGAGCGCGTCCACGAGTGGAAACGCGGGCTGCGCGCCACCATCCGCCGCGCCTTGCGACACCAGTTCACCGCATCGCCGAGCGAGAAACTGGGGCTGCGCGAGGAAGCGCCGCCGCCCGATCTCAAGACCGGGCACAACGAGACGCACTATGCCGAAGCGCCGCTGCTGAATTCGCAGCAACTGGTACTCTCTTTCCAGCAGCCGATTCGCAGCCACTCGCGGTGGGAGCGCAGCACCGTCAACCTGGGGCTCAAGGATAAGGGCTTCTACCTGGTGGAAGCGGTGAAGGGCCAGTTGTGCGCCTATACCCTGGCGATGGTTTCCGACCTGGTGATGATCAGCAAGCCGGGGTCCGCGGGTGTGGTCAATTTCGTGGTGGACCGGCGCACCGGCCAGCCGATCGCCGAGGCCAAGATCTCCATGCTGGCGCGCGACGCCAACCTGGGCGAGGCTTCCACCAGCCCCGACGGCATCGCCGAGTTCTCATACAAAGGGAAGAATCCCACCGACCTCCGCCTGGTGGCGCGCCATGGCGGCGACTACGCGGTGAACGTGGTGGGCAGCGGCGCTCCCGGCGACAGCGACCAGTGGACGGGCTACTCGTACACCGACCGGCCGGTCTATCGCCCCGGCCATACGGTTCACTTCAAGGCGCTGCTGCGCACGCGCGAGACCGCCGGCTATGCGCTGCCGTCCGCCAAAACGGTTTCCGTCACGGTGAACGATGCGGACCAGAAGCCGGTGTATCAGAAGACGCTGGCGATCAGCCCCACGGGATCCATCCACGACGAATTCACGCTGGCGCCGACGGCGTCTCTGGGGTCTTATAACCTGCAGGTCAAGAGCGGCGACAGCTTCGTGACCTCGGCCGATTTCGAAGTGCAGGAGTACAAGAAGCCCGAGTACGAGGTGCGCATCCTGCCCGCCAAACCGCGCGTGGTGGAGGGCGACAGCACGCAGGTGACCATCGACTCGCGCTACTACTTCGGCG
>Ga0181529_10001942_pt1 | contig 25576 bp, 20 predicted proteins | sample PEATcosm2014_Bin_36_FD_119763 | JGI IMG/M metagenome (GOLD analysis project Ga0181529, IMG submission 119763) | Peatland microbial communities from MTU Mesocosm Facility, Houghton, MI, USA - PEATcosm2014_Bin10_30_metaG | ecosystem: Environmental > Terrestrial > Soil > Wetlands > Peat | place... | reverse complement strand
TCCAGCCAGGGAAAGGCCCAATTTCGGAACCCAGCCCCCTCGGTCGCTCTTGATGGTGTAGTAAAGAACGGCGACCACGATAGGAGAAAGAATGGCCGCCTTCGACGAAACGGTAGAATACACAAGAACTTCACCGATTACGCCAAGCACCATCAGCGTCTTCCTGCGGTTCACAAGTCCGTACGCCATGAGTAGAGGGTTCAGAACATTAGTCAGCAGCTGGGAGACGTACCCGATCGCGGGATTCTCCTGAAGCACCCTCCCCGCCTGGTGCCTGAGCGAGTAGATAGTCTCAAGGGAGGCGAAATGCAAATTGTTACGATAGACCGCCAGCAGAGCCGCATTGCCAACCAAATAGACCACGGCACAAATTCCCCAAAACAAACTCGGATCAAACGGGTAGCGGCGGAAAGTCAACAACGGAAAGCGGTAGGAAAGGGCGATTACCAGCATTCCACCTGCAAGGCTAAGCTGCAATAAGAACAGGGAGAAGTCAGGATCCAACTGCACGAACAGCGGAACAAACAGTCCGGGAATGTACACGGTAAAATACAACATCCAGTAAATAGCATGGCTAGGCCTACGGAGTTTGAGCGGAGAAACCGCGCACAGCAACGCCGCAAGCGCATATGCAAGTGCCAGCAGTGCCGGCGCCGGCGTTTTGTAAGTTAAACCTCCATAGGCCCAGACAGGAGAAATCCACTTTATATAGGAATAGTGGAAGGCTGCGCAATAAAGAAGAACCGACACGGGCATGCTGACTCGCAAGATCGAGCGCAGGCTGACTCTTCTCGCAATTGCACCGCTGCGCTTGCGCACGGATTGAGAGATCACGTTTTTGTCCTTGGTGGGTATTAGGCCTGCGCTGCGCTTGTCACTTTCACTACTCCCTGCTTCACACAGCGATTGATCGCGAAATAGGACAGGGTCCAGTGAACGCCATACATCAAAGTCACTGTCACTCCATAGGATAGAATTGCAATTCGGGCGCCATAACCCAGATGATAGGGCAAAACCATTGCGACAACAGTGAACATCAGTCTCGATATGTCCCACGCGAACTGAGCAAGCTGACGTTCAAGGATACTTAGAGTCATTGTCACCGGAGCGTCAATAAAACTCGCATAGAACATGAATGCCAGGTAGCGGGCATACACGCCCGCTTCGCGCCAGGCGTGCCCGAAGATGAATTGAAAGATCCACGGCGCAAGAATTGTGAACACAACACACGGACCGAGCCCGAGATAGATCATGTGACGGGCGGTCTTGAGAAACAAATACATCAGGCGCTTGGGATCGCTTCGCGACAGCTTTGCCGCTTCCGATACGTAGACCTGCGCGATACTTAATCCGATCAAGGCGGCGGGAACACCGAGAACACGGTTGACCAGCGCAAACCATCCCGTTCCCTGCGCTCCATAGTATTGAGCGAGAAACAATGGTGGCAGCGCGCCCACCGAGACACTGATCAGCGTCCCCCACATGGAAACCAGCGGATAGTCGCGATAGCGAATTGCAAGTCGCATCATCCGCGACAAGCGAATGGCGCGAAGTTTTTCGGGATAGTCGCGCCATAAGTCGCGTAGGAATCTGCCGCTTCCAGTGATTCGGCCAACGGAATCGCCCATGAGGAGCCCGAATGGGCCGTGGACGAACAAACCTATGCCCAACTGAGTAACAATCTGTGCACCGGCCTGAGTAAACTTCGATTGGGCGATCTGCGTATAATTATCCCGCCGCATCGCCCAGTAATTCATTGCCTGATAAATGCCGCCACCTAGAATGCTCAGGGGAAGAAGCCAAAGCAGCCCGTGCATGACAAACATACTGGACGGGAGTATCCAATGATAATGGCAGATGACGACGATGCCGGTGCAAAAGATTGTCGTCAGACATACGCAAAGGACGGCAACGGCAAGAACGTCGATCGCGGATTGCTCGTCCTCCGGTAAGAGTACTGCAAGTTCGTACCGCCCGGCTGCAGCGACCAAGGCAAACATCATCAGAGAGATGAATATCTGCAGTGCACCAAACTCGCTTGGCTTGTAGATCCGGGTGAGTATCGGCGAAACCATGATAGCCAGCCCTTGCGCCAGAGCTGTTCCGCCAGCAAGAATCGAAACGCTTCTTGCAAAGCCGCCATGCGGCAGCCATCGATCCGATAGCCTCTGGAAGGACTGCGTTATCGTTGTCATCATGCTCCGCACGGTTCTCATAGAGGTGAGGGCAAATCCCGCGCGACTGATCATGATGGCTCACGCGGGCTGCTAAATACGCGCTCTATCAGTCTGCCTTTCCTTCAAACGATCTAAAGCGACAAAGCGGACTCGATGATCTCTAATTGCACATCCGGGTTGTAGTAGTGTTCAACCACCTCATAGCAACGTTTCCGAAGGCCTTGATCCGGCCACGGGCGACTACACCACTTCCATAGGACTCTGGCCAAGTCGTTTGCGTCGCCGTAGCAAAACAGATCGCCGTTTTCACCCGGAATTATCGCCTCGACTTCGGGCATCTGGCGACTCGCGTCATCGTGACTTATCACGGGTGTTCCGTAAGCTAGACTATGAATTGCGGTCAGGCCGATCTTTCCAGGTGAAACCGTCACATTAGCGGCTCGAATGAGCTTGGCGATGGTCGCCTCGTCATAGCAAGCACCCAGAAACCTCACCGGGAGAGCTTCGCTCTTTGCAAAGTCCATGAGGCGCTCACGCTCTGTCCCATCGCCGACAAGCAGGATGTTTATACACTTACCTGACCTGCGAAGAATGGCCTGAGCCGAAAGGAGCAAGTCCAGTCGACAACTAGAGGTCAGCCGGGCCGTGCAAATAGCAATGGGGGTATCGCTACTGCCAAACATCTGCGTTCGCAATTCGACCAGTTCCTGGTCTCGAAGTTCTTCTCTGATTCTTTTCTGACTGGCATAATCAAGGCTGTTATAGACAACCAACATGCGGTCTCGTGAGAAACCCATCCCCTCGCCCATGGCCTTAGCGCGTTGTCCATAGAGCAAGAGGACGTCGGCCAGTTGCATATATTGCTTCTTGATAGCCTCCCGCAGCCGTCCACCAGTCCTTATCCATCCGTGGGTCCAGAACAGTACCTTCTTCCCCGCGAGCCGCGCCAATACGGCAGAGTACCAGGTGCTAATTGAGTACGCCGTCCCAGAGTATATTATCGCACTTATATCTTTGCGCACCGCAAGCTTCCCGAGGCCCGCCTGATAGTACCACGGCATGCAAATCGGGTGGCACTTTGCCTCGACAAAGCGCGAAGGATCCGGCACGGTCCACTCGGGGATCGAGGAATCCAGGTCGTTGTGGCCCGCCACGAAGATGTACTTGTACTTGGTGGACCTCAGCAGCTTCGAGAAGATACCGGACCGATAATGAGAAAGAGATGCATAGACGATGGCAACAGTTTTCGGTTCTTCTGGAATCACTGGTCTTTCGCGGTCCGGAAACACCTGGACCACGTGCTCGTGCGACAGCGGCCTGCCACTGAACTCCAGAAGATATGCGGCGGATCTCGCCTGACTGCCCATGAAACATGCTCCTCGGTTTTCGACTATAGATATCCCCCGGCCAGAGTGGGGTACCGGATGACTGGGATTGAGGTCTAACGTCATGCGAAACGCAACCATCGGAACCTAGCCTTCATCGTCCGAGTAATAACCCTTCTTGGATCCATAGCCGTAGCCATACCCATAACCATAATAATGATCGGCTATGCCGGTATCGTTCACTATCAACCCTGTGATATTGGCTTTGCCGGCTCGAAGCAACTGCGCGGTCCTCCGGAAACCAGCGCGCGGCGTAACGCCGATTCTGGACACAATGAGGATCACGTCGGTCCACTGTGCGATGAGCACAGCGTCGGTAACAAGCAGGACTGGAGGGCTATCGATAATCACGCGATCGTATTCGGCTCTCCACTCCTCTATAAGTCCGTGCATCTGGGTGGACCCAAGCAGTTCCGCCGGGTTCGGAGGACGGAATCCAGACTGGAGCACAAATAGATTCGATACCTGGGGGAGTGGCAGCACTGCATCGCGCCAGTTGCCGGCTCCGCTTAGTGAACCGCTCAACCCATAGTTCTTCGGAATATTCAGGCGACTTTGTATAGTGCCACGTCGCAAGTCGGAATCTACCAGCAAAACGCGCTCCGCTCGCTGGCTGAACACCGCGGCAAGATTCATGCTTACAACCGTCTTGCCCTCCGTTGGCACAGCGCTCCCAATGATGACAGTCTTCGGCGGCGTGCCTGGCGATGCCAGCAGCAGCGCCGTGCGCAAGGTGCGAAATGCCTCCGCGGGTTGCGAGTTGGGCCGCTGTAAAGATACAATCCCCGCGTTTTGGGATGCCTCCGCTTCCGTTGCAGCTTCCACCCCGTTCCGCTTCTTGCGCTCAGTACTCATGTGGGGGATGACTCCGAAAAGAGGAACGTTCGCCAATGCTTCAAATTCTTCCGAGCTCCGGATTATGTTATCGAGATTCTCCGCAACGAAAGCGAGGGCCACCCCAATACCCAAACCAGCGATTGTGCAGAGCGCCAGGATGAGTGGGGTATTGGGCTCGACCGGCTTCGTGGGGAGAGTCGCCAAATCGATGGCATCTACGGTGGCCGCTTTCAGGGTAGCAACCGCTCCGGCTTCTTTTAGCTTCATCAATAGATCGTCATAGAGATTATTGCTGGATTCTACTTCACGCTTCAAGGTGCCGTACTGGTCAAGTCCCTCGCTCATGTCAGTCGCCAACTTCTTCTGTTGGTCAAAGGCCGCCTTCATCTGCTTCTCGGTGTCGGCGGAAGTTTGGTAGGCAGTATGGAAGCGCTCTTGGATATCCATGATTTCCTTTTGCAGAGACTTTTCCACTTGTGCCAACTGATCTTGAAGTTGAGTCACTGCCGGATATTTGGGACCATACTCTGAGGTTGCCTGTGCGAGTTGGCTTTTCAAATCGGCCTCCTGCCCGCGCAGGACGGGAAGGACACTGTCTGGAACGATTGTGCCAATCAACTCGGGATTGCCTGACTGGGCGACGCGATACTGCGCCTCTTTCAAGATCCGGTCGGCTTCCGCGTCTGTAACTTCCTTGCTCAGATCATCTAGTTTGGAGAGCACCAGATTATCGTTCTCATCCGTCCCGAAGATGCCTGTCTGCTTTTGAAACCTGGCGAGTCTTGCCTCCGATTCCTCTATATTCGACCGAAGCTGAGTCATCTGACCCGATAACCAGTCGGACGTCTTCATTGTGTCGTCATAACGCGTCTTGAAGGTGCGTTGCGTATATGCAGACACCAGATGGTTCACGATTTCTCGCGCAAGCGTTGGGTTTGCGTCGCGGAAGGTAATCTCCACAGCCTGCGTGCGCGGGATAGACTGCACCGTTAGCGAACTGGCGAATTTCTTTAATATGGCGTTCCGGCACTCTGGACTCATCCGCTCAATCTGATCGGGATATGAGCAAGCCTGTCGACCGAAAATAGACTTATGTTCCCCGGCAAATGTGGGCTCCTTGTCAAGCCGCAATTCGCTGATGACATTCCATGCCAAGCTCTTGCTTTTCAGGATATGAACCTGGGTCTCGAGCTTTTCATCGAAGCCGAGACCACCGCCGCCAAGGCTGGCGGTGATATCACCCATGTCAAGAGAATTGGAGCCTTCAGGGTTGATGGCTAGATCGGCTACAGCTTCGTATCGGGAGGTCTTCACGATGCAATAAAGTGCGCCAAGAAGGATCACGACAATTGCCGAAGCGATGATAGTCCATTTGCGACGCTGGAATACACGAATCAGATGCGAGAGGCTGATCTCGTCGGAGCTGCCGGAATCGACCGCCTTCACGGCTTCGCGAATACTCTCCAGACCCTGCCCATCAGAACTGCCATGAGTTGATCGACTCACTAGTATCCTTCTCCTGCGTGCAGAGTTATGGTCAGTGCAGTTCAACCGCGTATATGGAATAAACGGCGGCCTGAATTGCCGCTTGTATACCCAGGACGCCATAAGTCTTTACATTGCTCACCGGAACAAAGACGACGTCTTCGGCATGCAACTGCAGATCCGCTGCCTTGGCGTGATAGATCCTGTCCAATGAGACCTCCGTATACTCCGTACCTTCAGAAGACTTTTTAACGATCCAGACGTGCTTGAGTGAGGCGAGTTTTGTCGTACTCCCAGCTAGCGCAATCGACTTCAGAAGCGAGATGGACGTATTGTTCTCCATGAGAAATGCACCGGGCCTGTTAACCTCTCCTAGCACATAAATCACCCCCGCCTTGGGGACGATGACTGTGTCGCCTGGGTAGATTGTCACATTCCCTTTATCGAGGGACCCGGTGCCAGAGATTGCGGTCAACTCCTGACTGTCATGCCGTCCCGCGTGCAGAATGGTTATTGTATGGCCGGCTTTCTGGGTGAGGCCACCGGCTGCGGAGATTGCATCGTAGAGCGTGTGGGGACCCATCAGCGGGTAGATTCCAGGCGCGTTCACCTCGCCGTATACGGTAATGCCCTGTGTCGCAAACTCCTCGATGAAAAGCGACACTTCCGGTCCCTTCACAAACTGGCGCTGGACCAGTTCGTCGGCTATCAACTGTTGCGCATCGCGAACCGTCATACCCGCAAGCTTCACGTCCCCTATGAGCGGGAGACTGACTATGCCGTTCGAATCAACCCGGACTTTCAACAGCAGTTCAGGGACATGGTAGACGGAGAGATCTATCACGTCGCCCGGCCCAATGGTGATTGCGCTCTGATCGGAAGTTGTTGGGGGCTGCGGTCCAGTTGCCGCCTCCTGCGCCCGAGCAAGTGGAGCGCTAAGCACCAAGAGGGCCAGTGGCAAAACACCCATCCAGAGTCTAAAGAGTCTCATTATCGATGCACCTTCTGAAGTCTCCAAATACCTGCGAATGGCGCTCCTGGGAGCGATGCTATCCAACTCATCCTGGGGCCTGGTTTCACGTTCAAATTATCTTGGTGCGAGATGGCAGCTCATGCCGAGAAGTGCTATCTGCAGCAGGGCAGGCATTGAAGCAGGCGATGTTTCGGGCAGAAAAGAGCTAGAGGGAGTGCGCAGTGCGACAAACACATCCCGGAATGACGCGGATCCTTTCGACGCCCTCAATGGCTCTTGAGGCGTCCTAATTGATTCGAGTCGCCTGTGCGCTGGTGGCTGTCATAACGCTCTCGGTCTGCCGGCGAGGAATTTGGTCTTTGGCAGGTTCGGCAAGATTTGGTTGGATTGACAAGGCGGCCCGCAGGAGTTGAGCTCCGGGATTGTAGTCAAGAATCAATTCCTTGAGAAGCAGGAGGAGACCGCCGACATCTTGATTATTGCTAATTCGCTCCAGCTCGCGCAAATATGCCTTCATTTCGCTTGCATCGAGATGCACCGGACTGATGTACCTCTTGATCTGTGCATGGGAGGTGGCGGCTAACTGCTCATCCTGCAGATTCAATTCTTCAAACAACTTTTCCCCTGGACGCAGGCCGGTAAAATGGATATGAATGTCCCGATCGGGCTGAAGCCCGGAGAGCAGAATGAGATTCCTGGCGAGGTCGACGATTTTCACCGGGTCGCCCATGTCGAGGACAAAAACCTCTCCGCCCTTACCGATAGAGAATGCTTGCAAGACAAGCTGCGCCGCCTCGGGAATGGTCATAAAGTAACGGCACATTTCCGGGTGTGTGACCGTGACAGGACCACCCGCAGCAATCTGTTCTTTAAAAATGGGAACGACACTTCCGTTGCTTCCCAGTACATTGCCAAAGCGCACCGCAACAAACTTGGTCCCGCTCTCCTTTTGAAATGCGCGAATCACAAGTTCCGCCACGCGTTTTGTAGCGCCCATCATGCTGGTCGGTCGAACTGCCTTGTCGCTGGAAATCATGACAAAGTCCTCGACGCCATGCTTGACCGCCGCTTGGGCAACGCTCCATGTCCCGAAGATGTTGTTGTCGACGGCTGCAAAGACATGCCTTTCCATCATGGGAACGTGCTTGTACGCGGCGGCATGATAAAGAATGGATGGCCGATAGCGGTGCATTACCCGCCGCAGAGTGTCGGCGTGCGTGATGTTCCCTAGCTCCGGGTGAAACACCAAATGAGGAAACGTTCTTCCTAGTTCTCTGTCAATTTGGAAGAGCGGCGTCTCCGCCACATCGAAGCCAACCAGCGCAAGTGGATCGAAGCGCGCGATTTGCCGGCAGATCTCCGACCCGATCGAGCCGCCTGCACCGGTCACCATGACGACTTTTCCCTGAATGCGCTTCCGAATGCTGTCCTGGTCCAGGTGCACTGGTTTTCTTCCCAACAAATCTTCTACCGCGACATCCCGGAGCTGCTTGCCCAGTCCGGCTCCCTCAACAAGATTCCCCAAACCGGGCACCATCTTGTATTCCACGCCTGCATCGAGAGCAAACTTCAATATCTGCACCATTTGCGACCCGGTTGCCGATGGGATCGCAATAAGTACTCTCGTGATGCCGTGCTTCCTCGTTATTGCCGCGAGATCCTCCCCCGTTCCCAAAACCCGCTTTCCTTCCAGGACCAGGTGAGCCTTGGTTGGATCGTCATCGATCAGACCTATCACATCGCACTTTAGAGACTGGTTCTGACGAAGCTCTGTCAGCAGCGCCACTCCCGCTGAGCCAGCGCCATAAATAAGCGTTCTCGTCCTATCGCCTTCGGGCCGATGCGACCCTTGCACGGCTCTGACCGCCCGAACGACCATTCTGCTCCCTAACGTCAGCAAGCATGCGACCATCCAATCGAGAATGAACACAGAGCGCGGAATTCCATTTGGTCCGAGCAGAGCAATGACCACAAATCCGCCCAGGATTGATCCGGCTGAGTTTGCCAAGATAATTCGCACAACATCGTCGGTGGATGTATACCGCCAATTCCCCCGGTCCAGCTTGCCACTGATGAAGGCGGCCTGCTTGGCGGCGAACCAGATGCAGAGAGCCACGGCCATCGGGCGAAGGTAGATTGCAGGCAGCGTACCGTCAAATCGCAGCTCGAAGGCCAGAAACCCGGAAAGGACGAATGCAGCCCCGTCAAGAAGATATCCAATAGCTCTGTGCAGGGCGCGCTTGGCGTTGAACCGTCGGGCGGAGGATGATGTTGGGGACAAAGGTCACTCCTAAGTTTCGATCCGATGGTTGATCTTACGCTGCTTTGACTCTGCCATGGCGTGGCTAACTTCCCGCCATGAGGTTGCCGGCGGACTGGGCGGCACTTGCCGCGCCAATATCATGGCAACACAAGGGAAGCTGCGATCTGACCCAGCAGGGGATGGAGTTCGGCGCCTGGCAAATTTCCGCTCGTAATTTTCGTGCCGGCGCTGTTCGCTCCGGTCCTGCCACTTTTGGGAAATCAGGAGCTGCGGGAATGAACCGAACAGGTCTCGCGGTGGCCAAGACGTGTCCACAGTTCCTACCTCCTGTTCTCACGACGAAATGGTCGAGCATTTCCTTTTGACACAGCCTGAGCCGAAACTCATACATTTATACTCGGATGCCGCAGCGGCGAGAATCGTTGCGGGATAGCATCGCAGTTGAACAGCCCCGTGGTTAAAGTCCTGGCACAAGTCCAGAACATTTGTGCTGTTCGCGCCTCATCCTGGGCGAAACGCACTCTCGGTCATTTTCGCCGCTCTAGTCTGGAATTCATTCGGCGATCTCGCGATCAATTGGACGGGATTTGGCGCACAGCGTAAGGAGTAAGGCTCCACGGCTATCTTGACTCCCGCGGAACCATTTGCAACTCCGCGCGCATCCTTTTAATTTGCAGTATCTTGCAGCGTGCGCATTTCCAAGGGTAGAAGCCGAACAAAGGGTATACGCGCGTTTGCAGGAAACCCCTCCGTTGAGTTCGGTGGAGCTTATAGATCTTGCACCTTGGACACAACATGCCAGCCCCTTTCCCTGCGTCCGCGAATGCGAACGGGAAAGCTCACCTCGCGCCGCATCAGGGTTTGACGGATTCGTCGCAGTCAAACTGCGAATCGAGAGGCGGTTGCGACGGCAAGGCGCGCGCTTCATCTCGTTGCGCCGTTGCATTCAGCTACGGCAAAAATGCGCACAAACCTCGAACATGCTGTCTGGGGCTAACCCTTCGGCTGAGAAGATCCGCTGAAGCGAGCTGTAGCTCGTGACAATTGCGATGAGGGTCAAAACAAGAGTCTTGCTGTTTGTGCACCGAAGTTCGCCGTTCTTGACCCAAGGCTCAAGGTAGCGGGCAATTACCTCGACAAACTCGCTAAGGTACCTGCGAACGAGCGGATCGAAATCTGTACTCAATTCGAGGGAACTGTACTGCAATAGCCGGAGGATTTTGGGCTTCTCCATAATGGTCTTTGCGATCAACTCAAAAGTCCGGGCGAGAGCCGTTGGCCCATCGCGAGCTTCTACGATCCCGGCCAACAGATCCCCGCGAAGGTGCAACTCTTGCAGCCCCGACTTCATCACCGCCAGATACAGGTCGCGCTTGCGCGGATAATGCCGAAAGATCGTGACTTCATTCACTTGCGCAGCGGAAGCAATCTCGCGGGTGCTAACGCCATTGTATCCATGCATCGCAAACAGACTCGTAGCATTCGCCAGTATGCGCTCACCTGCGCCAGGCCCGGTTAACCCCATGGTTTGAGGCATATCACTCCCCCGCCGTTTTGCCGCTGGGCTATGACCCGCTGCCCCCGGAACAGATGAGGACTCCGGAATCCACTGGTTCCAGTTCCTCCCCATCAACCTCTACGCTGACGCTTTGCATAATGAGATCCATGGTCAGAACAACGCGGAGGCTTTTCATCTTGCGCACCACGATGCCCTCCATCCCGGCAAGCGCCCCTGATCGAATGCGGACCCGCTGACCTACCATCAGAAGAGGGTGCGGTTCAGCCTGACGCAAATGAAGGCCAGATCGCAATGCTTCAATATCAGCCTTTGAAAGCGGAGCCATTTCGCCCGCCGTACCACTCACAATGGCCAACACACCCGGCACTTCCAATACCCGCACGCGCTCTGTCCGCTTGATCCGAACAAAAATATAGCCGGGAAAGAGGGGGAGATCCAGAACGACCTTCAAGCCATTGCGCCACTTCCGCCGCGAGCGGTAAACGGGCAGATAATGCTCAACACACCTTCTGGAGAAGTGCTGTTCCACACGCTTTTCGTGACGCGGAACAGTGGCTGCGACAAACCACATCGGCACGCTTCGCGTCTCAGGCAGGAACAGGGGCGCAGGCCTATTCGAAGAAATGCTCTGTCGGCATACCGTCTTAGACATAGCTTCGCCCTTCTCACTTAGGTGAGGCTCATTGACAATGAGCTTGGTAATAAGAGAAGGCAACGGACAATAAGCGAGGCAGGTCGAATGTGAGCACGTACTTCGTTTCCAGCGTGATCAATGTCACGACTTCGAAGTCAATATATCAGTGTTCTCATGCAAGTCAAGGTTAAAAATTGACCAACTTCACCAGGAGCACGCCTTGAACAGGGATTTGCCTCCAACCGACACCCAGGCGCACTCCACCACTGCCTATTTGCGGATGGCTCGCCAGACTGCGATTGACTGCTTTGCAAATTATTGATTACTGTGGGCTTGCCGTCGTACCCAGCGTGGCGTCTGCTTTGGTTGGGCTTGTGCGACGCTTCGAGGAATTGGCCCGGGAGCCAGCGACTTTCGCCGCAGAATGTTTCCCCACCGGTTGACGGATCGCTTTTCCTCGATTTGTTTTTTGTCGAAATGCATCGCGGACAGGCGAAGGTTCTTGGGGCTAGCACTCACTTGCACCGAGTTGTTTTGCGCCACTTTCTACCACCGACGGCGGCGTGAGCATTGCCCTAAGATTTGCATGGTTGGAAGTCAGCACTTTTAGGCGGCAAACCTGCCCGCCTAACCGAATAACGCACGGTGGAAAGCATCGCTTGGAGTTTGCGGAGCATCGAAGGAGCCATGAAGAAAGCTCGATGGCGATCGAATGGGCGCTCCGGAACCACGCGGATTTGGCGGAATCTCAATCTTGTAGTTTTTTCTCATCGGTATACACTTCCGCTATGATGGTCGCCTTGGCGTGTGTGCATTTTACAAGGAGGTTTTGAATGCGCTTGAAGCTCGTTCTTGCGGTACTCGTTCTAACAGCAGGATTTCCCGGATTCTCCCAGGCCGTTCCAGCGAACACGGCGGGGGGCAAAGTGCCGCTCGCCATTGGCGCCGGTTTTTCCGATTTCTACTCCGACTGGAATGGCCGCATAAATGGCGTCACGCTGTGGGCAGACTTGAACTTCTACCATGGTCCTTCGCTTCTGCATGGATTCGGCATAGAAGTGGAGGGTCGCGACCTCAACTATGGCCGCACCGGCGGTGTGCCGAATCTGCGTCAGGACACCGTTGAAGGCGGCGCGATTTACACGATTCGCCACTCCCGCAGCTTCCATCCCTACGGAAAGTTTCTGGCTGGAATCGGCAGCATTGACTTTCAGCATATTACGCCTACATATTCCCATGACAGCCGGGCTGTGTATGCCCCGGGCGGCGGTGTCGAGTTTCGTGTGTCGCATCACCTCTGGGTGCGCGGCGACTACGAATACCAGTTCTGGACCGACTTCTTCGACCATCACGCGCTGAACCCCAACGGTTTCACCATCGGCGCCTCCTACCATTTCTAGGCGCATCCATACGAACTGACGGCGTCATGATTGTCTGCGAGGGTAGCGCATCGACTTGAACGGGCAGCGTCCGAGCAACTACTTCTGGTTGTCAAAGTCCTTGCTTCTGGACGTTCCGGCGGAGTGCAGCTTGGAGGCTCGATCAACCACAAAAGGCGCAAAATATTCTATGCCCAGGCAGTTTGAAATATCGTCCTGAAAAAGCATCTTGAATAGAGAGAATGGTTTTATTTCCAATCACTTACAATATCTAATTCCAGAAAGTCTCATATGGCGCTGCAGGATTAGTATCTGGATGCAACATATTTTATATGCAATAGGTTGCAAAATGAACACTTAAGAATGCCCCCAAATGTGCCCCCATTACGCACGGATGGGCTTGGTTCTGGCGCTGGCGATTTCCAGAAAATGGCTGAGGGAGTAAACACGTCCAGCGTCCGGCTGGTCGTTTTCTTCCACTCTTCCGGTTGCGCTGGGAACTGCGTACTCCGACCTGCCGCTCAATCGCTAAGAGCCATCGGCCAGCACGGCGTCCATATCTTGGAATAAGCCCATCCCCGAACATTCTGCAGTGTTGAACTCTTTTCCTCGCCCGCACGATTCGTCAGTTCCGCAATTTCCGGTCCTGCTTTTCGCGTAACAGGCAAGGAATCATGCACATGATCGAAAAATGTAACAAGAAAATGCGGAAACGGAACTGACGGCAAAAAGCTCTGGCGCTAGGGCAGGGGCGGGGTAGCACGTCACCCCCGGCGCGCCCAGCCGGGGAAGGACCCGCTCGCTCTGCCGGGGCTGAGCCCCCTCTATTTATTCCCCAAGCGCGCGTGCCCGGCGTCGTGTCTACGCTGCCGTAGCTGTCTCCTGCAAAGAGTCCAGCGTGTCTGCCCACTCTTGGAGCATCTTGCGGCGCTGTGCGGCGTATTCGGCGCGGTTGTAGATGCCGCGCACCCCGCGCAGCTTATGGTTCAGCGCCTTTTCAATCCAGTCCGACTGATAGCCCATTTCGCTCAGGCGCGTTGCCCCGGTCCGGCGCAGATCGTGAACCGTGAAATGCGTCATGCCGCGCTGGACGCGCTCCAGGGCGCGGTTCAAAGTGCTCTGCCCGATGGGCGTGTTTCCGTCACTGCCCACGGCGGGGAAGATGTATCCGGCGCGGCGGACGGTTGGGCGCAACTGGCCGATTGCCTGCCGTGACAGGTAGACAATCTGCCCCGCGCCCGTCTTGGAGTGCTCGGGCGGAATCTCCCATTCGGCGCGCTCCAGGCTGATGTGCTCCCAGCGGGCCAGGCGCAACTCCGATTTCCGGGTGAGGGTGAGCAGGATCAACCGCAGCGCGGATTTCAGTTCGCTCCGCAGCGGCGCGGCATCGAGCCGGTTCAGGAACAGCCGGATTTCCGGCTCGTTCAGCGCCCGGCTGCGGGCCTTGGCAACGGCTATGTACTTCACAGGCGTTGCGCGCACCGGGTTCTCCGCCGTCACGCCACAGGCCAGCGCATAATCCCAGACGCGCTTAAGCAGGTTTCGCACGGCCACCGCTGCCTGCCCATGCCCGGCGTTACGGATGGCAAACACAATGTCGCGCACATGCTCGGCTTGAACCGCAGAAACCGGCATTGCACCGATGGCCGGGTACACGTCGCGCTCCAGTGAACGGCGGACCGGGGCGGCGTCCTTGCGCGCCCGCGCCACCACCTCGCAGAGATACCGCTCGCCGAATTCCTTCACGGTAAGGCCGCGCAGCGCCTCCCGTCTTTGCTTGCGGCGTTCATCGGCGGGTGAGCGGCCCGCGCGGATCGCCTGCATCAGCCGGTCCCGTTCCGCGCACGCGGCGGCGAGGCTCAACTCCGGAAAGCGCCCCAAGTTGATGCGCTGGCGGCGGCTGTTCTGCATGAAGCGCAGTCGCCAGCTTTTGGCCCCGCTCGGCCACACCTCCAGAGAAAGGCCGCTCCCGGCATGGACCGAATACCGGGCCGCCTTCGGCTTCAGTGCAGCGATTCTCTTGTCGGTGAGGCTCACATCTCCATTGGCCCCCGGAATGGCCCCCACGGGCAAATTCCGGCGCGTAAACGTCTGTTCTGGGAGCGTGGGGAAGGTCTGGGATAAGAAAATCCGCGCGCGTACTCTGCAAACGGCTTGGGGGCGATGGCGGTGCTGGTGGCGTTAGAATTGCGGGGACATGGGATGGGGTCTTCGCCGCAGTCTCAAACTCGGGCCGCTCAAGCTGAACTTCTCCAAGTCGGGCGTGGGGTATTCCGTGGGAGTACGCGGCTTTCGCGTGGGCAAAGATGCGCGCGGCCGTTCATACACGGCAGCGTCCATTCCCGGAACCGGCCTTTACAACCGGAGCTATTCCAGCAGCTCCAGCTCCTCCTCGCAGACGGAGGCTCCCGGCTCCGGCGCGCCTTCGCAGCAAAAGACGGGAAACGGCGCGGCTCTGGTGGTGGCCTTCATCGCGGGCGGGTTGCTGGTGCTGTTTCTGACGGCCGTGTTCTCTTCCCATCCTGCTACGCCGTCCGCAGCGGCCCCGGCGGCCGTGAGCGCGCCCGCAACGCCACCCGCGCCCGTTAAACCAGCGAAGCGGCGGCGCGTACATCGCCATGCGCTTGCCAGCCGTTCGAAGCCCGCAGATGCTCCGGCAACCTCGCTGCCGTCCAATTCACCGGCCAGCCAAACGCAGCCTGCCAACTAGCGGAAGTGTCCATGCGTTTCTTGTCACTGGAATCTGCGCTTACGGAACCAGCGGCGTGGCTTGCGTCTGCCAGGTTGCGCTCTTCACTTTGAGGTAATTCGCGTCGAGTTCCGGCTGGAGAAGGCGAAGGGCAGTCAGCCGCCGCGCCATTGCTTGAACCTCTTCCGCCTCTGTCAGCGTCAGCGGTCGTTTCAGAAAGCTGTACTCGCGGTAGCTGAGCCATTTCTTCATCACCTGATAGCCGCCGATGTACAGTTCCCATACCTTTTCAGGCACATTCGTCCAGGCGCAGAGGTCGTTCAGATACACGTCCACCACCGTACTGCCCAGCCGCTTGATTGCCTCGTCCTGCGGAATGCCCAGCGCCGCCAGTCCTTGCGCCAGATCGGCGAGTTCCTTTGCTGTCCGCTCACGGCTTACCAGCTTGCCGCGTCCCGGCATGGTCACGCCTTCTTTTCCGGCGTGTCCCCAGCCCGCGGTGAGCTGCAAGTCTTTGTCTGCATCGAGCGGCTTGCCGTCCATACGGTCCAGTTTGGCAATGCCGCGCAACTCAGGCCGCAGCGCGCCCGCCGTCACCCCGGCCACGGGCTTTTCCGTGTCCAGCAACTCCGCCACGCGCTGGCCCAGCGTCGCCGATGCTTTGAACTGCTCCTGCGATGAGGGCAGCGGAATGCGCGGCCAATCCTGCCGGATGCCATCGGCGTTTTCTTCCAGGTATTCCGGTGAATAGCCGATGGCGAGCGTGTGCATCCAAACGAATGAGGCGCTCTCCGGGCTGTTGTCCAGGCCCATGGATTGCAGATAATCGCTCGACAATGGGGAGAGATTGCCGTCTGTCTGCTCACTGGCAAACATGCTTGTGGTCGGATGCCGCAAGAGAAACGGAACGGCAACCGCATCCGGGATGATGTAATGGTCATCCGAAAGAGACTTGCTGAAACTGATAGGGAAGCCCTCTGGAGACGCGGTGCAACGCATCCGTGTTAGCAGGAATGAATTCCCCTCAAAGCATTGCGCCCACAAAGAAGGGCGCGGCTCGTTCCAGATGGGCCGCGCATCCGTGTAATAGCACCAGCGCGTATCGAAGGGGCGCACGGCATAGCGGACAACTTGTTCGCTGCGGAATCCCGCGTCCACAGCCCGCGCCCGCGCCTTGCGCGCATCGAATCGCGCCCAATCGCCGGTGAGAGTGGACGATGCCAGCCGGTAGCCATCCCAGTCCAGGCTCTTGTCGTGGTAGAGGCGCATCCGCTCGACTAACTTTTCGCGGTCACAATCTATCAACGCGCCGCCGCGCTTCTCCATCAGGCCGTTGCTCGGAGATTCCGCGCATAGCTCTGTGATCTTCGGCCATTGGCTGTATGCGGCACTGACCAGTTGAGGCTGAAAAGAGAAACGATTCGCATGAGTCGGCGTGGCGTTGTCATACCGGCTTTCGAGCGCCTCATCTTGCAAGCTCTCGACAAGCTCTTCGCGTTTGCGCGTTCCCCAAAGCTCTCGATAATGCACCGAGGAATCTCCCTTCGCCTTATCCCGGCGAATCATCAGCCCGATAGCCGTTCCCACGCGAATCCCTTCGTGGTTGCTCTCCGTCGAAAAAACGCTGGGGTCTGGTTTGCCCGCTGGCGTCAGCTTTCCCGTCTCTCGGCTATCTCCATTCAAGCAGTCGAACCAGAGCGCATCGAAGCCTTGCAAAAGCCGCTTCCGCATAACGACATAGGAAGGCTCGCTGAGATAGGAGAAATTCGAGATGAAGCAGACCACGCCGCGATGGCTCTTTTCTGCGATGCGCCTTTCAGCCAGCCGGAAGAAGCGGATATAGAGATCGTCGAGATTAAATTTCTTAATGCCCCATTCCTTGATGAGCCCCTCTTTGTAGGGTTCCACCAGCCCGTCTTCTTCCGTGGGACTGACCCCGGCGAAGGCGTTGTACGGCGGATTGCCCAGCACCACCAGGATGGGTTTATCGCGCTTGACGGCATCGGCCTCTTCGCGCTCCTCTTCAAACTCCGCGAAAGGCAGCCGCGCCTTTTGCTTGTCAGGCGGCTCCCAGCCGGTAAGCGCATTCGTGAGATAAACGCCCGCTCGCTCCCGTTTGCCCGCCTTCTCATCGGTAAGCGGCGCATTGGCTCTCTGCAAATACATTCCAAGCTGGAGATGGGCGATAACGTAAGGAGCGGGCAGAATCTCGAATCCGAAGACACGCTCTTTTGCGGCCTGTTTAAGCTGGTGCGGTGTGAGTGCATCTTCGCCGCGCTCTTCTTTCAGTGTGCGATGGATGCGGTCCAACACTTCCACCAGATACGCGCCCGTGCCACAGGCCGGGTCAAGGACGTAGACTCTGGGGTCCGCAAGGCCGGAGGGCAGGCCAAGCTCCGTGCGCAGTACCGTGTCCACGCGCTCCACCATGTAGCGCACAATCTCGCGTGGGGTGTACCAGACGCCAAGCTGCTTGCGCAGTACAGGGTCAAAGGCCTCAAGGAACGGCTCATAGAAGTATTGAACGGCAGTGTCTTCTTCAAAACGCAGGAAGAAGGCGTCGGTATCCACGCGATTGAGGACTTCCCCGGTGAGCGAGAGCAGTTCTTCCAGCCCCAGGGAGTGAACATGCGAGGGAGTGACTAGACGCTCAAAGAGCGCACGAATCATCGGAACCTGAAGGGACCAGACGGCGGATTTCCACTCGAATTGATCGTCCTTGCTGCGGCCCGGTTCGCGGCTCCACAAAACCCATGCGGAGAAGAGGCCGTAAAAGAGGGTTTGCACCAGCGTACTGCGGAAGAAATGCTTGCCCCGGTTGTTCTCTTCTGCATTGGCAAGTTCGCTCTCGAACTTCATGCCGAGCGCCTCTTCCAGCGCCTTGCGCACGTCTTCGAGTTCTTTGAGCGAGGAGCGCGGCTCGACTTTGGCCAGCGCCTCCCGCGCATAGGAAGCAAGAAAGCTGGCCAGCACATCGGGTGAAGTGATGGGCACGGCACTGAGCAGGGCGCGGGTGAGAAACTCCTCCAGAGTCTTGCCGACTTCGCCCTCCGCCTTGTGCGGATGCACGGCCAGCGCCCAGAATGCAGCCTCGCTCTTTGCCAGGGTGAAGACTTCCAGGGTGCGCGGCTTATCGTCCTTACCCAGCACCACTACGCGAAATTCGCGGTAATTGGTGAGCAGGACTTGCCCATAGGCACGCAGATACTTCTTCACCTGCTCGGATTGGACTGTCTTGCTGGTCTCTTCCGAGAGTCCCTTCACCTCGACCACGCCGCGATTGGGCGGCAGCGCGGTGAAGTCGTCGGGCGGGGCGTTCTTCTTGAGTTGATCCTGTGTGAAGAGGCCGCCGTCTGGCAGGCCCGCGCCCCGGTTCTTCAGTTGCAGAACTGGTGAGACGCGCGGCTTGAGCCGCTTGCCGATTTCCGAGAGCAGCCCCTCAATCGCCGGATAGAAGGACGTTTCATCGGTAGCTTGGCCGGACGCGCGAATTTCCGCCAGTTTGGCGAGATAGGATTCAACAGGATGCACACTTTGATTCTGCAACAGCAAACTGGTGCGCACAATGCCGGGTCAGCTTAAGGAACATGATTGGTCACGAAAGCGGTTGGGGAGGAGTGCGCGGGCGGATTCCCCTTCACCGCCGCACATCAGGTTTGGTCCCTCGAAAGCTGGGGAACCGCCTAAGCAATTCCTCTTCCGTGTTCCCGGTAATCTCCATCCACTCCTTTGCCCACGGCCAGAACTCCTCAACCTCAGTGGCCCGGCGGCGCGCTCGACGTTCCCTGTCCTGTACGACGCGGCGCGCATCCATGCCAGCCTCAATCTCCGCTGCCACTTCATCAGGCCGGGGAAAGAAACCCTGTCCGGGCTTGATCCTCAAAGCCGCGAGCGCGTCCCGGAATCGCGGGAGGGAGTATTTCAGGGCCACTTGCTCGAAGTCCTGTAGATAGCCTTCCATCGATTCCGTCATGTCCTGATTCGGGTAACGTTTGGCTGTCTGTTCTACCAACACCGCCAGTTCCATCCAATCCGCGTCGTTTAATTGCCTGTGCGAGGGCGGCGATATTGCCGTCAACGCGCTGCTTTGCGGGACTAGGCTTACATGATCCATTGGCCGCCTCGTTGGGGCGTGTGCCGCCCTTGATTTCATCTCTGAGTGGGAACACATCCTGCCACGCGTTCGTGATGCTCTGGTTGAGAACATCCTCGGCGCGCTGGCCTTCTTTCTCCAGCCGGACCAGTTTCGTCACGATGTTCTGCCGGGCGCGGTCCGTAAGCGGTGCGCGTTTCTTGCGGCGCATTTCCTCAAAGTCTTTCCAAACCTCGTTGGAAATCCACTCCGGCAAAACAAACTGCGAGGGCTTGCCCTTCGCGGCGGCTTTTGCTTTTGCTCTTGCCTCTGGTACAGGAACAGGCTCCGGTACTGGAACTGGTACTGGTAGTGCCTCCGGTATGCGCACGGCGTTCCCGTCTCTTGAAACCTTTGCGCACGGTGCTAGAACCGTATGCGCACAGAATGAGAGGCCATTGCGCCCGAGTCCCATCTTTGTGGCGTGGTCTGCGTGCTGTGCCCAGTCATGCACCAGCAGCCGGTGGATTGGATCGGCGTCCAACCATGCCGCTCGAATCAGAGCGGCTATCAATTCGCCCGGCTTGCCGTTCCACTCGACCCACGCCTCGATGGTTTCATCAGGGTATTTACCGATATTGCCTTGAGGTGTGAAGCGGCCCGTAAAATGCCAGATTGCCTCCAGCCAGCCAAGCACAGGGCCTTTGGGCTGTCCGAGAATGGCTTTAAGGTTTGCGAATTTTGGGTGGTCTGGAACTGCCCTGAGTGCCATCAGGCCACACCCTTCCCTGTCTTTCTCACTCTCTGCTCTCTTTCCCGTTGCGTTTCCCTCACAGCCATGCGCCATGACAATTTCGGCCATGGCGCACGGTTGTGCCAATCTCCCGGCCACTGGTGCGCCTCCGGGGTGAACCATGGAGCGGGCCGCCGCGCGTTGCTTGCTGTGTTGCATTCGGCGGTGGCCCGCACGTTTGGCTATTGCTTCAATGGCTCGGGGCTTTCGTTCCGCTGAAGAAACGCCTCCAGATCGGCCTTGGCAATCAAGGTGCGGCCTCCCGCCTTGACCCGTCGTAGTTTCCCCTGCGAGAGCCACGCTGAAACCGTCCAAGGCGAAACCCTCACCAGTTCCGCCGCTTCCTTCGTTGTCATGAAATCGCCCAGTTGCATTGTTCATTTCTCCTTTGTTCAGGCGGCTTTTGATGCGCCGAAGTTGTTCGGGGTCCGGCTGGCTTCGATCCGCGCCGCAATCCAGGCGTCGATTTCCGATTCAATCCACCCCACGGAACGCGCGCCCAGCGTTACCGCGCGGGGAAACTCACCCGCTGCCATCCGGTTATAGAGTGTGCTCCGGCTCAGGCCGCAACGCGCCTTCACTGTTTTCAGTCGAATGATCCTTACTGGATTGTCCAAGTAGTTCTCTCCCGTGACGGAAACAGCTTTTGCCGTCCATCTATTTCCAACCTGTTCCAAGACTAAAAAATCGCGCAAATTTTCCAACATTTGGGGAGATAGCCACGGCAAAGAAGGTATTCGGGCGGCAATTGCGGCTCGCTCTCATTCGTATAGCCTCCCGGGTACGACGCGGGGAGTGGCGTCAGTATAGGGGCTTCTTGCAGAAGGCGGATACAGTATGCGACGTTCGGGTGTATCTGTATTGGGTTGTAATTCCAGAGATTTTTTCAGAGAAGGTTATTAGGGGGGCGGGAAAAATCTATAAATAAGGCGGCAGCGCGGAGGTATCTGACAACGAAATCCCCCCTACGCCCCCGGTGGCTGCTTCCAGCGTACTCTTTTTCGAAATATATTTGGCGAATTACGATAGAACGCGTGTTCCATATAGTGGGAATTCGTATCAGGGAAAGGCTATTGCGATTTTGTACTTCACTGGTCCAATAATGACTGATGCACGGTAAGGACACAGCTTTTATCTACATCTGCATTCATGAGGCTTGATGGTCGGAAGGGCAGAATTTTTCCGCCACGCTGTGTTTTTTCCAGGAAGTCTGCCCAGTCCTGCATCATCTTTGTCCGTGGCTCCAGGTAAAGCGCGTGATTGTAGGCGGCGCTTACCTCATTGCGGGGCGCGTGGGCCAATTGCAACTCGATGTGCTCATGGTTGTAGTCCTGCTCATGCAGGATGGTCGATGCCAAGCCCCGGAAGCCGTGGCCGGTCATGCGGCCCTTGTAGCCCATCCGCTCCAGCGCCTTCAGGATAGTCATATTCGACATTGGCTTGGTTTGGTCCTGCTCGCCCGGAAAGACCAGTTCATAATGGCCGGAAAGGCTTTGGAGAAGGTTCAGCACTTCTACCGCTTGGCTGGCGAGAGGAACGATGTGCGGGGTGTTCATCTTCATGCGGGCGGCGGGAATGGACCAGCGGCGCGTCTCCAGGTCGAATTCTTCCCATCGCGCGCCAATCAATTCGCTGGTGCGGACAAAGGTGAGCGCCATCAGCTTGATGGCCAACCGGGTTAGCTGGCGGCCCTCGTAGACCTCGATGGAGCGCAGAAGAGCGGGCAGCTCCTTGGCGTCGATGCGGGCCATGTTGGTTTTGCGCGTGGGCTTCAGAATGTCCGAGGGGCGGATTTCAGATGCTGGGTTCCGTTTGCTGTATCCGTGGGCCACAGCGTAACGCAGTACCATGCCGACAATCTGGAGAATCCGCTTGGCCATGTCGGAAGCGCCGCGGCCTTCGATTCCTTTGGCCAGCTCCACCAGTTCCATCGGCATGATTTCGGCAATGGGGCGCGTGCCAAGGGTGGGATAGACGTTGCCCCGAAGGCGGTTCCGGGTCGTTGAAGCGTGCCGCGCGCTCTTGTTCCCCTTCCAGTGCTCAAACCACAGTTCGGCGATTTTCTCGAAGGTGTGTTCGGTGGCAACCTTGACGGCGGTTTTTTCGGCCTTACGTTCGGCCATGGGGTCGATACCGTTGGCTAGTTGTTTGCGGGCTGCATCCCGGCGTTCGCGGGCTTCGGCAAGGGGCAGCGCCGGGTAACTGCCCAGCGCCAATTGCTTCTCAGTACCCTCAAAGCGATACTTCCAGCGCCAGAGACGGCCACCGGCGGGCGTAACCAACAGATGCAGACCGCCGCTATCGAAGAGCTTATGGGCTTTTTCAGCGGGCTTTGAACGGCGAATCGCGGTATCGGTCAATGCCATTGTTTCGACTCCAAGCGGTTGAAATTGAAAATGCCCCCAATTTCTGAAATGGATGCCCCCAGAAATGCCCCCATCAGATCGTGGCTTCCACGATACCGCTTTGGACGTAAAAACACAAAAGCCGCTGATTTTTCAGCGGCTTCTATCGATATTTTGGATGTCTTTGGATTACCCTGAATCTGTAATTGGTGGGCGCTGCAGGATTCGAACCTGCGACTTCCACCGTGTGAAGGTGGCACTCTACCGCTGAGTTAAGCGCCCCCTGAACGGGCTGGCGGCCAACGAGCCAGCGGGGCATCCCGTAGGTTAGAGTAACACTTGCGAGGCTTCACGGCCAACCTCGCGGCCAAATCGTGCCCACCCGTACCCAGAGCCAACGAACGATGCGCTGGAGAACCAGATCAATCCGCCATGCAGCCGACATCCCTCCGAATGGGGAAGGGGCAATGCGCCCGGTTCCGGGGTTGGGCAGACCCATCGTAGCGGAGCTTGACTCGGGGGGTCCGGTACATGCTGGATCCGGCCTGAGCGGATTCGGCCTGGGCGATTCCGCCCTGCCTGGGGCTGCGGCTACCCGCATGGCGGCCAAGGCAGCTGACGGCCGGCAAGGGGTGCGCCCCGGCGCTTCCGCAGAGGGAAATTCCAGCCCGGAAACTTCTTATCCGGCGCAACCTTCCGGCCCGGACCGGGTTCCAGAGGATATGGCAACCCTGGTCCTGGACAACTCGGCCCTGGGAGCGCGCCCGGATTCGAAGGTGGAAGAGCGGCCCGAGGCTGCCGCTAGCCTGAACCCGGCCGGCCAGAATTCTGCCAGTCTGGACCCGGCTAGCGATGCGGCCGTTATGCTGCGGGTGGCGGCGGGCGACGAATCGGCATTCAATTACCTGGCGGAAAGGTATCACCGGCCCATCATCCATTTTCTTTTTCGGATGGTGCGCAACCAGGCGATTGCCGAAGAGCTTGCGCAGGAGGTGTTTCTGCGCGTGTACCGCTCCAGGGAGAGCTACCGGGCGGAGGCCAAGTTCACCACCTGGCTTTACCGCATCGCCACCAACCTGGCGGTGAACCATGCGCGCGACACCAAGCACGAGAGAGCAGCGCAGACTCTTTACCTGGACGCCCCGGACGAAGAGACCGGCACGAAGCCGGACGTGGCCGACGATGAGCCCTCAGTGGAGCAGCGGCTGCTGCGCGACGAGCGAATGGCAGCCATCCGGACGCACGTGATGGCTCTGCCCGATCGGCAGCGGATGGCGGTTTTGATGCACAAGTACCAGGGAATGGATTACCGGCAGATCGGAGAGGTGCTGAAGCTGAGCGAGTCGGCGACCAAGTCGCTGCTTTTTCGCGCCTACCAGACACTGCGAGACAAGTTGAAGGATTTTGTTTGAGTGGAAAGAGCCGGGCGACACCGGCGGGGAGTGGGGTGGTTACCATGGAACGGATGCTGAAGGAACGGATGAATTCGAATTGCACCGGGATGAAGGACAAGCTGGCGAACCTGCTGCTTGATTCCCCGGCGTTCGATCTCGCCTCGGCGCCTGAAAAGGTTCGTGCGCATGTTGCCGGGTGTGAGAGCTGCAGCCGGGAGCTCGATGAGCTGCGTGCGACCATGGCCTTGCTGGATGCGTGGGAAGGACCGGAGCCAAGCCCCTACTTTTTGACCCGTCTGGACGCACGGCTGCGGGAAGAGCGTGAGGCCGAACCGGCGGGCTGGCTGGCTGGCTGGTTCAGCGGATTGCGCGCACGCATGGCTTACGGAAGCGGGGCCCATGTTCGTCCGCTGGCGGCGATGGCGCTAACGGTCATATTGCTGCTGGGCGGAGGCGCCTATCTGGGCATCTCCGACTTGGAGCAGACGCCAGCCGCGCCTGACCATGCAGCAGTGGTGCACGACCTGCAAACGCTGGACAACAACGCCCAGCTGCTGGACCAGTTGGAAGCACTTTCCAGCAATAACGATAACGGGGATTGACGTTTCAGCGCAGGAATTGACCTTTTTCAGCAAGCGGCGGGGGCCGGGGAAAGACAAATGATTGGGGCACACAATGCGGGACGGACGGGCCGCGCGGCCATGGCTGCGGCGGCTCTAGCTTTGTGGATTCCGGCGGCCTGGGCTCACGGTCAACACGCGAGCACCCCCGCGCCGCATGCCGCTCCGGCGGCGCATGCTCCCGCTCCCCGGCCGCAACCGGCAAAGCCCCCGGCGAACCGGACTCAACCGGTCAGGCCGCAAAGCCAGGGACGGCCCGCAACGCCAATGCAGGGACGGCCGCAGCCGTACAACCCGCAGCGTCCAGCGCCCGGCAATCCCTCGACAGCGGTTCGTCCCGCTTACCCCGGTCCGCCATACTTGGGTCCGAACTATACGCGCCCCGCCTATCCGGGATATGCGCCTCCCACCAGCGCTCCGCCGGGCCACCTGGGCGACTGGCTCAATCAGCACCGGAACCTGCCGGTACAGGACCAGGAGCGAATGCTACGCAGCGATCCCAGCTTCAACCGGCTTCCAGCCGGTGAGCAGCAGCGCGTGATGCAGCAGTTGCATCAGGTGAACGAGTTGACCCCGGAGCAGCGGCAGCGCCGCTTGGCTCGTGCTGAAGCGCTGGAGCGCCTGTCGCCTCAGGACCGCATGCAGATCAACCTTTCCGCACGCCGCTGGGCCAGCCTGCCGCCGGAGCGCCAGACGCTGATGAAGAATGCTTTCCGCGACCTGCGCGCGGTCCCCCTGGAGCAGCGCCAGATGGTGCTCAACTCCAGCCGCTACCAGGGAGTTTTCAACCCCGAGGAGCGCGGCATCCTCTCCGACATGCTCCGCGTCGAGCCTTACGAGCCGGCGCGATAAATGCGAGCAAATTCGCAGTTGGTGCAGAGCGGTTTTGAAAGGGCACGGCTGTCAATACCCCCGGCAGAGCCGGGGGCTTGATTGTGTGAGCCGCTCAAAGCGGCTTGAGCGGGGTCGCTAACGCGGCCCCGGCGTTATTGGGGCCGCCTTTCGGCGGCT
>Ga0181529_10001941_pt1 | contig 25596 bp, 16 predicted proteins | sample PEATcosm2014_Bin_36_FD_119763 | JGI IMG/M metagenome (GOLD analysis project Ga0181529, IMG submission 119763) | Peatland microbial communities from MTU Mesocosm Facility, Houghton, MI, USA - PEATcosm2014_Bin10_30_metaG | ecosystem: Environmental > Terrestrial > Soil > Wetlands > Peat | place... | reverse complement strand
GTTGGTTCCGGTGAAAACATCCCCCCCAAAAAGCCTTGCGCCGATGACTAGAAATCTGAAAATACCGATGAGCCGGGACGCGAAAAAAGTATTTGTTTACAGGCTCCATTGTCAATGAGAAAATGTTTCCCCATTGAAACAGTTGCAGTCGGTCGAGTGGCTCTGTTCGAGCAATGCTCGACCGGGAGCGGGCTAAGTTTGCCCGGAAGTTTTAAGTTTTCAAAGCTTCACGCAACATGCTACCTTTCTTGCATCAGTCAAAGCAACGTCGAATTTATATTTTCTTTGATGTGGTTTGGATGGGTGGGCTCAGACTCCCATCCTGGCAGGTACGCACACGGCTGGCGACCGACTCGTTCCGGTAACCGGACAGGGTGCAAATCTGGAGAGCGAAATCCCTAGCCAAGACCAAGGCGATCTTGCGCAGCCGGGCGTAGTGGATCATCGTGCCCCTGAGGCAGGCTCGTTTCCGCAGAGCAGTGCCCTACGCGCCGGCAAGAGGACGTTAGCAGCCTTTGCCGTTACTGCGGGAGTGGCGTGCCTGGCCATGCATGGGACAGGATGGGGGCAGGAGGCGGGTGGTTTCGTTGCTGCATCCGCGCCGCAGAGTACAGCGCAGACAAACGACACCACGCTTCGCGTGACTTCGCGGGAGACGGTGGTGGACGTGACCGTAACCGACGCCAAGGGCCGTGCGATCCACGATCTGAAGCAATCCGACTTTGTGGTGAAAGAAGACGGCAAGCCGCAACCGGTCCGCAGCTTTCAGGAGTTCAGCGAGAGCACGCCGCCGATGGTGCGCACTCCGCCGCCTCTGCCGCCCAATGTTTACACCAATCTTCAACAGGCGCCCACTACCAGCGCGGTCAATATTCTTCTGTTGGATGCTTTGAACACGCAAGCCCTGGACCAGGCGGTCATGAAACAGGAGTCGCTGAAGTACCTGAAGAGCATGCCCAAGGGTACGCGGATCGCCGTGCTCGGCCTGACCAGCAGCCTGCGCATCCTACAGGGATTCACCTCCGACCCCGCGCTTCTGATCGCCGTGGTGGATAGCAAGAAGAACCGGGCGTTGCCGTCGCCGTTTATCGACAACGACAGCGGCAGTGCGCTGGACGATCAGGTGGACGCGCAGACCGAACTCGGCATTGATGACATCGCTGCCGGTATGCAACAGTTCGAGAACGAACTGGCCAGCGAACAGCAGGACATTCGCAACCGCATGACGCTGGAGGCGCTCAATCAGATTGCCGCGTATGTAAACGGGATCAAGGGAAGGAAGAACCTGATCTGGTTTACCGAGGGGATGCCGCTAAATATGTTCCCAACCGCGGGCGGCACCAATGATCTGGCAGAGATCACGGACTACGCCAAGGATGTGCGCAGGACCACCGATCTGCTGGCGGCGGCCGAGGTCGCGGTGTATCCGGTGGACGTGCGCAAATTGTTCAACAATCCGGCCAACGGCGCCGACCAGGGACTGTCTACCATCAACTCGCATACCGCGGTGAATCAAGTGGCCAAACAGGCGCAGTTCCGGCTGAAGACAGGCCAGGAACAGGTGGCGATGGAGGCGGTGGCCGAGGCAACCGGAGGCGTGGCGTACTTCAACACCAACGACCTGAAGGGTGCCGTCGACAACGCGATCGAGAACGGGGCCAACTACTATAGTCTTTCCTACATCCCTCCCGACCTGAACTTCGACGGACGCTTCCATAACATCGATGTGCAGGTGGACCGGCCGGGCGTGCATCTGAGCTACCGCAAGGGATACAACGCGGACGATATCGTACACAACGCGATCACTCCCATGTTGCCGCTCACTACCAGCGCACCGGAGCCGTATGGCAACAACATGCAGGCCTCGATGGGCCGGGGCGTGCCTACTGCCAGTCAGGTGCTGTTCGATGTTCGGGTGACGCCCAGCGCCGGGCCTGCCAAGCCGGGGAATGCCACGGTGCTCGGTACGCTCGACCCCAAGCTGCAGGGCAAAGCGCTGGTGCGCTACGACGTCCTTTACTACATTCCGGCACTCGCCAGCCAGATCGCGTTTGCGGCGGGGCCGGATGGAAGCCGCAAGTGTTCCCTGGAATTCGACCTCGCCGCCTACGACGTATACGGCAAGCGGATCACGGGTTTGAGCCAGACCTCCAACTCCCCGCCATTGACCGCGGAGCAGGTCCAACAATTTCTAAAGCAGCGGCAGTTCCAGTTTTTCCAGCAAATCGATCTGCCGCCCGGGGAGATATTTCTCCGGGTGGGCGTCCTCGATGCGGTCTCCCAGAAGGTGGGTACTCTGGAGATTCCGTTGCAAGTGGCGAAACCGGCGGCCAGGCCAACTGCCGAATCCGGGGGAGGAGGCGGTAACTAGGCTCTGCTCTCCAACAGCCATGCGCGCTCGGGGGGCAGTCCCTGCAAGCGGCTTCAGCCAGTACCTGGAACAAGATGATAGTATAGGCCCTGATCTCCGGGAGGCATGCGCGTTGAAAGATCGTTCTTGCAGGTTTCTTCATGGAGCGCATGGAACAGGCTGCTGCCGGACCCTTATCGTCGCGAGGCATCTGCGTTGGAAGATTTTCCTTGCAAGTGACTTGAGCGAACGCGTAGAAAAGATGACTGCCACGCCCTTATCTCCGTGAGGCATGCGCGGCTGAAGATTTTTCTTGCAAGTGTCTTCAGCGAACGCGTAGTATGCCGCATATTTTGGAAACTGTATCTCATGGGTAATGAGCCACGAAATTTGACGGCGGTTGGGAGCCATGCTGCCCACACAGCCGAATTGTAAATGCAGATGATTTAAGGACAGGTGAACCCGATGCTCTTCCGCAAACACATCGTCTCGTCGCGAACTCTCTTCCAACTGACAGTGGCCCTGGTCTTCTTCATGGTGGCCGCAGTGGGAGCGGCAGTAGCCGCTAATACCGGCAACCCGCCGTTGCTGATTCCGACTCAGATGGTCACGGTCGCCGGCATCACCCAGTACAACTCGTCCAACGCCCAGGTTAGCGGGTTCAGCGGGGACGGCAGTACTGCGGTGGAAACACTCGGTGCGGGCACGCTTGGTTATAAGGGCGCTACCGCGGTAGGCGGGGCGGCCCTGAACAGTCCGTCCGATGTCGCGGTCGATGCGGTCGGCAACATCTACATCGCCGACACCAACAACGACATCATCCGCGAGGTCAACTTCAATACCGGAGTCATTAACACCATCGCTGGAATAGCTCCCACGGGCTGCAGCGGCACCACATGCTCGTCCCATTACAGCGGTTGCGCCAATGGCGTTCCAGCGTATGGGACTGGGATCGGAGGCACACCTTACGCGGTTGCCGTGGACTCGTTTGAAAACGTGTACTACGCCGACTTCAAGGGAACCCTTTCGGTGATATACCGCGGAGGCCAGCGGGTTGCGGACTTTATTACCCGTGTGAATCCGGATGCAGTCAAGAAGTCCGGCGGCGTTGTGAAGCCGGGCTATATCTATTTCATCGCCGGGACCGTGAACTCCAGCACCTGCGCCATCACAACCTCGCCAGTTGTCAACAACGCGTTTGCCTTCGCGGACACCTCCGACCCGGCCGCTCCCGCGGCTGCCACGGCCAACAACATCGACTTTATTACGCTGGACAGCGCCGGAAATCTCTATCTTTCCATGGGCAACGACGCCAGCAACGCCAACGAGTCCACCGCCTGGACGACGGTGATCAATACCCAGGAGACCCCCCAGACCTTCTTCCAGTACACGGTACAACCCGGATACATGCATCAGTTGGGCAACTGCAACGCGGCCACCACTGGCCCGTGCCAAGGCATCATCAACGGTTTTGAGGGCCTCGGCGGCAATGGCCCGATCAATGGGCTTACCTTCGGCGGCGCCCAGTACATCGGCGGCGAAGTCGACGCGTACGGCAACTTCTATCAAAACATGGGGAGTGGAAGCGGCACAGGTGCTCCCGCCGCGGGCTACACCCCAATCGCCTATGCCGGCGGCCCGGGGATGACCACATATCTAACCGTGCAAGCGCCATGGCAGACGGCCGTGGGCTACGGTCCTAACGAGACGCTCACTCCCATCGTTGCGCCCGACACGCTGATTCCCAGTTACCTGCCGTCCACCTATGGCAACGTGTACCATGTGGGTACGTCCAGCGGCGCCAGTATCAACGGAGCCATTCGGCCGTCCTACTGGGATGCCGACATGTATGGCACCATGTACTTCATGGACTCCAACCAGCCGTTGCTGGAGCGCATCGACCAGTACCAGGGTTCTACGATCATCCTGGCGAACGCAAGCGCCCTGGCCGGACGCCCCACCACGGTTGCCGCTCTGGGCAACGCCGTTTCCAACCTGAACGGAACCACCACCGACTACACTTCAGTCGCTTCCTTTGCCAACCCCTGGGACTGCATCTATGGCTCGTCTCCTACCAACCTTTGGATCCAAGGGCCGCAAAGTTACGATCCATTCGGAGATGGCTGCTACTCGCAACAAGTGAACGTCGCCACGAATCTCCGATTTAATTTTGCCCTTGACAGTTACACCAACATGGTCCTGCCCGATTACTCTAGAGCCAGGATCCGGAAACTGAATGTGGGCACTCAGTTTCCGGCGACCAACGAACCCTATATCAACTCAATACCCGTGGGAAATACCTTGACCCAGTGGGTCCAGGTCCACTTCGATGCGTCCAATCCCCCGCTCACCGGGGCAGGCGCGACCCAGGGCAGCTTTACTTCGGCGAACGTTCCGGTTCCGGGAACCAATCTTGCGTTCACCACGAATGCATTTTCCGTGGCCCCCGGATCGGACTTCTCAATCGACATTACCGACTCGGAATTTCCCATGGACCAGAACACCCCGCGTGACTATGGCAATGGCATTACTACCCCGGGAATGGCGCCATGGGCTGGTCTTCCCACCTGCTCGCAGATCAATCTCACCTTCCCCGATACCAGTTGGGACTGCCTGGCTTTCGTCCAGTTCGCTCCGACGCAGCCTGGATTGAGGACAGGAACGATGGTGGTCACCACCGCCAACGGCTCGGTCTACAACTTCATGCTCACCGGACAGGCCACGGGGCCGCAGTTGGCGATCGATGGCGGCCAGCAAGCATCCGTTCCGATCACCGGAGCCACTCTGGGCGCAGCAGCGTCGTCGATCGCTATCAACCCGGCCGGTACCCTCTACATCGCCGATCCGGCCAACAACCGGATTGTGGTTCAGCCTTCCTCCGGGAGCGCCACAACCATCGGTCCTAGCCTCACCGTGGTTCTGCCGAGTACCTTCGTGGGGACCCCCAAGCAAGGGTTATCCGGCCCGCAGGGCGTCGCTCTGGATGCCGCCGGCAATGTATACATCTCCGACACCGGCAACGCACGTGTGCTGGAGTACAACCCGATCACAGCTACGGCAACCGTGCTGGGCAATTACGTTTGGGTCCCAGGCGCGGCATGCGATGGCGGAACGGCTTCGCCTGCGTACAACGTGAACTGCAATTTCACGGCTTACACCTCGAATACCCTCTCCTCGGCAAAGACGGAAAATATCACCAATGAGCCTGGAGCAGCCGTAACACCAACCGTCGCGCCACCGCAATACACATGGGGCAAGCCCCTTGGTCTGGCGGTCGACGTGTGGGGTAACGTATACGTTGCCGACGCAGGCAATGCATCGGCCAGCCCGGCCATTCCACCTGCGATCGTCATGATCCCGGCCTACATCAATCTGGGCGGTGCAACCCCGCTCTTCCAGTACGCCGGCGCACCCACCTTCACCAATCCGGTTGCGGTCGGGGTCGACTCCAAGGGATTCATCTACGTTGCCGACACGTCGAATATTGCGGGTGAGGTCACTCGCATACCGCCAGGCGGCGGCGACTTGCAACCCGCGGGAACTTCCTTCAAGGGGTCTGCCCTGAACGTGGTTACCACCCTTCCGCTGTTTGGCGGCCAGGGTATCAACAACCCGAACGGGGTTGCGGTCGATGCGGCCGGGGACGTCTTTGTCTCCGACCAATCGGGCAACGCGGTCTGGGAGGCCCCTGCAGCAGGCCCGCCCAACGGGCTTCCGTTCTTGCTCAACTTTAGCGGACTTAGCAGTCCGGCAGGCCTTGCCTTGGATACCAACGGCAACTTGTATGTCGCGGACTCAGGGAACAAGCGAATCTTGGTCATGGGCCGGCAGAACCCCACAATCCCGTTCGGCACCGTGCCGGAAGGCCTCGGGACTGCTTCCGGTGTTGCCGGTACGCCTATTGGATGCCCGGTTTCCGGAAGCAGCGTAGCCTGCACCGGTGTGTTAACGGTGACAAACGTTGGCAACGCAACAGCCACTCTGTCCTCACCCTTCCTGGGGACAGTATCCAACCCCCAATTCAGCGTAACCAGCAATTGCCCGAGCTTGATGCCGGTGGGAACCACCTGCACCATTACTCCGCTGTTTACCCCAACGTCCAACGCCGCTGCAACCACCACCGTCACGGTCAACACCACGCAGTCCATCGCCTTGACGGCGAATGGTGCGCTCCCTGAGGTCAAGATTGTATTGACACCGTCGAACGGCACTGGAACGTCGCCCAACTACACAGTTTCTGCTCCTGGGGCGGAGACCATCACCGCGACCGTAAGCCAGACGCACATCGGCAGTCCTGTCACGCCTACAGGTACGGTCACCTTCAATTGGGTGATCGACGCTGGAACTCCCAACGCCGGCCTGTGTGGAGCGCCCGGAACCTCGGGGCCGATAACCCTGGTCGCAGGTTCAGGTACATCTGCAACTGCATCCTATGCCATACCTGGAGGGCTTCTTGCAGGCCAGTCCTACACTGTTAGCGCGGTCTTTACCCCCGCTGCCGGCGACACCCAAGACAGCGTAACCAACTCGCAAACTCCAATCCTGCTGACGGTTGCTCCTACCACTGCGGAATCGGTAACGGCCACCTCCGTCACCTTCCAGTATGGGCAAGCGGTTCCCGCGCTCACCGGCAGCGTAACTCCGGCTCTTCCGACGGGTGTGACGGTCACATACACCAGCGGCGCCAGCCAGTACTCGAATATCGGCACCTATCCTATCCAGGCTGTCTTCACGGGTACCGGCTTCTGCACCTACGGTTCCCCGGTGGCGTATACGTCTAGCACAACACCGGCTACCGTGACTGAAACCGCGGCGCCTCTAACCGTTGTGGTTCCCGCGTACACAACAGTCTACGGAGCTGCTTCCTTCAACTTTGCCTCGGGGATGGTCATCACCGGAGCTGTGGGCAACGACCTGGCTAAGTTGAGCGCGACGTTCACTCCTGCCGATTCTTCCATTCTTAACGTGAATGGTGGCACGGCGTACGCAGTGACCGCAACCATGACCGGTAAGCCCATCGGCAACTACTCGGTGAAGATCACCAATGGCACCGATACCGTAACTCCAGCTCCGACTGCGGTTGGCATCACGGCGGCAAAGAACAATGCATCCAACAGCACTCTTCAAATTGGGTCTCAGGGTGTTGTAATCAATACGGCGGCCGGCATTGCGTCTGCAACCTACTCCATCTCGGTAGGCACCCAGGTCACGGCTGGTAAGGGAACACCTACGGGTTCGGTGCTAGTGTTCGATAACTTTGTCCCGATCACGTTGACTAACTTCATTCCTACGCCATTTGCGGGGACCTTCCCGATGGCAAATGGCGTTATCCAATGGCCGTCCCCGACCAACGTATCGCCCGCACCGGTGGGTACGACCATCTTCCCATGTGCTGTTGGGGGGGCTGCCTCAGCCAGTTGCACTCCGGTGACGAGCGTGGCGGTGGTAGGCGGAACTGCCTCCTTCGTTGTGGCTCCGTACGTCTCTGGTGTTGCCTCACCGTATTACACCAGTACAGGCACTATCGTTCCGGGCACTCACTACTTCAGCTTCCTCTACAGTGGAGACGCCGGCACCAACGGAGATACGTTAGGCAACTTTGCCTGCTCGGTAGTCGGGCAAGCAGCGACTCCGCTGCCCAGCAGCCTGGGTGCAGCTCAAACCTGCCAGTCCACCGGCTCGATTCCATCTGCTTTGGTTGTCGACAATCCTGACTTCAGCTTGAGCGCAAACGTCTCCCCGATGATTGTCACGCCGGGCGCTATTCCGTCCGGTTATGGTATAGGCGGCGTTGGCGGTGGCGGAACTCAGACCGTGCTTCTCTACCTTGGCGGTATCAATACGTTCGTTGGTACGGTCAATCTCACCTGCACGCCGTCGGTCAGCTATGTGACATGCTTCGCCGGTCAGGTCAGTGTGGTTAACGGCGTGACGACCCTGTCTCCGTATGCGGTGGTTACATTGGCTTCGCCGACGGCGGCGGTTACCTTCGATGCCGCGGCTCCACTCACTCTGCCAATCGGCTACTTCGGATCAACCAGTCAGCTTCGCACCACTGCAACCAAGACCGTGTTGGCGTTCCTACCGTTTGGGGTCCTTGCGTTCTGCGTGCGTCGCCGGCGCAGACTGAGCAAGGCACTGTGGATGTTGATCGCAATCGCAGCAGTAGGTACGGTGATGAGCGGATGCGGCGGCAACAATGTACAGTTCTACACTCCGGTTCCCACAGGACCACAATCGGTCACAATCACCGCAACATATACCTCTATTACTTCGGCGCAACCTACAACGACAAGGACGTTCGTGGTGCCGATCGTCATCAACTAGAAATCGCGGATCATCGGGCCGGGCAAGATCCTTCGGGGTCTCGTCCGGCCCGATTTTTTTGTGCGGAGAGTGGGATTCGCACAGTCGAAACTTCAACCGGAGTGTCACTCCTTCCGCGCCAGCCATGAGGACTTTGCGCGGGAAGACAGGTTGCGGGTTTAGCTACACTGCTTCCGCTTTATCGCTGCGCGAAGAAGGTTTCGACGTCTTCGATGGATTGGGTTTGGCGGTAGGGGGGCAGCGAGTTCAGAAAGATACGGCCGTAACGCTGACGCTGGATGCGAGGGTCAAGCAGCATGAGCACACCGCGGTCCTTGAGCGAGCGGATAAGGCGGCCAAAACCCTGCTTGAGGGCGATGACGGCGCTGGGCACCTGGTAGTCGAAGAACGCGTTGCCGCCGCCTGCGGCGATCGCATCCATGCGCGCCTTGACGACTGGGTCGGAGGGAACGGCGAAGGGCAGCTTGTCGATGATGACGCAACTGAGCTGTTCGCCCTGTACGTCCACGCCCTGCCAGAAGCTGGATGTGCCAAACAGCACGGCGCCTGGAGTATCCCGGAACTGCTCCAGGAGGACCGTGCGTGGGGCCATGCCTTGCAGCAGCAGCGGGTAAGGCAGCTCCGAGGCCAGGCGTTGGTGTGTGGCGCGCATCTGGGCGTGGCTGGTGAACAGGCAGAAGGCGCGGCCGTGCGTGATCTCGAGTACTCGGCGAGTGCGCTCCGCAGCCTGTGTGAAGTATTCGGGATCGCGCGGGTCGGGCATCCCCGGCGGCAGATAAAGCAGCGACTGGCGCGGATAGTCGAAGTGCGAGGGGACAACCAGTTCGCGTGCCAGAGTGAGGCCCAGCCGCCCTGAGATGTGTTCAAAGCCGGAGACGACGTTGCCGGAATCGTCTGAACCCGAGGCCACGGTGAGGGTTGCGGAGGTGAGGACGACCGAACTATATGTCTCAAACAGCGAGGCGGAGAGTATTTGCGAGACGTCGATCGGCGTGGCCTGCAGGTGGGTGTGGTGGCCCATGTGGCCGGCGCGGTGCGCCCCCTTCTGTGCCAGCGCGCGGACTCCGCCTGCGGCGCGGCGCTCAATCCAGAAGACGGTGTTGGGGTCATGCGATTCGAGCAAAAACTTGAGATGGGTTGCAATATCGGCGGCGCGCTTACGCAGGCCGAGAGCTTCGTCTATGCCCTTCAGTCGGTCCAGCTCGCCCTCCAGGAGGTCCAAGGCATTGAGCGCTCCGGTGTATGTGTCTCCTTGTTCTTCCAGGAATTCGGCGCGCTGCTCGAAGGGCATGCGGCCGAGGCCAGCGTAGGGACTGGCGTTGGCATGCGCATCCAGCGTGGCGATGGAATCCGCAGGCGATGGCGCAGCATCGTACGGCAGCGCGGCGAAGAACATGCGGGCTCGCTCGCGCAGGGTTGCCGTGGCGTTCTCGATTGCGGGGGTGCAGGCCCGCCTGGCGCGCAGCATGGTCTCCACATCGCGGGCCAGTTCGTCGAAGCGTTGGGTGCTGAGCCCGATGCCGAAGAAGTTGCTCGCAATGTCCTCCAGATCGTGCGCCTCGTCGAAGATCACCGCGCCGGCCGCGGGTAGCACGCCTGCGTCGGGCGCCGCACCGGCTTGTAGCCTGATCGCCATGTCGGCGAAGAAGAGGTGGTGGTTCACAATGACGATCTCGGCTTCCAGCCCCTTGCGCCGCATGGCGGTGATAAAGCAGTTTTCCCAGTCGGGGCAGGTCTGGCCGAGGCAGGCCTCGCCGCGCGCGTCCAACTTGGGCCACAGCGCGGAGTTCTCCGGCAGTTCTTCGATCTCCGCGCGGTCGCCGGTCGTAGTGCTTTTCTCCCAAGCAGCGATTGCGTGGAACTGGCCGATCTCGTCCAGTCCCGTCAGTAGCGGTGAATCGCGCAGCGCATAGAGCTTGTGCTTGCAGAGGTAGTTGTTGCGGCCCTTCATATAACAGACCTTCAGCGGGCCCAGGATCGATTCCAGAAATGGAACGTCCTTGAAGAAGAGCTGCTCCTGTAGGTTTTTCGTGCCTGTCGAAATAATGACTCGCTGCTGTCGTTCCCTGGCCAGGCGCAAGGCGGGCAGCAGGTAGGCGAGTGTCTTGCCGGTGCCCGTGCCTGCTTCCACGATCAGGTGGCGCTTGTCGGCGAAGGCCTTCTCGATGGCGCGGGCCATCTCGTACTGGCCCTTGCGATGCTCAAACTGGAGGCCGGAGCGCGAGAGCAATCCTGAGGGCGAGAAGAAGTCATGCAGCGATGGGAGCTTGCGCTCGGCAATGTGCTTGCGCGCTATGGCAACGTCCCGTTCGTCCTCGGCTTCGGCAGACTCCTCGTGGTAGCGCGGGGCTGCGGGCCTATTCACACTGGGCGAATTATGTTTAGGAGAAGACACGAGGCTTCTCCCATACTATTCGTCTCTCCTTCAACTCGCCCTCTTGCTCAGCGGTCCCTTAGTGGATCTTGTAGCTGAGGCCGAAGGAAAGGATAGGGAAGAAGCGCAGGGGGTTGAGGTCGTTATTCAGCTTGTTCTGCTGGGCGACGACGTTGGGATCGGTGCTAAGAATCGCTCCGCATCCGCTGTAGGTGACCCCGTTGTAGCTGGTGCAGCCCTCCCCGGAGAAGTTATTAAAGGTCACGGTGGGCGCGGAGATATACTCCACGCCAATCTCGGATTCAAAACGGAAGTGGCCCTTTTTGGGGAGCATGTTGCCGAAACCAATGGTAGTACGCGGGGCCGTCTTGCCGCCAATGGTCAACAGGCCGGAGCCAGCCAGTGGGGAGGCGGGATCGCTGTAGTATTTGACGCTGTTGAGAGTGATGCTCTGTCCGGCAGGGATGGTTGCGGTGGCGGTGACGTTGGTGTTGTTGTACAGGGTCATGCCCCCGCTGAGGCGGAAGCTGCCGTGGAAGGGGAACCAGTCGACCATGGCGTTGCCGCTCTGGAACTTGAGGTTTCCATTGATGACGTATCCGCTCTCGGTATCGGTGTCGCTGTAAGAGAAGAAGGCGCCCCCACCGCGCAAGTTGAGGCGCTGCGGCACCAAGGGTGTGGCGACATCGAAGCCTATGCCTCCGAAACCGACATTGACACCTGCGGCTATGCCGGAGAAGGGCATCGAACTGCCCTTGGAGGGCGCGGCAGTGGCGGAGGATGGCGCGCCGGCGGCGGCAACAAGCGCACTCGGTACGATGGAACTGGAGAACGAGGCGGGAGCAGAGGAGGCCGCATACAGAGCGGGCGAAGCGGTTGCCGTCTGGGCCGAGAGAGCTATGGGCGAGAAGGCGAGGATGGCGAGGATCGCAGGAAGACGGAGGTTCATGGAGGTCCTTTCTGGAGTGCAGGGTCGGAGCGGGCGGTGAGACTGCCACTCGTCAACTGTCCACGACCGGCAGGTCGTGCGCAAACATGGCATCAACTGGGCGATGCGGTGATCGTATCAGACTAGTAGCGCTCCTGGGTGAGTTCCATCCCCAGAAAGAGTCACGGTACATGATGGGTAACTGCATTATCGGCAAGTTATACAAATTTAATGACTTAACCCAAGGCCACTATGGTTCCAAATGGATACCCAGGGCTAGTTCGAAGTGATTCCCGCGGGAACGGCAAAAAATTGGGAGTGCCGTCGTGGGTCTTTGTGTAAACTGCGGTCGTGAGCAAACTTGAGCAGAATCCGCGAATCGATGCCTACATCGCCAAGGCCGCGCCGTTTGCACAACCGGTGCTGACGCATCTGCGCGCGCTGGTGCACAAGGCCTGCCCTCAGGCGTTGGAAGAGATCAAGTGGGGTCGCCCATTCTTTGTTTATCGGGGCACAATCCTGTGCAATATCTCGGCGTTCAAGCAGCATTGCAGCTTCGGCTTCTGGGGCGCGGAGATCGGCCGGGTGCTGCGCAAAGACGGTGTACTGCAAACGGGCGGGATGGGGTCGCTGGGACGCACTACCAACCTCAAGGACCTTCCGCAGGAGAAGCAGTTGCTGGGCTACATCTGCCAGGCTGCGGCGCTCATCGAGAGTGGCCAGGGCGAGAACCGCATTGTGGCCGCGCGCCGTGTAGTGAAGGCCCCCAAGCCAGCTCTTGAGGCCCCTCCGGAATTTGCCGCCGCGCTGAAGAAGAACAAAGCTGCGCAAGCTGCTTACGCCGCATTCAGCCCAAGCTGCAAGCGCGAGTATGTTGAATGGATCATCGACGCCAAGCGACCCGAGACCCGCGACCGCCGCATCGCGCAGGCCGTGGAGTGGATCGCCGAGGGCAAGCAGCGAAACTGGAAGTACCAGTAGCTGACGTGTCCGGCTAGCCCTTGCTTAGCCGCCTCGCGAAGTCCAAAAACACCAACGCGTCGGGAGAGTAGCCGCCGGGATCGGGCTGGGTGAACTCGCCGGTGAGTGGGTCCATCTGCTGGCGGAACTCTGTGTGGCGCATGATGGCCGCGCACCATTGCTGCATCATGTGGGTTAGCTCGGCCTGCTTGCCGTAGTTGGGCATCCAGCGTGGCGCGCGCAGGGCGGTGAGCGCCTGGCTGGCCCCACCCCAACTGTTGCGCGGGATGGGGCTCACAAAGGTGGGGTCGTCCATGGCAATGGAGGGCAGCGGGTAGGGCGCCCAGAAGGCCGTGGGGTTGTGCAACTGGCGCGTCCACACGGCGTCGAAGATGGCCTTGTCTTTGCGAGGATCGACGACGTGCTCGCCCAGCACGCGCGAAATAACGTCGCCGCGCACACGCACGAATTTGTTCTGCGCGTCCAGGTCGTAGAAGGCCCCATCCTCCGGGCTGTAGAGCTTGGTCAGGATGAGTAGCCTGATCTTCTCGGCGTCGGCCAGCCAACGGGATTCTTCATTGCGCTTGCCCAGGGCTTTGGCCATGGCAGCCAGGGCGATGCGGCCGCCGTACACCGTGGCGGAGAGGTCTGGGCAGAGGCGTGGCATGGTGGGGATAGGCGGACACTTGCGCGCGTCGGCGTCAGGGCAGCGGTTGGGGATGTCTTTCCAGCGCGGCGAGTTGTCATGGCCGGTGTCGTAGGTGCAGAAGCCCTCTACCAGGCCCGTCTTGCGTGTGTCGCGGTACTGGCGCAGCCAGGCGTCCCAGCGGCTGCACGAGGCGTAGGCCGTGGTCAGCAACTCTTCGTCGTGGGTCATCTGAAACAGGTCCCAGGCAGTTGCGGCGATGGGAACCACCATCTGGATCTGTCCGTAGCCGCCGTCGGTGCCAACCGGGTCGGCCAGCTTAATCGCGGCGGGAAGTTGGCCGTCCGGCTTCTGCTGGGCGAAGAAGGCCATGTGGTTGGCGCGTGCAGTCTGCAGCGGTGTTGGCGCGCCGGGCTGTGCGGCGACGTAATTCTGTAGCGTGCCGTAGACCAGGCCCTCCTGCGGTGCGCACTCCTGCCAGATGCCGCCGTAGGTGCTGCCCTCCACCAGGACGGGGTGGTCATAGCGGGGCATGGTGCGCACGTTGCCGGCAAGCACCGCCAGTGCTGCGTCCCAGGTGGTCTGCCAGCCAGCATCGGAGGTGGGGAAGTGGGGCCGGGGCGCGGAAGGATGCGGCGCGGCGGCTTGACGCGTCTGGGCAAATGCGGCAAATGGCATTGCGCCGGCGGCGAGCGCGGTCTGCTTCAGGAAAGCGCGGCGGGGCAGGTTCTTTTCCATGCCGACTAGTGTAAGGCGCGATGGCAGCCGCGGGATAGCACACAAGCGTGCAGCCAATGCATTCGCGGAATAGACTGGCAGGATGAAAGGTTCGGCGACCGGTGGCGATGTAGTGGATGGCGCGCGGTGCGAGCTTAATCCCGTACCCTTCCGCCGCAGGCTAATGCGCTGGTACCGCGACAACGCGCGCTCTCTGCCCTGGCGCGACATCTCCGATCCTTACGGCATCTGGGTCTCGGAGATCATGTTGCAGCAGACGCGGGTGGCTGCGGTCATCGAGTACTACACCGAGTTTATGCGCCGCTTTCCCACGCTGGTCTCCCTGGCGCTGGCCTCCGAGGCCGATGTCCTGGCTGCATGGTCGGGCCTGGGTTACTACCGCCGTGCGCGTATGCTGCACAAGTCTGCGCAGTTCATCCTGACCGAGCGGCACGGCCTGTTGCCCAACAACTCGCTGGAGCTGCGCACGTTGCCGGGGATTGGCGAGTATACAGCCGCGGCCATTGCCAGCATTGCATTTGGCGAGAGTGTGGCCGTTGTCGATGGCAACGTGGAGCGGGTCATTCTGCGGCTCACAGGTCGCGCCAACGACGCAACAGCAGCCGCGCGCCGGTTCGTTCGCGACAAGGCCCAGACCCTGGTGCCGCTCACCCACCTTCAGACCTCCCGGTCGGATTTGCACCACGGCGGCGACTCAGGCTCACCACTCTCCGGCAACGCTGCCGGAGACCACAACCAGGCCATGATGGAGTTGGGCGCGACCGTCTGCCTGCCCCATGCACCGTTCTGTAGCCAGTGTCCTGTAATCGACCTCTGTTGCACACGTGGCGAGCATCCGACGCCTGCGCGCGCGCCGCAGCGCAGCCTGCCCGTCGCCTTTCTGCTGGACCTGCGCAAACGCGGCCCGGCTACCGAGGTTTTGCTGGAACGCCGCCCAGACAGCGCCAGCGTGATGCCGGCGATGTTCGAGCTGCCGTCGATGCCGATGGACGCGGTGGAGGGCCTGGAGCCTGCAATCAGGCTCCGCCACGCCATCACAAATACCAACTACTATGTGCAGGTCTTCTCCCCGCGCCGCCTTGTGCGCACCAGTTCAGGCAACCATGTAAGCTCCGGCAAGCGCAGCGGTGCCGCAGCCTCCGTGATGCGCAGCGCCATCCCCACGGCCCCCCACGCACGGCGCTGGGTAAGGACCACGCGCCTTGCCGGCCTGCCTCTCACCGGGCTTACGCGCAAGATTCTACAGCGTCTAAAGGTAATGAAGAACACACGAATTGTGCTTCCCGAATGAACCGCCATGGACAGGGTTGAAATCGGTGCAATCCGCGGTACTGGTCAAGTTTGGATTTGCACAGGTCTTGCGGTCTGGTCTGCGATGAACGATCATGGGGCATGGACATAAACACGCGAGCGTTCCATGTTGTGATGCAGTCGATAGGCGAGGAGCCGAAGAAAAAGTTTCAGCCCGCCACAGCCAAGAGAGGCCATGCGCGGGCTGCTGCGCTCACTCCTGAAAGACGCAAGGCTATTGCTCAGAAGGCGTCGAAGGCACGGTGGAAGTCCGCTCTTCCTGACCCCCAAGCGTAGCCGCAACTTCCTCAACTGCCGATGCTAGTTCGTCTGCTGTTCCCTGACGACGTGTAGATCGTCGCCCCGGATACCATTCAGCCAAGCCAAACTCCCCATTGATCTTCACGAAGTCGGGGTGACGGCCGAGGATAGCCCGAAGATTCTCAGAAATGTTCTTAGAGGCGGTTTTCCATCCTCCAGCAATGAGTGCCTCTCCGATAGCGTTGATTGTGGCAGTCTTCTTAATCGCGCTCAGATATTTCTTCGCCGCGTCCCCTGCGGTCATCTGAAAGAATGCGTCATTGTCGAAGATGATTCCCACTCCACGCGTTTGTAGCCCAAGACGAGCGCCAATAGAGGCGTTACCACGAATCCTCTCCAGGTTTTCCAGCGTCGCCTGCAAGTCGGCGATGCGCTCCTTTAGGTCGGTGATTACTGGTTCGTAGATGTCTACAGCGGTTCCGTCGCTCACAATTTCTCCTTTCTTTTAGGCCCCGCTGCCCTTATAATGAGGACAGCGAGGCAGAAGTTTTAGGGGCGGACTTTCGACCGCCCTGCGCCCTTCATAGGGGCGAATTATGTATCACCTTCTGATCCTCCGCATACTAGCGGCGCGGGGTGCATTCTTCTGACGGGATGCCCCGCCCGCTGTTTCTCTTTTAACTACACCACAATCTGCCTTCAGCGTCAAATTAATTGTTTGGGTGCATTCCGTCTGCGCCTTATAGGTCGTAATTGTTCCTTGCAGAAGATATGTAAATATAGGAAACTAAATTAGTTATTTATTCCAAGTGGAACTGTTTCTAAAGCATCCATGTGGAACACGATTATAACTTTCATGTAACAGGCCGAATTTTCCACTTGACATAGAGGTAATTATCAAGCATAATGTAAAGTATGAATCGGCTTAGTATTGCAGATCGAGTTCGCATCGTCTCAGCCCTTGTAGAGGGTTGCGGAGTAAATGCAACCTGCCGTATGACGGGAATCTCAAAGCCCACAGTCCTAAAGCTGCTGGTCGATCTTGGGCGTGTCTGCTATGCCTATCACGATGAGCACGTTCGCGGCCTAAAGTCTAAGCGAGTCCAGTGTGACGAAATCTGGCAATTCATTGGAGCGAAGCAAAAGAACGTCAGCGAAGAGAAGATGGCGCAAGGGTGGGGCGATGTATGGACATGGACGGCCATTGATGCCGATTCAAAGCTCATGGTGAGCTATCTGGTAGGGCAGCGGGGCCCGCGCTGGGCGAACGCTTTTATGGAGGATGTGGCATCGCGCATCGACTCGCGTATTCAACTCACGACTGACGGCCTCAAGATGTATGCGGAGGCTGTCGAAGGTGCCTTTGGTATGGATGTCGATTACGCGATGCTCATAAAACTCTATGGCTCTGATTCATTCGATACGAAGTACAGCCCCGGCGAGTGTATCGGTACGCAGATGGCTGTTCTGCAAGGCAATCCCGATCCCAAGCACATCAGCACATCGTTTGTGGAGCGTCAGAATCTCACCATGCGAATGTCGATCCGGCGATTCACTCGCTTGACCAACGGCCATTCTAAGACGCTAGCGAACCATGAGGCCGCGATTGCGCTCCACTACATGCATTACAACTACTGCCGCATCCATCAGTCGATCCGCGTGACTCCCGCAATGGAAGCGGGGATCAGCGACCATGTTTGGTCTATCGAAGAGCTTGTGGGGCTGCTAAATGTGTGAGTGGCGCATATAATTTCGCTTATGACGGTAACTGTTCACCGCATTTTGAAATGCCATTGCGGATGGCCCACGCTGCACCCGCTAGGTGCGCTTCTAGAGCCATTTTCCGATCCAGATGCCCTGCCCAACGATTTGCACGCGATAGGCGTTGTATGTCCTCACTGCAAGCAGATAGATACTCACTTTCTTGAGGAAGGGAAAGGTGGGCCAGTTCGTCTGGATAGGGCGGTACTACAAGAGCCCGACGAGAATATGGAGACGGTTTATGTATCAGCAGCGCAATGCGAAGACCCGAATTGCAGATTTCTTCTGCCAATAATACTGCAAGTGAGTCGCGCCACGACCGACGCAGATTATTCCAAATGGCTCGCTGCGGCGAGATTCGATGGGCTCGCCTGCCCAAACAAACATCCGATTTTGAAGCCGGTTGACTGGTAGTAGTAGCCATCAGGCACACTCCGATATAATGATCTGGAGTCCACCTCAGACCGCCCCCGATGCCAGTCGGGGGTTTATCATTTCAGCGAGTCTATCATGGTCAACAAAGACTACATCCCGTTGATGCTTTTCTTCATCGCCGTTTCTGCCGTTCTCGGTGTGTGCATTCTGTGGGCGATTTACAAAGTTCTGGTCGCTATTCACGAAGAACTGCAAGACATTCATTCCTCCGTGATCTCAAAGGACTAGCTTTTTCAAACTTGACCAGTACCCAATCCGCAGCCGCCTATCCATGCGGCGCTCCAGAGTCGTAGGATGAGAGATGAACCCTTAATGAAACTTCGCTCTCCACTCCGCTCCGGTTCGACGATGACGCTGGCTTTGCTGGCGGTCATTGCCGGGCCATCTCTGTGGGCGAACGCAGCGGAACACATCACATTGCGCAATGGCTTCGAGTTGGACTGCGCGCGGCGAGAGGTTGCGGGCGACCGGATCCGGCTTTATCTTTTACCGGCCGCAGGTGCAGTTACTGCCAGCCAGGGCGATGCCCAGGACGCCAACTATATCGAAGTCTCCGCCAGCGCCGTGCTGCGGGTGGAGCAGATTCCCGATCCTCCTGCGCCGCCTACTGTAACCTCTGCACCACTCTCCTCACCCGTTGATGCACAACCCGCCCTGCCTCTGGTTTTGCTGGAGCCAGCGCGCACAGCCTCTTCTCCGCTGACTCCGGCGGAGATGGGCCAGATGCTTGCGCGTGCCGGAGCACTGCACAACATCAAGACCGATCTTCTGGCCAGCGTGGTGAAGGCGGAGAGCAACGGCAACGCCCGTGCCGTCTCGCGCGCCGGTGCCGAAGGCCTGATGCAGTTAATGCCGGGCACCGCGTCGCAGCTGGGTGTGCGCAACACGTTTGCTCCGGAGGAGAATATTGGCGGCGGCACCGCCTATCTCGACGCTATGCTGATGCGCTACCACAATGACATCAAGTTGGCGGTCGCAGCCTACAACGCGGGGCCGGCGGCGGTCGATCGCTACCACGGCGTTCCGCCTCACGCCGAGACGCGCGCCTATGTGATCCGCGTCATTAACGAGTTCAATCGCCTCACGCTCGCCGCGCAAGCCACCCAGCTAAGTCCAATGGCGACCGCAAAATAGCACACACCGCACAGGAGAGCAGACCGATGAAGAGTCGCAACCGCATCGTCTGGCTCGCAACTCTGCTTGTGCTGGCACTGGTTGTCTTCGCCTATCGCGACCGCATTCACTTCGACTGGGCGGTCTTCTGGCAGCAACTGCGCCACGTCTACTGGCTGCACATTGCTGCCGGCATCGCTCTTATCTATGCCACCTTCTGGCTGCGGGCTATGCGCTGGTCTGTCTTTGTCAGCGCGTCCAAAAAAATCTCGCCGCTGGTGCTGGTGGGCCCGCAGTTTGTCGGATTCACCGCGGTCGCTCTCTTTGGTCGGCTGGCAGATGTGATCCGTCCGGCGCTGGTGGCCAAGCGCGTCCAGCTCTCCGTCAGCTCACAGGTGGCCGTCTATACCATCGAGCGTATGTTCGACCTGGGCGCAGCTGCGCTCATCTTCTCCGGCGCGCTCTTGTTTGTGCCGCGCGACCTGCCGCACCACGAAATCTTCCTGCGGACCGGGTTGTTCTCACTCGCTGGGACCGTGTTAATCGCAGTCTTTGCGGTGCTCATCCGCGTGGCAGGCGAAACAGTCGCAGAGGTTGCGGGAACCATCCTCGGCTGGCTCTCCAGGCCCATCGGCGAGAGCGTTGCCCGCAAGATTCGGGGCTTTCGCGACGGTCTTGACGCCATCCGCTCAGCGCAGGATTTCCTCTTCGTCTCCCTGATCTCGCTGGCCATGTGGGGAATGATCGGCTTCGCCTATGTGCAGACGCTGCACGCCTTCGTCGATACGCCGGAACTTGCGACCATCACTTTTTCCCGCACCATGCTGCTGATGGGAGCCAGCATCGGCGGTTCGCTGTTGCAGTTGCCCATCATCGGCTGGTTCACCCAGATCGCCGTCACCGCGGCTGCGATGCATGAGTTCTACGGTGCGCCCATCGAGGCCTCAACCGCCTGCGGTGCGCTGCTTCTGGTGGTTACGTTTCTTTCGATCATTCCCATCGGGCTCGTCTTTGCGCGGATCAACCACGTCAGCTTGAAGAAGGTCGCAGCCGAAGCGAGCACGGACGACGAGCTAGGCACGATCTCCGCTTAACAACCCAGTCCAATCGCTTACACTGGATGGCGTTGCAGTTTTCCATTTAGAGGGACTCCCTTGACCGCCTCGCCGCGCCCGCTCGATCGCGTTCCGCACCGCCGCTACAATCCACTGCTGCGCCAGTGGATTCTTGTCTCTCCGCAGCGCACAGATCGTCCGTGGCAGGGCGAGACCAGTAAGCCAGTGGTCGGCAAGGGTCTGGCGTACGATCCCACATGCTATCTGTGTCCTGGCAATGCGCGTTCCGGCGGAGTTCATAATCCCGTCTACACAGGCGTCTTCGCCTTCGACAACGACTTTCCCGCTCTGCTCAGCGACGCCCAACCGGAGGCGCAGCCCAAGATATCTCCGCTACTGGTCGCCCAGCCGGAGCGCGGACGCTGCCGTGTGATCTGCTTCCATCCCAACCATTCGCTGACCCTTGCGCGCATGGATGTAGATGATATCGCCGTAGTGGTAGACGCGTGGGCCGATGAGACGGCCGCGTTAGGCGCGCTGTCGTATATCAACCATGTGCAAATCTTCGAGAATCGCGGTGCCATGATGGGATCCAGCAATCCCCATCCCCACTGCCAGATCTGGGCCACCGAACACGTCCCCGACGAGCCGACCCGCGAGCTGGCCGCCCAGCAGGAGTACAGTGAGCAGCACCACTCCTGCCTGCTCTGCGACTATGCGGCCACCGAGCTGGCGCAGGCAGAGCGCATGGTGGCCGAGAACCAATATTTCATCGCGGTCGTGCCGTTCTGGGCCACATGGCCCTTCGAGACGCTGCTTCTGCCGCGTCGCCACCTGGGTAGCTTCACCGACTTTACCCCCGCCGAGCGCCATGCATTTGCCGCGATCCTGAAGACCGTCACCACGCGCTACGACAACCTATTTCAGACCAGCTTTCCCTACAGTCTGGGCTTCCACCAACGGCCCACGGATGGGCAGACACACGATTCCATGCACTTCCACGCGCATTTTTACCCGCCCCTGCTGCGTTCCGCTGAGATTCGCAAGTTCATGGTCGGTTTCGAGATGTATGGCAGCCCGCAGCGCGACCTTACGCCGGAGACCGCAGCCCAACGCCTGCGCGCCCTGCCGGAAAAGCACTATCTCGATTGACGTTTGTTTGGTCATCAGGAGCATCATTCACAATTCCTGATTTTCAATTTGCATATTTAGCCCATTGAACAGTAGAAAGAGTCCATGCAAACCCACGCTGAAATTGCCGCACTGCACTTTGCCTCCTACAACGTCCCCGGCGCGCTCTACGCCGCTCCCGGCCGCGTCAACCTGATCGGCGAGCACACCGACTACAGCGACGGTTTTGTGATGCCCGCGGCGATCGACTTCGCCACCATCGTTGCCATCTCGCAGCGCACCGACGGCCGAATCCTAATCCACTCTGTCAACTACGACGAGCGCGTCGACAAGAGTATACCCGAGCTACTGGACGACGGCTTTGCCTCGTTGCGCGCAGGCCGCGATGTCCATTGGTCCGACTATCCCGCCGGCGTCCTGTGGGCCCTGCGCGAACATGGCGTGCCCATCGAAAATGGCTTCTCCATGACGATAGCTGGCAATGTTCCCCAGGGGGCCGGGCTCAGCTCGTCGGCCTCGATCGAGGTTGCCACCGCCATCGCTGTCCTCGGCACTACCAGCTTCGACCTGCATTTGACCAAGATTGCGCTTATTTGCCAGCACGCCGAGAATGCCTTCGTCGGCGCCAACTGCGGCATCATGGACCAGTTCGTCAGTTGCTTCGGCCAGCAGGACAACGCCGTCATGATCGACTGCCGCTGGCTGGAGTACACGCTGGCTCCCATTCCACGGACAGTCCGCATAGTCATCTGCAACACCATGGTGAAGCACACCGTTGCTCGCGGAGAATACAACAATCGCCGCGCGGAGATTGAACAGGGTACGGAGATCCTGCGCGCCCACCGGCCGGAGATCATGGCGCTGCGCGACGCCAATATGGCCGACCTTACCAAGTGGGGCAGCGAGATGCCCGCCAACGTGCTCAAGCGCTGCCGCCACGTCGTCACCGAAAATGCGCGCGTTCTGGCTGCCGCGGATGCCTTTCACTCTTCCAACCTCACCCACTTCGGCGAGTTGATGCGCCAAGCCCACATCAGCATGCGCGACGACTTCGAAGCGTCCTGCAAGGAGGTCGATATTATGGTCGCGCTGGCTGGCAAACAGCCTGGCTGCTACGGCGCGCGCATCACCGGCGGGGGCTTCGGTGGATGTACCGTCAATCTGGTCGCCGCCTCCCAGGTCGAGGCCTTCACCACTGCCATGCGCGCTGGCTACCTGGCAGCCACCGGCATCACCGCGGAGATCTACAACAGCCGCGCCTCCGACGGCGCCCGCGCCATCACGCTGTAGGTGGGCGAAGAGACTTCGCGGACCGATGGGGATTGAATCGAACGCAGCGATCAAACGATCGCGATTGATCTTTCGTGCCTACGGGTGGATGATGGTACGCGATCGCGATTTCCATCTTTCTTCGACGGGGCACATTCATGCGCACGGGCCTGTGGCGTATCGTTGCGGCGGTTCTATTTGCATTGGTTACCATATCTTCCTCGAAACTCACAGCGCAGGACAGTCCTGCATCTAGCAATGAGAGTGCCACGCCGCAACCTGCTGCGGCCAACACCGCTCCTGCAAACTCTAGCAGCGGTGTGAGTGCTGGCGAGGGAGCGACTGTAGTCGATGCCGGGCAGATAAAGAGCGTCGGAGGCGTGGTTACGGCTCCGGTATTGATTAAGCAAGTCGAACCGAAGTTTAGCGAAGAGGCACGGAAGAAGCAGTTCAATGTTATCTGTACAGTGACCCTGATTGTCGACAAGAACGGTTTACCGCAGAACGTGCGTGTATTACGAGGCGTTGGGATGGGCCTGGACATGAACGCTGTGGAGGCAGTGAGGCAGTACAGATTTAAGCCGGCGATGCAGAATGGGAAGCCGGTGGCGGTCTATTTAAACGTCCAAGTTCACTTTGTAACTTTTGATATGAATGGACAATCTCCGCCGATAAACACCATTCAGCCATGAGTCCTAACGCATGCGCCGCTCGACTATCCTAGAGGGATGAGCGGGATGGAGCAGGAGACGATTGTGGCGATCTCGACGCCGGTGGGGCGCGGCGGGATTGGTGTGGTGCGCCTCTCTGGCCCGCGTGCCCAAGAGGTGGTTGCGCCGCTGTTGCGTCTGCGCCATCCGCTGGCCGCGGGACACGCACGATTCGGCGAGTTGGTTGACCCCACCGGCGCGGTGCTGGACCAAGCAGTGGCGACCTATTTCGCCGCGCCACACTCCTATACCGGCGAGGATGTGGTGGAGATTGCGGCGCATGGCTCGCCGGTGCTGCTCGACCACATTGTGCGTCAGTGCTGCTTAGGTGGCGCGCGGCTTGCTGAGCCGGGCGAGTTTACCCAGCGCGCGTTTCTGGCCGGGCGCATCGATCTGACCCAGGCCGAGGCCGTCAACGACCTGATCGCCTCGTCCACACTGGAGCAGGCAAGGGTTGCGGCACGGCAGATGGGCGGAGCACTGGCGAAAACCGTCGCGCCGGTGAAGGCGGAGCTGGTGGAATTGATCGCCGAGATGGAAGCGGGCATCGACTTCGCCGAAGACGACATCGACGTGATGGCGGCGGAGCGCATCGCGCAGAAGATCGCCGAAGTGCGCGTGCCACTCGTGGCCCTGGAGCGGAGCTTCGCTTTCGGACGCATCGTGCGCGAGGGATTCCGGCTGGCCATTGTGGGGCGGCCCAATGCGGGTAAGTCGAGCCTCTTCAACCGGCTGGTGGAGCGCGAACGCGCCATTGTGACCGCTGCGCCGGGGACCACTCGCGATACCGTTACGGAGCATGTATCGATGGGCGGCATTCCGGTGGAGCTGATCGACACTGCCGGACTTCGGAATCGTGAGGGCATTGACGAGGCGGAGAGGTTGGGAATCTCCCGCTCGCGCGAGGCGATGGCCGAGTCGGACGTGGTGCTGCTGGTCGTCGATGCGACGGGGGGCATCTCGCAGGAGGACCGTGTGGTACTCAATCAGGGCATGTCATCTGGCAGCGCGGTTCTGGTGGCGTGGAACAAGAGCGATCTGGTGGACAAGGTCCAAGGTTCAAGGTTCGAGGTTCAAGTTCCGGATTCGCCGCTTCGCGAAGTACGCATCATCCCAACCTCGGCGCTGACCGGTGACGGCATCGACGAGCTGCGTGCGGCGATTGTGGAGGCCGTTACAGGCGCAGAGGGAGGGCTGCGCGAGGCGGGAATGCTCACCAACCTGCGGCAGCATCAAGCGGTGGAGCAGGCGCTGCTCGGGCTGGATGTCGCACACCTCGCCGTGGCGTCTGGGATTCCCCATGAGATGCTTCTGCTGGACCTCTATGAGGCATTGCGAGGCCTGGATGCATTGACCGGGGTGACCACCAGCGAGGATGTGTTGCATCTGATCTTTTCCCGTTTCTGCATCGGGAAATAGAGCGGAGTCCAACAAGGCACAAGTGTGGACCCTAGCTGCTGGCCAGGACAAAGGGCGGGGTGGGGGTCTGCGTGCCGCCATCGTCTTCGATGCTGACCGCGAATCCCTTGGCGGCAACGCCCGTTGGCAGGGTGGGCAGGATGACGCTGGCATTGCCCTGGTTGTCGGGATGGAAGAGGGCGGCGGCGATGGGGCTGCGTCCGTCGGTGGGCAGCAGCCAGAGCTCATATACTTTGCCCGTCTCCAGCGGGTCGAGGTCGTCAACCAGGAAGATGAGGCTGCCGTTCGACGGGTTGTAGGTGACGCGACCGAGGGGCTGCGGTTTGGCCGGGGGCTTGGTTGTCAGGACCATGCGCATGGCGTTGGGGTCGTTGAGCGCGTCTAGGATCGGTATGTTGTGGGCAGCATCGGCGGTGAGGCGCGTCAGGTCGCTTGTCTGAACGCTGAGGCGCGCGCGCTGGGTTATCTCGCCCTGATAGAGGGTGGCGGCAACGGCTGCGAGGCCCGCGGCAACGATCCAGCCAAGCCAGCCGAGCAGGGTGAAGGCAAGGCTGCGCTTCGGCAGTGTGTCTTCGGGCGGAGCAAGGATGGAGCCGTTGCGGCCAAACGCAGCGAGCGCGGGCGGTGAATGCAGGACAGGATGGTTCTCGCGCGTGACCTGAGTCCTCAGGCGCTGGCGGGCTAGTCCCGACGGCAATTGCAGATCGGAGGCGAAGGCGCAGACGGCCAGATCGCCCTGTGCGAGTGCGAGTTCGTTGCGGCACCTGTCGCAGTGCTCGACGTGGTCTGCAAGGCCGGCTGCCTGGTCGTCGGGAAGAAACTGCAGCGC